>WNFJ01060285.1_pt1 | contig 10369 bp, 10 predicted proteins | sample 5400461 | NCBI WGS metagenome assembly WNFJ01 (sample SAMN13153349, study PRJNA577476) | soil metagenome | isolation source: 115 cm saprolite on Douglas fir-dominated hillslope | place: USA:California | collected 2013-09-17
AAGGTGGCGGCCCGGTGCTGTTGCGCACCAATATGGGCGCAGGCCACGGCGGCGCGTCCGGCCGCTTCAACCGGCTCGACGAGGTCGCGATCGCGTATGCATTTGCGCTGTGGGCGGTGGGATTGGCGGAAAAGAGCGGGGTGTGAGGGAAAAAAAGAGTTCGGCCAATCGCTCACGTCAAAACTCGTCATGTCCGGCCTTGACCCGGCCATCCACGTCGCCTTTCTCACAAACGCTGTAAGACGTGGATGCCCGGGACAAGCCCGGGCATGACGGAAGTCACCGCCCCATCTTTTTCCGCCATGCCGCGAAATCGGTCAGCGTCTGCTCATCGGTCGCGGGATAGAGTCCGAAAATCGAGCGGCCCTTGCGGACTTCCTCGGTAACAAAATCCTCGAACGCGGTCATCTCGAACGCTTCATTGGCGATTTCGTCCGCGAGATGCGCGGGGATCACGATCACGCCATCGCTGTCGCCGAGGATGACGTCGCCGGGAAACACCGGCGCGTCGCCGCAGCCGATCGGAACGTTGATTTCGATCGCCTGATGCAGCGTGAGATTGGTCGGCGCGCTCGGCCGGTGGTGATAGGCGGGAAAGCCGAGTTTTGCGATTTCGCCCGCATCGCGAAATCCGCCGTCGGTGACCACGCCGGCGACGCCGCGCTGCATCAGCCGCGTCACCAGAATAGCGCCGGCGGACGCGGCGCGGGCATCCTTGCGGCTGTCCATCACCAGCACCGCGCCGGGCGGACAGTCTTCCACCGCCTTGCGCTGCGGATGGGAGCGGTCGCGAAACACGTCGAGCTTGTTCAGATCCTCCCGCGCCGGCATGTAGCGCAAAGTGAACGCCTCGCCCACCAGTGTCGGCTGATCCGCACCGAGGGGATGCACGTCCTGAATGCACTGGGTTCGAAAACCGCGCTTGAACAGCGCGGTTGCAACCGTCGCCGTGCTGATGGTTTTTAGCTTGTTGCGGGCGGCGTCGCTTAGTTTGCTCATATTTGTCGGTCCCAGTGTTGTCATTCCGGGATGGTCCGAAGGACCAGACCCGGAATCTCGAGATTCCGGGCTCGCGCTTCGCGCGCCCGGAATGACGATCTAATAAATCGACGGTTCGCCGACCGGCGCACCGAATGACGTTTCAAGAAAATCGAAGTCGCAGCCTTCGTTGGCCTGCCTGATGTGGCGCGTGAACATCCAGCCATAGCCGCGCGCGAAGCGGGTCTCGGGTTGCTTCCATTCGGCCCGGCGCTTCGCAAGCTCCGCTTCGGGCACATCGAGATTGATGGTGCGTGCCGCGACGTCAAGCGTGATCGGGTCGCCGTTGCGCACCAGCGCCAGCGGCCCGCCGATATAGGCCTCCGGCGAGACATGCAGGATGCACGCGCCGTAACTGGTGCCGCTCATGCGCGCGTCCGACAGCCGCACCATGTCGCGCACGCCCTGCTTCACCAGCTTGGTCGGGATCGGCAGCATGCCCCATTCCGGCATGCCCGGTCCGCCCTGCGGTCCGGCATTGCGCAAAATCAACACGTGATCGGCGGTGACCTCGAGAGCAGGATCGTCGATCGCCTTCTTCATCGACGGATAGTCGTCGAATACCAGCGCCGGACCGCTATGCCTCAGGAAGCGCGGCTCGCAGGCGCTGGGTTTTATCACGCAGCCGTCGGGGGCGAGGTTGCCCTTCAGGACGGCGAGCGCGCCTTCGGCATAGATCGGATTTGCGACGGTCCTGATGACATCGTCGTTGTAGACTTCGGCGCCCGCGATGTTCTCGCCGAGCGTCTTGCCAGTCACCGTAACGCAATCGAGATGCAGATGATCCCTGATGCGGCTCATCAGGCCAGGCAATCCTCCGGCGTAGAAGAAATCCTCCATCAGATAGGTGTCGCCGCTCGGCCGGACGTTGGCGATGACGGGCACCTTGCGGCTGGCGCTCTCGAAATCGTCGAGGCCGATGTCCTGGCCGGCGCGGCGCGCCTGCGCGATCAGGTGAATGATCGCATTGGTCGAGCAGCCCATCGCCATCGCCACCGTGATCGCGTTCTCGAACGCCTTGCGGGTCTGGATCTTTTTCGGCGTCAAATCTTCCCAGACCATCTCGACGATGCGCCGGCCGGATTCCGAACTCATGCGGATGTGGCCTGCGTCCGCCGCCGGGATCGACGACGCCCCCGGCAACGTCATGCCGATCGATTCGGCGATCGCGGTCATGGTCGAGGCGGTGCCCATGGTCATGCAGGTGCCGTAGCTGCGGGCGATGCCGGCCTCGACATCGACCCAATCCTTGTCCGAGATTTTCCCGGCACGCCGCTCGTCCCAGTATTTCCACGCGTCGGAGCCCGAGCCCAGGGTCCTGCCCTTCCAGTTGCCGCGCAGCATGGGCCCGGCGGGAAGATAGATTGCAGGCAGGCCCATGCTGGTGGCGCCCAATAGCAGCGCCGGCGTGGTCTTGTCGCAGCCGCCCATCAGCACGACGCCGTCCACGGGGTGGCCGCGCAGCAGCTCCTCGGCGTCCATTGCGAGCAGGTTGCGGTAGAGCATGGTGGTCGGCTTCAGCAGGGATTCCGACAGCGAAAGCACCGGCAATTCCAAGGGAAAGCCGCCGGCCATCAGGATGCCGCGCTTGACGTCGTCGACCCGCGACTTGAAATGCATGTGACATGGTTGCGCGTCCGACCAGGTGTTGAGGATCGCGATGACCGGGCGATCCTTCCACTCCTCCGGCGCGTAGCCCATCTGCATGGCGCGCGATCGATGGCCGAAGGCGCGGAGATCGTCGGGCGCAAACCAGCGTGCGCTGCGGAGCGTTTCCGGATTTTTCTTTACTGTCATTAGAACACCTGTTCGAGACCCTAGACACCTGTTCGAGACCCTCAGGTCATCTCACAGGCTGTCCACGCGACGCAAGCTACGGTTTTGGTCGGCTTAATCGTCGGGTGCATCGTATCAAGCGACTTTTTGCCTATCGAGGCCATACAGCTACGGCGTGAAAATGCGAGGTCGTGTCGCGATGCTTTTCCGAATTTCCGGCGAATCAAATCGCCCAGCGACCTCCCTGATTGCGTCTACCCTCAACCGTGCACATGAAGGGTTTCCAGACATCGTTTTGACAGGGATCAGCGGAACGACGGCGGCGGGAAGTGCTTGTGCGAAAGCGCAAATTCAGCGAAACGTCTGCAACCTGCCGTTGATTTTTGATTCACGCCCGAATCGGAGAAATTGGCTTTGGCGAAAATCCTGGTCGTGGATGATGACAGCGCCGTCCAGGCGGCCATCCGAATCCTGCTGGAACGGGCCGGCCACAATGTCGTCGTCGCCAGCGATAGCCTTAAAGGGCTTGCGATATTCGAAGCCGGCGATTTCGATCTGCTGTTTCTCGATATCTTCATGCCGGGAATGGACGGGCTGGAAACGATGAGGCTCATTCATCAGCAGCAACCGCTGATCCCGATCATTGTGATCTCCGGTAATCCCGTCACCTGGGATCCAGGCTCAGGTCCGGATTTCCTGGCGATGGCGACCAAGCTTGGCGCGGTCTGCAGTCTGCAAAAACCTTTCAAACCGGCCGCTCTGCTGGCGGCCGTTGCAGGTTGTCTTGACGCCGCAAAGCACCCATCGTCGGCATCGATCCCAGCGGGTGATATTGCTTCCGGTGTGTGACGCCCAGACAGCGTCGCCCGTTTGCGCAGCTGCGCGCCGGGGCGGTACGGAAACGACGCGAAAGCAAAGATGACGCTTACAACCAGACTAGCCATCGCGATGATTCTATTGGTTACGATCGCGGTATCCGCGGTCGGGTGGCTGAGCTATCGCAGTCTGGAACAGGCGCTGCTGCCGCGCGTCCTCGATCGCATCGAAACGCATTCACGGTTTGTCGCCGCAGATCTCGAATCCTACGTTGCCGGGGCACGTGGCGATATCGCAGGCTTTCGAGCCGCGGCTGCGTTGAACGGGTTGATCCGCGCGCATCTGGCGGGCGGTATCGATCCCGCCGACGGTGTCTCCGAAAAGACATGGCGTGAACGGATCGCCGCGCGCCTTGCGGCTGAACTTGAAGCCAAGCCCTCTTATGCGGAGCTTCGCATTATCGGCCTCGATGACGGCCAGCGCGAACTCGTCCGCGCCGACCGCTCAGGCCCCAATGGGGCAGTTCGACTTGTTCCCGAGCCGGAATTGCAACGAAAAGGCGATCGGACCTATTTCAAGGAAACGATCAAGCTGCCACCGGGCGAGATATACGTCTCACCGCTCAATCTAATTGGAGACAACGGGGTCATCGCAACGCCACATGTGCCGACGTTGCGGGTCGCGACACCGGTTTTTTCGTCCGACGGCAAACCGTTCGGTATTGTCATCGTCAACGTCGACATGCGGCCGGCCTTCCGCCGAGTCCGGTCGTCGGTGCGGCCGGGCGAAAAGGTGTACGTCGTCAACGGACGCGGCGATTATCTGGTTCATCCCGATCTGGCCCGCGAATTCGGCTCGCAACTGGGCACGCCGACCAACTGGCAGAGTGACTTCACGTATTTGGCATCGTCGCTTGGAGCACCGAAGAGTGTCGCGCAAATCGTACCGGATCAAGCCGGACAGCCAGACGGCGTAGCGCTCGCGCCCGCCCTTCTGGCCGGCAGCGAATGGGTCGCCGTCGTCGAAACCGTCCCCAACGCCGTCTTCATGGCACCGGCGGCGACCATCCAAAATACTTCCATGCTGGTCGGGCTGATCGCGGTATTGTGCGCGGCTGCATTGGCGGTGTTTGTCGCGAGACCGCTGATCCGGCCGATCAGTCAATTGACGGCGGCCGTCGAAGGAATCGGCCGCAGCGATCCGGTCGCCATTCCGATCGATGCGAGCGGCGAGACGGGAGTACTTGCGCGGGCGTTTGCGCGCGTGATGGACGAAGTGAATACAAAGACCGCCGCGCTTGAACGCGAAGTACGGGACCATCGGCGAACCGAGGCCGCGCGAGACCACTACGCGGCGCGCGAGCGTCTTTTCAGCGCTGCCCTGGAACCGTCCAACGACGCCATCGTTACGAAGTCTCTTGACGGCACGATAACCGGCTGGAATCCGCCTGCGGAACACCTGTTTGGATTTACCGCGGCGGAAGCCGTAGGCCAGAGTATCGATCTCATCGTTCCCGCCGATCGGATGACAGAGATGCATGACATCCAGAGCCGGATCGGCCAGGGCGAGAGAATCGAGCACCACGAAACGGTACGATTGCGCAAGGACGGCAGTCCGGTAGAGGTGTCGCTCAGCATATCTCCGATCAAGGCACCGTCGGGGGCGATCATCGGTGCATCCAAGACCGCCCGCGACATCACTGAGAGAAAAAGAACTCAGCAGGCACTCAGCCAGCAAATCGAAGAGCGGCGCCGTATCTTCGAAACCTCCCAGGATCTGATCCTGGTCTCAGATCCCAACGGCGTCCTGGTCCAGGTGAGCCCAAGCTCCGAAACCATACTGGGATATTTGCCGGAGGAAATGATCGGTCACAGCGCGATCGAATTCATCCACGGTGACGACCTCGACGGTACCCGCGAGGAAATGCGCGCGGCGCGGCGCGGACAGCGTACGAGGAACTTCGATTCGCGCTACGTCCATAGGGATGGGCGAATCCTGATGCTGTCGTGGATGGGCACATGGTCCGAACCGGTCAGACGGCATTTCTTCGTCGGCCGCGATATGACCGCAAGCCGGCTGGCGCAGGAAACATTGCGCGAAAGCGAGCAAATGGCGCGCGGCATCATCGATACCGCGCTCGATGCCTTCATCCAGATGGACGAAAACGGGACCATCTCTGACTGGAATTCTCAGGCAGAAAAGATCTTCGGGTGGTCGCGCAGTGAAGCGCTCGGGGGAAAACTCAGCGAATTGATCATTCCGGAGATTCACCGCCTCGCTCACAAGTCAGGCCTGGAACGCTTCCTGCGCACCGGAGAAGGCCCAATCCTCGGGCGCCGTCTCGAAATCGAGGCTCGGCGGCGCGATGGAAAGGAAATCAAGGTCGAACTAAGCGTCACAGCGCTGAGACGCCGTGACGGCGTCGTGTTCAATGGATTTATGCGCGATCTCACCGACAGGATCGCGGCGGAGGACCGGATTCGGCAGGCCGAAAAGATGGAAGCCGTCGGCCAGCTCACCGGCGGCATCGCAATATCCTGACGGTTATCACGGGAACCATCGAAATTCTGGCCGAGGCCGTTGAGAAAGAGCCGCAACTCGCGGCCATTACAAAGATGATCGACGAAGCCGCGTCACGCGGCGCAGATCTCACCCAGCATCTACTGGCGTTCGCCCGCAAGCAGCCGCTTCAGCCGCGCGAGACGGACGTCAATACGCTGATCATCGACACCGTCAAGCTGCTGCGGCCCACGCTGAGCGAGCAGATCGAGATCGAATCGGTGTTCGAAGACGAAGCATGCGCAGCGACCGTCGATCCCAATCAGCTTGCGACCGCAATCCTCAATCTCGCGCTCAACGCCCGTGACGCCATGCCCGACGGCGGCAAGCTCATCCTCGAAACCGGCTCGGCTTTTCTCGACGAAAATTACGCAAGCATGCACGCTGACGTTCGCCCCGGCCGCTATGCCTTGATTGCCGTGAGCGACACCGGAACCGGCATTCCCGCTGGCATAATCGACAAGGTTTTCGACCCGTTCTTTACGTCAAAGGGACCCGGCAAGGGCACCGGCCTCGGCTTAAGCATGGTCTACGGCTTCGTGAAGCAATCCGCAGGGCACATCAAGATTTATAGCGAGGAGGGCCACGGGACAACGATCAAGATTTACCTGCCGCCGGGCACGGGAGCTTTGCTTGCCGCAGAGGCCTCTGCTGCATCGGCCGTTCAAGGTAGGCACGAAACAATTCTTGTCGTTGAAGACGACAAGCTGGTGAGAGACTATGTGCTGACGCAATTGCATTCGCTGGGCTACGTTACGCTGGATGCGGCGAACGGGGCGGAAGCGCTGGCTATTGTCGAAGCCGGCAATGAATTCGACCTGCTTTTCACCGACGTGATCATGCCGGGGATCATGAATGGCCGCCAGCTTGCCAACGAGCTACAAAAGAGCAAGCCCGGGTTGAAGGTGCTCTTCACCTCAGGCTACACCGAAAATGCGATCATTCATCACGGCCGGCTCGACTCCGGCGTGTTGCTGCTCGCCAAGCCATATCGCAAATCGGATATGGCTGGAATGATCCGGAAGGCACTCGCCGGTTGAAGCGGCCCGATTGCGCAAAGGATGGACCGGCGAAGTGGATTAGCCGCAAGAAAATGCGCCTCGCTAATAACTTGCGCATATTCTTTTCGCATACGCGCTAACGCCGCTCAGGAATTGCGCTGGGCGGTCATCACGATTCGAATCAGATCGGCTGCATTCCGTGCGCCGAATTTTTTCATGATGTTCGCGCGGTGATCTTCGATCGTGCGCGGGCTGATTCCAAGCTGGCGCCCGGCTTCCTTGTTGGACGCGCCAGATGCGAATTGCTCCAACACTTCGCGCTCGCGCCGCGTCAATGGTTCGCGACCGGGGAGATGCAGCGATGCGATGTTTGACGCGGAGTTCTCCGCCTGCCGGCGTGCATATGCCCCGATCGCCTCATCCAGCCGGGTAACGATTTCGCTGCCCCGGAACGGCTTTTCGATGAAGTCCAGCGCGCCGTTCTTGATCGCGCTGACCGCCATGGCGATATCGCCCTGCCCGGAGATCATGAAGATCGGCGCCGGATAGTCCTCGCCGTGAAGCTCCTTCAGAATATCGAGGCCGGATTTACCGGGGATGTGCACATCGAGCAGGATGCAGCAGGGGGTCCTGCTTCGCGCGACCGCCAACAGCGCGGCGCCGTCTGCGAAGCAGATGACCTGATAGCCCCCTGCCGACAAAACCATCGAGAGTGTTTCTCGGACGGCAGGATCGTCGTCGACCACGAAAATCTCGCCGCGGGAGACTGGTTTCTCGGCCATGTGCCATCGTCCATGGGCGGTGAAAAATGACGCGCCCTCGCCGAACGGTACTACGTTAAGTACAGCTTCGGACCCACCGGTATTTGTACGGGACCAGGACTTAACGCACAAGTAGCACTGGAGACATTAAAAACGCGAGTGAAGGAGAGCACTCATGCTGAATGCAGCAAGCGGCGGCGCTTCGGTCCAATCCGACGATCGAAATGGGTGTCCCTGATCGAGCACGTCCAGGCGAGCATGAAGCTGATCGAATCGGCTATCGCCAGGGAATCACCTCTCGGTAATCAGGAAGTTGCCGCCAACGTTGTCGTGCTGGACGACGTCACGCCTCGCTACGTAAAGGCCAGTGCGGCGTTGAACACCTGCAACGCGGGTCTTGGCATAGCCCTTCATTTTTTGCTGGACACCAAGACATCGAAACATGGAACCGGCGAGTTCGCTGGAAGCGACCACTGACCGGCTTGTTTGATCGGTCGCGCCTAGAGAGCGCTGGATAACGGTGCCCAACATATCTACTCCTGCTAATTCGTTCAGGGTTGGCACCGCGGTTGCGGCAGTCATCGCCGGCACGGTCGGCACGGCAGAACGCATTCAGGCGCCGATGAGAGAATCTTGATTTGACGAGGCGGCCGGTATCTTTGTCGGTGTCGCGCGCGCGCCGTTGGGCAGATAGAGACCGCGCCGTTCCGGATAGGGCTTGAAGACATCGGTCAGCCCGACCACCGTTTCCGCCGCACCGAGCACGAGAAAGCCGTCCGATTCGGTCGCTTTGGCGAGGCGATTGAATATGTTGATCTTGGTACCCTGATCGAAGTAGATCAGAACGTTCCGGCAGAAGATGACGTCGAAGACCCCGAGTTGGGAAAAATCGTGCAGCAAATTCAGTTGCCGGTGCTGCACCATGGCGCGAATATCGGAATTGATCTGCCAGAACTCTCCCGTCTGCTTGAAATATTTGACAAGCAGTTGAATCGGCAGGCCGCGCTGGACCTCGAATTGACTGTATATTCCCGCCTTGGATTTCTCGAGCACCTCATGTGAGAGGTCGGTCGCGAGGATTGTTACTCGCCAGCCGCTGATCGCGGCGCTCATTTCCTTCAGGCACAGCGCCAGTGAATACGGTTCCTGACCCGTCGAGCCGGCGGCACACCAGATTCGAATGCTCTTGCGGCTTGCGCGCGCCCGCAGGATTTCGGGAATGATCGAATCACGAAAGTGATCGAACGGAAGCTTGTCGCGAAAAAAGAACGTCTCGTTGGTGGTCATGGCCTCAACCACCTGGGTGGTGGTAGAAGTTGATCCGCCTTTCATTTTTTGCACGAGTTCGCTGATGCCGGACAGACCGCATTTCCGCGACAGCGGAAGCAGCCGGCTTGCAATCAGATATTGCTTGTCGGCAGACAGATCGAGACCGGAATGGTCCCTGAGAAGTTTGCGCAGGTATTCGTAGTCGGGCGGGGTCACGGGCGGCCTCTCGAAACGAATTGGAAGGATTTCAGATTGACATCGCCGGGTAAGGTGACGGCGCTTGAGGCCGTTCAACGGATCTCCTGCTCTGCAACCGATACCTCTCCGGCTTCTCATCCACGTTAATTTCCGTGTCCGTGCAAATACGGATGAGCGGGCGCGGCGGCCTCAGACGAGCCGCAGGCCGGCCGCGCGTGAACGCTGCGCCAGACACGCATGACCGGCAGTTCGTCATATCCTTGGCGTGATTCCGACGGCCGACGGAACGTCAGCCGCGACCGGTGAGGCCCGCTGCGAGGTTGCAGTTGATGTCGATCAGAGAATTCAGTTTCGCGGGATCCGAATCCGTCAGCATCTCGACGGCCTGCTTCACGGAGAACGTGGTGTGCGAGGCGCGCAAATAAGCTTGAGCCGCGTCAGGCACTCATCAGCAGCAGCTCTTCCTCGCGCTTCATCAATTTCCGGACTTCCTTGAGAGCTTTGTAGAGAGAACCACCCGAAACATGATTGTTGATGGCGTCGATCAGATCGCGCGAACCTGGAATGGCCTCCCGCAGGTCCTTGATGAAGCCAAGATACGAAGCCCGATACCTCGGAATGTCGTTTTTCAGATACATCATCTGAACGCAGAGATAGAGCCGCTTGACCGGTGTGTTGGCGGTCTCCGCGGTCACGGTATCCTTCTCGCGAAGAATGGGCGACTCGCCGTCGATCAGGAACGAGGTGCGGGTGCCGGAATTGATGATGACGGTTTCGCCGATGATGATTCGCTCAAACGGCTTCAGCTCGATTTTCAACGGCATGGTCGTCGTCTCCTTTCAAGGTACGGCGCGGGCGTAACCACCCTCGACCTTTTCGAAACTTCACTTGTACAAACGCGCGGCAAGCAAGCCGCCATTCAATCTTTGGAACCGTTAGATCGGTAGAAGC
>WNFJ01627698.1_pt1 | contig 10369 bp, 8 predicted proteins | sample 5400461 | NCBI WGS metagenome assembly WNFJ01 (sample SAMN13153349, study PRJNA577476) | soil metagenome | isolation source: 115 cm saprolite on Douglas fir-dominated hillslope | place: USA:California | collected 2013-09-17
CCGCCGCGAATATAGGTGGCAGTGGCGAATTTAGCGTGAATGGCCAGAGGACAGAATCTAATTATTACAGCGTTGATGGCGTAAGCGCGAACACAGGGATCTTGGCCAGAGCCTTTGGACAGCCCTCGCTCAGCGGTTCGCTACCTGTCTCGACGACCCTGGGTACGACACAGGGCTTAGTTTCGGTGGATGCGCTCGAGGAATTTCGAGCGCAGACATCGACTTACTCCGCCGAGTACGGGCGCAACCCCGGCGGCCAATTCTCCTTCGCGACGCGATCGGGCACAAACCAATGGCACGGCACGGCATTCGATTACGTGCGCAACAACGTCTTTGACGCAAACAGTTGGTTCAACGATTATTTCGTCCAGCCACAACCCGCCCTGCGGCAGAATGACTTCGGTGGGACACTGGGGGGGCCCGCGAGTATTCCGGGCTTATACAACGGAACGAACAAGACTTTTTTCTTCTTTTCGTACGAGGGATTGCGATTGGCGCAGCCCCAAGAAGCGACAATCAGCGACGTACCCACTTTGAACCTCCGCACTACTGCGCCGAGTGCAATTCAGCCCCTTTTGAATGCCTTCCCACTTCCATGCGCAGTGTCCACTTCCAATTGCATTAGTGATCTGGGAAATGGTTTAGGCCAATTTGTTGGAACTTGGTCAAATCCCGGTTCGATTGATGCCTACAGTATTCGGTTGGATCACGCGTTCAGCAATGCACTGAAGCTCTTCTTCCGCTTCAGCGATACGGGATCAGATTCGACGGTCCGTTTCGGAGGCTCCTTTGGTAACCCTGCGAATCCTCAGGCAACCGCCTTCACGACGCGGACGTACACATTTGGGGCGACCAGTGCGTTCTCAAGTCGCTTAGCGAATGAATTCCGGCTGGGCTATGGTTCGAATAATTCGGCACTAGTTGCTTCGAGTGATAACTTCGGAGGTGCCAAAATGGTGAATTTGGCGCAACTCCAAGGGGTGCCTACAACAAGCAAAGCTTTTAACGTCGGCGCGTTTCTGTTTTTCGGCAGTTTATTTCCCGTTGTGGCGAATGGACCTAATTCGTCCGCCCAGAGCCAGTGGAATTTGGTCGACACGATGAGCTTTTCGACGGGACGTCACCAGATGAGGTTCGGGGTCGACTCCCGCAGGCTGTCGCCAATCGTGAGAGGAAATAATCCAAGCGTATTTTACTTTTACTTTAGCGAGAATTCATTAACGTCGAATAGGGCGGATTTCGTCAATCCGGTTGTTCAATTGGACGCGTTTCCTGTTTATACGAATTGGTCGCTATTTGCACATGACGACTGGCGGGTTAATTCTCGGCTGAATGTTTCCATCGGGCTGCGCTGGGAGATCAACCCAGCGCCCGGTGCGGCCGATGGGCATGTCCCGTACACCGTGCAGGGGTCGAGTCAGAGCACATTAACGCTCGCAGCGAGGGGGACCCCGCTTTGGAATACGACGTGGTTTAACTTCGCCCCGAGATTAGGCGCAGCGTATGTGCTCCGAAATTCTGCAGGATGGGAGACTGTCTTGCGAGGGGGCGTTGGCGTGTTCTTTGATACCGGCCAGCAGGAAGGGTCAATGGGATACCAAGGCCCTGGCTTTTCTGCATCTTCGAATTTGTCTGGCGTGAGTTTCCCAGCCCCGTTGGCGCAGGTGACTCCTCCTGTCGTGAATCCACCGGTCCCGCCATTCCCGACAACGTGGGCGTTTCCAACTCATTTGCAATTGCCCTATACGCTTCAGTGGAATGTGAGCGTCGAGCAAGCTTTGAGCAAGTCTCAGGCGCTTACTGTCTCGTATGTGGGTGCAGACGGGAGAAGACTGCTGCAGGAGAGGTCCACCTTCGTCCATCCCGTTAATCCAAATTTCCAGAGCAATGTAATTTTCTTCGGTAATGGACTGACCTCGAACTACGATGCTTTGCAGGTGCAATTCCAACGGAGGTTCAGCCATGGGCTGACCTCGCTCGCCTCCTATACTTGGTCGCACGCGATTGATTTCGGTTCCCAAAACGCATCGCTTCCCTACATGCGCGGCAATTCGGATTTCGATGTGCGCCATAACCTATCTGGGGCTCTTTCCTACGACCTACCAGGGCCCTTCACGAATGGGTTTGCCCGTGCCGCGCTGCACCATTGGGGGCTCGACAGCCGGTTCACTGCCCGTACCGGATTCCCCGTGACTCTGACTGGCAGACAACAGGTAGATCCAGCCACGCACGTTACTTTCTTCGGAGGCCTCAATCGCGTGCCGAACGAGCCAGTTTACATCTACGGCTCACAATGCGCCGCCTTGTATCGGAACGGCAAAGGCTGCCCAGGAGGACGAGCGATCAACCCAAATGCTTTTGCGCTTCCGGCTTCAGGCCAAATCGGAGATGCGCCGCGCAATTTTGCCCGGGGCTTTGGCGCTTGGCAAATGGACCTCGCGGTAAGACGGGACTTCCCAATTTTCGAGAGGTTAAAATTGCAATTTCGGGCAGAGGCTTTTAACGTATTCAATCATCCGAATTTTGGACGAGTCAGCGCGAACTACTGTTTGCCGTCGACATCGCCTGCGCCCGCAAATGGCTGCACCTTTGGTCAGGCAACTCAAACTCTCGCGAGCAGCCTGGGGGTTCTGAACCCGCTCTACCAACAGGGCGGACCCCGCTCTATGCAACTCGCGCTGAAGTTGGCGTTCTGATGGCAAACAAGTAATCCGCTACGCTTCTTATGCCGGCAGGTCAGATTACATTTCTTATGTATCCGCGGTCCAATATCGCTGCGCTGATGGAAGGGTGCTTTTCACTTCAGAGAATATCGTGCAGGCTCGGAATGCCCACGATTTTGTTAGTCGGGTGCTTATGGAGCCTGCCAGCCCGCGGTCAAAGCGATCCTGCCATAGCAAGGCGCCCCGTCACGGTAGCGGACGTGATTGGCATGACGAGGTTAGCCGGCCAAGACTACCTTGCTGGCGGCCCTACGTGGGCGCCCATCGCTCATTTCTCACCAGATGGCAAGCGCTTTGTGATCATCTTGAAGAATGGCAACATCGAGCAAAATACCAACGAGTTTTCCTTGCTCTTTTTTCGAACGGATGAAGCGCTGCATTCTCCCGAACCCACTATCCTTGTGAAAATGTCTTCTTCTTCCAATCGCGATGCAATCACGAACGTCAGATGGCTTGCGGACAACGAAACGATTGTGTTTCTTGGAGAAAATCGCGATGAGCTTCCGCAAGTGTGCACGCTCAATTCTCGAACCAAACGCTTCGAAAAGATCACGAATCATCCAACAGAAATCTACTCGTTCGATATCACACCGGACGGTCGCAAGATAATTTACGAGGCGGTTCGGCCGGAGCGGCAGGCAAAACATGCGGGAAGCGTAGGCCAAAATGAAATCGTAATTGCGGGCCAGTACATCGTAGATGTTCTCGAAGGTCAGTATTCGCCACAAGGTGATGAAATCTTTGTGCAAACGCGCGGCCAAGCGCCTTGGCAAGTTTGTCTAATCGGTAGTTTCGTTGGAGCAGGCCCAGTTTCGCTTTCGCGGGACGGCCATTACACACTCATCGGAATGGGTGTTCGAGACATTCCTTCCGAGTGGAGGCGGTATGGCGGATTCGTCCATCAAGTTCTTGACGTAAATCACCTGAGAGGCTCAATCCTTCCGTTCAAGCAGTACTTGTTGGTTGACACGGAGACGAAGACATCCTCTTTACTCGTGAACGCACCTGCAACTGACGTACCGATTTGGAGCGAAGACGGCGCCTCCGTATTCCTGAAGACATACCTCCCTCTGGACGTGACAGATCACCTTGAAAGTGAAGCCCGCGAAAAGGGGCCGTTTAGCGTCGAAGTGAAAGTTCCGAGCCGAGAGATTCTGAAAGTGGCTGCGGATAAGTGGCCCAAGACTGCTAACTCTCAGGCCGAGTTGGAAGTCGCAATCGACGAAGACCCCAACAGGCCACAAAAAATCTATGTCTCTGATCACAAAACAAACGCGAAGGCTTTGCTTGTGGATCTCAATCCTCAATTTCGAGAGCTGCAATTGGGAAAGGTTGAAGTCATCGAATGGAAGGTCAATGATACCCTGAAGGTACAGGGTGGCCTGTATCTTCCCCCAAACTATCAAGCCGGGAAACGTTACCCGTTGGTCGTTCAAACCCACGGGTTTGCCCCCAAAGAATTTTCGATGGATGGTGCCAGAGAGTGGGGCAGTGCGTTCGCGGCGCGACCTTTGACTGCAATGGGCTTTATTGTGTTACAGCTCTTCGCATTCAGAAACCAATCCGATCACGACCATTTCAACGACAACAAAGCATTCGGCGCTACTCGAGAGCAAGCGGGCCGAAATATAAACGTAGTTGCCATCGAGAGTGCCATTGAATATTTGGACGATCAAGGGATGATTGACCGCCAACGGGTTGGCATTGCCGGATTCAGTCGGACCGTAAGCGTTGTGGCATTTTTGCTGACACATTCCAAAACTCAATTTGCTGCGGCGATTCTGGTGGACGGTATTGACGGCGGGTATTTTCAGGCAATGGCTTTCCCAGAGAATGCATGGGACGTAGACAAAATGAATGGCGGTGCGCCACCTTTTGGCAACGGATTACAACAGTGGCTTAAGGAATCGCCTAGTTTCAATTTGGACAAGGTAAACACACCTGTGCGGCTCGTGGCCTTGGGTCCTGCAGCTGTTCTTGAGGCATGGGAGTGGTATGCCGGACTCTCTCTTCAGAATAAACCGGTCGATTTCATCCTGTCGCCAGATGCTGCACATTTTGCTGTCAAACCTCGGGAACGTATGGTCACGCAGCAAGGTCTTGTTGATTGGTTTCGTTTTTGGCTCAAAGGGGAAGAAGACCCAGATCCTGCGAAGGCCGAGCAGTATGCTCGCTGGCGATATCTACGAAAGCAGCAACTCCCGGTGTCTGGCTCCACTGCCAACTGAGAGTCGGACAGCATAAAGAATTAACCCCGGTGGTGAAATGAAAACTAGATGTCAGGCGCCCGAAGATACCGGACGCTTCATCGGCTTCCTACTCGTCAGCTTCGTATGCCCCCACGCTGGCCGTAAAGGTTCCGTGGATAGGACCGGGGTGAATGTCAAAAAAGCACACCCCCTTGAACCAACCCTGGATCACGTCGGCTGATCGGTCTAATACATTCAGTTCAGGTTTCACGTAGGGCATTTTCCTTCCTCCTCACTCTCCTTAACTTACAGACGCTCAACCCGTGGGATTGGATTGCTTATCATACTTCGCGCCGGCCGATCGATACACGACAGGAATTCAGGGGCGTTCGAAATTGCTGAACGCCCCGTTCGTCATCTATTCGTCGGCTTCATACGCCGTAGCGGTGGCGGTCAGCGTGCCATTTACCGGTCCCATATTGTTATCGGTAGAAGAGGATCCCTTTACGAGACCACTCTGAATTGCCTTGATTGAGCTGGCCAAAACGACGAGTTCCGGCTTGTTGTAAGTCATTGTCCGTTCTCCTTCTTGTTTGACGATCATCCAACCCTTGCGGGTTGAATTCCTTTTTGTGCACCCCACTGGCTGAGCGTGATAAAAGTGGGGGCGCTCGAGATTCTCGAACGCCCCTCGCTTGCTATCTATTCGTCAGCTTCATACGCTGAGGAAGTTGCGGTCAGTTGGCCATATACAGGAGGGTTATTGTCGAAAGAGCTTGATCCCTTCTGAATACCGCTCTGAATTGCCTTGACTGCGCTATCCAAAAGCACGAGCTCTGGTTTGTTGTAAGTCATTGTCTTTTCTCCTTTTCATGTTCACCAACATTCAGCCTGTTCAGGCTGAATCTCTTGTTCCAGTGCGGACCGATCCTATTCGTCTGCCTCGTATGCTGTAGCCGTTTCGTTGGGCAGATTGGGTTGAGTCCAAGTGTTACCATCGATGTAGTAACTCATCTTTGACGCACTACCCTGAATCGTCGTAACGGCACTGCCCATTTCCTCAATTTCTGGTGTTTCGTATGTCATTGTCTGTTTCCCTTGCTTTGTTCACGAGCATTCCACCGTGTGTCCGCAACCTATTGACTTCAGTTTTTCTCGGCTGAGATTAGTGTTGGCGTCAGACACTTCTGTGTAGTCCGAGTTTTCTCGTCACTGCTAACCATAGTTCCCTTATTGCTCAGATTTCTTAGCCAGGTTTCGATACTCAGCGTGCGCAACAAGGCTACGGTGGGGACTTCTTGGCCGAGGCGGGTTTTCTGCAAGGCTTCCAAGAATTTCTGGGTTCCCACGATGCCAAGGGAACTGCTCACCATGTGTTGGGTCATTTCGGCGAAATGGGGCCAGTCCGCTGATATGGCTGCTAGTGGGGCGCGGGCGACGAAGGCTTTACGCTTGCGGTTGAGGAGTTCGTCGGGGACGATGCCGACGAGGGCGCGGCGCATGAGGGAGCGGCGGTGGCCGGGGCGGACGAGTTGTTCCCGGGGGACGGCGTACATGAATTCGAGGAGGCCGCGGTCGAGATATGGATAGCGCTTTTCGCGCAACGGGTCTGAGGACAGGGCGTCGCACGCCAGTTGGCGTTGCAGGGCTTGCAAGGTGGAGATGTTCTCCTGAAACGTCGGTAACGGGCCGAACAGGTTGAGCCAATTTTCGTAGCCTTGCAAGGCGACGCGATTGCGTTTGACGAAGGCTCGGTTGAGCCAGGGGGCAGGGCGCTTGTATTTCGGGACGCCTACTAGTGCGGGTGGGAAGAATCCGCGTGCGGCGTCGAAGAGCAAGTAAAACCAGGGCTTTCTCTTGTTGAGTGCCCAGACTTTCAATTGGTGGGCGAGAGTACGGAAATGGCCTCTTGCCAGGAGATCTTCCAGTTCGGGGGTGGGTGTTGGCACGCCGCCCATGACTTCGTCGCCGCCGATGCCAGAGAGGACGACACGGTTCCCTTGGGAGGTCATACAAGCTGCGAACTGGCGGGTGGCTTCGTTGGGACAACCTGCGCCGGAGCCGGGAGTTCCTGCAAACCGGTCATTGTCGAGTTCGAACTGTAATAACTCTTGCTTGCCGACGTCGATGTGAGTGCCAGCGCGGCCGCGCTTTTCTTCTACTTTGGTGAAGTAGGGGCGCTCGTTCCAGTTGGGCTCGGAGTCGTTGTAGTAGGACATAGTGTCGAGGCGCGGCGTTTCGGCGGCCCCACGGGCGATGATGGTGTCCGCCATGCACACGATGGAGGAAGAGTCCATACCGCCGCTTAGCTCGGCAAGGATGGGGCTGTCCGAGCGGAGCCGGCGGCGGATGGCTTCGCCGAAGACAGCGCGGAAGTGCTCTTCGTATTCACCGTCAGTGCGGTAGCGGATTCTTTTGCTGGGATCGAAATCCCAGTACTTGCCGATGGTTTGTCTTCCCGGACGGAGCAGCACCGAAGACGATGGCGGGACCGAATGGATGCCGACGTGGGGCGTCAGGTGCGCGGCGGGGAAGAACGAGAACCAGCCCGCGATGTACTCTTCGCAGAGGGCGAAAGTTCTTCCGGCGAAGAGAACGAGCGGGTCGAGGATGGTGCTCCAAGTGACCTGCTGGCTGTCGAAGGAGTAGTAGAGATGGCGAGTGCCGATGGGATCTTTGGCGAGGGTCAGCGAGCGAGCGTGCGGATCCCAGATGGAAAGAGCCCAGTCGCCGATGAGCATGGCGAAGCAATCGCTGCCCCAGTATTCGTAAGCGGCCGCGACGATGGCGACGTCCGTGGAGGCAGCGGCCGTCCCAGGTGAGGATGGCGCCGGATGCGGTGACGTGAGGCTGCGTTTCGCGGCGAGATTCTTTGGTGGTGTGAAATGCATGGTAGAGGATGCTGATATTGCCCTTCGAATACGTGCAAGCATCATCGGGGCCATAGGGAGCGATGGAAGCCTTTGCCTTTTCGAGATAGTCCCCGTCGACCGGCTTGCCATCGAAATTCCATCTACCAAACTGGACGCTCATAGCGATCCTTTCTCCACCAAAACCCTTTCAACACCGATCGAGCACTGCGTACATTTCGGGCGTGTACGGTTTGTCGTTTACGACTCTGCCGCCCACTTCGACCCAGGCGTGGGCCTTGAACGGCATTTGCTGCGCACCAATCACCAATTGCGCCGGCACACTGTATTTCTTCAGGAGGCAAGCCGTCGCCGCGGACCGCTGCAAGCAGAGCGCTTCCTTCCAGTACCAGATGCAGGCCATATCGATCGCCGAACAGATGCGCTCGACTGCGTCAGGAGCAGGCGCCTGCTTTCCAACGGGATAGTTGCGGACTTTGTCGTAAAGAGCCGCGAAGTTACCGCGCGCCAAGTAGAGATCGAAATGAATCAGCTTCAAGTACGCTTTCAAAACGAGAAACGACATAACGGAGACCTCCGCCTACACCGGCAACTGAAACTGGTCACACAGAAACGCCATGCGATCCGTCAGCGCTTCGACCCGTTCGCCGAGGGGAAGCACGGGGGAATGCCCGCGAAACTTGCTGTAATCGAGAAAAATGGGATGGTCGGAGATGTTGGCCGCCTGCAGCCGGGCGGTCATTTTTCGAGCGTGCAGCGGGTTGCAATTGCGATCGGCGTCGCCGGAGACAATCATCGTCGCGGGATAGGCCACGCCTTCGCGAACGCGCTGATAGGGAGAGTATTTTGCGAGAACGGCGAAGTCCTCCGGGTCCTCCACCGTGCCAAATTCATCCTTCCAGACATGTGCGTTGTCAAAGAGGTGATACCGAAGCATGTCCAGCATAGGAACCATGCAGACGACCGCGCCGAACAAGTCCGGCCGCTGTGTCAGGGCGGCACCTACGAGCAGGCCTGAGTTTGAGCCGCCAAAGATGGCTAGTTTTCCGGGGGCAGTTCTTCCAGTCTTGAAGAGCCACTCCGCGGCGCACAGGAAATCGTCGTAGGCTGTCTGTCGATTGCGTCGCTTGGCGGCGTTGTGCCACTCGACTCCGAATTCCGAACCACCCCGGATGTTGGGCAAAGCAAACAAACAGCCGCGCTCCATCAAGAAGGCTACAAAGATGCTGAACTGCGGCGTCATGGAGAGGCCGTAGCCCCCGTAAGAGGTCATGATCGTCGGGTTGCCGCTTCGCTTTAGGACATCCCGTCGGCCCACGAGAAACATCGGGATCCTTGTGCCATCCTTCGACATGAACCAGATCTGGGAATGGCTGAAATCAGCGAACTCAAACGGGATGCTTCTCTTGGCCCAGAGGGTGCGCTCGTTGCTTTTTACGGAGTAGCGAAAAATGCCAACGGGCTCGGTGAAGGATTCCGTTTCAAGAAGCACTTCATCACTTTCTGGCGAACCGTCGACAATCCTGAGCGTTTCGTCGCTTCGAATGGGCATCTCGCCGATTTTCTTGCCGCAGAAATCGAAGATGAAGACGCGATGCTGCATATCTTTCATGTAGGAGACGAAGATGGAGTCTCCAACGACGAGCCAATTGCTGATGGGAGTGTCGTTTTCCGGGATGATATCGATCCACTCGTGTTCCCCGTTCTGCCGGCGGCGGATTTCGACGATGCGCCGATTTGGCGCCTGGAGGTCGGTGATCGCCAGAATCTTGTCGTCCATTAGCCGCAAGCCGAGCATGTAGTCGATGCGGTTGAATACCAGCTGCGGTGGCCCGCTTCCCCCGAATGGCTGCAGATAGATGTCCGTAAGCGTTTTGTCGAGGAAGTGATAGACGAAGAAGCCGAGCCGGTTTTTATCGGAGAGCAATGCCAGCCGGAGTTTCTCGTCTTCGCCGGCAAAGAAAATCTCCTGATCTTCGGTGGATGGCGCTCCGAGGGCGTGTTGATACGCGGCGCGATAGAAGGGCCGCTTGGCATCCACGGCCTCGTGGACGTAGTAGTAGCTATTTCCGTCCGGCGCGAAGGCAAATCCACGCAAATACCCGCGGGGGAGGAGATCAGGAAGGCGCTTCCGAGTCTCGATTTCGAGCAACTCAAATGTCCCCGTTCTCTCTCCCCCTTCTTTCACCTCATACAGGAGTAATCGACCGTCAGGTGAAACTCGCAGAGGTTTCACTGCCGTGAAGTTGCCGGTCCCTCTTTCCGCGGGATCGATCAGAAGCTGATCCTCGCCGTCTGCGCCTACACGCATGAAAATGCAAGGCTGCTCTTGGTCGGGCAGGCGCTTCCGGAAGAAATAGCGGCTGCCGGCTTTTTGCAGGGAGTCATAGGTTTCGACGGCGAGGAATTCTTGGATGCGTTTGCGGATGCGCTCGCGCCCCGGGATGCTGTCCAGATACGCGCGAGCGTAAATCGTCTGCTCCTTGATCCACGCGCGCGTGCGAGGCGAATCCTGGTCTTCGAGCCAGCGATACGGGTCGGTGACGGAGACACCGTGGAAGATCTCCGTCACCGGCTCCACGGCTGA
>WNFJ01471351.1_pt1 | contig 10368 bp, 9 predicted proteins | sample 5400461 | NCBI WGS metagenome assembly WNFJ01 (sample SAMN13153349, study PRJNA577476) | soil metagenome | isolation source: 115 cm saprolite on Douglas fir-dominated hillslope | place: USA:California | collected 2013-09-17
ACAAATTTTAGAGAGAATTCGGTCAACTTCGGATTTACGCGGCTTTCGTGATGTTTGAAGAATTGGGAGAAGGATTAAGAATCCGCCGAGGTTCACCCCCCGTGGGGGTTCAACTCCCCATCCCGGCACCATTCGATCCTGTTTATTTTCTGTCAAATACTGCCGTTCATTTCCCGCGGGTGTGATACGTGTGCCTCTTTTTCTACGTGTGGCGTTTCATGCGTGTTGTGTGTTTCTGGCTCCCTTGCCGGATGCAATAGGCGTGCTACGGAATGGCAGGCGAGGCTTAAAAGGGTATTCGTCATAGCGGGGATTTCCTTCCGGCCATAGCCACAGATTCCGCGATTCGTTTTCGGTTTCACCTCTCGAACGCGGAGTGCCGATCGAAACGGTCCTCCCTTCTCCTCGGACACAAAAGCGTGGCCGTAACTCAGAAACACTACGCACCCTTCGTTAAATCGCGCCAGCTCGCGCTCGAAGCTGCGGTGCAAGCGACCTTCGCATGAGGGCCGCTTTTTTATTTCTCTTTCTTGTTTTTCTTCTTCTTGGCGGGTTCGGGAATGTCCGCGGCCGTGAGCTTCGGGATGAGCTTGAAAAGCTCGGACGGCCGGACTTTGAGCCCCACTGAGAGTTTCAAAATATAGATGAAACTTGGATGTTTGTCCGCGCGCTCAATGACGCCGATGAAGTTCCGGTGCGTTCCACACATCTCCGCGAGCTTCTCTTGAGAGAGATGCCTGGCAATCCGTAACGCCCGTATTTGTTTGCCGAACAACTCTAATGCGCTGGGCACGCCGTATAGGGTCTTTCGGCTCTTCTCAAAAATCTACACGCGTGAGAATTACACTCTCTCGCATTGCACTCTAGCGCATGTATAATGTTGTTCCGAATAATAGCAGATGGTCTGGTACGCGGCATGTTGGGTTGGGGACGACGGCATTTCTTCGTGCGGTCACGAGCACGGGAGCGTGGCGGATGCCATGCACTGCCTAGTCCCGGACGGCGGCGACTTCATCCGGGCATGTGAATCCGGGGTCTTCCGTTCCCTCAACGAATGCGAGTTTGTAAGTTTCCTCGTAGCCTTGAAGGAGATGCCCTGGAGGTCGCGCGGATGGAATTAGGAGAAAGGTGTCCGCCCTGGCGCGGGGAGGAAGTTTTACTCTCCGCGCTTTTATTCGTGTGGTAGCCTCTGCTATTCTGATTGACCGAACCCGCAACAACGTCCTGCATGCGCCGCTTGACGAGTGTCGGGCCTTGGCTGCCCAACACCGTTACGAGTTGGTTATACCGCGACACCTGGGTGAGACTCTGCTCAGTCGCGTGGAGCGATTCCAGAATCGGCCGTCCTAACCGGGGTGTCTGGTCTCTTAGTTGAAACAGAAGAGGAGTCTACGCAGGTTCGGTGGTCTTGAATTCGGGCGGGTGGCCTACCTTTGAACAGTCTTTCTGCTCCGACCCCTACCATGACCTGGGTGCCCTACTCCCTCTGGAGAAGCTCGCCTTTTGGAGTGTTAGGCGAGGCGTAGGTAGAAGTGGAAATAGTTTGGGTTCCATCACGGAGCGGCGATGTAAAATGGCCCGCAACTGTGTGTCGGACGGAGCAAGTTCTTGGCCGGCGAAAAGCTTACCCTCATTCACTTGTCGGATATTCATTTCATCCGCGGTTTCAGCGGAGAGAGTAAATTCGATCTAGACGCACCCGTCCGAGACGCTCTTATTGAAGATGCAGTTCATCTCAAAGACAGGCTAAAGCCCATTGGTGGCGTGCTCGTAACTGGCGATATTGCATTTGCCGGCAAGACATCGGAATTTGAGACGGCAAAAACCTGGCTTTCGAGGCTTTCTGGGGCGTTGGACTGTGATCCAGGATATGTGTGGTGTGTTCCGGGCAATCACGATGTGGATCGTTCTTTTCATAAGGAATTTTCCGCGATTCCTGCGCTCCATGAACAGTTGCGCAAGACAACCGATCTGGACAAGAAACTGCGCGACCATTGTGAAAATGAGAACACGGGGCCAATGTTATTCGCTCCTTTTCGGGCTTACAATGAAGTGATTGGGCAGCGATTCGATTGCCTCACACAACCAAAACAACCCTGGTGGACCGACGACCTCCCTCTTAACGATGGATCAATCCTGCGATTGCGTGGCTTGAATTCAGCTCTTGTGTCAGGAGTTGCGGATGATGAACCGGATCGTAAGAATCGGCTGTTACTAGGATCTGCGCAAACAGAATACGGACACCAGCGGGGTGTTGAATACCTTACTCTCTGCCATCATCCGATTGACTGGTTACAGGACGGTGATAACGCCGAGAAAGCTCTTCTTGCGTATTCACGTATCCAATTGTTTGGTCACAAACATGTACAAAGTGTCGTGCAGAAGGACAACTCACTGTGGCTAACCGCGGGGGCTGTGCATCCTTTGCGTGAGGAAAAACAGTGGGAACCTCGGTATAATTGCCTGTCAATTTGGGTAGAGGGTACAGACGCTAACCGGAAGTTATGTGTTGAGTTATATGCGCGAGTGTGGAGTCATTCTGAGCGCCTGTTTACACGAGAACAAAGCAGTGCCGATTCGGACCACAGGCTATACAAATTGACACTTCGAGCCTGGAAACCTGAAATGCCTCGCCCGTTGCAGAGTGAGTCTGATGCCACTAAGCAGGTACGTGCTGCTGAGAGCGGTGACAGCCGGTTGAGTTTTCATCGAAAAAAACTGCTCTATCGATTTGTCGAACTTCCCCATCATAAGCGACTCGCGATAATAGAAAAATTTGGACTCAAAGAGGCTGGTGATGATACGCGGCCAGATGTGGAGTTGTTTGCCGCCTTCTTTGATCGGGCGCATAAGAAAGGGATAATCGATCAAGTCTGGGAGGCAATCGAGGCGGAGAAGGGTTAACCTCTAGGGCCTCAACAGAGATCGTAATGGACAGAGATGATGCACACAAAGTTCGCCGATTGGTATCAATCACTGGGCGTTAAAACATCAGCTGATATGCTGGCGCGAAGATGGAAAGCGGTCGAGACACTCGCGGACAGGAAACAGACTCCCAAAGCTACGGATCTTGTCCGGCTGTTCTATTCCAGATCGACGACTGATGGCGCTGCAAAACAAATCATCAAAGTCGTGAAAGACAATGACCCCGAATTTTTAGTCGGAGGTAGTGACGGGGAATTGTCAATTTTAGCCGGTGCAACGATTGCGGAAGTCGTGGCGCAGGGTTCTTCGAACTCAGCGGATGCAATGGCCCTCGGGCTGGTATGTATGGAGGCCAAAGGCTTAAGGAAAACGCAGCGTTTGCAAGATGTTCTGGACGAAGCTACAACCTATCTCGCGAAAGAGTGTGTTCGTGTTCGGCGTGTTGAACTGTTGTCAGTGAGAGACTCCATAGCGGACGAGCTGCCGGGCATTGTGTTGGCGAAGGGAGGTGTAACCATAGCTGACGTGACGACAACATGGAGCGCGACAGAGGTTGTATTTAACAAATTGGTTTCTCTTCACAAAAAGTACGCAGAGACGGTGAAGAATACTCTCAATATAGGCCTGCTGAAGCAACGCGAGGAGTCGGATATTCTTTGGTGGCTGTTTTCGGAACACACGCTCGACTGTAGTCAACCGTTTTCAGCGCTAAGTGTTCCCTTGGCTTGTATCTGGGGTGCGATGGATCTAGCGGATTTAACGCAGAGCACCCCCGGTCCGTTTGCTGCTCCCGCATTCCTTCACAAGATGCTTCGGCTAGTTAAGAAGACTCTTCCTAAATCGGTCAGCGTGGCGGACGTTGCACAAGCGGGTGATATTGCAAAGCGCCAAAGCTGGACCAAGTCGCCAAGGTTGTCCACTTTCCCTGACCTCTTTCCCATATTGTTCGCAGTGGCCAAGGCTGTAGAGGCTGGGGACGGAGCAGGCTGGAAGTCAGCCTTCGAGCATTCGACTGGTTTGTCAGCGGATCATGAGATAGCTCCACTTTTGGTGAGTTTGCAAATCTACCATGAAAGACTTCTTGACAGAATTTTAGGGGAATTGGAATGAATCCTCCACTTGAGGAGGCGGGTGCTAGCGCCGTGCCGGAGCCGCCGCGGGCGATCGGCGACCCTCCCGTCAAGCCAGTATTTATTAATTTGCCTTCTGGAAAGCCGTTGACGTCGAAGGAAGCATCGAGCCTCATTCGCGCCACAGGCTCGCCGCTTGTACTTTTGGCTGGCGAGGTTGGAAGCGGCAAAACAACGCTTTTGGCCAGTTTGCATGATGCTTTTCAGTTTGAAGCTCGGGGATTTGGCGGATATATAGCTGCGGGATCGAGCACTTTGCTCGGGTTCGAAGAGAGATGTTTTGATTCTCGGGCAGCCTCTGGCGCAGGGGAACCGCATACAATCCGGACGAATTTCGATGATGGCCACCTATTTTATCACCTAAGGTTAAGGGATCATGAGTTAAAACAGCCAGCAAAGGATATTGTGTTTGCGGACATGTCTGGTGAGTTCTATGAACGTGCATTGGACTCTGCTGATGAAATGCGAGAGCTTACGATCATCACTCGTGCGGACCATTTCGTTCTCCTTGTGGACGCGTCGAAGTTGCAAGCAAACAAGAACAGAGCCCACACTCGAGCCACTGCTTTGATGTTGATGCGCCGTTGTTTCGAGGAGAAGATGCTGAACAAGGGATCAAAGGTAGATATCCTTTTGACAAAATGGGATCTCGTTCTTGCGCGGCTTGGCGAAGAGGACGCAGGAACGTTTCTTGCTGGGTATTTGCGATTTTTTCAGGATGAATACGCGCAAAAAGTGCGTCGCGTAACTGTCATTCCTGTTGCTGCTCGTCCGTATTCTGAAAGCCGGCTTCCGCTAGGGTACGGGCTAGGTGCATTGCTGCATAAGTGGCTGCAGGAGCCTCGGGCGCTGTTTGAGCAGGCCGATCGACAAATGCCGGTGCCAGCGCTAACTTCCTCGTTTGATCGTTTTGCTCTTGTCGAGGCGCCTCAGTTGTATGAGGTGCCAAATGGCTAGTCTGCGAAAACTGCTTGTAATTGGCTTGCCTGAGGCCGGGAAGAGCACCTTCATTGCGGCTTTGTACCATGTTGCGGAATCGGGTGAGGTTAAGGGCTCCCTTAAGCTGAAAAGGATTTCTTCGGATGCAAAACACTTAAACGCTCTTCGGAGGGAATGGCTCAAGTTCGAACACGCGACGCGAACAATACCAGATGCGGAACAGTCGGTGTCTATGTTGCTTGAAGAACCCGACGCACATTCAATTGGCGAAATAGTGTTCCCGGATCTGTCGGGAGAAACGTTCAATGAGGACCAGTGGCGCGACAGGCATTGGAGTCCTGAATACGAGGCTCTCGTGAACGAAGCAGACAGTATTCTCCTCTTTGTTCATATCGGCATGGTACGAGAACCCTACACCATCGCCGATATTCAAAAAATAGCTCAGGCAGCGCTCCCGGAGGAGACGGACGTGCAGTATCGGTCGGAGAGCATAAGCGCAGATTCGAAAGAAGCGAAAGCGAAGACGGAAGCGGCCAGTACAATAGAAGGTTGGGCGAAGGAATCCCAAGAAACGGACTCGATACATTGGTCGGCAGACTTAGTGTGTACTCAAGTCAAGCTTGTTGGCCTCCTTCAATTTCTTGTGCCATATGTTGAGAAGAGAGCACCCATTCGCGTGGGGGTCTTGTTATCGGCGTGGGACTTGGAAAAGGTGACTGAGAAAGGAGTTCGTGTTGATCCCTATGTATGGCTTTCAAAGCGACTTCCATATCTTCATCAATTTTTACGGGCACACGAGGCTATTTTTTCGACTCAGGTCTATGGCGTGAGCGCGCAGGGTGGCGACCTGGAAAAAGACCAGGACAAGCTAGCGGAGTGTGAACCTGCGTCCGAACGCATCATCATTCAAGGGGCACAGTGCGCCGCGCATGATATTACCGAGCCAGTGCGTTGGGCATTGGGGCTTCGGGAGCCAGCGTGACCGAAACACCAGTCGTGCTAGACCAAGCGTTGTTTGGTTATCGTGACGGGCACCGTCTTATTTCGGGATCAAAACGTTTCAGTGCTCCGACAGAGCGTGCCTTGCTGAGACTCAGTGACATGTCAGGACCTCGGATGATCTCTGGGTTCGAGGAATACCTGACCGGATATCCTTTGCCTGAGGATGCGAGCTACGCACTGATAAAAACGTGGTATGCCCCGGAAATGGAACGCCCTGGCTGCGTTTGGAGCCACGTCCTAGTAATAAAAAACAGTGATCTGCGGTGGATCCGGACTGCCCAGCAGTTGTTGAGGCTATTCAAGCAACCATCGATGCCGGCAGACCAGGGATATTCGGCACCAATAACATTGTCACAATCGAAGTGGCTGGCCCGCGATGGACTGCAACTCGGGATGGCTAAGGTCCAGCTTGCTTGCGTGCTGGATAGGCTGTACATGAAGCCCGCTGCCGCGGTAATTATTGCCGCGTCGTCTGCCTCGGAGCTGACGAATGTCGTTTTGTCAATCTGGGCGCAACAATGGCCCGCGTTGCGGTCAAGCTTCAGATTCTGCACAGGGTCGTTGGGAAATCGTATTACTGCGGAGCGATTTTTCGATTTACAAGTGGTACCTGCGCGCATCGTTCACGAACTTGAGAGAAACCTGAAGGATGTTGAAGTTCTGAGGGACTTCAATAGTGTTGCTTCGTTCGATGCGTGGGAATCGATCGCCCAAGAGGATCATTTTCTTGCAGGCGCGGCCGATTATCGTGAGTTTTTGTGGCATTATGCCGATCCGTGCACTCCCGGTCGTGCATTGTTTGCACCGTTGTCTCAACTGTATGTGTTGATCAAACAGGGAATCGGTAAGATCTCAGAGATCACGCCGGTGATCTCGCAGATATACCCTTCGTTCGACGCCGGGAAAACGCTGAAGAAAGACTTCTACGGGCAGTCTCAGAATCCTCCCAACCCAAATCTGGTTATTGGCAATTTCGGCGAGGTAGAGAAGTTGCGAGAGCTGTCCCAGACTATCTACGCTGCGGCATTCGATGCTGTCGATCTTGAGCTGCGAGACCGAGCCCGTTTTCTGTGGATGAATGATCGTTCGGGTGCCGAGGAAATTCTGTTAACTGCACTAGATTCGCCGCAACAAGCAGCGAACGACGCGATCATAGCCGGTTTCATGGATGCGATAAAACCTGCCGAAGCATGGGAGTTAGCGGGCCGGCGTGGAGGAGTTCCTCTCGCAATTGTGGCAAGAAATGCTCGACTCCTTCGAACTGTCGAGTTTTGGAATTCGCGAGTTGCACACTCATTATTCCTGGATGTTCTTGATCTTGTTAAAAGTGATTTATCAAAGAGCACGACGGTATCGGACTGGTTGCCGGCTGTGGTGGAGAGTGGCCGTGAAGACCTGGCGCCTCCGATCATGCAACGGTTTGGAGGTGTGGCCGTACCGGCATTTCTCAATTTGTATCGCAGTCGAGAGATCAATGTGCCGTGGCCGCCGAGTGGAGCGTGGAGATCAGCGGTATCCCCATTTGAAGCAGAGATTTTAGGATGGGCCAGAAGAGAGGCGGTTCTTCCACCACGGGCGTTGGTGCTTCTGACCACAATTCTCGACTCACATAGTCTTCCGGTAACGGCCCTTGGGACTGACTTTTGGAGCAGCTTGGTGGTTGGGGAACCGAGTTTAATTCAAGAAATACCGAATGCCGAGTCAGCGGCCTTTCTCTTGTCGCTAGGTTTGCAAACCTTTGGCCCCTCCGCCGGCCCTTTCTTAGCACCAACGTTTGAAGTGGTGCATGAAGCGGCAGGGGTCGACAATTTAAGTTATCGTGGATGGCAGATGTTAAAGGTTGATGTGCCATCGCTCGGAATGCTTAGGAATTGGGACAAGTGTGAACGTTTGCGCATTGCTCTTTTGCGCCATTTCGATTGGAGCCAATTGTCGATCGACGATTTCTTTAATGCTGTCACCAGATCCGAGACGTTACGCGCACTCATATTCACTGCACGAGATGTCGATGAAGGCGAACGTTTTGTTATACGAATGGCTGCCGCCGTATTGAGCGGAGAATACAAGGCGCCAGATGATCAAGCAGTGATAATCAGTAAATATGTTCACAAGACTCGCAAAGGTCATCTCAAAATATCAGTGTGAGTGTCCACGATCGCCCGTAACAGCGCGTGTCCCATTCAGAATTTGCGTGAGGCGATTCGTGGGCACACCGAGCTTTCGCGCCAGCTCAGCCGCGCTCATATTGAGCGTGGCCAGTTCTTAGCCTGTCATCTTGAGCGAGCCCGAGTCCCGCGCATGCGGGATGAGGGCGAGTCGAAAGATCCCGAGAGTGTTTGTTCCTCCATACTGATTCAGGGAGTTCTACCCAGGGACTGTCCCCGGAACCGCTCGACCCTAAACTTTGTAGTGGAAGCCGTCGCGGGGAGAGCCCAGCACGCACAGTCCGGGGAGAAACACCTCGTATCGGCATGGCAGAGGACGCACTCTCGGGATTCCTTCGGCTTCGCTCAGGACAGGCTTTTCGACGCGCCCTCAGTCTCCCGCTACGCGGGATCCTTCGCGCTTGCTCAAGATGACAGGGTTGGGGTTTTTGGCGAACCAAACTGACCCACTACAGATTTTTTAGGCGCACCAACCGCCGCGTCGGTCCAGTTCCTCGCGGGACACGACTGCATGATTCTCGTCCTGTTCTAACGCATACAGATGGCAACAGTAGGTTTCATTCTTTTCACCGCTCATGCCGGTGGCGAACGCTTGCAACGCCCCTGCTAGATCATTGAAAACCCTTTCATAGTGCTCGCGCTTGCTCTGTTCGCACCTCGCCAAAATTTGCTCCTGGTCTTGATCGGCTCGGTGATCAGGGCAGGCACTGCTATAAAGCCGCCAGGTAACTGACCAGGCTTTCATTCTCGTTCCTCCGGGAGAGAGCGGCGCGGCGAGTCCGACAACGCGATCGAAAATCGCCGCATATAGAAGTCAAAAACACTCCCATACCACGGTGCGAACCTCCCGTTTCATGCCGCTCTCTCCAGTTGTCGAAGTGTATGCCAAATCTACTATAGTAGAAGTGAAATGAACGCGCCAGATTTGATGCTTAAGGGGTGTCCACGGGAATTCGTAAACGCTTTGGCGCGAGACTTCGGGAGTTGCGCCTGGAAAAGAACTTGCTGCAAGGCGAATTGGCCGATAAGGTCGGCATTCGGGAATCGTTCATCTCGAACATTGAAACCGCCAAGAAAGAACCGTGCTTGGAGGTCATCAAGATGCTGGCCGACGGCTTGGGCGTCTCTCTCAGGAGAATGTTTTGGGATTTATGAAGTTTCCGCGTTACGAAAGGCGTATGAAACTGCGCGGTCAGCCCATTTGAAGCAAATTCGCCACCGAGCGGAGCGTTCAAACCTGGAGAATGCCTTTTCGGGCAGCGGCTATGGCCTGTCATTTCGAGCGAGGACGAGGGCGTGATAGCGACTGAGGACGACGTCGAGAAATCCCGAGAATGCATCCCTCGGTATTGCCGACACGAGGTGTTCTCCCCAAACAGCGCGTGCTGCGCTTGTCTCGCGAGCGATAGGCTCCACTGCCGGAAATGCGGTTCCGGGACAGTCCTCGGGTAGAACTCCCTGAATCGGTATCGGGATTTCTCGACGCCTCCTCGCTTCCCCGCTTCGCGGATCGCTCGTCGTTGCTCGAAATGACAGATCTACTGCGGTTTCCCAAAAGCAGTAGCCCATGGAGCAACTGGGAAAGAAGTGCGCGAGCCCAGGCTTAGCAGGCGCGGCCTACGGCAACGGAGACATGCCCTAACCTATGAGCGAGCAGGAAAGGATGGGTATTCGAGGAGTTGTCACAATTGTGTTTCGCGAACACAAGCATGTAGAGATGCTTTGGTTCCACCATGCTGCCTCCTTCGGTTGTTCGCGGGGAAATCGATTCGAATGATATCCTAGGCCATCGTGCCGGGATGTCTGAATCTTCTGAATAAGCCGGTTTGCTCGACTTTTGGGAACGAAATATATGCCCGCACTGCGGCAATTCCATCCCTGAGGGAAAGCGCGTGGGACGGGGTGAGAAGCGATTGGGAGGCTTTTGCAGCCTAGATTGCCTTGCACGTTACTATCAGTTGGAGTTTGCGCAACGAGCGGCGCATGTGGCGGAGATTTTTCGACGTCATCAGGACTCTTAGTCGTTCTCCCGCACCACGAAATTTGCCTTTGGCACGGTACCAAGAAGTATACTTCACTTTTCTTTCGCCCGGCGGGCATAATGATCGTGTGGAAATCAAGGGAGTAATGCGGCGGCGAGTGGTTTTTGGCTGCAGGCATGAAGATCGGAAAAACCCGTGTTCTGCACCGGAGCTTGTGCTTGCACG
>WNFJ01516220.1_pt1 | contig 10368 bp, 8 predicted proteins | sample 5400461 | NCBI WGS metagenome assembly WNFJ01 (sample SAMN13153349, study PRJNA577476) | soil metagenome | isolation source: 115 cm saprolite on Douglas fir-dominated hillslope | place: USA:California | collected 2013-09-17
GTCGTCATCCTCGCGGTCATCCTGCTTTTCAGCGTCGGCATCTGGGCGGCGACGCAGCTCCAGCAAGACCTGTTGCCGAATATCTCGGTACCGTCCTTCGTCGTCATCACCGCGGATCCGGGCGCGTCGCCCGGGGTCGTCGACCAGCAGGTCACCCTGCCGGTCGTGAGCGCGCTTCAGGGCGTCGCCGGGGTGACGAGCGTCGATTCCACGTCATCGTCGGGTGCGTCGATCGTGACGGTCCAGTTCAAAGACGGGACGGACCTGACGGCAGCACGGCAGGCCCTGTCCACCAACCTCGACCGCGCTCGGGCCGCCTTGCCCGCACAGGTGCAGCCACCCACGATCGAAACCTTTTCGACCAGCAGCATCCCGGTGCTTCAATATTCCGCGTACGCGAACGAGTCGCTCGGCGACCTGGCGACCCAGCTACGGTCGGTCGCTCTCCCGAAGCTCGCCGGGCTGAGCGGCGTCTCGACCGTCAACCTGACGGGCGCGCCCACTCAGGAAGTCGACGTCACGCTCGATCCGGCAAAGCTGGCCGCGCACGGCCTCAGCGTTGGCCAGGTCAGCGCTGCGCTGGCCCAGGCCGCCACCGTCCAATCGGTCGGAGCGCTCAAAGACAACGGGGCCGTCATCCCCCTGCAGATCGCCGGCGCGTTGACCAGCCTCGACCAGATAGCGAACGTGCGCGTCGGCCCCGCCGCCGCCCTCCATGACCTCAGCACCGTGGCGCTGGTGGCGGTGCCCGCCGACACCATCACGCGCACCAACGGCAATCCCAGCGTCGGCCTGAGCGTGATCAAGGCTCCCGATGCCAACACGGTCACCGTCGCCAATGAGATCAAGGCGGCGCTGCCGGATATCCGGAATGCCATCGGTCACGGCGTGCAGTTCCAGTCCATCCTCGATCAGGCCACGCCCATCACCGATGCGATCGGCAGCATCGTCCGAGAAGGACTGCTGGGTGCCCTATTCGCGGTCCTGGTCATCTTCCTCTTCCTGCGCAGCGCTCGCGCGACACTGGTCGCCGCCGTGTCCATCCCGCTCTCGCTCATGGTCGCGCTGATCGTGCTCTGGTGGCAGGGCATCACGCTGAACATCCTCACCCTCGGCGGATTGATGGTGGCGATCGGCCGCGTCGTCGATGACGCCATCGTTGTGCTCGAGAACATCAGCCGCCACGTGACCGAAGGAGAAGGTCCGCTGGCCGCCGCCTACACCGGCGGACGAGAGATCGTGACCGCGGTCACCTCCTCCACGCTGACAACCGTCGGCGTGTTCCTCCCCATCGCCTTCCTCACGGGCATCGCCGGCAGTTTCTTCCGGCCCTTCGCGTTGACGGTGGTCACGGCGCTGCTCGCGTCCCTGCTGGTCGCGGTCACGGTGGTGCCATTGCTCGCCTCGCGCGTCCTCAAGCCAAAGCTCCGTCAGGTCGGCGCCCCGCAGCCGCGCAGCTGGCTGCAGGCGGGCTACATCCCGATCATCCGCTGGGCCACGGGCCATCGGGCGGTCACCCTGGTCGCCGCCGGCGCTATCTTCCTCGGCTCGCTGGGGCTCGTCCCCTTGCTGCGGATCAACCTCCTCGACCCGTCCTCGAGCCCGAACTTCCCGGTCAGCCTCACCATGCCCGATAACTCCACCCTGGCCCAGACCAACGCGGAAACCGAGACGGTGGAGAACCTTGTCCGCGGTCTGCCCGGGGTCAGCGCCTTCCAGGCAACGGTCGGCGGCTCCTCCGATCCGTTCGCACCTCCGGGGAGCGTTCCCGCCGATCCCACGACGTCGCAGATCACGGTGCTCGTCAACAGCAACACCTACAACCAGGCGCTCAGCACACGGCCCGGCCCGCGTGGCGGTCGGCCAGGCACAAAGCAGCGCTAACGCCAGCAGCTCGCAGATGCAGGTGCAAGTCCACGCCCCGAATCAGGACACGCTGCAACGGTCGACCGACCAGCTGATGAGCGCGCTCTCGAAGGTCTCGGGACTCTCCGAGCTGAAGTCCAACCTCGCGGCATCGAAGCCGCAGTACCAGCTGGTGCCAACGGACAGGCTGGGTCAGACGGGGCTGTCGGTCCAGCAGTTGGCCGGGTTGGTTGCCCAGCAGATCAACGGCCAGGTCGCCGCCCAGGCGCTGCTTTCTTCCGGGCCCATCAGCGTGCGCGTTCAACTCCCGCCCGGGACGGCGGACACGCCCGCCACGCTCCTCAGTCTGCGCATCCCCACCGCCGCCGGTCCGCTGCCGCTGTCAACCCTGGCCACCCTCCAGCAAGTGAGCGGGCCGCAGACGATCAACCGTAGCAATGCGGACCGTGCGGCCACTGTCACCGGCACCATCACCAGCAACAACACGCAGGCGGTTCAGACCCGGGTCGACGCCGCCATCAAATCCGTGTCGCTACCGGCTGGCACATCGGTCTCCACGGGCGGGGTATTCGCGCAACTCTCGTCGGTGCTGACCCAATTCATCATCGCCATCCTGGTGGCGATCGGTCTCGTCTACCTGATCATGGTGGCGACGTTCCGATCGCTCATCAAACCCCTGGTGCTGCTGGTCTCGATCCCGTTTGCCGCCACCGGCGCTATCGCCGCCCTCGTGGTCACCGGCACCGCGCTGTCGCTGCCGGCCATGCTCGGACTGCTGATGCTGATCGGGATCGTGGTCACGAATGCGATCGTTCTCCTCGACCTCGTCGAACAGTACCGCGAGCGCGGCCTGCCGCTGCAGCAAGCGCTGATCGAGGGCGGCCGGCACCGGCTCCGCCCGATTCTGATGACCGCGGTCGCCACCATGCTGGCGCTCGCCCCTCTGGCCTTCAGCGGCAACAGCGGTGGTGGCTTCATCGGCGCGCCACTGGCGATCGTCGTCATTGGCGGCCTCTTCACCAGCACACTGCTGACGCTGATCCTGGTCCCTGTCCTCTACTCGGAAGCGTCGCGCTTCACCAGCGCGAGAACGAATCGAGAGCTCGACACCATGTTGGACGACGCCCAGGCGCGGCGCTTTGCCGCGGGCGGCGGGCGCTGACGGCGATGAGCACCACGGCCAGCGTCATCCTCCTCCTCGGCCGCATCTTCTTCGTGGCGCTGTTCGTGGTCTCGGCGCAGGGTAACATCGTCAACCACCAGCGGTATGTGACCCTGGCCAACGGGAAGCTCCCGGTTCCCTACGTGGCTGGCTGGCCCATCGGCGTCTGGCTGTACGTCGCCATCCTGTCGGTGGTGCTGGGGATCTGGCCCGACGTCGGCGTGCTGATGATCGCGGCCTTCCTGATCCCGACTACGCTTCTGTTCCACCCGTACTGGACGTTTTCCGACCCGGCCCAGCGCCAGACGCATCGAGGCGGCTTTTACCGCAACGTCAGCCTGCTGGGCGCGACCCTCGCCCTCTTCGCCTTGTTCACCGTCGCCGGACCGGGGCAATTCGCGATTACGGGATCCTTCTTCAACCTCCGCTGAGCTTGGGGGTCGGGTGGGCGAATCCGCTGGTTCGCCCACCTACGCTTCGGCATGGGGGAATTGATAGGCGGCTTTCTCTCATCGGTTGCAGTGCTCTAGCCCGGGTCGCGACGGCAGGAGCGTCTGCTCGGCGTCCGCGGAGCGTCGGCCGACCGTCCGCTATACGTTCGCCGGCGAGGCGCTAGCGAGCCTGTTTCGTGAGCGCCAACACCAGGGATCTGTCTCGGTCACCCGAAAGTAGGGACCGGCCTGGACTCCATCGAGGGAAGCGGTCAAAAGCCTTCGATGTCAGGCTGAACTGGTGCCGGAGTGAATCCGACGCAAACGCGTTCCTCCGCTGCGAAACAAAGAGGTGCACATAAATGACCAACACTCCGGACTCACGGCGCTGGTTTATCCTGGCGGTACTTGGCGTAGCGCAGCTGATGGTCGTCCTCGACGCGACGGTAGTCAACATCGCCTTGCCTTCAGCGCAGCAGGCACTGCATTTTTCTAACGACCAGCGGCAATGGATCGTGACCGCATATTCGCTGGCGTTCGGTGGCCTGGTGCTTCTCGGTGGCAAGCTGGCCGATATCTTCGGCCGCAAGTGGACCCTCGTCGTTGGCCTTTCGGGATTTGCGCTCGCCTCGGCCGTCGGCGGTCTGGCCCAGAACTTCCTGATGCTCGCCGGCGCGCGCGCCGTCCAGGGCGCCTTTGGCGCGTTGCTCGCGCCATCGACCCTGTCCCTTCTGAACACGACCTTCACACGATCCTCCGAGCGCAACCGGGCGTTCGGTGTGTACGGCGCCATCGCTGGTAGCGGCGCGTCCCTTGGACTGCTGCTGGGTGGAGCGTTAACCCAATGGCTCGACTGGCGGGCCGTGATGTATATCAACGTTGGATTCGCCGCCATCGCGTTATCCGGCGCCCTCATCTTGCTCCGCAGTCAGCCGCGCGAGGTCCAGTCTCTGGACATTCCCGGGGTGCTCGCCGTCGGTCTTGGGCTCTTTGCGCTGGTCTATGGCCTGGCGAACGCCGAAACGGCCGGTTGGACAGCTCCTCTCACGGTCGCGATGCTCGCTGTTGGCGTTCTTCTGCTCGTGCTGTTCGTCTTGATCGAGTCGCGGGTCAAGAATCCATTGCTCCCACTGCGGCTTCTCGCTGATCGCAATCGAGCGGCTTCCTTGCTTTCCATCCTCGTCTCAGCTTCAGGCATGTTCGGAGTTTTCCTGTTTCTCACCTACTATTTGCAGCAGAACCTCGGGTACTCGCCGCTCACCACCGGCGTGGCCTTCCTGCCGATGACAGCCGTCATTGTGGTGACCTCGATTACCGCTCAGACGCAGCTTCGGCCGCGAGTGGGATCGCGACCGCTGGTCACCGTCGGGATGTCCCTCGCCGTGGTCGCGCTCCTGCTGCTGACGCGCCTCGGCGTGCACGCCACCTACGCAAGCGAGATTCTTCCCTCGCTCGTTCTCATGGGATTAGCGTTGGGGCTGATCTTTTCTTCGGCTATCAACACTGCGACGGTCGGCGTAAAACAAAACGATGCCGGCGTCGCCTCGGCGATGGTCAACACAACCCAGCAGATTGGTGGGACGATGGGGACTGCGGCCTTCTCGAGCGTCTACGCCACCGCGGTCAGCAACTACCTCGTGAGCGTGCATAACGTGGCCGCCGCCACCGTGTACGGGTACACGACGGCGTTCGCGGTTGCGGCGGGGGTGTTCTTCGTCGGCGCGATCATTGCTGCGGCGCTCTATACGGGCCGCCAGGTGGCACCGGTTCAAAAGGGCGCGACCGGGGTCGCAGCCTAAGGTTGGGCGGCCCTACACACGCGCGGCCAGCCTGAAATCGTGGCGCCGAGCAAAAACATCAGGACGCGCCGCTGGCAGCTCCGGGACGATGCTGCCGGCAGCGCGCTTTGTCACGATCGAACTGACGACCGATTGCTTCTATCTATTTCGATACGCGCGGGATCGCGGATTCGCCGGCGATACCTTGCAGCCATCGGGAGACTTGACGCGCTAATGACTCGAGTGAGGGGTTGCCTGGTGAGAACTTCGGATGGCCTTACGTTGCGGGCCTGCATTAAGAGGTGACGGTGCCGAGCGGCTGCTTTCACAAGCGTGCTTCCTATATCAAAGATATTTGCGAAGGACCGTTGGTATTTGCGCCCCCGAGTCCGCTCGGGGTCGTTGATTTTCTCCTCCAACCGGGCGATTTCGAATTGATGGCGGCCGATGGTATTTGCGCCCCTGAGAGTTCTCGGACAGCAAATAGGCCGCCGCCGCTCTCCCTGAGGGGTCGAGAAAGCCGACAGCATGTGCAGGCGGCAGGTTTCACTCTTCCGCAACGCTATATCCAGCGTGATGATGCGCGCGACTGGCGGCACCGGACATCCGGCTCGAGCCCATTGCGGTATCGCAACTACTCGGATGCTCGGGCGTTTGGCGCTCAGCACCTGCGCCTACCCGCTTGGTCAGGTCGTGGTTGAAGACGGTTGGATACGCGTGGGCCCAGCGATGGATGCTTTCGCGATTTCGGGTCTGCTGACCATTGTTGCCCTTCTGGCGGTTCCGCCCCTCGGCTTGGTCGCCCTGCTGGTGCTCCCGCTCACTTACTTAACGGTGCCCAGATGGTCCTCTGCGTTCTCCGAGCTGCGTGTCGAGCAGGGCCGGATCCTCGGAACACTAACGGGCCTTTTCCTATACAAGTCCGGTGACACCTCATCGGTCCGACTCTGGCTCCCAGACAGGTCGAGGCTCGTCGGTCTGCTGGCCGACCGCGGGATGGTTGCTGAGGGTCCTCCCACGAACTATCCAATGTCAGTCGGCTCCAGCGACCGCAGGAACCCAAAGATTACGGCCCTGCTGAGCGGCCTTACGGCCGGGGTCCTCCTAGCGAGTGCCGCGGTGCGAGTGGTCCAGGATATTCCCCTCCTTAAGCTGGCCGCCGGCGATGCGCTCTACGCGGCCGTGGTCGCGAGTGAGGTTATGGTGATTGTCCTTGCCGTGGCGCTCGGGCTCGCCGCCGCTTTCATCGCCGGGCGAAGCTGGCGTAGGAATATAGAAATGATGATCCCTTCCGTTATCGTTTCCGGCCTTATCCTGATTGGAGGGGTCCTCGCAGCCACCTACGCATACCCGCCCGCTAGGCAGGCCGGCTGGATACTTATCGTCTTGAGTGGCGCGACCTTGTGTGCGCAGGCCCTCAGTCGAAGACCGCACCTTACTCCAGCTAAGCCGAACGCTCGTTAGCGATCCCAGATTGTCTTAGTCCGTCGTTGTATCAAACGTATTTGCGGAGGACCGGTGGTATTTGCGCCCCCGAATCCGCTCGGGGTCGCCAGACAATTGCGATTCTGTTATCCGTCCGGCAGAGCGCTCCCGCGATTGGCTGCCTCAGACCGCTGAAACACCTAGGACGGTGCCCATCTTTAGGCCGCTCGGAGTGGATGCCGTCGAGCCTCCTCATAGAGCGGTTCGGGCGCCATGTCAATGCCGTTTGGCCATGTAATCGTGGCTGCTTCTGGATCGACACGGGCCTCCGCAAAGTAGCGAGGGTCCCGAAGCGGTTCGAGAACACCGGTCCAGTGCTTAGAAGAGAAGTCGACGTCCCCGACAGTGCCATCATCGAAAAGCAGGCGGAGTCGGTACTCCCCGAGGACAGCCACGCCGACAATTGCTGGAAGGTACGGCAGTTCGTTTCGATGGAGACTCGCCCATTCGCGAACGAGACTCAGTCCTCGTGGCTCAAGGCTCCCGGCCAGGACGACGCCATCAACCGGAATGGAGGCCTGTGGCCGGCGTGATGCGCATGGAAAGCGCAACTGGATGGTCGGCCTCGTTTCAAACATGTAGGTAGCAATGCCGTAGAAGGCGCTAATGCGAGGCACCCTGTAGAGCGGGATTCCACTAGGCAGCCTGGGAAGCACCATGCCAATCACCCGCCTGCCTTTCGCTCCTTGGCGATCTCGGTGAGCCGGTCCCAGGCCGGCGACGACGCGGCCACCCACCCGGCCACCAGCTGGGCGATGGTCGGGTCCTCTATTGAGCGCCCTTCGCCCTTCAGCCTTGCCGACCGGCTGGCCGTCCACCGCTCGGCGCGGTCGACCAGCGCGTAGAGTCGCGGATCGTCGGGGGACCAGTCGAATGCTGCGTCGTATTCGAGGTAGATGGCCCGGAACTCCGGGTCGCCAATCAGGTCGCGCTTGTCGGCGATCCAGTGGGCTGCCGCCTTCGGCGAGACAGACTGCATCAGGATCCAACCGTCGCGCTCCATCTGCACCGAACGTTGGCTCACGCCATGCTCGAGCAGCCTGTCGAGGTAGTCGGCGACCTCAGCTGAAACGAATAACCGGTTCCCGGCGCTGAGCCGGGCGATCCGTTCCCGGGTGCGGAGGAGCTCCTCGGCTCTCTCCTGCAGATTGCGGTCGATCTCGGCCATCGCCGCGGCGAACCGGCCGGCGTCGACGGCGAGCAGCTCTTTGATACGGGCGAGCGGCACGCCGGCCTCGGCGAGCGTTTTGATTTTGATCAGGGCGATGGCATGCTCGGCGGAGTAGCGCCGGTAGCCCGATGAGTCACGCGGCGGTTCGTCGAGGAGGCCGCGCTGGTGGTAATGGCGCACGGCCTTAATGGTGACCCCCGCGTACGCGGCGAGCTGGCCAATGGTGATCATGCGTCGGTCCCCGTTTGGTCTGTTCACAATGTCACCGGGTGGCGCGGCGGAACGCGACCTGGGCCCACACGTACCCCGCCACCGCGATCGCCGCGCACCAGGCCAGGGCCAGGTAGGCGGTGCTGCCGACGGGCGCGCCGGTCAGGAGTGAGCGCAGGCTCTCCACCACCGGGGTGAACGGCTGGTGCAAGGCGAACCAGCGCACACCGGCGGGCATTGAGTCGGCTGGCACGAACGTGCTGGACAGGAACGGCAGCAGGAACTGGAGGGGCAGGGTCGAGCCGTTCGCCCCGGCGATGCTTTTCGCGACCAGGCCGAGGGCCGCCGACAGCCAGGCGAGGCCAAAGGAGAACGCCGCAACGATGCCCACGACCGCGAACCAGTCCACGACGGAAGCTTTTGGCCGGAAACCGACCAGCAGCGCCACCCCGGTGACGACGATGGTGGCGGCGAGCGTTCGCACGACGCTGCCGCCGACATGCCCGGCCAGCAGCGCGCCGCGGGTGACCGCCATCGCGCGGATCCGGTCGATGATGCCGCCCGTCATGTCAGTGTTCACGTTGATCGCCGTTGGCCCACAGCTGGCCGCGACCGTCATGAGGAGGATGCCGGGCACCAGGAAGTCAACGTACGGCGCACCGTGGGCCGCGTTACCCAGCCCGTGGCCGATTGGCCCGCCGAGGATGTAATCGAACAGCAGCAGCATGACTACCGGCACCATGATCGTGCCGACGAGGAGCAACGGAAACCGTAGGGAGTGCTTGAGCTCCCGCCCGATCATCGTGGTGGCGTCGTGGATGGCGAGGGTCAGCGCGGTCATTGATTCTGCTCCTTAGAAAGGGTTCCGGTCAGGGCGAAGAACACGTCGTCGAGATCCGGCGTGTGAATGGAGAGGTCTTCAACGGCGATACCGTCGCCGAGCCGGGCGAGCACGTCGCGCAGCGATCGGATGCCGCCGTCGTTTGGTACACGCAGCACCAGGTCGTTGTCCTCGCGCGAGCCCTCGCGCAGCGATCGGGCGGCCGCGTCGAGCGAGGCGGCGTCGGCGAAGCGCAGCACGATGTGCGCGCCCGGGATGCGCCGTTTGAGCTCCTCCGGGGTGCCCTCGGCGACGATTCGGCCCCGGTCCAGCACGGCGATGCGGTCGGCAAGTTCGTCAGCCTCCTCCAGGTACTGCGTGGTCAGCAAGATGCTGACGCCGTCGGCGGCGAGATCGCGAATGATCTGCCACATGGTGTGGCGGCTGCGCGGGTCCAGGCCGGTGGTTGGCTCGTCGAGAAAGATCAGCCGTGGCCGCCCCATCAGGGTCATCGCGATGTCAAGGCGGCGTTTCATCCCGCCGGAATAGGTGGCCGGGGTCCGCTGCGCCGCCTCGACGAGGTCGAAGCGCTCCAGCAGCTGGGCGGCCCTCGCCCGCCGCTCGGTCGGCGCCAGATGGAGCAGGCGGCCTATGAGGAACAGGTTCTCCTCGCCAGTCAGCAAGTTGTCGACGGCAGAAAACTGCCCGGTGACCCCGATGAGCGAGCGGACAGCGCCGGGCTCGGTGCGCAGGTCGTGCCCAAAGACGCAGGCGGTGCCGGCGTCCGGCTGGGTCAGGGTGGACAGGATTCGCACTATGGTGGTCTTGCCCGCACCGTTTGGACCGAGCAGTCCGAAGACCTCGCCCTCCCCGATGCTGAGGTCGACGTCGTCGAGGACGACCTTCCCCCCGTATGCCTTGCGCAGGCCGCTGACGGAGACCGCGGTACGTGTCGCGTTCTTGATCGGTGTGTTCATGCGACTCATGCTGCAACCTTGACCCTAGGTCAATGTCAAGCCCTTGTCGCGATATAGACTGCCGGCCGATCCTGACTTACTCGACGCCGGCTCGAGCATTCTGAGCAGACTGCGCGCATGTTTGCAGCGATGGCGCGGGGACGTGGACGGCCTCGACAGTCCAGCCGTAGTCAGCGACCCGCCCAACCATTTCGAACCAGGCCGGATGGTCCGCCGTGAAGGCGAGGTAGTCTGCGCGATCGTCGGGGATCACCAAGATGGACGTGGTGGTGGTGGACAGCCAGCACTGGAGGAGCGTGCCCGCCGTCGCTGGATGATCCGCATAGTGGTAGCCAGCCGGCAGGTAGTAGAACGGGTCGTACAACTGGCTGATGAAGTGCCGGCCCTCGAGCTCACCATAGCGGACGAGCGCATACGTGACGGCGGGATGGTCGGGCGGAGGCAGGTTGAGCGCGCCGCCGCGATAGT
>WNFJ01692471.1_pt3 | contig 10368 bp, 9 predicted proteins | sample 5400461 | NCBI WGS metagenome assembly WNFJ01 (sample SAMN13153349, study PRJNA577476) | soil metagenome | isolation source: 115 cm saprolite on Douglas fir-dominated hillslope | place: USA:California | collected 2013-09-17
AGGCTTCGGCCCTGCCCTAAGCGCATCGCGCGTGCGTATCCGTGAGACGCTGCGCTATCAGTAACATGGGCGTAGAGAGCGTGGAAAACACAAACAAGCAGCGCCCTGACATCCTTTGGGGTGTCAGGGCGCGCACTGACTCATGACCCTTAGGCTTCTTTGGCACTTTTGATGGAAGAAGCGATAATGCTTCATCAAAAGTAGCGAAGGGCCAGCTCTCTTCACACATATTGGCACTCGGACCTGGCGGTCCACTCCTCTTGTCTAGAGTCTGTTAGTGACTCGCCTTCGAAGATGTGATAGACGGGTTTGGGGGAGACGGCAGAACTGTACAACAATAGCAACGCGGAAACGTATGTATGAAAGAAGAGAAGGCAAAGTTTTCCTGAGAGGAGAAATGCCATGCGTATGCAGGAGCCACAGGAGTCACAAGAATGGCAGGTTAGTCAGGAATACGGCGAGTACCGTGCCAGTACCGGGCAATATGATGCGGAGCAGCAGCAGAAGATTTATCCAAAACAAGAAGAACATGGCGGGCTGATGACAATAGCCGCGGCTATTGTCACCGTTGTGCCGCCGCAATTGTAGGCATTGTCGGATCGGGGATTACTTTATACTACTCCGGTGGGCAGCATTACATGCTGGTGGGCGGCATTATGGGGCTGGTCGCTTCCATTCTACTGCTGAACCTGATGATTGCCCTGTTTGTGGTGAACGTAGTTGCCCTGGCTCGTTCGCGGATGCGCCGCCAACGACAATTCAGGGGTTCTCCCCTTTAGTGTCGGTTAGTCATTCAAGGTCGAGCATGTGGTAAAATGAAGGATGAACCCTTCACGAACCCCTACCCGACCGATGTGAGCGACGACGAATGGGCCTTTGTCGCTCCCTACTTGACGTTATTGCCCGAAGACGCCGGACAACGCACCTACAGCTTGCGCGAAGTTTTCAACGGCTTGCGCTGGATCGCGCGAGCAGGCGCGCCCTGGCGCATGATGCCCAATGATTTGCCACCCTGGTGGGTGGCCTATCAACAGACCCAGCGGTGGTTGGCCGCAGGCTGCTTTGCTGCTCTGGTGGACGACTTGCGGCTGCTGCTTCGGGAAGCCAAAGGACGCACCCGCCAGCCCTCGGCGGCCATCTTTGATAGTCGTACCCTGCAATCGACGCCCGAAAGTGGCAGTCATGCGGGCTATGATGGCGCCAAGCGGCGCAAAGGCAGCAAGGTGCATGCAGCCGTGGATACCCTGGGCAACCTGCTTGCTTTGCTGGTGACCCCTGCCAATGAGCAGGATCGTGCGCAAGTTGGCGAGTTGGCTCAAGCCGTGCAAGAGGTGACCGGCCAAACGGTCGAAGTCGCCTTTGTTGATCAAGCCTATACGGGCGACGTCCCGGAGGCTGAGGCCCAGCAGCACGGCATTCAGTTGGCAGTGGTCAAACTGCCCGAAGCCAAACGCGGCTTTGTCTTGCTGCCTCGGCGATGGGTGGAGGAACGCTCTTTCGCGTGGACTGCGCGTTTCCGACGCCTGGTGCGCGATTATGAGCGGCTTCCGGCCACGCTTGCTGGCTTGCACCTGATCGTGTTTGCTTGTCTCATGCTTCATCAATGGATGGCCTTTTCGAGTCCTTGACTCTTATTCGAAATCGAGTTCCTAACACACTCTAGTACTAGTATGCGGTGCGAAATGGGGCTTGTGGGGCGGCTTGAGACCATATGAACCAGGGAGGGAAAGGTGACCGTGTGAAAAAAAGCGGGAAAGGTGATAGAATAGGGGTAGAAGAAGAAATAAGTGCAAGGAGGTGTTTGCGCATGCTGATCGATCGCTACCCCAAAGAAGATATCTTTGCGCGCGTGCCGAAGATGACCGGACGGATCGACCCGGTGCTGCAGCAATTGGATCAGTTGCTCGACGATGACGAGGTGTACCACCAGGTGCGCAACGACTTTGGCAAACGGCATCGCTACACCCTGGTGCATGGACGCCATTCCACGCCGGTGGAAGTCCTCCTGCGTATGCTGCTGCTCAAGCACCTGTACGGATGGAGTTATCAAGAGACCGAAGATCGGGTGGACGAGAGCCTGGTGTTGCGCTGGTTCTGTCGCCTGTTCTGGGAACCAACACCCGATGATACCACCCTGATCCGTTGGGCCAACACGCTGCACCCCGAAACGCTGCATGCGCTCAACGACCGCGTCGTCGAGTTGGCCCGGCAGGCCAGGGTGACGCAGGGGCGCAAGCTGCGGCTGGATGCGACCTGTGTGCAGACCGAGATCCACCATCCCACCGACAGTGGACTGCTCGTGGACAGCGTGCGTGTCCTCTCGCGCTTCGTCAAGCGCGCCAAAGGGCTGGTCGTCGAGCAGGTGTGCTCGCTGGAGCAAACCTGTCGCTCGCGCCTGCGCTCAGCCAAGCGGGTGGCACAACAGTTACATCGGCAGTTACGGCGCAAGGGCGAAGACAAAGAGGCGGAGCAAAAACAGCTGTACCAGAAGCTCGTGGAGATCACCGAGCACATGGTGCAGCAGGCGAGCCGTGTGGCGGTGGTGCTGGGCCAGCAGACGGAGCGGCAGGCCGCGCGACTGCGTAGTCAGGCCGAGGAGATCCTCCCTTTGGTGAGGCAGGTGATCGCGCAAACGCGTAGGCGGGTGCTCGAGGGCAAGAAAGTTCCCTCGGACCAGAAGGTGCTCAGCCTCTTTGAGCCGCACACCCGCGCCATTCCTCGGCACAAAGGCGGGGCGCTGGTCGAATTCGGTCGCCACGTCATCCTGGATGAAGTGGAGGGCGGTATCGTCACGCGCTACCAGATCCTCTCGCATCCCAACGAACATGGACAGGCCATCGAGGCCGTGGCACACCACGTCGTACTCTTTGACCATCCCCCCGGCACGGTCGCTGGAGATCGCGGGGTCCACTCACCGGAAACGGAGGCCATCCTCAAGGAAGCGGGCGTCAAGCGGGTGGCTATTCCAGCCTCAGGCAAGCTCTCTGAGGAACGCAAAGCACTCGAACGCACGCGCCCCTGGCGGCGCGGGTATCGCTGGCGCGCGGGCATCGAGGGGAGAATCGCGAGCCTGAGACGCGACTATGGGTGGCGCATGTGCCGCTACCACGGGCAGGACGGGATGGAGCGGTGGCTCGGTCTAGGGGTGATTGCCAGTAATCTCCGCCATCTCGCCCAGGCCACTGTCAAATAAAGCTCAGCAAGAGGGAAACTCAGCAGTTAAGCGCTCAGCAGTTAAGCGAGTAATTGTTGAGCCTCTATCGGCTTCTCAGGCCCTCTTATCCATTTCGCACCGCAAACTAGTACTAGGACTCGTTTGCAGTGCGAAATTCGTGAAGTCCCTCTACAAGCCGATTTACGGCATATAAGCTTAACAATATCGATCCGCCTGGGAAGGCACTCGAATCACTCGGTCAACTATTCCGCAGGACGATTGGCTCCTGGAGCGGGTTTAAGGCCTCCATTTCGCACCAGAAACTAGATGTGCATTTTTGAAAAAGGCTTACTCCTTGACATAGTACTTCTGGGCGGAACTCCTCAGCCAGTGCATACTCAGTTGACACACAAATTCACGCTATGGTATATACACTGGTAAGACAGGAGAGTCCTGTTGAGATGTACTCGGTTTTATTTCTCTCATAGAGGCGAAGCTTCGCCTAGAAGCTGGAGAAAGAGTTGAAACGAATTGCGTCTATCCTCGGCCTCTTGCTCATCGTTGTTCTCGTCGGTGTAGGTGCAACCACAAAAACCTTTGCTTCCCCCTCTCGTGCGTCTACTGTGACATACACCCACGTCTGTCCGGGTGTCATCGTCGGCTACGCACGCTGCCACGCCATCCGCGTGGGTGTCGGTCTGGCTACGGGTCCATCGGGTTATAACCCTGCTGACCTGCAATCGGCCTACAAGCTTCCCTCTTCAACAGCAGGCAGTGGGCAGACCGTTGCTATCGTCGATGCCTACGACGACCCCAAAGCGGAGTCAGACCTGGGCGTGTATCGTTCGCAGTTTGGTCTGTCAGCCTGTACGACGGCGAACGGCTGCTTCAGGAAGGTCGATCAGAACGGAGGCACCACATACCCCAGAGGGAACAGGAGCTGGGCCCAGGAAATCTCACTCGACCTGGATATGGTGAGCGCCATCTGCCCGAACTGCCACATTCTGCTGGTGGAGGCGACCACCAATAGCTTCTCTAACCTGGCCACGGCAGTCGATGAAGCTGCCAAACTGGGTGCCAACGAGATCAGCAATAGCTATGGCGGCAGCGAGTATAGCAACGAGGTCAATGACCAGTCGCACTACAATCACCCCGGCATCGCCATCACGGTGAGTTCGGGTGATAGCGGCTACGGTGTGCAGTTCCCAGCGGCGTCCCGGTATGTGACCGCTGTCGGTGGGACGACGTTGAACAGGGCCAGCAATTCACGCGGTTGGAGCGAGACGGTCTGGAGCGGCGCGGGTAGTGGCTGTAGTGCTTATATCTCCAAGCCCTCCTGGCAGACGGACACGGGATGTAGCAGAAGGACAGTAGCCGATGTGGCTGCGGATGCCAATCCCAACACCGGGGTCTCCGTCTATGATACCTATCATGAAACCGGTTGGCTGGTCTTCGGTGGCACCAGTGTCTCCTCTCCGATCATCGCCAGCGTCTATGCCCTGGCTGGCAACGCAGGGAGTGTCACCTACGGATCGTATTCGTACAGCCATACCAGCAGTTTGTTCGATGTGACCAGCGGGAGCAACGGCAGCTGCGGTGGCTCGTATCTATGTACGGGTGAAGTCGGCTACGATGGCCCGACCGGCAATGGCACCCCGGACGGCACGGGTGGGTTCTAAGCAGTTCGTTGGCCTGATTCCATAAGCGGCGGGTATCCACGAGGGGCCTTCCTACATGACGTTGAGAGAAGATGTAGGGAGGCCCTCTGTGATGCCAAGTGCTCTCAGGAATTGTTGTCGAAAAGCAGACGTATCTCCATCAAATAGATGAACATTCTGTTGTTTTCCCCTGTAATGGCTACTTGGCACATCCGTTCACAAAATGAGCAGTTTGCGTCAGTTATGATATCTCTCTTCTCTCACTTTCCCTTTATGAAGAGATGCAATGACTGGGGAACTGGAGAACAGGGCTTCCCATTCTCGGTGAACATGCATGAAGATACCTCAGCAATCAAGCAGGAACACGCCGTGTTCGTCTCGTTCGTGAGGGAAAACGAGGACTGGTAACTTAAAAACACGCTATGGCATTGGCACCATCACGCTGTTACGCCGAACCTGCTTCATTCAACCACTGCTGAACGCGCTTTTCTACGTTTACACTGCCTTTCGGTAGTCATGGTGTAACCCACCCAAAACTGGAATCGAGATCACCTTGTCGCTTTGGTCATGCGAGGGAGCAGACGGCACAGGCGGGTCTGGAAGTTGCTGCTGGATGCCTTGATGTGGTCGGGCTTGATTGAAGTACACTACATATGCGTTGAGGAGACGGTGGAGTTGCTTCTCATGCAGGATCAGGAAGTGATCAAGGCATTCTCTCCTGACGCTGCCCAGAAAGCGCTCACAGACGGCATTTGCTCGTGGAGCCTGATACGGCGTTCGAAGCACTTTGATGCTACTGGTTGTTGCCACACGTGCAAAACTCGGCCCGAATTTGCTATCGTTATCCCGAATCAGATACCTGGGTCTTTCCCCATACGGAGTCGCCTCTCGCAGCTGTTGGGCCACCCAGCTATCGGTAGGAGATCGTGTCACACCCACGTGGATGATCTTCCGCGACTTCAGTTCGATGATGAAGAAGGCAAAGAGCGAACGGAAGAAGAGATCGGTGATCTGCAAGAAATCACAAGCCCAAATACTTTCCGCATGATTGCGCAGAAAGGTCGACCAGGTTTGTCCTCTTGGTCGCGGGAGACAAGCTTGCCGCATGTACTTCTGGATGGTTCGCTTGCACACATGTATGCTCAGCTTGAGTAATTCACCGCGAATGCGTTCAGCTCCCCACAGTCGATTGTTCTTGGCCATGTCTTTGATCAAGGCGATGGTCTCTGCCGCTGTCCTTGGTTGGTGAGCAGGTGCCTTTGATTTGTACTTCCAGAAGAGACGAAAGCCTTGACGGTGCCAGCGCAGGAGCGTCTCTGGCTGGACGAGAAAGAGCGCTTGCCTCCAGGTACGAACTGCTCGTGCAAGCAGTACCAGGAGGAGGCGATCCGTTCTTGTGCATACTGGTCGTTTGACCAGTCGACGAAGGATAATGAGTTGTTGGCGTAAAAGCGCGTTTTCGGCAACCAATTCGGATTTCCCTCTTGCAAGATCTACGGCCATTCCGAGTAGCAGTGAGGCCTGCGGTGGTTTTGTCCATCTCAGGAAGCATCGTTGGAGTATGTGCAGGCAGAAGAAGACCAGTTGCCTGATGGAGATGAGAAGACGAGACACAGAATAGATTTCTCCTTTATGAAAATGTGCGAGTTGCAAGTGAGTAAGAGCGGAGTGATACCTTCTGATTTTACTCGCGCCACCTCTTCCTCCGCAAGGAGACTTGTCAAGGTCGCTATTTCCCGAACGGATGTCCCAAGTAGCCACCACAAGGGGTTCTGCCCTGTATAGCCTGGGACATGAAGAGGAATGGCAAGCATATCTCAGCGAACTGCTGAGCCGTCATGGACGCAAGTACAAGTTAGTCCCGATGCTGAAGGCTCTGCGATGAAGAAGTTGGCTAATCTCAGATTGGCTTACTCTGACCTGAAAGTGGATGAGTATCTCACCGCTATTCGAGATGATCCTTACTTTTCCATCTGTGTAGCCCACACATGAATTCTCTCCAACAGATCGAGCGCGTGTTGCACGACCACGGGATCTGTATTTTTTCCGTACCATCCGCCCTGTCTGACATAGCCTAAGTTCTCCCACCACTCGGCAACCGCTCCCTCACTCTGACGGCGAATGGCTTGTGCAGGGATTTTAGATCTTGAGTCCATAGAAAGATGTCACTCCACTTTTCCAACGATATGAACATCCTTTCATCGGAGAAGCACGAGTGGCCTAATTTGTCTGCCCATCACGCACTCTATCTTAGAGAATCCATTTCTCGACGTTTCTAGAAGATTATATAGATGAAATGCTTCATCATGGGAAACAGTGTGTATCCATTTCTTCATGGTTCTTCACTCCCTCAAGCAGATAAGCCGAGATAGTACGCCTTCCGCTGACGTCGGTAGAACACCAGCCGGCATTATGCAGTGTATAATGTGTTTACCGACTGCAACTCCATGGGTAGAGCCTACCCGCCATGCAATTTGTGTACGTCAAGCAACCGCTCGTGAAGCGAACAGAGAAAGGGAGATCGCATGAGCGACGAAAAGAAGGATACGATGAGGGCCGTACGGATCCATGCCTATGGTGGTCCAGAAGTCCTGGTATACGAGGATGTTGCACGCCCCGAAGCAGCAGCAGGAGAGGTCTTGATTCGCGTTCACGCGGCTGGTGTCAACCCGGCAGACTGGAAAACCCGTAGTGGACCAGCCAGACCTGGAGCCATGCTCCCCATGATTCTCGGCTGGGACGTATCAGGCGCTGTCGAAGCTCTTGGCCATGAGGTGACCGAGTTCCACGAAGGCGATGCCGTCTACGGCATGATACGCTTTCCACAGGCAGGAGCTACATATGCAGAATATGTGGCTGCACCAGTTGCCCATCTAGCCCACAAGCCTGCAACCATTGACCATATTCACGCTGCCGCCGTACCCCTGGCAGGACTTACAGCATGGCAGGCACTATTCGAGAAAGCACATCTAACTGCCGGGCAGACGGTCCTCATCCTGGGGGCAGCGGGCGGGGTCGGTCACCTTGCCGTCCAACTCGCCAAGTCGCAAGGAGCCTATGTCTTAGGGACAGCTTCTACTCGCAATATCGAATTTCTGCACCGTATTGGTGTAGATCAAGCCATTGACTACACGACGACACCATTAGAGACCGTAGTCCACAATGTGGATGTTGTCTTCGATACAGTGGGAGGAGAAGCACGTGAACGCTCGTTGCGTGTGATAAAGCCGGGTGGAACGCTAGTATCGATTGTATTTGGCCGACCCTCCGCAGAACAGACTGCGGCAGGCGTCAACGTGCAAGGAATGCTTGTGCAGCCCAATGCTGCACAACTAGTCCAGATTGCTCGACTGATTGACGCAGGGAAAGTGCATAACACGGTTGATACAGTGCTACCGCTTGCTAATGCGCGTAAAGCCCATGAATTGAGCGAGACGCACCGGACGCGAGGAAAAATCGTTTTGCGCGTAGCAGAGTGAAAGAGATCAAACCCATCACACCGAGAGCCTCGATGGACTAAACGTCAATTACATGTAAAACGTCTGTGCGATGGTCGCGAAGTATACCAGTGCCTTCTCGGGCTCGATGGTGAGAACCGGCAGGATCAGGCACATTGAGTCAGCGTATTCCCACACCGGCTCGATCTTCTTGGCCACCTCATCGGGAACGAGGTGGGCAACACTGCGATAGTCTCCACGCTTAACGCCCTCCTGGAGCTTCTTCGCCTCGGCACGGAAGCCGTGGGCGGCGAAGTACTCCTCATATTGCTCGACGCCGCCATAGAAGGCGACGGTGGCGCGGGCATCCTCGATGGACTGTTTTACGTCTGTGTTAGGGGTCACCCAGAACCAGCAGTTGACGTGGACGTCAGAGCGCTGTTTCCCGGCGCGGTCAAGCCCGGCCTTGAGGTGCTTCGGCAGGGCGGTGGTCGCCCAATGGATCGACCAGATAGGATGGCTGATGATACCATCGGCGATCTCGGCGCCTAGTTCGATAATCGGCCCACGCAGCACTGACAGCCAGATAGGCAGGTCTGTACGGATGGGCTGGGCAAGAGGCTGGAACTCGCTAAAGTCCATCTCGTAGTACTTGCCCTTAAAACTCTTCAGTTCACCTGTATGGCTCTTGGCAATGAAGAGCCTGATCGCCTCAACCGCCTCTCGCAAGTGTTCCAGAGGCCTGCCGTGGGCATGCCAAAAATGCCCTGGCACCAGGAGCGGACAGTGGGACCCAGGCCGAGAATAAAGCGCCCCCCACTGATGCGGTCGAGGTCCATAGCGGCCATGGCCGTCTCGAAGGGGCTGCGAGTGAAAGCCAAAGCAACGCCTGAAGCAAGCTTTAATCGGTTCGTCGCAGTTGCAGCGGCGGCCAGGGAAATCCAGGGCGGTCCATACACCTGGGCCGCAAAGGTCCCCTCCAGGCCCATATCTTCTAGTTGCTTCGCTGACTGAGCCAGCATGCCGGCCGGTATTACCGGTCCGATTAATCCCCAGTAGCGTCGCGTGTTCTTAGATGTCATCATGGACGTTTTCCTCCTGGTAGGGATCTGAACTCATAACCACTTGAGGCCCATGAGTAAATATGCCCTACTCATGGGCCTCGTGCTGCTAGTTACGGAAAGTACGCAAAAAAGGCGAGCGGGTCGTATAGACCCGCTTGGCTAATGCCAGTTTTTCATGTGCTCTCTGGTCTGCGCCGTGATGCCGCTGTCACTGTAGTACTTTTCGTAGAAAGCGGGATCCAGGTGGTGGACAACCACTCCGAAGTTGCACTCCAGGGAGTTGTTATAGACTGGACACTGCCCATATCGGTCAACGCAGTAGTCGACATAGGCGATGGTTGCCTCGACCGCCCAGTCCGAGACATGCACAGCAGGATCCTTGGTGATCTCGCGTATGACTTCTGGCTTGAATGGTCCGCCGTGAGTAAGAACCCAGTTGGAATCATCGTTCGCCATCGTTGCCCCATGCCCGTACTTCTCTTCTAACATCTGCTTCATGACCTCAGCGCCGTTCTTGTAGCGCGGTGAAGGGACATAGGTTCCTTCCTTGACGCCCTCAAGCCCGAATATCTTGAGTGCCCCCATAGCTGCAGGTGCCTTCGGGTTGAGTGGCTCACACTGAAAGCCGAAGCCCTTGGCGATATCGGGGTAGGCACCCATGAGGATATCGTCAAAGAACCCGCAGAATATCCATGCACCCAGGCCCATCGCCTCTGCTGTCAGGCGGATGTTCTGGACCATCGAGCCAGCAGGATAGGTCTCAACCTGGAAGAGGAATCTCTCCAGCGAGCTAATAGGTACAGGCATCTCCAGTTGACCCTCGCGGACCCACTGGCCCACGCCGGCAGGCTGCTGCGTGGCATCGTCAAGCGGGAACAGGTGCCAGACATCGAACAAGTTGAGCAGGACGCTAAAATAGAGCCAGCCCATATCAGTAATCGGTATCAACCAGGCAGTACCTGGCCTATTGACGTTGTACTGGTATGGACCAAATAGGGAAGCATGTGGTGCTCCTGGTGCTCTGACAGACCAGTCGATGTCAGGTCGGGAGTCTG
>WNFJ01306734.1_pt2 | contig 10367 bp, 9 predicted proteins | sample 5400461 | NCBI WGS metagenome assembly WNFJ01 (sample SAMN13153349, study PRJNA577476) | soil metagenome | isolation source: 115 cm saprolite on Douglas fir-dominated hillslope | place: USA:California | collected 2013-09-17
CCCGCCACGTCAGCGAGATGGAATGGGTGACACGCATACGCATGGCGCTGGAGCAGGAGCGCTTTTGCCTGTACGCCCAGAGCATTGCACCGTTGCAGCCCGACGGCCAGCGGGGCCTGCACTTCGAGGTGCTGCTGCGGCTGCGCGACGAGCAGGGCCAGATCATCTCGCCGGCCACCTTCATTCCCGCGGCCGAGCGCTACGGCATCATGCCCACGGTGGACCGCTGGGTGATCGCCAGAACGCTGGCCACGCTGGCCCAGCATCCGGCCGCACTGCGCCACATCGACACCTGCGCCATCAACCTGTCAGGCCCCAGCCTGGATGACGACGGGCTGCTGGACTTCGTGCAGGAACAGCTGAGCACGCACGGCATTGCGCCGCAGCTGCTGTGCTTCGAGATCACGGAGACCAGTGCCATCGCCAGCCTGTCCAGTGCCACCAGGCTGATCCAGGCCCTGCGCACCCTGGGCTGCCGCTTTGCGCTGGACGACTTTGGCGTGGGCATGTCCTCGCTGACCTATCTGAAGCAGCTGCCCGTGGACTATCTGAAGATCGACGGCGGCTTTGTGCGCGACATGCTCCAGGACCCCAGCAACCACGCCATGGTGGAGATGATCAACCGCATAGGCCACATCCTGGGCAAGCGCACCGTGGCCGAGTATGTGGAAACCCGCGAGATCGCCCAGGCCCTTCAGGCCGTGGGCGTGGACTATGCACAGGGCTTTGCCCTGGCACGGCCCGTGCCGCTGGACACGCATTACTTTGAAAGCGGCGCCCAGGCCGCCCGCCGCGAATGGCAGGGCACGCTGGCGCCGGCCGCCAGCTAGAGGCGAAGTCGCGTCAGCGCGTCTTGCGACCGCCCGGCGCCGCCTTGCGGCCCGAACCGGCAGCGCCCGCAGAACGGGAAGGACCGCCCACACCGGGGCGCGGCGGCAGGCCTGTGTGCTGGGTCAGCATGCGGCCCGGCTGGGGCTGGCTGGAACGGAAACGCACATCGCCCGCAGGCTCGCGCGACTCTGCCAGCACCTTGCCCGGCCCGGCATTCTTGCCGCCGGCCTTGTTGAGGGCGTAGGCCTTGCCTTGCTGGGATACCACGGCACGTGCGGCCACGCCCGTGCCCTGCGTGCTGTTCTTGCGGCGCGCGCTCTGGTAGCCGCCATCGACCAGGGGCTGGAAGGTGGGGATCAGGTGCTGCTTGCCGTTGCCGATGAGGTCGGCACGGCCCATGGCCTTCAAGGCCTCGCGCAGCAGCGGCCAGTTGTTCGGGTCGTGGTAGCGCAGGAAGGCCTTGTGCAGGCGCCGGCGCTTTTCACCGCGCACGATGTCCACCGACTCCTCGTTCACGTCGCGCATCTGGCGGCGCACCTTGGTCAGCGTGTTGCGGCCAGAGTGGTACATGGCCGTGGCCGTGGCCATGGGGCTGGGATAGAAGGTCTGCACCTGGTCGGCGCGAAAGCCGTTCTTCTTCAGCCAGATGGCGAGGTTCATCATGTCCTCGTCGCTGGTGCCCGGGTGGGCCGCGATGAAGTACGGAATCAGGTACTGCTTCTTGCCCGCTTCCTCGCTGAACTGCTCGAACATCTGCTTGAAGCGGTCATAGCTGCCGATGCCGGGCTTCATCATCTTGGTCAGCGGCCCGGACTCGGTGTGCTCGGGCGCGATCTTCAGGTAGCCGCCCACATGGTGCTGCACCAGCTCCTTGACGTACTCGGGCGACTTCACGGCCAGGTCGTAGCGCAGGCCCGAGCCGATCAGGATCTTCTTGATGCCCGGCAGATTGCGCGCGCGGCGGTAGATCTTGACCAGCGGGGCGTGGTCGGTGTGCAGGTTCTGGCAGATGCCGGGGAACACGCAGCTCGGCTTGCGGCAGGCGGCCTCGATCTCGGGGCTCTTGCAGCCCAGGCGGTACATGTTGGCCGTGGGACCGCCCAGGTCGGAGATGGTGCCGGTGAAGCCCTTGACCTTGTCGCGGATGTCCTCGACCTCCTGGATGATGGACTCCTCGGAACGGCTCTGGATGATGCGACCCTCATGCTCGGTGATGGAGCAGAAGGTGCAGCCGCCGAAGCAGCCGCGCATGATGTTGACCGAGGTGCGGATCATCTCCCAGGCCGGGATCTTGGTCTCGCCTTCATGGCTGCCGCTGGCGTCGGCATAGCTGGGATGGGGGCTGCGCGCATAGGGCAGGCCAAAGACCCAGTCCATCTCGGCCGTGGTCAGCGGAATGGGGGGCGGGTTCAGCCACACATCGCGCGCGGTCACGCCCTCGCCGTGGGCCTGGACCAGGGCGCGGGCGTTGCCGGGGTTGGTCTCCAGGTGCAGCACGCGGTTGGCGTGTGCGTAGAGGATGGGGTCGGCCTTGACCTGCTCGTAGCTGGGCAGGCGCAGCACGGTCTTGTCGCGCGGCGGCTGCTTGCCCTTGCCGCGCAGCGACGGGTTGGGCACGAACTGGATGGTCTGAACGGCGGCGACCGAGGCACCGTCCGGCTTCGCGGCGGCATCACCCTCTTCCTTGGAGCAGGTCTGGCCCTGGGCCTCGGCCTGCTCGCTGGTGGTCATGTAGGGGTTGATGTGGGGCTCGACCACGCCGGGCTCGTCCACCACGGAGGAGTCCAGCTCGAACCAGCCCGCTTCCGACTCGCGGCGGAAGAAGGCCGTGCCGCGCACATCGGTAATGCTTTCCACGGGCTCGCGAGCGGCCAGGCGGTGGGCCACCTCGACAAGGGCGCGTTCGGCGTTGCCGTACAGCAGGATGTCGCACTTGCTGTCCACCACGATGGAGCGGCGCACCTTGTCGCTCCAGTAGTCGTAGTGGGCGATGCGGCGCAGGCTGCCCTCGATGCCGCCGAGCACGATGGGCACGTCCTTGTATGCCTCACGGCAGCGCTGGCTGTAGACAATGGCCGCACGGTCAGGGCGCTTGCCGCCCACGTCGCCCGGCGTGTAGGCATCGTCGGAGCGGATCTTGCGATCGGCCGTGTAGCGGTTGATCATCGAATCCATGTTGCCCGCCGTCACGCCCCAGAACAGGTTGGGACGGCCCAGGGCCTTGAAGGCCTCGGCGCTTTGCCAGTCGGGCTGGGCGATGATGCCCACGCGAAAGCCCTGCGCCTCCAGCACCCGGCCGATCACCGACATGCCGAAGCTGGGGTGATCCACATAGGCATCGCCCGTCACCAGGATCACGTCGCAGCTGTCCCAGCCAAGCTGGTCCATCTCGGCCCGGCTCATCGGCAGGAACGGGGCCGTGCCGAAGCGCTTGGCCCAGTACGGTCGGTAGCTGGTCAGCGGCTTGGCAGCGCGATGGAAAAAGGAAACGTCAACGGGGGCGTTCATGATGGGCGGTTCGGCTTCTGGGAGCCTGTGCGGAAGGAACCGGCCAGTGTACGTTTCGGCACTCAACCCTGCTGGCTAAGGGTCTTGCTCCAGCCCCCTGATACGGCCTTCCTGCTGCTGCCAGCCCGACCTCTTCGCGGCCTCCTGCGCCAGCCAGGCCTTGGGCGTATGCCCGGACCAGCGGCGGAACGCCCGCGCAAACACCTTGGGAGAGTCGTAGCCCGCGTTCTCTGCGATGCGGGCCGATGACAGCCCGCCGGCCTCCATCTGCTGTGCGGCCAGCGCCATGCGGTGCGCCGTCAGGTAGCCGATGGGCGTGGCGCCCACCAGCTGCTTGAAACGCATGCTGAAGCGGGTGCGCGACATGCCGGCCTCGGCCGCCAGCGTCTCCACGCTCCAGCTGCGCTGCGGCTCCCGGTGCATGCAGACGATGGTGCGGGCAATGCAGGCATCGCCCAGGCCCCGCAGCCAGCCTTCACCCACGGCGGCCTCGCGCGCCAGATGCTCGCGCAGGATGTTGACCAGCAAAAGCTCGCCCATGCGCGCGGCCGACAGGCGCCAGCCCGGGCGCCGCGCCAGCGTCTCCAGCGTGAGCGACTGCATGGTGGCGGCCAGGCAATCGGCCAGCGGCAGATCGCTTGCGCGGATGTGGATGAGCGGCGGCAGGATGCGAAACACCGAATGCCGGCAATAGGCTGAAAACCACAGCAGGGCCGAAAACATGTCGGTCGCCTCGCCCCCACCGCCATGGCTGAAGACCAGCGGATTCTCGTCCTGCGGGCCTTCGGCATGGCGGGAGATCAGCCGCGAGAACAGCTCGCAGGCCATGCCCAGGTCCGAGGCCACCACATGTGCCGCACCCATGGGCAGCATGACCAGGTCGCCCGGCTCGACCCGCAGCGGCTGCATGCCCTCCACCTGTATCCAGTAAGGCGCACCGCGCGCCATGCGGATCATGGCGCCCGTGACGCCCGTGGACTTCAGGCTCCACGGCGCGGTCAGCGCAAAACGCGCCGTCACGGCGCGCTCTGACCGGCAAATATCGAGAACTTCGCTCAGCACATCCATGGGGTCGTGGCATCCTTGATTCCGGGCCGATGTTAGCCAGCGCCGGCCACGCAACCACCCGGCAGGGCTAGCTGTTTACCCTAGGCTGAAGATCCTGCTGCGCCGCCTGCACCAGCTCGGAGAACTGCTGGGCGCTGCCCAGCCGCTCGGCCGCCAGCAGTGCCAGCTTTACCAGAAACAGCTCGGACTGCTGCGGGCCTGCCGCGTCAATGGCCGTGGCCAGTTGGTCGTAGACGGCCTCCAGACCGGCGATATCCAGGGTGCCGGGCGATTCAAGCGCGTCGGGCGATGTGTGTGCTTGGCTCATGCCTGGGCTCCTTGCGTGCAGGTGGCGTTGTCGAGTGCGGATTGCAGGCGCCGCGCATCCAGCGCCAGCCAGCGTGCGCAGACGTGCTGGTCGGGCCGCAGCAGGTAGGCGGCGCCAGAAGGTGGGTCGGCAGGCACGCCATGGCGTTCGCGGCAGCGGCCCTGACTATCGGAAAGGGTCAGGTCAGCGCCCTGAACTGGCTGCGGCTGCGCCTGGCTGGAGATGGCCACGATGCGCAGGCCCACGCCGCGGCCGCGCTCCACGCGGGCAACTTCGCTCAACGCGGGCGGCACGGCCGAGCCATCGGTGAAATACAGCAGGTCGAAGCCGCCGCCCAGGTGGTCCAGCAGATAGTCGTCCGGCGCCAGGCACACGTTCTGCGGCGGCGCGCCATGGGCGGGGCCGCCCTTGAACAAATGGTTGTCGTCGTCCCTGCTGTTGAGGGGCGAGCGGGCGTACTCATGGGGGCGTGATGTGCGCCAGTGGTACAGCGGGCGCACGAAGGCCTGGGTGAGCGACAGCGACAGCACGGCATCGCGCAGCAGCCGGAAGCCGCGCGAAGGCGGCGCCATGAAGCGCGTGCTCTTGCCGGCCTCTTCAACAATCTCGCGCGCCGCGCCCACGCGCTCGCTGCTGTAGCTGTCCAGCAAGCGGGCCGGCGCCACGCCGCGCGCCACCAGGGCCAGGCGCCAGGCCAGGGCCTGGGCGTCCTGGAAACCGGTGTTGGCGCCGCGCACCCCGAAGATGGGCAGCAGGTGGGCCGCATCGCCCGTGAAGACCACGCGGCCGTGCACGTAGTCCGGCAAGGTCAGCGCCCGCGCCGAGTAGACCGAGCTCCAGTCCATCTCCCAGGGCGTGCCGCCAAAGCCGATCATCTCCAGTTGCGCGTCGATGCGCGCCTTGAGCGATTCGGGCTTCAGTGCCTGCTGCGGATCTTCGCCCGCAGGCAACTGGTAGTCCACGCGCCAGATGCCGTGCGGCTCGCGGTGCATGAGGATGGTGTTGCCGGGGTTCCACACCGGATCGAAGAAGGCCAGTCGCTCGGTGGGCAGCGGCAGGTCGATGCGGATGTCGGCAATCACGAAGCGGCCTTCGTATGACGCCCCTTCCATGACCAGGCCCATGGCCGTGCGTATGCCCGAGCGTGCGCCATCGGCTGCGACCAGCCAGTCGGCTTCCAGCGCATACGGCCCCTCGGGCGTGTCCACCTGCAGCCGCGCTTTTGCCGCGGCGCCTTCGCCAGCCTGCTCCACCCGCTCCACGCGGTTGCCCCAGCGCAACTCGATCAGCGGATGGGCCAGCACGGCATCGACCAGGTACTCCTCCAGGTACTGCTGCTGCAGGTTGGTCATGGGGAAGAAGCGGTCGTCCTCGCTGTGCGGTGCTTCCATGCGAAACACGCGCTGGCCCCGGTAGAAGGAGTTGCCAAAGCGCCATGGCAGCCCGCTGTCGCTGACCCGCCCGGCCACGCCCACCTGCTGGAGGATCTCCATGGAGCGGCGCGTGAAGACGATGGCACGGCTGCCTTCGGATACCTGCAGCTCGGACTCCAGCAGCACGCATCGCTGCCCGTGGCGCGCCAGCTCCAGTGCCGTGGTCAGGCCTACCGGCCCCGTTCCGACGATGACGACGGGGTGCCGCTGCACCCCCGGATGCTCCGATGGCAGCCAGGGCCGATGCACCTGGTAGCGGTAGTAGATGGACTGCCTGGGCTGGGCATGGGGCTGGTGCATGGGGGTCTCCGTCGTGCGTCTTGTTCAGGGCGCAGTGTAGGCAGCACCAGCCCTGAAGATGTCCCCAGATGGGGACAGACTGCGGCGCCCGCCTCCGGGGCTCAGGACAGCGCTTCGGGCGCCATCAACAAGGCAAACAGCTCACGCTGCCCCTGCACGCCCAGTTTGGCGCAGACCCGCTTGAGATAGGTTCGCGCGCTGGACACGGTGATGCCCAGGCGCTGCGCCAGCCGCTCGGCATCAAGCCCCTCGATCACGCAGCGCACCACGTCCAGATCGCGCTGCGTGAGATGGGCAAAGCGCCCTGCCAGGCGCGCCAGCACCAGCCCCGCCAGATCGTCCTGCAGCGCCTGGCCCGCATAGTGCAGGCGCATGGCCTGCATGACCAGGGGCACAAAGGCTTCGATGCGTGCGATGGACTGCGCATCAAGGCAGCCGTGCTCCTCGCCCCGGTACAGGTTCACCGCCAGCCACCGTGCGCCAGGCTGCAAGGTCAGCAGCGAGAGCCGCTCCACCAGGCGCGGCAACCCATAGCAGACATGGCGGTACTCGGGATGGCTGACATCGCAGGGGCGCTGGCGGTGCAGCCACACGCGCGCGGGAGCCTGGGGGTCGCGCTGCTGCCGCGCAAGTTCCGCCTGCATCACGCGCTGCGCACCGTCGAGTGGATAGAAGCGCTCGCTGTAGTCCTGCGAAATCATGGGCAGCGCCCCCGTGCGTGCCCGGTCGCCAAAACCCACGATGCGCGGACGTGATCGGCCCTGGAACGAGAAGATGGTGCACTGCGCCAGCGGCACGTGCCGGCCCAGCAAATGCAGCAACTGCCCGGCCACCTCGTCGCTGCTGGCGCTGGAGCGGCCCACCTGCTCCAGCAGCGCCGTCACATCGCCCAGGGGCACGGGCAGGCTGGCGTCGCTGGCGGAGGCAGGCGCCAGCAGCCAATGGCTGCGCCCTGTGTCAGTGCTCATGGTTCCTGCAGGAATGCAAAAAGGCGGGCGCTTCGCGCAGCCGGCCTGGGTGAGTATGTGGAAACTGGAATGATAAATCCAGCGCAGCGAGGCAAGAGCCTGCTGCGCCTGGTTCGCGGCCTGTTCGCTTGAGGGTCACCGCCTGTCGGCGGGTCGCTGCACGGTCCAGCCGGACCTGACAGCACTGATGCCGCTGCAGGCTCTTGGCCAGGCGGCACCTGCCATCACCATTCGCCGACGTTGCGGATGCGCTGGTCCAGATCCAGAGGAATGCCGCCGCCAGCGGCTTCATGGTCCTGACCAGCTTGCTCCAGCGCCATGGGCGGGGGACTGAAATGATCGCGGCCAAAGGTGTGTTCGGTGAGAACGGGATCGCGGGAAGGTGGGGTGTTCATGGTTGCGCCTCCTTGACAGAAAGCTTACTGCGAATCTTTCACGATTTCTGTAGGACAAACCTGGATGCAACCCTCTGAAGCTGAAATGACACAAGGTACGCATGCTCACAAATGTGTAGCGCTTCGTAATAAAGGCGTAATGAATCCATGCGCCAAACCCCGGGCCAGGGGCGATCGGGTAAGCTTGCCGCCCTCCATGCCACAGACACTCCGCGCGCCCGCGCACAGCGAACTCATCATCAAGAAAAGCCGCTTCATCGGTTGCGTGCAGCCCATGGCCGACCGCGCCAGCGCCCAGGCGGTGGTCGATGCGCTATGGCGCGAGCACCCCGGCGCCGCCCATGTCTGCTGGGCGCTGCTGGCAGCCGGACAGTCGGCAGCCGTCGATGACGGCGAGCCCAGCGGCACGGCAGGCCGTCCCATGCTGGATGTGCTGCGCCACCAGGATCTGGAAGGCGTGCTGGCCACCGTGGTGCGCTACTTCGGCGGTGTCAAGCTGGGCGCAGGTGGCCTGGTGCGCGCCTACACCGATGCCGTGGCCCAGGCCCTGCTGACCGCCGAGAAAGTGACACTGCAGCGCATGCAATCGCTGCGCTGCGCCGTGCCCTATGCGCTGGAAGGCCTGGTGCGCCGCGAGATCGATGCGGCAGGCGCCGAGCTGCTCCAGGTCGAGCATGGATCGCTGGTGCAGTTCGATCTGCGCCTGCCGCAGTCGCAGGCTGAAGGCTTTGTGAGCCGCCTCAACGAGAGCGGTCAAGGACGCGTGGGCTGGATGGAAGTCCACCCCTGCGAATGAGATGCGCCGGGCTCAAGCAGTTCAACCGGCCACCAGAAACCGCTGCACCAGCAGCACCCAATAGGCGGCGCCCACGGCGATGTTGTCGTCGTTGAAGTCATAGCCCGGGTTGTGCACCATGCAGGCGCCTTGCTCGCTTCCCTCACCATTGCCAATCAGCAGATAGCTGCCTGGCACGCGCTGCAGCATGAAGGCAAAGTCTTCGCTGCCCGGCAAGGGCGGCGCCTGCAGCGTGACATGTTCCGGGCCCAGCAGCTCCAGCGCGATCTGGCGCGCGAAGTCCGTCTCCTTGGGCGTGTTGACCAGCACGGCATAGCCGGGTCGCCACTCGAGTTGCGCCTGCACGCCGAAGCTCTCGGCCTGCGCACTCACCAGATCGCGAATGCGCTGCTCCAGCAGCCTGCGCACATCGGCATCCAGTGCACGCACGCTCAACTCCAGCACAGCGCTGTGGGCAATCACGTTGTTGGCCTTGCCTGCGTGGATGGCTCCCACGGTCACCACCGCCATCTGCAGCGGATCGATGTTGCGCGAGACGATGGTCTGCAAGGCCATGACGATGCTGGCGGCCGCCACGATGGGATCGGCCGTGCGGTGCGGCATGGCACCATGCCCGCCCACGCCGGTGAGGGTGAGCGTGGCGTAGTCGGAGGACGCCATGGCTGCGCCCTCGCGCAGCGCCAGCCGCCCCTGGGGCAAGCCCGGCATGTTGTGCATGGCGAAGATGGCGTCGCAGGGATGTCGCTCGAAGAGGCCGTCCTCCATCATGCGCAAGGCCCCGCCGCCGCCCTCCTCCGCAGGCTGAAAGATCAGCGTGAGCGTTCCGTCGAAGCCGCCGTGCTCGGCCAGATGCCGGGCCGCTGCCAGCAGCATGGCGGTATGGCCGTCGTGCCCGCAGGCATGCATCACGCCGTCATGCGTGCTGGCGTGGGCGAAGGCATTGGCCTCGGTGATGGGCAGCGCGTCCATGTCGGCACGCAGGCCCAGGCGCCGGCTGCCGCTGCCGCGCACCAGCCGTCCCACCACGCCGGTGCCGCCCAGGCTGCGCTCCACCTCGTATCCCCATTGCTCCAGCTGCTGCGCGACCAGGGCGCTGGTGCGGTGTTCCTCGAAGCCGAGCTCGGGGTGCCTGTGGATGTCGCGGCGCACCTCGACGAAGGCTGCGGCCGAGCCGCGCAAAGTGTCCAGAAGGGTGTTCATGTGCGGCATCTCACTGGGGTTGCAGGCGGATGGAGCGGGCAATGCTGCGGTAGCGGGCGGTCTCGGCCTCATAGAACTGCGCGGCTTCGGCCAGCGACATGGGCGCCGCGGCCAGCTGCGTCTGCAGGGCCAGTTGCTCGCGCACGCCCGGGTCCTTGAGCATGGCGCCTATCGCCTGGTGCAGCCTTTGCACCACCTCCTGCGGCGTGTCCTTGCGCACCAGGAAACTGGTCCAGGTCTTGTAGGCGAAGTTTTTCAGCTCCCGGCCCTCACGCACCGTGGGCACATTCTTGAGCAGCTCCGATCGCTGCTCCCCCAGCTGGCCCAGGATCTTGAGCCGGCCCTGCTCGGCCAGTGCGCCCATGGCAGCGCTGTATACGAGCACAGCGAAATCGACCTGTCCGCTGCCTATGTCCTGCAGCAGCGGCGCATTGCCCTTGTAGGGCGCATGCATGAGTTGTATGCCGGCGTCCTGCTGCACCTTCTCCAGGATCAGGTGGTAGAGCGAGCCAATGCCGACGCTGCCGTACGACAGCGGCCGGCTGGCGCTTTTGCGGGCCA
>WNFJ01369497.1_pt2 | contig 10367 bp, 8 predicted proteins | sample 5400461 | NCBI WGS metagenome assembly WNFJ01 (sample SAMN13153349, study PRJNA577476) | soil metagenome | isolation source: 115 cm saprolite on Douglas fir-dominated hillslope | place: USA:California | collected 2013-09-17
CAAGTCGAGTTCGCCACCAAGCACCTGGGCATGATGACGGTGCGCGGTCACTTTGCCGAGGTCAGCGCGACCGGCAATATCTACCCCGACAACCCCGAAGCGTCATCGGTGGAAGTCACCATGGAGTCGGCAAGTATCCGGACCCACAACGAGACGCGGGATAATGACCTGCGGTCGTCGAATTTTCTGGAAGTCGACAAGTATCCGATGATCACCTTCAAAAGCACCAAGATCGAACCGGCTGGAAAGGATCGCTACACCATGACCGGCGACCTGACCATCAAGGGCACCACCCAGCCGGTGACTCTAAAGGTGCTGAAGTATGGGGAATTCAATGACCCCATGATGGGCCACCGGATCGGCTACAGCTCCGAGGGCCATATCAGCAGGAAAGACTACGGCATGACGTTCAACATGATGCTCGATGGCAAGTGGATCGTCGGCGACCAGGTCGAGATCAGCATCGAGGGCGAGTTCGTCGAGCAAAAGCAAGAGCAACCTTCCGACACCGCGAGTGCCTAGCAGAATGCTGAAAAACTCGTGATTGGTCGACCGAGTGGGTAGACTGTCTTGCAGGTGGGAGGTGCAAGGCAGTCGAGACCGGCAGATCACGATGTTCCTGGGGGATGTCTATTTACAAGTAGGTGTAGCCGGTCCCAGGTCGTCTCCATAACTGGTGATGTCCCAGTCACCATTGGGGTCTTTCTGTAGGGTTAAGGTTAGCTTATACGTTTTCGAGAGCTTGCTACGTGAAACATCAAAGGCATACGTTTGGGTATTATTGTCTGCCGATGTTGTGGCACTACCGGCTTCTTCGTTAAAATCCGTCAGCTGGCCATAACAATGGTCATCCGCCAGTGCCATTTGTTTAAACGCGTCATTGGTAAGTGAGATAGTAATTTTAGCATCAAGGTCATTATAGGCCTGGTCGTAGTTGGTGCTCTTTAGAGCCAGCAGAAAGTTAGTAGCTGTGTTCGCGGCTGCGGAGCTGCTTCCAATTCCTACAAAGTAGTTGGCAAGAGCGTAACCGATACCCCATGCTAACAAGCCACAAGCTAGAAGTATCAGGCCGAGTACAAGCAGGCGGCGTCGCCAACTTTTGGACGTTCGATTCTGGTGTTGAGGGCGGCTTACACGCGGCGTCTGAGGAGGCTGCTTTACCCTTGTCATGCCAGGAGGACGCTGGGGAATAACTCGTTGTTTTCCACTGCCATTAACGGAAGCGAGTGATTCACCAGGAGATCGATCCCAGGAGTCATACCCCTGGCCTTGCCGTCCTTGCATAGTATAGTCTCCTCATGGATTTATCATAATAACGCCAGCGAGTTTCGCATGCGCTCGTACTAATTGCTCCTGCGCTTGTTTTGCCGATTCGCGAGTCGTGCGGCCAACAATGATTGTCAGCAATGATTGTTCAGCTAATGCGCCAATCAGCGAGGCATCAGCGCCGACCAATACTGGTGGACTATGATAAATAACGACGCCTGGACTACTTTCTGGCTCGACCAGTACCTGGCGAATGCTGTGCATGCATTCTTCTAGCCTGGGCGAGAGTAAGAGAGGCGCTCCTTGAGCTGTTGAGGTACCAGCGCCAAGTAGCCGTAAGCCAGGAATGAACGTTGATTGCAGATGGCAGGCTACCTTCTGCGGCGTAATCGACGTTTCCTCTAACAAATTGCTTAATCCAGCGCTTCTTTTCAAGCCGAAGCGTTGTTGGAGGCTGGGAGTTCGCAGGTCGGCATCCACTAAAATTGTCGTAGTGCCACTCTGAGCCGCTACGATGGCCAGATTTGCTACTAAGGCTGCCTGTTCGACATAATCTGATGGGGTAGTGAGGAGAAGCGTGTGCACATGCGACAGTTCGGTTGTATCACTTTCCCAATTAAAGCGGATATTTGCAAAAAGGGTATGAAAAGCCTCGCTATAGGCAGTATTTGAATCGTAGTCTGAAAGCAGCGTGTACTGCTCCTTTGAGCGATTGCCCACAATATATATACTCCTCCAGATTAACGACAAACTAAATAGGCGGAGATCACCGGGGACAATCTCCGCCTTGTGATTGCCCTTTCGTACTATACTCAACAAAGAAGAAACCTGTCAAGCAAAGTACATAAAAGTTCTACATCCTCGTTTTGAAATCGGATATATAGGGATTTGAATATCACTGAGTTTTTGGTGATTGTGAATGACCCGGTGCTGGTGCTGGTGGCACTTCTGCATAAATTGGCAGCCCAAGCAGTTGTGTCACCTCAGCTTTGCTTCTGATACGATCGTCCAGGTAATCAAGGAGAAAAGCCAATGCGATACTAATTACGAGCGCGACTATCAGTAGTAGAATTAACAGTGATAGCTTACTTGAGGATGATCCGGGTCCTTGAACTGGATCTATGGCAGCACTGATAACCCGCGCAGCAACAGGTTGCTGCACAAAGTTATTTGTTGAGGGTTGCGTTGCGTCGTTGGAGACCACGTAGTCGAGATAAGTTGCTATTTTTGCAACGCTCACCTCTCCGACTGCATTTGCTATGGCCCACGCTCCTGCTGGTGTATTCCATGTTGTACTTACAGTCACCAGACTATGCGCGCGAGTGGCACTAAGCGCCTGTCCGATAGCGCCAGCATCCTGCCAGTTACCAAGATCAGCATTGGTAGGGAACCTCTGCGTAATCAGATTCCTATCCTGGTTGATTTGATTAGAGACGTCCCTGTCGAACTCATTAGATGTAAGAATAGGACCTGTTGCTAAAGTGTCAGCGAGCGCTTCGGAGACCGTAACGTAGTTAGCGTTGTTTTGATCTCCTTTACTAGTTGCCTGCAAACCAATCTGAATGGTGATGTTGGAGTTATATGCTGTCAAGGCACCAGGAGTTTTTCTCAGGTGATAATATTGATATCCGACGTATACAGCTACCACTCCTACCACCAGAGCCACTATCCAGATACGTCGCCAAATAATTGTCCAATAAGTCCTTAGTTCCACGCTATATTCTACCCTTTCCCTTTGTTTGATTATAGTACCAATTCGCTTGTAGGTGTGCGTAACTCCCTAGTAGTCCCCTCGCTCATCTTGGCTTCAATAAACTGAAGTATGCGACGGTGAAAGCGAGGCATATCAAATTCGAGCGCGTGGTTACGAATAATTTGTGGATCATATTTTCGCTCGTCAAATGAAGCCAGCGCCACTGCCAGGCTCTCCACCGTCTGTTCATCGAAGAAAGATCCTGTTACATCGTCGATGACCGAAGCCAGTGCGCCACCTGCTCTGTAAGCGATCACCGGCCTTCCTGAGGCCTGTGCCTCTAATGGTGTGATGCCAAAATCCTCTTCGCCGGGCAGGATAAATGCGCGGCAATGTGCATAGTAGTACATTACTTCCGCGTCCGAGAGCCGCCCCATAAAACGAATCGTAGGTCCTGCTAAGCTCTTTAGCCGTTTTTCATCGCGCCCATTGCCAATAATTACCAGGGGTAGCCGCAACAAGTTGCACGCCGCAATTGCAAGGTCAATACGCTTGTAGGGCATGAAGCGGCTGACGATGAGGAAGTACGCTTCCGGTTGTATCGTTGGATCAAATGTGAAGCGATCGGCCTCCACAGGAGGAGGTATGACTACCGCATCTCGCCGGTAGTACTTCTGGATACGCTCGGCTACTGCGGGTGAATTGGCGATAAAGTGATCCACGCGCATTGCGCTTGTTTGATCCCATACGCGAAGTCCGGTGATTAAAAAAGGTAATACGCTCCTTGATATCCTGCCCAATTGCTCGCGTTTTACATATTCGTCGTAATTCCAGCACCAACGCATTGGAGTATGGCAGTAGCAGATGTGCATGGTTTCCGGGCGCGTTATCACCCCTTTACCAAAGGCGCTGGAACTACTGAGGACGAGGTCGTAGCCCCGGAGATCAAGGCGTTCCATGGCAAATGGATAGAAAGGAAGAAATGGCTGGTGGTGTTTTTTTACCAGAGGCAGCTTCTGCATGAAAGAGGTGCGGATATCCATTTTCTGAAAGGCGGCATCGACGCGCTCGGGGTCATAGATTGACGTGTAAATAGGCGCATCGGGAAATATTTCATGCAATGCTAAAACTACGCGCTCAGCGCCACCCATTTGATTTAAATAATCATGCACTAAAGCTACTTTCATCTAGTATGCTCCTCGGTGAAATAAGACAGCCGGAATGGTGCGTAGGAGTACCTGGAAATACAGGCGTAACGACCAGTTTTCGATATAATACAGGTCCATCAACACTCCCTCATCGAAACTGATATTGCTGCGGCCTCGCACCTGCCATAAGCCAGTCATGCCGGGTTTGATCGCCAGGCGCTCTTTTTGCCACTCTTCATACTGCGCTACTTCATGAGGGAGTGGTGGGCGAGGCCCCACCAGGCTCATCTCACCTTTGAGAACGTTGATGAGCTGGGGAATCTCATCAAAGCTCGTGTGACGCAGGAATCTCCCTACGGGGGTAATGCGTGGGTCATCTTTTATCTTGAAAAGCGGTCCCTGGACTTCATTGTGAGGCAGCAAGTCGGCTAATCTTGTTTCCGCGTTTTTATACATCGAGCGGAATTTGTATACCTTGAATGGCCGGCCTTTTAAGCCGATGCGTATTTGTTTATAAAGAATCTCGCCAGACGAGCTGAGCCCAATCGCCAGGGCGATACAGAGCCATAATGGGAAACCTATGATGAGGATGAGAGCAGCTACAATAACATCGACCACCCGCGTGACAAGGCGTTGCACTGAGTTGATGGACACCTGCTTGATACTAATCAGCGGGATACCCTCTACTGCCTCCATATCAATGCGAGACAGGCTCAACTCATACAAATCAGGAACGAGTTTGAATGAGGTGCCCAGGCGCTCACAAAGGCGTACACTGCGAATACTTTGTTGATGCAAATGCGAGGGCAGCGCAATGATAACTTCATCTATTTGCATAGAGCGAATCACCATTCCCAGGTCTTCCAAGGTGCCGAGCATTTTAAAACGTCCAAAGTCGCTTGGAGGCTCATTCATATCGTGCAGGAAGCCGACGATATTGTAGCCAAGGTTGGGGTTAGCTACCATATGCTGCATGATCATTTTGCCCAGGCGACCTGAGCCGACCACGAGCAAGCGCGTCTCACCCAGGCCAAGTCGATAGAGCATACCCATTATTAACGAGACGATCAGCCTTGCGGCGCACAGGACGATAATGGCGGTTGCCCACACGAATGGTACTAACAAGCGAGAACTTGATTGCGGTTGAAATATGAAATAATAGCTTATGAGAAAAGTCAGGCCAAGTGTAGTGGAACTGACGATTGTCCATCCCTGGCGAAACCAGCTTCCGGTCAAACGTATATTGTAGAGGGCCCTCAGCGCAAAAATTAAAATCAAACCAATCACAATACTGATCTCAAGCGACTGGAAACTACTGAATGTCGCAGGCACATCCTTTCCTATCTTAGGAATTATGTGCGCATTATTCTCAATACTAAGCAGCTTATTGCGAAATGACAAGATCAGGTCACTGTTGAAAAAAACTATATAACGCAAATAGTAGGCCAGCCGAAAAGCGACATCTACCAGTATCGCATCCAGGATTATCATGCCGATACATTCGAAGATGCGCCACTGGTGACGATGCGATCGCCGTTCGGAGATAGCCTTTGTGATAGGACCTGTTCCCCCACTTGACATATCGGTAGTTCTTAGCTGCTCTACTTCCGGGACGTGGTTAATCCGGCCCCTACTTGCGGTTGTCTGTGATACTTTGCTGCTGTTCAAATCTTTAGCCTCGTGGGCGCCATAAACCCGCCCTTATTTTACCAAATGCACGCTCCTAGTGCGATATTGCGATGCGTGCAACGACGTCGCTTGCTCATATACCGCAATAGTTTGTTCAAACATTGTTCGCGCCGAGAATTGCTGTGTCACAGATGCTGCCAGTTTACGGCATCGCTCACGCACAGATTCATCGATCAATGCTTTATAGATAGCCCTGGCCATTGCTTCCTTGTCATGTGGATCAACTGTCAATGCAATTGAAGTTCCTGCCTCGGGTAAGCTAGAAACGTTTGAAGTGACAACGGGAACTCCACATGCCAATGCCTCTGCCACAGGTATGCCAAATCCCTCATACAACGAGGGATACACAAAAGCTGATGCAGAGTGATACCACAACAATTGTTCAGAATCGGTTACAAAGCCAGGAAAAATAACCTCTGCTTCTAATCCGAGTTTTTGTATTTTTTCGAAGATTGAATCGTACAGCCAGCCTTTTCCCCCTGCAAGCACAAGTTTCTCTTCTCGCCTACAAATAGCACGTAATTGGGCGTAGGCCTCAATGAGCGTGGCGATATTTTTACGTGGCTCCAGTGTACCCAGGTAAAGGATATAGCCTTGCGTTAATGCGTGCGCCTGGCGAAAAGCTTGTATATCGCTAGTATGTACCACGTTGGAAAAGCGCTCATCGATGCATGGATAGACCGTTTGTATGCGGCTTGCGGGTATACCCGCAAGTTCAATAGCATCTTGTTTGGTGCTATTCGAGTTTGCAATAATCATTGTTGCGTGCTGCAGGCTGCGCATCGTGAAAGTACGATGGTACAAGCGCTTTGAGCGAGTCAAAACGTGTGGATAGCGTAAGAATGCCAGGTCATGCAGCGTTACCACTCCTGCACAACTACGCGGCAACATCTCTGGAAGTACATTAGCGGGTGAATGTAAAACATCAATATGTTTTTCGCGTACCAGTGATGGGAGTTTCAATTGTTCCCAGGCAACCCTAGATATAGGTTTTGACTCGGGCCAGGATACCGGGATATAAGTAATTTGAGTTTGCGCTCTCCGCCCTTCGTGTCCATCCTCCTCCCTGGACGAGCCCACTGAGCCCTTCCCTGTACCCTCCTGTAAGCGTTCTGCCACTTCCCGCCCATTAACGAAAATCGTGTATTCATGCTGTCCTGGTCGTTTTGCCAATTCGGTTAGTAAGCAACGAATGTAACGGCTGATACCGCCGTTACGGTAGTTCTGGCTAAAAGATAGCAGTTGGGCATTGATACCGATGTGCATAGTGTAATTTCTCTGAAAGACATCACTTTAACGCAAACGAAGCTGTCGCGCCTGGCCTCACAGACCAGGAGTGATAAAGGTTGACCTCTCTTTAAAAAGACATCACTCTACTGGCACTAACGCGCCTGATCTACGAATTCAGGAAAGATGAGTTGAAGCCCTCATGGCTGTATAACGTGTCTGGAATTATTCAGGTAACAACCTTAGACAATTATGCACTCTTTGCCATAGGAGATAATTATCCTGGAAAGTTGTGTGAATCTCACCCTTCGCGTAGAGCGCGCTTAGTCCTGCGACTATATGCTTAAACGACGTAGTTTATGTTTTCAGCATACTTAGTGGTGTGTTCGGGAAATTCGCGGATGAGAACCACGGCCGATAAATCGGCGATGTGCGCGATAAATCGGCACCTACGATTTCCCAGGAATGAGCGAATGCACCACTTAGTGGTGCGTTCGGGAAATTCGTGGATGAGAATCATAGCCGATACATCGGCGCTGTGCACGATACATCGGCACCTACGGTTTCCCCAGGAATTAGCGAATGTACCACTTAGAGTCGCAAGTCCTACCTGTATATCCGTATAGAAAGGAAAGAATCCTGTTCTCAGCCAGAGGTACTAATTCTCTTATCCCTATTTTCCTAATAGTATTGAGGACAGTAGTTACATTTCTTGCGTGTTCAGATATGAAAGAGTATACTCATGCTTAATGATGCGAATGAACAATGCAAAAGGAGATCGCTATGCACAAAAATCCAGGGTGCGTTGCGTTTTTTTCTGCGTCGGTGTATTATAGCCTAAAGATTTAAAAGTATGCAATGGAGCATGGCGCGCGTTTTTATATGTGGCATATACTAGCCAGTATGGATTGGCGCCCCGCCGCGCTTCGTTAGAGGTTTCTGCTGTGCGTATTTCGCACGAACGAGAGGGCAACTTTGGTGGTCGCCCCACATTATGGGAGAGAAGTGTGTTGGCGAAACAACTCAGTCTTGATGTAGCACAGTTAACCGATGTTGGCCGAAAGCGCGAGCATAATGAGGATAACATGGCATATGTTATCCCTAAAGATCCACAAGTGCTGACAAACAAAGGTGCGTTGTTCATTGTGGCCGATGGTATGGGAGGGCATGCAGCTGGAGAGGTAGCGAGTGAAATTGCTGTTGACACTGTTAGCAATGTGTACTACCAGGATGACAGCGATGATGTGGCTGTTTCTCTGCTACATGCTATTCGACGTGCAAATGCATCAATTCATCAACGGGCAGCGGAGAACATGTTACGGAGTGGTATGGGAACAACGTGTGTTGCGGCCGTACTGCGTGGAAACATGGCATACATTGCCAATGTCGGCGACAGCCGGGCTTATTTCCTACGTGGAAGCCAGGTTAAACAGATATCCCGGGATCATTCATGGGTGGCTGAGCAAGTAAGGGCGGGTTTACTCACTGAGGATCAAGCACGTACACATGCGCAGCGCAATGTAATTACTCGTTGTCTCGGTACGCAGGCTGAAGTGGATATCGATGTCTTTCAAGAAGAATTGAAAGAGGGCGATTCACTTGTGCTTTGTTCTGATGGACTTTCAGGATTGGTCAGCGATGAGGAGCTACATCGCATCGTCGATCAATTTGTGCCACAAGAGAGTGTCTATCACCTTGTAGAACGAGCAAACGAGAATGGCGGCCCCGATAATATCACTGCCATTGTTGTGCGTGTGCACGAGGTTGGAGAAGAACCTGCAGGGGTGCGTCATCCTGTTCGGGTTGGTGGGCGTGAAATGGGCGAAGATACTGTAATCCTGGGAATACTCAACAGTGGACCATTAGGATTCGCTACTGTTAATAGCGAGGGACGTATTCCCAACGCACCTTTGTATATAAGCAGCGGCCCATTGACCTCTTCACCTGACAGTATTACCGCGCCGCAATTTGTCCTCGGGAAATCGAAGTTTAACCGAGGCCGTTTGTTTTATCCGACACTGTTCTTGATCGCCCTGCTCATTATAACAGCTATTGGCGGGGGAGCATACTACAATTTACGAATAAATGAAAGTCAAATAGCAAGTCGAGACCTGACCATTGCACAAAGACTGATTCAGAATGTACAAAGCATCTCTGACCCGGTGGTCGCTCTTGAGACCCTTTCAATGGCTCAAAAAGCACTCAGCAATGTGCAGAAAAACCTTCTAGATGATGGACAGAAACGACTGGTGACCCAACTCCAAGGTGATCTCGTCAAGAAGGTCAAAGTCGCCATGTTGGCCTACAATAAAAACGCAGGAATCCTTGTGCTGTGCCCTACTAATACAGCTACAAATTCCATTCAGAACGCCAGTACGCAGAATCCTCAGAGCATTGCCTTGGTACAGCCTTCAAAAGGCGCATCGATTATCTACGCGTTGGCACAAGACAATGGTCTCTACCAGGTCAGACTGGTCAATGGTCAGTATAGCCTGGTAAGTCATCTTGCCAGCAATCCATCCATTTCCATTCTGAATATCTCGAGCAATGGCTCCCGTCTATACGTGCTGACTAAACAACTCAGGGGTGGTGTTCCGACAGGGTATACGCTTAATGTGTATCAACCTGACCAGGCAGGAAACCTCGGTACGCCAGTATCTGCACAGATCGGGGCCAATTTCTGGAGGGGTGCCTATTTGCCCACGCTGACCACTGCGTGGGGAGGTAATGTCTATGTAGTGCTTGCCCCGCCGCAGCCAACGACCAGTACCAATGCCCTTATTTTAAGTTACACTCTGGATCCCAATGGGCATCTCAGCGGGCCGAAATCCATCCCTATTTCGATCTCGGCGCCTATTGTGAGTATCGCCGCTTTTCCTAACCAACTCTTCCTTGTGCTGTTTGGTGGCGAAGTACTGAGCTTGCCATTGTTCAATCGAGGTCAGCCCGTACCAGCGGGAGTGCTTGTGCAGCCTCCGATAGCACCACCATTGGCAACGAGTGCGACGAATTTTAATGTCGATACTCCTGTTCCAACTGTGACGCGGGTCGACCAAGGGAGCAATATCTTATCACTACCCGGTGCCTCGTCAATGTCAGCAGGCCAGGTTAATGGCGTACCACATCTTTACATTGGAGATCTGCTGAAGAACCATCGAGTCCTCGACTTGAATTTTCCTCCTGTGGGCGGACAAGTTACTCCAACGCCGGCTCCCAAGGGGACAAGCGGTGCTACGAGTAGTGTCGTGTTCCAGTTGAATCATCAATATGTGTCATCCTCGGATTTGAGCCAGGTGAAGAGTCTAGCGGTCGATTCCCAAGACCAGCAGCTTGATATCTTATCA
>WNFJ01520639.1_pt1 | contig 10366 bp, 9 predicted proteins | sample 5400461 | NCBI WGS metagenome assembly WNFJ01 (sample SAMN13153349, study PRJNA577476) | soil metagenome | isolation source: 115 cm saprolite on Douglas fir-dominated hillslope | place: USA:California | collected 2013-09-17
AGGTTGACGGCAGCGATCACGAGACGGCCTGGGTTAGCGAATACGATGATGAGCGATCAGAGCGGCTCAGCATTCGGGGAATCAAGTTTGTGCGAATTCCGAATGCTTCGCGATTCTCTACTCGTTGAAGAATGCATTCGCGCCGTGATTGCGGAGATCACAGCGTCAAGACGCTGAGCGCCTCATCCGCCCTTCGGGCACCTTCTCCCCGCCGAAGCGGGGAGAAGTGTCTCAAAGACTTACTGTGCCGGCACGTATGTCGGATCGAAGCTCAAGTTGTCGATCACCCAACCGTACGAAGCGACGCGCCCCGTCCCGCCCGTGACCTCCACTGCAATTCTCGCGTTATACACGTTCGAGCCCAGGCCGAAGCCCGAAAGGACGCGTCCGAGCTGACGGAATTCGTTCGGCGCGAGATCGAGCTCGGTCGACACCGATTGCTTCGAGTCGGGCACGTACGCCGTGATGCGCACGTGGGCCGCATTGCCGTTGAGCTCCGCGAGTCCGAGGTTCGAGCGGAAGTTTGCCGATTCCTCGAGCTGCAGGATCTGCAGCGGCCGATCGCCGTTGCCGATGCCTTGCGATGGCATCACGCCCGGAATGAACTGACCGAACGTTCCGCCTTGCGCGTCGATGGTGTATGTGCGGCCGGTTGCCACCAGCGACGAAGCGGAAGGCGTCGTCAGCACAATCGATCCGCCTAGTCCGCTGGCATTGAAAGTAGCGGCCACGACGTCATCGAACGCGCGCACGCTGCCGGGCTCGATGCTGAACGGTCCGAACGGTCTCGGAGTCCCGTTTCCTTGCGGATAAAACGTCGCGCTCACCTGGGCCGCCTGTGTCGCGCTGCCGTTGTAGATGCGGATGTCGGAGTGGAAGTTGTTCGTTCCAGGCAGCGCGGCCATGCCGGGGAGGATGTATCGCGTGGCGCTGATCTGCGAAACCTGCACCGGCGTTACCGCGAGTGGATCGTTCGTGATGTTGTCGAGCACGGATGCATACGCCGAAACGGCGCCGGTCGGCGATTCGATTGTCACCTCGACGCGGCCGTCATCGAGAGTGCCGACATTGAGGCTTGCCAGACTAAACTGCTGATGCTCGCCCGGCTGCAGCGAATAGGGCTGTGATCTAACGAGCGTTCCTCGGTCATCCACCACGCGGATCGTCCCGCTGGCCGCCGTTCCCGAACCTTCGACGAGGCCGAGGTTCGTGCGGAATTTCGAGGAGACCGCGACCTGCTGCATGCTCAGCACCGGATTGCCGGTCGGAGCGGGAAGTCCCGGAATCGGAAGGACCGACGCCTTTGTCGCGAACTGACTGAACGGGATCGCGGCGATGAATTGTCCGAAAGTTCCCTTGTCGTTGAACGTGAACGTCCGGCTCGACGCGTAGTTCTGCGTCGACCCGCTGTTGACCGGGCGGATCTCCAACGCGCCGAACCCTGTGTCGGTCGGAGCATCCGTTGCGCCGGCGCCAAAAAAATCTCTCACTATGTCGTTCAGAGCGATCGTCTGACCGGAATCGACAGCGACGGTTGTCGTCTTCGAGCTCTTCGTCCCGTCAGTTCGCGTTGGCGTGAACGTCACGTCGTAGGAAATGCTCGAGGAACTGGTGTTGGTCAAGCGGACGTCCGACTGAAACGGACCGAGCGCGCCGGGCGCGTGGATGATGGCGGGGATGATCAGGGCGTTCGAGGGCGGAATCGATTTCGAACCGGGACCGACCGGAGTGACGAGGCTGACTGTGACAGATTTCGTCGCGATCGTGTTGCCGTTGGCTTGCACAGTCAGCGTGCCGGTGTTGGCCCCGGGTGGCAGGCCGCTCGGATTCGCCGTAACGTTTACCGTAGTGCCGCCGGGCGGAATCGTTCCCGTCGACGGCGAGACGCTGAGATAAGGCTTGTCAGTGGATGCCGTGAAGGTCACGTCCAGCGCGCTCTTTCCAGATCCGGGCGGAGCATCGATGTGGATCGGGATGCTAATCGGAGTCGTGCTGCCCAACGGAACGACGCCGTCCGCCGATCTACCCGTCGCCGGTGGAAGTGCCTGCACGGCGATTGTGACGACGGCCGAATTCGGCCCGACTGCGCCGCCGCAACTATTCGCGCGAACGCGGTAGTAGTACCGGGTCGAGGAAGTCACGGTGTGCGTGAACTGCGCTGAACGGCCGCTGACATTTCGCGTGTCGGTGATCGTGCTGAAATCGCTCGACGTCGATTCCTCGACCGTGAAGCTCGAATTCGGATCGGTCACCGGACTCCAACCGACGGTGTACACGAAGCCGGACTGCGTAATTGGAGGGACATTAGCGATTGGCGTGCACGTCGGCGCGGCGGCGCCGCCGGCGGTGCTGGCGTAGGCTAACCCGAGCGTGTCCCCGCTCATCTCGTCGACGACTTCCGTTACCGCAAAGATCGGCAGTGGCGACGGGGCACCAGCTCCCGCCGTCACGTTGGCGGTCATCGTGAACGAACCTCCCGGCGGCAGATCACCATGGCCGACACACGCGCCGAATGGCATCCCGATGACAGGCAACGTTGTGCTGTCGAAGCACTGCTGGGCGCCGCCCAGGGTCGAGTGGAAACCCGAGAGCGTGGCTTGAGCTGTCTGGACTTGGACGAATATGGCTTCGACGAATTCGCCACTGCATGTATTCGATCCGGAGTTGGTCGTGACGGCGGTGCACGTTTGCGTTCCGCCGCTCGGGCAGCTGAGCGACATCGACAAATTGCACGGCGTAGCGCCGAGAACCGGAAAGGCAATCAGCACAGCAATTGCAGAGACGATCAGTGCTCGGGACATTCGGTTGGGCCTCCTGAAAGAACAGTTATTCTAACCTAGCGCGTCCCCCAGCCGGGCGAAATCGTCGAGAGCCAGCTCCTCGGCGCGCGCCCCGGCGCCGATCTGCGCGCGTTCCATCGCCGCCAGCACTTTTTCGCGAGACGCGCTGCGCCAACCAGTCAAGTTATTGACCAGTTTCTTCCTCCGCATGCGAAAGGCCGCGCTGATCAGATCGATCAGGTCGTCCGACACGAACGGTTTCCGATCGGGATCGAGAACGACAACCGCGCTCCTGACTTTCGGCGCCGGATGAAACGATCCGGGATCGAGCTTCATGAGGATGCGCGCGCTCGCGTAGAGCTGTCTGTAGAGCGTGAGGTAGCCGTACTGCTCGTCGCGGGGCTTCGCGACCAGACGATCGGCGACCTCCTTCTGCAACATGAACACGGCGCGCCGAAAATTCGGATCGGCGATGACGCGCCGCAGGATCGGCGTGCCGACGTTGTAGGGGAGATTGCCGACCGCGCGGAACGGGCGGGCGGGGAGGGGGACGTCGAGGGCGTCGGCGTTGATGATGACCTCCCCGAATTTCTCGCGCAGCATTGCGGCCAGCTCGGGATCGATTTCTATCGCCGTCAACGCGGTGCCGAGGTTCACGAGCGGTGAGGATGCCCTCGCCGGGGCCGATCTCGACGATCACCTCGCCGGGCTGCGGATCGATCGCGTTCACGATTTTTTCAACCGCGCCGCGATTGCGCAGGAAGTTTTGACCCCATTTTTTCTTTGGTATCACCGGCTGCAGTTTAGACTTAAGGGCAATGGACCAGGCCACCATCACCAGTCAAATCGCATCGGCGCACGAAACGATCGCGCGGCTCCGCGCCGAAGTCGGCCGAGTCGTCGTCGGACAACAGACGATTGTCGACCGTCTCGTCATCGCGCTGCTCATCCGCGGTCATGTTCTCGTTGAGGGTCTTCCGGGACTCGCGAAGACGCTGCTCGTGAAGACACTGGCCTCGGCGATCGAAGGCTCGTTCAAGCGCATTCAGTTCACTCCCGATCTGTTGCCGGCGGATATCACCGGCACGATGATCTTCGATCCCGCCGGCCGCACGTTCAACGCCCGCCTCGGACCCATCTTCGCGAACCTGATCCTCGGCGACGAGATCAACCGCGCTCCCGCCAAAGTGCAAAGCGCGCTGCTGGAGGCGATGCAGGAGCGGCAGGTGACGATCGGCGATACGACCTATGCGCTTCCCGATCCGTTCGTCGTGATCGCGACCCAGAATCCGATCGAGCACGAAGGTACGTATGCGCTGCCGGAGGCGCAGGTCGATCGTTTCGTGATGAAGCTGCGCGTCGATTATCCGAGCACCGAAGAGGAGATGCGGATCCTGGCGCTGTATCTCGATCCGACCGCCGAGCTGCCGCTCGCCCGGCGCGTTCTGCATCTCAGCGAAGTGCGCGAGATCGCGCATCTCGCGGCGTCGGTGCATGTCGACGACAAGATCAGCCGTTACATCGTGCAAGTCGTCACCGCCACACGCCGCCCGTCGGACTTCCGCCTGCCGTCGCTGGCGCAGCACATCGCGTTTGGCGCGTCACCGCGCGCGACGCTCGCGCTCGCCCATGTCGCGAAAGGTCACGCATTCATCCTCGGCCGCGCCTATGTCGTGCCCGAGGATGTGAAGGCGGTTGCGCACGACGTGTTGCGACATCGCCTCGTGCTCAGCTACGAAGCGGCCGCCGAGCAGATGACCTCCGATCGCATCATCGATCAGATCCTGGCTGCCGTTCCCGTCCCGTGAGACTCCTTCGCCGCCAGCAGCCGCAATTTCAGGTCCCGGTCGCCCGACGCGTTCGCGACCTCGAGATTTTTTCGTCGCGGCTCATCCGCGCCGGGTTCGCCGGCGACTATCACTCCGCCTTTCACGGACGCGGAATCGAATTCTCTCAGGTGCGCGAGTATCAACCGGGCGATGACGTCCGCACCATCGATTGGAATGTCACCGCGCGCACGGGCGCCCCGCACGTGAAGGAGTTCATCGAGGAGCGCGATCTCACCGTGATCATCGCGGTCGACCTGTCGGCGTCGATGGCGTTCGGCTCCGTCGACTGGCGCAAGTGCGACATCGCTGCCGAGCTGACAGCGGTGTTCGCGTTCGCGGCTGTCGAGAATATGGATCGCGTCGGCCTGTTGCTTTTTTCCGACAACGTACGGCGATTTGTTCCCGCGCGCCGCGGAAGGCCGCACGCGCAGGTCATCGTGCATTCCGCGGTGAACGCCGCGACACGCGGCTGCAGCGGCACCGCGGACTTCGATCGCGCGGCGGTCTATCTCGAGCGCGTCAGCTCGAAGCGCGCCGTCATCCTCGTGATTTCCGATTACCTCAATCTGAATTTCGAGCGGACGATGAAGCGGCTCAATCGCCGGCATGATGTGATCGCGGTCTCGATCAGCGATCCGCGCGAAGAGAGATTTCCACGCGGCGCGCTGGCGCGAGTGGTCGACGCCGAGAGCGGTCACATGCGGCTCGTCGACCTGAACACGGCCGATGTCACCAGGCGCGCATCGCAGCGTCAGCAGCAGAACGTGCGACGATGGCGAACGGCCGGCGTCGACGCGCTCACGATCTCGACCGCCATGCCCTACGATCGCGAGCTTCTGCGTTTCTTCCGGGAGCGTGTCAGGCGGATGGCGCCATGATTCCGATTCTCCTCCTCGTCACCGCGACTTTCCGCCCGCCCGCGCCGACGGTTGGCGATCCCATCACGATTGATTTCAAGCAGCCGGTCGTGCTCGACCCATCACCGCGATACGAGATTGTCTCGCAGCGTGGATCGCGCGTTGTGGTTCGCACATTCGGCCCGAAGCCATTCGCGATCAGCGGCCGCGTGGGCGACGCCGCATTTCGCAACATGTACGTTCCCGTCCGTTCGGTGCTGCGGCCGAAAGACAATCTCACGCCTGCGCCGCTCAAGCCGCCTCATGTCGAGCCGTATCCGATGCTGCCGTTCGTGCTGATTGGAATCGTTGCGTTGATGGCGATCGGTGCCTGGATCGTGGTCGTGAGACTCGATCGCCCCGCGGCCATCGCGGAGCCGGCCATTCCGCCGATGGACCGTTTCCGTGCGTCGGTTGCGGCGGCGCGCAACTGGTCGCAGCTCGCCGGCGCTGTGCGCGAGTATCTGGCGGCGACGACGTTGACGACCACCGAGATTCTGGATCAGATCCTGCGGCAGGGCGATCTGGAAAAATTCTCGCCGTGGGGACCTCGCGCGGGAGATCTTGTTGCGCTCAAACGGCGCGCGCTGGAGGTCGCGGCGTGACGCGTAGCGCCGGCGGCCTCGCCGGCTGTTCCGCCGCCGGCCCGGCGGCGGTTCTTCGCCACCACTGCCGGCGAGCCGCCGGCGGAACAGCCGGCCAGCGGCCGGCGCTACGAGGCTCCGAATGACCCGCTTCGCGTCTCCTTTCTGGCTTCTCGCGGCGATCCTAGTGATCGCGCGCATCATCCTGTTGATCCGCGATCGTCGTGAGCGCTTCGGCGCGTTCAAAATCTCCTCGCTGGCCCTCATCACGCCGCGCCTGCCGTTGCGCGCGCGCCTCGCAGGATTGCCGTTCGTTCTCGAGTGCGCGGCGGCGCTTATGATGATCATCGCGCTCGCGCGTCCGCAGCGCGTGGTCCGACTCGCGTCGAACGATCGCTACGGCATCGACATCGTCGTGGCGCTCGACGCGTCGGGCAGCATGGCGGCCGAAGACTTTCGTCCGCGCAACAGGTTCACGGTCGCGAAAGAGCTGATCGGCGACTTCATCTCGCGGCGCCAGGACGATCGCATCGGCATCGTCACGTTCGGCGTGCGCGCGGCGACGCGCGTCCCGATCACGTACGACCGCGAGATCGCGCAGTCGATTCTCGATAAGGCGCAGGTTGGCGAAAACGGCGACGGCACCGCCATCGGACACGCGATCGCGACATCGATCAATCGCCTGCGAACGTCCAAAACGCGCACGCGCATCATCATCCTCGTCACGGACGGCGTGAACAATGCGGGCTCGATCGAGCCGATGACGGCCGCAAGTCTTGCATCAAAATACGGTATCAAGATCTACACGATCGGAGTCGGCAGCCGCGGCGCCGTGCCGATTCCGGTGAAGCGGCAGGACTCGCTCACCGGCGAGATCGTCACTTCGTATCAATTAATTCGCGCCGATCTCGACGAGGACACGTTGTCGGCGATCGCGAAGTCCACCGGCGGCGAATATTTTCGCGCGACCGACGCGCACACGATGAGCACCGTGCTCGATCGCATCGACAAGCTCGAGAAGACGCGTCTGACCGCGCCGAAGAGCGAGAAGATCGACGAGCTTTACACCGGACCACTCGCGGCGGCCCTCGGCGTGCTGGCGCTGGCGCTGGCATCGGGAGAGACGCTATGGCAGAAAATCTCGGCCTGACGTTTCGCTCGCTGCCGCTTCTCGCGCTAGTTGCGCTCGCGCCGGTCGCGCTCGTCTTTCTGATCGCACGCGAGCGGCATCGCATCCGCGTCGCGCGGCGCTTCGTTTCGGAGAATCTCCGCGGCGTCGCGAATCCGCTGCGCCCGCTGCGGCCGTATGTCATCGGGCTCGGCCTGCTTTCCGCGGCCATCGCGCTCGCCGGCCCGCGCGCAGGATTCAGGGTCGTTCCGATCGAAACGCGCGAAACGAATCGCGTGATCGCAATCGATGTCTCCGAAAGCATGGGCGCGACCGACGTCGGCGCTTCACGCCTCGATGCCGCCAAAGCGATCGCGAAGTGGATCATTGAATCGGACAACGGCCGCATCGCGCTCGTGATTTTCGAATCGCGGGCCGAGGTGGTGGCGCCGCTCACCAGTGATGATGAAGCGGTGGCGGCGCTGATCGATTCCATTCAGACCGGCGAGGTCGCCGATCCCGGCACCGATCTCGGTAGCGCGCTCCTCGGATCCATGCGGCTCGTCGAATCCGATCCGACTCAAAAGGGCGACGTGATCATCATCAGCGACGGCGAAGATCAGGGCACGCGTCTCGAAGAGGCGTTGAAGCGCGCCCGCGAAAAAGGCGTCGTCGCGTCGACGATCGTCGTCGGCTCGACGAGTGGCAGCACGATTCATCGCGCCGAAGGCGGCGATCTGCGCGACGACAACGGCGACGTCATTCGCACCTACGCACATCCCGAGGTCATGCAACAGATCGCGCGAGCGACGGGTGGACGTTTCTATGTGAATCCGTTCGGCGAACACGATCTCGATTCGCTCGCCGGCGCGCCTTCTTCGAAAGGACGCAACAAGAACGTCAAGATTCCAATCGAACGATTTCAGTGGCCGCTGGCCTTGGCGGCCTTCGCGATTCTGCTCGGCTCATTCACGAATCGAGGTGCCGAGTGATCGCCGTGCTGCTCCTCGCGTGGAACATCGCGCAGTTGTGGCGCGACTCGAACTCATATGCCGCGACCGCGCACGGCGTGAAGGCATTCGCGCAGAAAAAATACGCCGACGCGGTGAAGGACTTCGGCGCGGCGAACGCAATCGCCCCTTCCACAAAACGCGCCTTCAACCTCGGAACGGCGCAGGTCGCCGACGGAAATCGCGAGCAGGGTTCGACGACGCTGGCCAAAGCGATGGGTGATACCAGCCTGCGCGCCGACGCGCTTTTCAATCGCGGCAACAGCGCGCTGGCGTCGAACGCGTACACATACGCCATTCGCGATTACGCCGATGTTCTTCGGATGCGCCCCGGCGACGCCGCTGCCAAACGCAATCTCGAGATCGCGCTCGCGCGCAAAAGCATGCTGCAGCGCAGCGGCCCGGGCTCGAAGCAGCCGCAGGCCGGCCCGTCTCCACAACCGCAGCCGCAGAATACGGAGGCCGCGCCGAACGACAAGCAGAAACAGGACGCGAACGTCGAGGCGCTCCTGCGATCGGTGCAGCAGCAGGAGGAAGAGGAGTTGACGAGGATGCATCGGGCGAGGGGAGAGAAACTACACGTTGGGTGGTGATGAATGTTTAATGTTGAATGAAAAGGGTGCCGCGGTCGGCCGCGCATTCAACATTCAACATTCAACATTCAACATTCCCGTCTTTCTCTTTACGCTCGCGCTGGTCGGAACGGCATTCGCTAACGACTTGTCCGTCGACAAACGCACACTCCAAATGGATGACTCACTCACCATCACGGTGACGGTCGAGAACGCATTCGCGAACATCGATTCGATCCGGATTCCACTGCAAAATCTGGCGTTCAATGGTGCGCCATCGTTGTCGACGGAATTTCACTGGATCAACGGGGTGAGCTCGCGCCGCAAGGTTTTTACGTACTCCGCGCATCCGACGGCAGCGGGAACGGCGACCGTCGGGCCGATCACGCTGCACGGACTGGGCGGACAGGTCGAAACGCTCGCGCCGGTCGCAATCCAGGTTCTCGCCGACGCGGCGGCCGGCTCGAACGATCCGGCGAAGATTCTCCGTGAGCTGATCGCCACCAATCGCGATCCGATTTGTCTGGTGGCCGAGGCCGACAAGACGAATGCCTTTGCCGGGGAGGAGATCGTCGTCACGTGGACGCTGTACAACGCCACGGCCGTGCAGCAATACGCGATCGGCGAGATTCCGAAGCTCGAAGACTTCTGGTCCGAAGAGTTGGATGTGCGCAGCGAAACGCAGCAGCAGATGATGCTCGGAAGCGTTGCCGTGCAGAAGCTGCCGATTCGCCGCGTGGCGCTTTTCCCGCTTCGCGCCGGTCCGCTCATCGTCCCGCCCCTCGGCGTCAACGCATCGATTCTGAAACGCGTCGGCAGCCGCAGTCCGTTCGGTCTGTTCGAAGGAATGGAGGTGGACGTGCACCGCCGCTCCGCGCCGTTGACGATTCATGCCCGCTCCCTCCCGCCCGGCCCGCCCGTGGCGGCGGTCGGCGATGCGCTCGCGATGCGATGCGGAATGCCCGTGCAACGCAACGGCGGGCCGATCGCGGTCGATGTCGCGCTCAGCGGCCGTGCAAATCTGCGCGCCGTTTCGCCTCCATCGTTCGAGCGGCCGCCTGACGGCAGCGTGCAGATCATCGAGAAAAAGTTGAACGTCTATCGCGTGCGCTACGACGCATCGATGTCGCGCGAGTGGCAATACCTGATTTTTCCGGCGCGCTCCGGCGAATTCACGACGCCGGCCATCAACGCGACCGTGTTGTCGCCGGACGGGCAACGCAAACAACTCCGCTGCGAAGCCGTCACGCTGATCGTGCAAGCGTCGGCACCGAACGAGCCTCCGCCGCGCCTGGCCGCGCGACGTCCACCGATCACGAACCGTGCAGTCACGCTCTGGCTAGTGGCAGTGATCGCGGCGTGCACGCTGCTGGCGCTGGTCGTCGCGCGCACCCAGCGCAGTCATCGGATCCGAAACGCGGTGCGCCGGCTCGTGCGTCCGACTGCACCGGAGACGCGCGCCGCCGTCGACGAGTATCTGCAGTTGCGTGGAATCGAGCCGGCCGCGCTGATCCGTGAGCCGTCCGATCGCGGCGATGCCTATCGGTCGCTGCGTTCGCTGCTCGACGCGCTCGAGCGCGAACGGGT
>WNFJ01549899.1_pt1 | contig 10366 bp, 8 predicted proteins | sample 5400461 | NCBI WGS metagenome assembly WNFJ01 (sample SAMN13153349, study PRJNA577476) | soil metagenome | isolation source: 115 cm saprolite on Douglas fir-dominated hillslope | place: USA:California | collected 2013-09-17
GCAGGCATCGATGGGGGAGTCATCGCGATGGTCGGCGGATGCCCGGTGCTTGTGATTCCTCTTTGTGACGAATTACTTACGTCAGGACGCTTTGTCGATCCGTTTCTGCGTCCGCGCCGTTCGGTTGGGTAGGAACAGGTCGATTGAGACATTCGGCCCGGTGCCCGGCGGAAACCCTGCGCCGCCGGGCACCCCGAAGACCTCCCATCGTGGTCGGCGCGGCGTGCGTTAACCGGACAATTCAGGCAACGAGGGCAGCTGCGGCATTATCGTGGACAGTTACCTCTTTCTGGCCGAGGTAGATGTCCACAATAATGAATTGCAAGTCGGCTTATCGCATCAGCCGTCCGAGGAACAGGTTTTCGTGTGCCCGCCGCGCCCCCTGCAGCGCTAGCCGAGGTTCAGCAGGGCGATGCCGGCCACGACCAGGACGGTGGCGGCGATGCGGGTCCCGCCGAAGGGCTCGCGGAAGACGAACGCGCCGATGATGGCGCCGAAGATGACGCTCGTCTCGCGGAGCGCGGCGATCGGGGCCAGCGCGCCCCGGGTCTGCGCCCACAGCACCAGGCCGTAGGCGAGCACGCTCAGCACCCCGGCGGCCAGTCCGCACAGCAGGATCCGCGGCCGCTGCTTCAGCAGCACGTCCCGCCGCCGGGCCAGGGCGAACATCGGGACGCCGAGGCTTTGCAGCAGCATCAGCCAGCCGATGTAGCCGAACGGGCTGGCCGACAGCCGGACGCCCACTCCGTCCACCGTGGTATAGGCGGCGATGGTCAGGCCGGTGCCGATCGCGGCCAGGAAGGCCGCGCGGCCGGGCCGGCGGCCGGCGAAGACGAGCGCGGCCAGGCCGGCCGACACGATGAGCACCCCGCTCAGCTGGGGGAGGGCGAGGTGCTCGTGCACGAAGACCGCGGCCAGGATCGTCACCACCAGCGGGGATGTGCCGCGGGCCAGCGGATAGACCTGGCTGAACTCGCCCAGCCGGTAACACCGCATCAGCAGCAGATTGTAGAAGACGTGGATCGCGACCGACCCGAGCAGGTAGGGCCAGCAGTCCGGCCTGGGCTTGGCGGTCACGATGATCAGCGGGATCGCCAGGATGATGCCGCCCACGCCGATCAGTGCGAAGGCGAGCGTCTGATCCTTGATCCCGTGCGCGATGGCGTTCCAGGTCGCGTGCGTGACGGCGGCGGCGAGTACCGCGAGAGTGACGGTCAGCGAGAGGGTGGTCGACGGGTCCAACGGGGCTCCTCAGGGTTCAGGCCATGCTGAATCGGAGCCCTCAGGGCTTTTATCCCGTCAGGTGTTCCCCGGCCTTCGGGCCCGGCCACAGCTGGCCGGTTCAGACCCAGGGCCCGGGTCGCGGCGTCGCTCGGTCCAGCCCCGCCGTCCTGATTGTGGCGGTAGGGTGGCGGACGGTCGGCGGAACCCTAGACACAACCACGTGCTAACACGAGCGTAACCCTCTCGGCCCTTTCCCTGTAATCTCGCCCGTCTGGTATTCCAGCTGGGTCCGCAGCAGCAGGGTGATCCAGGTGCGGTAGGGTTTCCAGTTCTCGCTGATCTCCCGCAGCTGACCGAGCGTCGCGGGCTCTGGCAAACCGTAGGCCAGCGCCACGGCCCGGGCCAGCCGCGGCTCCTGGCCGGGAACGGCTTCGGGGTCGCCGGCGCCGCGCAGCAGGATCAGCCCGGCCGCGAAGTCCCCGATGCCGGGCAGTTTCTTCAGGTCCGCCATGGCCTCCTCGTACGGCATGGCGCGCAGCCGGTCAGCGTCGAGCCGGTCGTCGAGGGCGGCCTGCGCCACCGACCGGAGCCATTCCGGCTTGCGGCCGGCCAGACCCGGGAACGTGCCGAGTTCCGCCAGGCGCTTCGGGGCAGGGAAAGCGTGCACCACCCGGTCACCGAAACTGACCGGTTCGCCGAGCCGTTCCGCCATTCGCGCCTTGACCGCCGCGGCCTGCGTGATGCGGATGCGGTGCCCGATGATCGTCCAGGCCGCGGCCTCATACGGGGACCAGAACCCGACCGGGCGCAGGCCTGGATACCGCCGCTGAAGGTCCCTGACCACCGGGTCGCGCTCGCCCACCGCCAGGAACTCCGAGCCGTCCACGTCGAGCGAGAGGATCCGCTCCACCTGCGGGCGCACGGCCGACACCAGGCCGGGCTCCGGCTTGGCCGGGCTTACGATCTCGGCCGTCACGTCCCCGGCCGTCGCGTCTCCAGCTTCCTGGCGCACTCGGACGCCGACGGTCTGCCAGCTACCCTCGACCGGGAAGGCTAGCTCGAGCACGTCATCCGCCGATCCGGCGTAGGCCGCGGGCGTGAATCCCTCGAGGAACCTGATGCTGGCCGCGAGCGAGAACGGCCCTCGCGGGACCAGGGTGAACGTCTCCATGCCCCCATAACACCATCGCCCACCGACATTTCCGCGGCGCCTGCGATCGTGCCCGCCTCACGCGGTGCCCGGGCTCTCGGCCGCCGGGATACCTGACCAGCAGACCCTAGTACCGGGCGTCGGGGGACCATTCTTCGGCGAAGGTCTCCATCTGGCGCAGGACAAGCTCGGTAGCGCCGGGTTGGGCGTCCGGCGGATAACCGTACCTGGCGAGCAGCCGCTTGATCGTCGAGCGGATCTTCGCTCGCACATCGTCCCGCGACACCCAGTCGGTGGTGACATCCCGGCGGAGCACCCTGACGAGATCGCGGGCGATGTCGGCGAGCACGCCGGTTCCCATCTCCGCGACGGCCGATTCGTTCTGCGTCACAGCATCGTAGAAGGCCAGTTCGTCACCGTTAAGGGGCGGGCGGAACTGGCTGCCCCGGTCCGCGTCCGCTGACACCTCCTTCGCGATGGCCACTAGCTCGGCGATGATCTGCGCGGCAGTCAGATGCTGATTGGGTACTGGGTCATGAGCCCCCGTAGCCGGTCAGAGAAGCTTTGCTTTCGTACCACGTTGTGTCTGGTGACCTTGCGCATCTCCAGCTCGACCAGCCGACGCAACGCCTCGATCGCCAGGTGCGGGTTCTTCGCCTCCTGCATCCGCTTGATGAATGCCTCGTCCAGACGCGACAGGTCAGGCCTGCCAATGCCCGCTGCCGCATAGATATCGGTGACGCCACCTGCCTCGACCGCCCCGGCGGTGAGCTGCCGTAGGTAGAGTTCGACCTCCGCGGGAACGGACAGTCCGCGTGCCTTTCGGTCCTCCGCGTCGAACTTGGCCATCCAGACCCGGATTTCCTCGAAGAAGGCGATGTCCTCACGGTAGTCGGCGAGAGCGCCGCTGCTGGAGCACAGCGCGTAGAACCGGCCCAGCTGAGCGGAGGCCGCCCTGAACCGTTCGGCGAGGGTCGGCTCGTCGTCGCCTGTCTGGTTCCAGGGTGCCCTGGGTCGCGCAGGTAGTTGACTGCTCCGAGCACAGCCTCACGGTAGGCCCGGGCTGACCTCACGGCTCGCATGCCACGCCAGTCGTACCCGGCCAGGATTACGTCGCCGATGACGGAGAGCAGGTCCTTGACCTTCGCTCGGGCCGCGTCGATGTCCCGGCCGAGCGGCTTGGTCGTCTGGTCGTTCGCGGTGTACTCGGCAAGCGCCGCGTACAGGTTCTCGGTCAGCGGCGCGTACCCGACGAGTAGGCCGTCCTTCTTGCTGCGGAAGGTGCGGTTTACCCGTGCAAGCGCCTGCATGAGCGCCGCTCCGCGCATCGGCTTGTCGACGTATATGGTATGCAGCGGCGGAGAGTCGAACCCGGTGAGCCACATCGACTGGACGATCACCAGCTCAAGCTCGTCATCGGGGTCCTTGGCCCGCCGCTGGATCACCTTGTTCTGCGAGGGGCGCCGCAAGTGCTTCCTGATCTGCGCTGGGTCGGTCGGCCCGCCTGTGTAGACGACCTTGATCTTCCCCTTGTGGATGTCATTGTGGTGCCAGTCCGGCCTTATGCCGATAATTTGCTCGTATAGCTTCGCGCAGATCTCGCGCGTGGCGCATACAATCATGCCTTTACCGGGGATCTCGATGAACTTGCGCATCTCCCGAGACCGGGCCTCCCAGTGCTCGACGAGATCGTCGCCGAGTACACGCAGCCTGTCCGGGCACCGTACAGCGCGTTCATCACCGCGACCGCCTGCTGGATGCGCTCGCGTTCGGAGTCATCAAGCCCGGCGGTGGCCTCGTCGGCCCGCTCACCGATCAGGCCAGGGTCCACGTCGGCGGGCAGGTCGACCGGGATCAGCCTGCTCTCGTAGAACACCGGGACGGTGGCGCCGTCATCCACGGCCCGGGTCAGGTCGTAGACGTGGATGTAGCCGCGCAGCTCGTCGCGGGTCGCCACTTGGTGCGGCTCGTCGGGGAGCAGCTCGCTGGCCTCGAACGTGTCGTAGAGCTGATCGTCGAGGTCGGTGCGGTCGGTGAGCACCACGATCGTCGGGTTGCCGAGCGATGGATGGGTGAGCACCTGGTTGGCGTACAGCTCCATCTCCAGAGACTTGCCGGGTCCCTGGGTGTGCCAGACCACGCCCGCGTGGCCGTCGCTGCGGACGGCTTTTATGGTCTCGTCCACCGCCTTGGCCACAGCGAAGTACTGGTGCGGCTTGGCAAGCCGCTTGATCAACCCGCTGTCCGACCGGGCGAAGGCCACGTAGCCGTTGAGCAGCTCGATGAACCGGCCCTGCTCGAACAGCCCATGCAGGATCAGGCAAAGCGGGAGGTCCTCATCGACCTCCGGCGGCTGTGCGACGGGTTCGCCCTGCTCGTCCACGTTCCACGGCGCGAAATGCTCGAACGTCGTGAAAGCGGTGCCGCATCCGGCCGTGATCCCGTCCGAGATCACACAGGCCACATTGCAGCGAAACGCCAGCGGAAGTTCCTCAACGTAGGTCATGAGCTGAGCATGCGCGGCCTTCAGGTCGGCGTCTTTGCTGCCGGCATTTTTCAGCTCGATGATGCCGAGCGGCATGCCGTTGACATAGAGCACGATGTCGAACCGACGCTTGTGATCCTCATCAATCACGGTCACTTGGCTGACGGCGAGGAAGTCGTTGGCATACAGGTCACGCCGGTTGATCAAGTGAATCGTCGGGTTCTGCTCCGCGCCGTAGGCGTCGGTGTAGCCGACGCTCCTGATGCCTTTGGTGAGATACTCGTGCACCTGCCGGTTCTCGCCGCGGGGGTCACGAGATTTGGCCGTTAGGACGATATTGAAGGCCTCGTCAACCGCCGAACGCGGAAGCTGCGGATTGATCCGGGCGATGGCATCCCGCACCCGATGCGGGATGATCAGCTCGTCCCAAGACTCCCGCTCACCCGAACCTGGAGCAATCGCCCTGCCTTCCGCCGTATGCCACGCCAGTTCCCCGAGGGTGTCCATAGCGAAGGCTTCCCAATGGGACTCACTCATTTTCCCGAACGACATTTTCATGTCACCTCCTCAACAACCTTCTCCGCGTCCCGCACCCGAACCTCCCCCGACATAAGCTTCGGCAGCAGCGTGTCCCGCAGCTCGGTGAGAGTCACAGAATCGGCAGAAAGAGCTTGGCGAAGCGTGAAGAGTGGCCGTACCTCTTCATGGAAGATCCGGATATCATCCTCGTCGGGCAAGCGAGCGGGAAGAGCAAGTGCATTACTGCGGTTCAGCCCCGGCACGGCCGAGTCAGAGTTCATTGTGCGCAACCCGAGCCCCCGCAACATGAAAAATCGGCGGAGCCGACGTAGCGACCTGGCCTGCTCGTGCTTGCGAATCTCTTCGGTCGTGGCCGAGTAGCAGAAGCCGGGCACGTCTTTGTATGTCAGGCCAGCGTCCCTTGAGGAGGGCGTGCCAAGCCAGGCGTGGTAGGCGCCTGCGATCTTGGCGATGTCCTCGGGGGTGAGGATTCGCTCGGTGCGGTCGAGCATCGTGCCCATGTTCCGCGCGTCGATGAAGAGCATCTCGCCGCGTCGGTCGACCAGTCGCTTGGCGCCCTGGGGGGTCTTGTCCTTGTTGAAGAACCACAGGCACGCCGGGATCTGGGTGGTCCTGAAGAGCTGCGGCGGCAACGCGATCATGCAGGCCACCAGGTCGGCCTCGACCAGGGCGGCGCGGATCTCGCCTTCACCAGATTGCCTCGAGGACATGGAGCCGTTGGCCAGGACGACGCCTGCCGCCCCGCGTGAGCCGAGCTTGGAGACGATGTGCTGGAGCCAGGCAAAGTTGGCGTTACCGGCCGGGGGAGTGCCGTACCGCCAGCGCGGATCGTCGGTCCGCCGCGCCCAATCGGACATATTGAACGGGGGATTGGCGAGGATGAAATCGGCCTTCACGTCTGGGTGCTTGTCCTCATAGAACGTGTCCGCCCAGCGCTTGCTCAGGTCTTCGGTGATGTCGTGGATCGCGAGGTTCATCTGGGCAAGCCGCCAGGTACGCTCGTTCGATTCCTGGCCGTAGACGGCGATGTCACCGCGCCGGCCCCGGTGGGCGAGGACGAACTTTTCCGCCTGCACAAACATGCCGCCCGACCCGCAGCATGGGCCGTAGACGCGGCCGGAATACGGTTCGAGCACCTCGACGAGAACCTTTACCACGCTCGCCGGGTGTAGAACTCGCCGCCGCGTTTGCCTTCGGCGCGGGCGAACTTCTCCAGGAAGTACTCGTAGACCTCGCCGAGCACGTCCCTGGCCGGCTTGTCGCCGTGTCCGGTGAACCGCGCGTCGCTGATCAGGTCGACCAGTTCACCCAGGCGGCGCTGGTCGACGTTGTCCCGGTTGAAGATCTTCGGCAGCACGCCCGTGAGCGGGGCGTTCGTCTTCATGACGGCGTCCATGGCGTTGTCGATGAGCTCGCCGATGCCGGCGCACTTCGCCTGGGCCGCGAGGTTAGTCCAGCGGGCGCCTTCGGGAACCCAGAAGACCCCTTCCCGCTTGTAGCGGTGGCGACGTCGCGCAACTCGTCGAGCATGTCGATCTCTCGCCGGGCGACACTGCTGCGTTCATCTAGTTCGGCGAGCAGCGTGTCCAGCAGCGCTACCTAGGCCGGACTCGGCAGCGCGACGCGGCGTTCCTCAAGCCGCAGCACCGGCCGGACGGCACTCGCCGGGCGGGTACCGGCCCCTTCTGCCCCGTCAAAAGCGCCGCCAGCACGCGCGAGGTGAATTGGTCCTGCTCGACGCGAGGAATGCGCAGGATCCTGGCTGGGAACTCCACGACGCAGAAACCGGCGTGATCAACGATCGCTCCGAGGCGAGGGATTGTCGTCACGATCACGTCCCCGGGCTCGGTGAGCTTCGCTCGGGGGTAACGCGTGGCTAGCAGCTCGCGATCGATCTTCCGGTGGCCGGGGCGGCAGTCGCCGAGCACCTCGGGCGACCCGATCAGCACGTGATGTCCGTCGAGGCCGGCATGGGCCACGTCGACCCTCGTCCCCTTCAACATGCTGAGCCGGCCTGTGCGTACCAGTGTGCCGATCGTGGTGGCAGCAGGTCGCCGTGCCGTGCCTGCCGAGATTCCGCTTCTGACCGGTAGTCGCTGAGCTGTGGCGTAGGCGCTGATCCGGTTGAGTTCGGCCTCGAGCTGGTTCACCTTGGCTACCCGGGCTGGCCCAGCTATCTCGGTCTCATGAATGCTTGGTGGCCGCCTTACGGTCAGGGCTCCCGGTGAGGAGACAAGCTCGCCGATCCCTACCTGCACCCCGAAGGTCCGGGTATGGGCGCCCGGCTGGTAGCCGTCGCGCCGCCAGGTAATCACGTCCTCGGCGACGGCGCTCACGACATCATCCGTCAGGTCCCGGTCGGAGACATCAGCGAGCAGAACCCGGCCAGGCCAGCGTGATTCCCTCGTCCTGGTCAGCACCCACAGGGCGGTCTGATAGCCAGGACGGAAAGGAACGAGCCCGCCCGGGAGCCGGACGATGGCCTCGACCACGCCGTCTTGAAGGAGCCTGAGCCGGGCGCGTTCGGCTTCGCCGTAGCGGGGGAGCGCCCCGGCAAGCGCATCAGCCGGGCCGAGGACGACAGCGCAGCAACCCGGGCCAAGCCGGAGCGCGATGTCATCGATCCGCTTGAGGACCTTACCCGAGGATCTGTCCTCGCTGGGCACGTAGGGAATCTGGGTGACGATGACATCCGGCTCCGCGGGATCCTCAGAAAGATCTGCCACAGTCGAGGCGGCTAGTCATCAAAGCACTCACCAGGCATGGTTGCTCGAAGCTCAGCGATCAGGGTATTCATGAGAAGTGGGGGTGCCCGGCCGGCTGCGGCATGCACACGACGGCGCTCGCACGACACAAGAAGATCACCGCCGGCGTCATCCGCAACATCATCGCTGATCTTAAGTGCCTTCCGAAGGGATGGCTCCAGTGACGATCACTAAGGCGAACAGCAGCACCTACACCGCGCTTTGCGAACGCGAGGGCGGCTGGTGGGTTGTCACCGTTCCTGAGCTTGAGTCTGGACGAGTCACCCAAGCCCGCACCCTTGACTGACCGTGCCAGCGTGGAGGTAGACGTCCGGGCACATGCGGGTCCCGACCTGGCCAAACTGGGAGGCCTGGCGGCAATCCTGGTCGCTGCCGCATCCACTCTCGTGCGGCGCCTGAGCCGGGCGGCCTGACTCCGGCGGATAGCCCAGCGAATCCGCGCCGAACCGCGGCCGACCGCGCCGACATGCGCCCGCCGGGCCGCCCGCTGCCCTCCCCCAACCAGGCGGAGATCTCCGGCATCCTTAGCACTTGGAGCCTACGTTGACAGTGAAACCCGAGGAACTGCGCAGCTTCCGCTGGTTCGGCGGCGAGCGGACGGCCGGGCTAAGAACGTTCGGCCACCGGTCCCGGATGCGCCAGCTGGGCGTCGAGCCCGAGGAACACCTCGGCAAGCCGCTCATCGCCATCCTGAACACCTGGTCGGAGATGAACCCCTGCCACATGCACCTGCGCCAGCGAGCCGAGCAGGTCAAGCGCGGTGTGCTTGAGGCAGGCGGGTTCCCGGTCGAGTTCCCCGTCGCCACGCTGAGCGAGACGTTCCAGAAGCCGACCCCGATGATGTACCGCAACCTGCTCGCCATGGAGACCGAGGAGCTGCTGCGCTCCTACCCGGTCGACGGAGCGGTGCTGATGGGCGGCTGCGACAAGACCACGCCCGCGCTGCTGATGGGCGCGGCCAGCGCCAATATCCCCGCTATCTACGTGACCGCGGGCCCGATGCTGCGCGGCAACTACCGCGGCCAGCCGGTCGGCAGCGGCACCGACGTGTGGAAGTTCTGGGATGACGCGCGTGCCGGGCTGATCGGCGACTGCGAGCTGGCCGACCTCGAAGGCGGCATCGCCCGGTCCCCCGGCCATTGCATGACGATGGGCACCGCCTCGACGATGACCTGCGCCGCCGAGGCCCTCGGCATGACCCTGCCCGGGATGGCCTCGATCCCGGCGGTGGACTCCGCGCACTACCGGATGGCGGCGGCCAGCGGCAGGCGCATCGTGGGCATGGTCTGGGGGCCCTGACCCCGGACAAGATTCTCACCCGTGAGGCGTTCGAGGACGCGGTCGCCTCCGTGCTCGCGCTCGGCGGCTCCACCAACGCGTTCATCCACCTGATCGCGATGGCCGGGCGCGCCGGGGCCGAAGGGGTAGATCTGACCCTGGATGACTTCGACGCCATTTCCCGCCGCGTGCCGTGGCTGGCGAACGTCAAGCCGAGCGGGAAGTACCTGATGGAGGACTTCTACTACGCCGGCGGGCTGCCCGCGCTGCTCGGCCAGCTGGCGAAGGTCCCCGGGGCGCTGCACCTTGACCGGATGACGGTGAGCGGAGGTTCGTTCGGGGAAAAGATCACCGAAGCACCCGTCTACCACGAGGACGTTATCCGGACGCCCGATACCGCGCTGGCCGCCGAGGGCGGGGTGGCGGTGCTACGCGGCAACCTGGCCCCGGATGGCGCGGTCATCAAGCACATCGCGGCCGAGCCGAGGCTGATTAAGCACACCGGTCCCGCGGTCGTCTTCGACTCCTACGCCGACATGCAGGAGCGGATCAACGACCCGGCGCTGACCATCACGCCCGACTCGGTCCTGGTGCTGCGCAACGCGGGCCCGAAGGGCGGTCCCGGCATGCCCGAGTACGGCATGCTGCCCATTCCCGGCTACCTGCTGGCCCAGGGGGTCCGCGACATGGTGCGGATCTCGGACGCCCGGATGAGCGGCACGAGTTATGGTGCCTGCGTGCTGCACGTGGCCCCTGAGTCGTTCGTCGGCGGCCCGCTCGCCTTCGTCCAGACGGGGGATCTCATCACCCTGGACGTCGCCGCCCGCGAGCTTTCCCTGAATATTTCCGAACGGGCCTGGGTGCTTCGCCGCGAGCAGTGGCAGCCCCCGGCGCCGAAGTTCGAGCGTGGTTACGGCGCCTTGT
>WNFJ01647757.1_pt1 | contig 10366 bp, 5 predicted proteins | sample 5400461 | NCBI WGS metagenome assembly WNFJ01 (sample SAMN13153349, study PRJNA577476) | soil metagenome | isolation source: 115 cm saprolite on Douglas fir-dominated hillslope | place: USA:California | collected 2013-09-17
CCTACGCGGCTGAGTTTGGCTACCCAGTCGTTCTCAAAGTCCATTCCAAGACGATCACGCACAAAACGGATGTAGGCGGCGTAATGCTCGATCTTCCGAACGCGGCTGCCGTTCAAAAAGCATTTCGATCCATTCAGTCGTCAGTTCGCTCGAAAGCTGGCGAAAAAGCATTTGAGGGCGTGACAGTCCAGCCGATGGTGCGGCTGGACGGTTATGAGCTGATTTTGGGTAGTAACGTGGACCCGGTATTTGGTCCGGTGATTTCGTTTGGTTCAGGCGGTCAGCTCGTTGAAGTGTATCGCGATCGTGCTTTGGCCCTGCCGCCCTTGAACACGACGCTGGCACAACGGCTGATGGAGCTCACCAAAGTATATAAGGCGCTGGAGGGGGTTCGCGGCCGCAAAGCCGTGAACATGGAAGCACTGAAAGTAGCATTGGTCGCCTTCAGCGAACTTGTAGTTGAACTGCCTCGGATTGCGGAGATTGATATCAACCCCCTGGTTGTCTCCTGGGATCGGTTGCTGGCACTGGATGCGCGTGTGGTTCTCGCTGATCCAATAATCAAGGATACAAACCTGCCGCGCCCCGCGATTCGACCGTATCCGTCACAATATGCTTCGCGCTGGAAGATGAAGGACGGATTGCCAGTTATCATTCGGCCGATCCGGCCAGAGGACGAGCCTCGGATGGTGGGTTTTCACGAGTCGCTCTCCGAAGAGTCAGTTTACTTGCGCTATTTTCATATGGCTCAGTTGAGCACGCGGGTTGCCCACGAACGGCTCATTCGCAAGTGTTTCATTGACTATGATCGGGAAATGGCGCTCGTTGCCGAGTTAACAGACCCGGACACTGGGAGTACTTGCATCGCCGCTGTGGCCCGGCTATCGCATGCGCAATTGGCGGGAGAAGCGGAAATAGGCGTTATCGTGGCTGACAAATTTCAACACCAAGGGTTGGGGGCGGAGCTAATCAAAAAGCTTATCGATATTGCCCGAAATGAAAAAATAAAGCGGATTGTCGCCGACTTTCACTCTGAAAACAGCGCCATTCGCCATCTTGCTAAGCACGGTGGCGCCACCGTGACGCGGACTTCTGACGCAACTTGCTTCCGGATCCAATTAGCCTTGTAGCTAGTTTTTGCCCCTCCGTTGGTTCGATAGCGGTTGCACTCTATTATGCTCAGCGGACGCGCAGGGCATAAGAACTTAGCATCTTCATGTAATTGCTGCGCTCAAAAACGCCGGGATTGGGTGCGGAGCGGTAGCTCATGCTACCTCGCATCTGTTGAATCGATTCGTACTCATGGTCGGTCATCCAGCGCGCGAGATCGTCCAGAAGGCGGTGTGGGTACCGGACACCGTTTTGAATGAGCGCCGAAGTCATCATGGCAACTTGTGCCCCGGCCATCATGCACTTCACAACGCCTTCGGCACGGTGGACACCGCCTGTGATTGCCAGACTTGGCCGGACGGAACTGTAGAGAATCGCGACCCAATGCAAGCGCAATGGAAGCTCGCAGGGATCGCTCAGGACCAGATGCGGAGCGGCCTCAAGATTCTCAATATCGAAATCGGCTTGGTAGAAACGGTTGAACAGGACGAGGGCGTCGGCACCAGCGTCGTCGAGACGCTTGGCCATGTGGGCCATGGAACTGAAGAATGGGGACAACTTGACGGCGACTGGGATTTTTAAACTGGCCTTTACCTGGTGCACGAGTTCGCAATAACCGTTCTCAACCGCATCACTGGTTTTGCGGGGGTCGGTTTCGAGAGCGTAGAGGTTGAGTTCGAGGGCGTCAGCGCCGGCCTGCTGCATTTCGCGGGCATAGCGAACCCATCCGCCGGGCGTCGTGCCGTTCAAGCTGGCGATCACGGGAATGGCGACGGCTTGTTTTGCCCTATGAATCAACTCCAAGTAACCCTCCGGTCCGGTATTGTAGGACTCGAGGTTCGGAAGATAGGTGATAGCCTCGGCGAATTCATCGGCACCGCGAGAGAGGTCTTGATCGATTTGGACACTCTCGAGCATGAGTTGCTCTTCGAAAAGTGAGGGCAAGACAACGGCGGCGATACCGGAGTCTTCCATGCGGCGCAGATTGTCCACGGATTCGGTTAGCGGAGACGCGGAAGCGACGAGTGGATTCTTGAGCACCAGGCTCATGTACTGCGTGGTGAGATCGATCAATTAGTGCCTCCTTTCGGCTCTCCGGCCGCAACCATCTCCGGCTCTTGAGAAGCGTTTTCGAGACACTTGCCGTTGCCCGCCCCCCTGCCCGGCATGGCGGCGCGACTCTCATAAACACGCCAGCGACGCTGGACATCCTCTTGGGCGTCGCCAAGGAGTTGCGCGGCAGCTTCCGGATTGGTGCGGGCAAGAATGGTGTAGCGCGCTTCTTGATAGATGTAGTCCTTCAGAGGAATGCTCGGGGCTTTGGAATCGAGCTGGAAGGGGTTCTTCCCTTCGAGGTTCAGCGCGGGATTATAGCGCATCAACGGCCAATAGCCGGACAGCATGGCGGCCTTCTGCTGGTTCATTCCGTAGACCATGTCATAACCGTGTGCAATGCAGTGGCTGTAAGCAATGATCAGCGATGGGCCGTTGTAGGCCTCGGCTTCGAGGAAGGCTTTGACCGTGTGCGTGTCTCCGGCACCCATCGCTACGCGCGCTACATAGACGTTGCCATAGCTGATGGCTTCCATAGCTAAGTCTTTCTTCACCGTGCGCTTGCCGCCCATGGCGAACTTGGCCACGGCGCCTCGCGGGGTGGCCTTAGACATCTGACCGCCCGTATTGGAGTACACCTCAGTGTCAAGCACGAGCAAGTTGACGTTTGCTCCCGTAGCGAGGACGTGGTCGAGTCCTCCAAAGCCGATATCGTAAGCCCAGCCATCGCCACCAACGGTCCAGACGCTCTTACGAACAAGGCTGCCGGCGACCGCCAGGAGATCGCGCGTGTCGCTCGAATCCATTGCATTTATTCGGCGATTCAACTCGGCGACTCGCTCACGTTGCGCGGTGATGCCGCTTTCTTTTGACTGATCAGCTTCCAAGATGGAGCGGGCTAGTTCGCCACCGATTTGATCGGCAAGTTTCTCCACCAGGTGACGTGCGTAGGTGGTCTGTTGATCGGCCGCGAGGCGCATGCCAAGGCCAAACTCCGCGTTATCTTCGAACAACGAGTTGGACCACGCGGGCCCGCAGCCACTGAGGTTCGTCGTGTAGGGCGTGGTCGGCAGATTGCCTCCGTAAATCGAAGAGCAACCCGTGGCATTGGCGATCACAAGGCGATCACCGAAGAGTTGCGTGAGAAGTTTTATGTAGGGAGTCTCACCACAGCCGGCGCACGCGCCAGAGAACTCCATCAAGGGTTCGAGCAACTGCACGTCTTTGACCTGCGAATGCGACAGGCGGTTACGGTCAAACTCGGGAATAGACAGGAAGAACTCCCAATTTTTGCTCTCGGGTCCGCGAAGACGAGCTTGTGGGGCCATGTTGATGGCTTTGTGTTTCGCTTCGCTCTTGCTCTTCGCGGGGCAAATCTCGACGCAGAGTGCGCAACCGGTGCAGTCTTCGGGCGAGACTTGCAGTGTGTATCGCAAGTCTTGGAATTCGCGCCAGCGCGGCTTGGCAGTCTTGAACGATTCTGGAGCGTTCGCATGCAGCGACGAATCGTAAACCTTGGCGCGGATCACGGCATGAGGGCACACGAGCACACACTTACCGCACTGGATGCACAGCTGCTCGTCCCAGACGGGGATTTCCTGAGCGATGTTGCGCTTCTCCCATTTGGCGGTGCCGGTGGGGAAGGTCCCGTCTGGTGGGAAGGCACTGACGGGCAGGTCATCGCCGCGACCCGCGACAATTTCGCCAAGTACTTGCCGAACAAACTCTGGCGCGTTCGTAGACATCGGCGGCAGGATGTCAAAGGAAGCCGTCACCCGCTCCGGGACGTGCAATTCGAACAGATGCGCCAGAGCCTGGTCGACAGCGTCAAAATTCCTTTTGAGGACCGCTTCGCCGCGATTGCCGTAGGTTTGTTCAATAGCCTTCTTGATGGCTGCGATCGCGTCAGTGCGCGGCAGGATACCGCTGATGGCGAAGAAGCAGGTTTGCATGATGGTGTTGATACGGCGGCCCATGCCGGTATCGCGGGCCACGGCGTAAGCGTCGATGACATAGACACGCAGGCGCTTCTCGATGACGTGCTGCTGGAATTTCCGCGGCAGGTGATTCCACGCGTCGGCCGGCGCAAACGGCGCATTCAGCAGCACGCTTGCTTCAGGAACGGCCCGCGACAACACGTCCATGCGTTCGAGGAACGGGAACTGATGGCAGCCGATGAAGTTGGCCTTGTCAATCAGGTAGGAGGAGCGGATTGACTGCGGGCCAAAGCGCAGATGCGACACTGTCACGGAGCCCGCCTTCTTCGAGTCATAGACGAAGTAGCCTTGCGCGTAATTCCCAGTCTCCTTACCGATAATCTTGATCGAGTTCTTGTTCGCGCCGACCGTTCCGTCGGACCCCTGGCCGAAGAAGATGGCGCGCATAGTGTCCGTAGTCTCGATGGAAAAAGACGCATCGTAATCGAGGCTTGTATACGTGACGTCGTCCTTGATGCCCAGCGTGAAATGATTGCGCCGCGCGGAACTCTTGAGTTCGTCGAAGACGGCCTTCGCCATGGCCGGCGTGAACTCCTTCGAAGAAAGGCCGTAACGTCCTCCAAACACGCGGAGGGTGCGCTCGGTTTCGGCAAGGGAAGTGACCACGTCAAGATAGAGTGGCTCGCCAACGCTTCCCGGCTCCTTGGTGCGATCCAGTACGGCGATGGCCCGAGTGCTACCAGGCAAGGTTTTTAGGAACGCCTGAAGGGCAAAGGGCCGGAACAAGCGCACCTTCAACAGCCCAACCCTTTCGCCGTGGGCATTGAGCCATTCGACGGTTTCTTCGGCTGCTCCTACCGCGGAACCCATCACGATCATGACGCGCTCGGCATCCGGCGCGCCAACGTAATCGAACAGGTGATAGCTGCGGCCGGTCTGACTGGCAAAGCTGTCCATTACACACTGGACGATCGTTGGGCAGGCAAGGTAGAAGGGATTGCTCGCCTCGCGGGCCTGGAAGAAAACGTCCGGATTCTGGGCGGTGCCGCGGAGCATCGGCCGGTCGGGGCTAAGCGCGCGTTCGCGGTGACGGCGGACGGCCTGGTCGTCGATCACGGCACGCAGGTCATCATCCGAGAGGGGAGAGAGGGGGTTCAGTTCGTGCGAGGTACGGAACCCGTCGAAAAAGTGGAGGAAGGGAATCCGCGCTTGCAGTGTGGAGGCGTGGGCGATGGCCGCCATGTCGTGGGCTTCCTGCACGTTGCCGGAAGCCAGCAGCGCAAAACCCGTCTGCCGGACAGCCATCACGTCGCTGTGATCGCCAAAAATGGAGAGTGCATGGGTGGCGACCGAACGTGCGGCGACGTGAATCACCGCGGGAGTAAGCTCGCCCGCAATTTTGTACATGTTGGGGATCATCAGGAGAAGTCCCTGGGACGCGGTGAAGGTGGTAGCCAGAGATCCGGCCTGGAGGGCGCCGTGGAGCACTCCTGCGGCGCCCCCTTCGCTTTGCATCTCGACGACCTGAGGTACGGCGCCCCATATGTTCTTGCGGCCTTCGACCATCCACTGATCGGCCAGTTCGCCCATGTTGGAGGAAGGTGTGATCGGATAAATCGCAACCACTTCGCTGAGGCGGTACGCGACTGAGGCGGCAGCCTCGTTCCCGTCGACGATGGTTCTATCCTTTGTCATCGCATCCTCCTGTGGCTATTGGAAGGATACGGGACTTGCTTCTGACACGCCTGTGACACGGGGCACCATTGGTTGTGACGGACATCACAACGGACGGCGCATCCGCGGAGGTGTTTTCTAGCGTTTGTACTTGTCCCTGGCGAATTGATATTGTGGCAAGTTTTGAGCGCTTGGTGAAAAGCGCTGAATGGGATTTTCGGTAGGCACAGTTGGGGAATTGACCGGTCAAACGGCCCCTAGATCTCCGCCACCTGAGCGAATAACTCAAAACAATGCCTGACCTGCTACTTCATCAGCTCAAATCCCGTTGAAACGTTCGACTCCGATCAAGAGCACACGCGCGAGGCTGAGGAGTTTCTTGTGATTCGCTAGCACGCGAATCTTCCGGGCTAAAAACCGGCTGCGCCGCGATTGGGGGCACGTCAGTCCCGCAAAATGTGCATGATGAAACCGTCATACTTGGTATCCGCCGCTGCGTCCAGAAATTCAATCAGGTCCCACTTTAGAAGTTGACTCCAATCACTCATTTCCTAGAACCCCGTTTTCTGGACCGCGGAACTTGATTGCATATCAGCGTGCGCTTAGGCATGGAGGCTACCGGGTATTCGCCCGGTTTGAGCGGTTGCTGGCAGAACGCCGGTTTCGAGGTCTGGATCACAGAACCGTTACTACCGACAAAGATAGGCGCAGGTTCCAAAACCTAAGATGTACTACTGCCCTGTGAAGCACGGCTGGCATCAATGTGACGCGCATCACAATAGTGAGTGACGACGGTCACGGAACCCGACGCACGGCTGCGCGAGAATGCTGTGCATTATGAACGCTCCATTACATCCACTGTCACATTCTCGCGTCGTAACAGGCGTGTCCCTGGGGTTAATCGATGAAAACTAAACTGGTTAGTCTGCCTCTGGTTGCAGCGGCAGTGCTTGTTTGCGTGTTCCTGGTCGGTTTACTGGTGGTCGTTCCGACGGGGAAGGCCATTCCAGCTTTTTCCCGCAAGTATCAAACCTCCTGCACCACCTGCCACAACAATTACCCGGAATTGAACGACTTTGGCGAAGCGTTCAAGAAGCGCGGGTTCAAGTTTCCGAAGGACGACGAGTTGTTCGTGAAACAAGAGCCGGTGATGCTGGGATCCAGGGCGCAAAAGGAGGCGTTCCCCGAGGCCGTGTACCCAGGAGAAATTCCCGGGACCATTCCGATTTCTTTCCGGTATGAAGGAAATTTCGCCTGGAATGCGAAGCAGCCACAGCCCGTTGCGGTGAACGGATACATACCGCATACGGATTTGTTTGTGCCGAACACGTTCACGATTATCGCGGCCGGCAGCTTTGGACCGAATCTGTCATTCTGGATCGACGATGACATTTCCGCCGGGGCTTCTGGAGCCAACGGCGGATTGGGTGATGCGTATTTGAAGTACAACGATCTAGGCCACTACCTGCATTTGCCGAAGGACTCACTGAACGTGAAGTTCGGCCAGTTTGAACTCGACCTTCCGTATACCAATGCGCGGACGCCGTACCCTACGGCATACGACGTTTACCAAGAATCTGCACTCGCTCAACAGTCTTGCGGCTTTACCCCGCAGCCGGTTCCGTGCCAGACCACCAATAATCCTTTCACGTTGGGTTCACCGCAAAGAGGGATCGAATTCGGCGGCTATCCCAATGACGGGAACTTTACCTGGAGCGTGGCGTTCATTGACGGGACAGGTTCGGCGTACGGCCTGGCAAATACCCACGCGTCCTACAAGTTCAACCTGGAGCGCGACAAGGAAAGCCGGCAAAGCATTCAGGCGGCCGGCCCGACGGGTCCACACGATCACACCTCGATTCGCGTCGGCGGTTTCTACTATCACGGGACAAATCAGCAGAACTTTGCCGGCAACCCGTTCGCATTCACGGGCGTGATCAACGATCCGTTTTACCGTGCCGGGGCTGACGTGCGGTTCCGGTATCGCAGCAAGTTTGAACTCTACGCGCTGTTTGCACACGGTCACGACAGCAACCATCTGGTGGACACAGGGGCGGCGACGATCAGTAATGCCCGCGCAGTGACGTATACAGGCGGGTTCGTGATAGCCAATTTCTGGGTGTATCCGTGGTTGATTCCCTACGTGCGCTACGATTTTGTCAACAATCCATCGGACTTCTACAACGGAATCGGTCCGGTTGGTCCGCCCAACACGCAAACGCGAAACCGTGTGAGCCCGGGATACCAGATTCTGGTGAGAGCGAACATCAAGATCATTGGTGAATACCAGTATCAATACAATTCCAGTTATCCGAACCCGAACGGAACGGGCACTCTCTCATATCGTCCGAATTCATTCCTCACCGGCATCGACTACGTGTTCTAAGCCGGGAAGGCAGATTTCACAAAAGCTATAGAAAGAACAAGGAAAGTGAGAGGAAAAATGAAGCTACGTCAATTGGCAGTCAAAGCAGTCGCCGTAAGCGGAGCCGCAGTTCTTCTGGCGGCCGCGAGCCTTGCAGGAGATATCAAAGGGAAAGTAAGCGTACAGGGGATCAAATCGGCGGAGAAGATTGCGGTGTATGTTGACGCGATTCCGGACAAGAAGTTTGACGCGCCAACAACGAAGCCGGTGATGGACCAGCAGAAAATGGCGTTCATTCCGCACGTCTTGGTGGTGCAAGCTGGGACGACGGTGGAATTTTTGAATAGCGATCCGGTGGGACACAACGTGTACTGGCCAAGCATCAGCGGCAACAAGAAACTGACGCACAACATGGGGACATGGCCAAAGGGTGAGAAAAAAGCGTTTCAGTTCAATGATGTTGGCGTTGCTTCTTTGCTGTGCAACGTGCATCCGGAAATGAACGGTTATATCGTGATTGCGCCGACGCCATATTTCGCTGTGACGGACAAGGAAGGCAACTACGATATTAAGAATGTGCCGGCGGGCAAGTACACCCTGAAGACCTGGAGCGAAGACGGCAAAGTGACCACGCAGCCCGTGGAAGTGACCGCTTCGGGCGCAACCGCTGATCTGACGGTCAAAAAGTAAAGACGAAAAGCAAAACGGGCGAGCGGAGCGGATCAGTTGACGACACGGACAAAAGTTGTCGATCTAGAGTGGCTGGAGTCTAACTTCCCTTGCATGCGGGCATGCCCGGTCCATACACAGGCCGGACGGTACGTGTCGCTGATCGCGGAGGGAAGATACGAAGAAGCCTACCGTTACGCCCGGATCCCCAATCCGTTTGCGTCGATTTGTGGCCGCGTATGCGGTCATCCGTGCGAGCCAGCTTGCCGCCGCGGACAGTTTGACTCGCCGATCTCCATTCGGGCGTTGAAGCGGTTTGTGACGGAGCGTTATGGACCGGAGTCGCGGAATCCGATTGACGTTTTTTCGGAGAGGCCATGTGTAAAACATGCGGAGCAAGTTGCTGTGATTGGTTCCGGCCCGGCAGGAATGTCGGCGGCGCACGACCTGGCGTTGCTGGGCTACCCGGTGACGGTATTCGAAGCTGCGGCTGTGCCTGGCGGCATGATGCATCTGGGGATTCCGGAATATCGACTGCCGCGCGACGTCTTGCAAGCGCAAATCCGGGAAATTCTGGATATGGGACCAGAGCTGAAACTGAACATGCGTCTGGGACGAGATTTTTCTTTAGAAGATCTGAAGCGGCAAGGCTACAAGTCGGTTTTGATGGCGTTTGGGCTGCATCGCAGCCGCGATTTGAATTTGCCCGGACATGAGCTGGACGGAGTGGTAAAGGGGATCGATTTTTTGTTGAACGTGAACCTGGGTTACCGGTTTGAGGTGGGGAAGCGCGTGGTGGTGATCGGAGGAGGGAACGTTGCGATTGACGTGGCGCGTTCGGCGATGCGGGAACAACAGAAGATGGCCTCGGAAGGTTTGCCCAACGAACTGACTTCGAGCGAGATGGACGTGGCCATGAAGGAGTTCATGGACGTGTCGCGCGCGGCACTGCGTATGGGTGCAAGGGAAGTGCTACTGGTTTGCCTGGAATCGCGGGCGGAGATGCCCGCTGCCGAAGAAGAGATCGAGGAGGGGCTGCTGGAAGGCATGAAGCTGGCGCCTTCGCTAGGGCCAAAACAGTTTGTCGGAAAAGATGGCAAGTTGACGGGGCTGGAAGTGATCAAGTGTCTTTCCGTTTTTGACGAGAATAAACGCTTCAGCCCAAAGTTTGCCGAAGGCACGGAATCCGTTATTCCGTGCGACACGTTGATTCTGGCGATTGGTCAGTCTTCGGATACGTCTTTCCTGAAACCGGCGGACGGAATCGAGACGACGCGCCAGGGAACGCTGAAAATCAATCCCGACACGTTGATGACCACGGCTCCAGGAATTTTTGCGGCCGGTGACATCGCGTTTGGCCCGCGGCTGATCATCAATGCCGTAGCAGATGGGAAGAAAGCCGCCGTCGAGATCGACAAGTATCTGCGCGGATCTGAGTGGAAGCCGAAAGCGAAATACGTGCAGATCACAGTGCTGGATCACCACAAAATGGCGGCGCACTACGACGAGTACTCGCGGCTGCCCGTGCCTGCGTTGCCCATCGATCGCCGAACGGGAG
>WNFJ01176290.1_pt2 | contig 10365 bp, 13 predicted proteins | sample 5400461 | NCBI WGS metagenome assembly WNFJ01 (sample SAMN13153349, study PRJNA577476) | soil metagenome | isolation source: 115 cm saprolite on Douglas fir-dominated hillslope | place: USA:California | collected 2013-09-17
TGATGGTGTCTCTATCGACCTCAGTGGGGACCGTTTCCACATAGGCGGTTCCGAGCGCGCCGAAGTCGCAGAGGACGAAATGCAGATCAAGATCGAGGGCGGGAATAAGGCGGGGAAACATCAGGCACTCCTACCCAACACGACGGTCGAAAAGCACCTCGGCGACTTTACGCTCGCCGCCAAGTTCGAGACCGCGGGGGGCGTCACTGCTTTGACGACGAGCGACGCTCGATCTCACGCTCCGCGCTATCAGTCAGCTTCCAGCCGACGTTTTGGAGATAATCTGCAACGCATCGGTCTGCGCGAGCTTGCTGCGCTTTAATCATTGCATTCCAGAGACGCTGCAACAGCGTCCACTTCCGTCTAGCCGTGCCGATGCTTGAATTGGTAGTGAGGGTCTGTGTAGCCATGGTGATCACCTAATGACAGGTTTGTGATCCCAGGCGTTCCCTGTGCCTTTTTTCTTTTGCATCTAAGTTGATCCTCCCAATCGCGCACCACTCGGTTCTCGCATGGGCTACATCTGCGCGCGCATAGCGGCGACCATATTTGCTTCATTCGCGTGCATCTCGAAATGCAGGTTTGCGGCACTTGCACAGTTAACATTCAATTCGAGTTCTAAAATAAAGACATTGCACTCACATGGATTTGATCCTCGACGAACATCCCCAGTCCGAGGAGGAAGTGCAGTTCAAGCGCGTCTTCTGATACCGCTCGCGATACCGCCATCCATCCTGCTACACGCCGACGAGGAATTGGATGAAACCACCCGTCTCGCAGCCGCGCAGAACCTGAGGCGGTTCGCCAAGCTCATTTGCCGTGCTCCAACTCCCCAGACGGGAGAGTGGCACAAAGGCACAGCCAAAACTCACGGCCAAGCCTCACGTTATCACCGCAGGTCCAATGGCGACGTTCAGATACCATTGAAAAACCGGTTGTTGCGTCAGCCGCTTTGCGGCGGAAAATCTCCGCGGGAAAGCCGATACCCGCATCAAATGCAATCATCCAATGCCCGCTTCCGAAGCAACCGATTCGAGGGTGAGGGGAAGGGGATGTAAGTTTGCTGCAAAAACCGGCGAGCATGCCTTCCGTGATCGCATGTCGTCCGTCTGGACAGCATGTTCCCAGGCGCTTGGCGCCAATATTTAGGCGAGTCCGCTCGTCTGGCACGCAGTTCAGTCTGCGCCTTCGGTGATGAGTGGCACACGGCTTGCTTGATATCGTCATGATCACGGCAACGAGGAGGCGGCGATGTTGCGTTACGACGGAAGCAAGGGGGTCTCGCGCCGCGTCGTATTGAAAGGTGCGGCGGCCTTAGGCGGGTCCGCGGTCGGATCAAGTGTCGGCGGCTTTCCGACGGTTTGGGCGCAAAATATCAAAGACGTCGTGCTGCGCCACGCCGGTCCGCCTGTGACTGCCATCCCTCGGATTGCTGAGCAAGCGACGAAGGACCTGGGCTTCACAGTACAGATGCAGGCCTCCGAGAACGCGGACCTCTTGAACCGCTTCTTGTCGCAATCTAGTGCTATCGACTGCGCCGACGTCAGCGTCGTCTATATGCGCTACCTGATTGGTCGTGACGTGCTGCAGGCGATTCCGCTTGCCAAGGTCAAGCACTGGGACAAGACGCTTCCGCTGTTCACGAGAGGAGAGTACGCCGACGGCCGCAAGGCGCCGCAACAGGGTATCACGCCAACAATGATCCTCTATGCCACCGGACCGGATGGCCAGAAAGTGACCAAGGGCGATGCGACAGAGTGGGTCACAGGCGTGCCCACTGTTACTAATGCCGACACTCTGGGGATCCGTCCCGACCTCGCGGGTCGCCCGATTACGAGCTGGGGGGACCTGCTCCATGGCGACTTCAAGGGCAGGGCCGCATTACAGGACAATCCGACAATCGGCATCATCGATGTGGCCATGGCGATGGAGGCGCGCGGCGACGTCAAGTACGCCAACAAAGGCAATATGACGAAGGAAGAGATCGACAAAACCCTCAAGGTGATGATGGAAATCAAGAAGTCCGGGCATTTCCGTTCCTTCTGGTCCTCGTTCGACCAATCGGTGAACCTAATGGCGTCGGGCGAGGTGGTGATCCAGTCCATGTGGTCGCCAGCAGTTGCGGCGGTGCGCTCGCGTGGGATTCCATGCACGTTCCAGCCGCTCAAGGAGGGGTATCGCGGGTGGGGCTACACGCTCGGTGTGATGAAGCACATCGACGGCCTCAAACGCGACTGTTTCTACGAATATCTCAACTGGTACACCGGTGGCTTTCAGGGCGCCTTCATCGCGCGCCAGGGCTACTATTCGGCACAGCCGGAGAACGCGAGGAAGTTTCTGTCAGAGGCGGAATGGGACTACTGGTATGAGGGCAAGCCAGCCGCCACCGACATTCTCAGCCCCTTTGGCAAGCTCATGGAGAAAGCCGGCAATGTGCGGGATGGCGGCAGCATCTCACAGCGGCTGGGCAATATCGCCGTGTGGAACTCAGTGATGGATGAGGACCGCTACCTAACGCGCAAGTGGAACGAGTTCATCTCGTCCTGACATGGTGCCGTTCTCTCGGCGAGCGGTGCCTTCTCGCCCCCTTCGGTCCGTCCGGAGTTCGATCCAAATGCAGCTCGGCGTCTTCATTCCCATCGGCAACAACGGCTGGCTGATATCAACGACCTCCCCTCAGTACATGCCGAGCTTCGACCTCAACCGCACGATCGTGGAGAAGGCCGAGCGGTTCGGTTTCGATTTTGCCCTCTCGATGATCAAGCTGCACGGCTTCGGCGGGCCGTCGCAGTTTTGGGACCACAATCTTGAGTCCTTTACCTTAATGGCCGGCCTTGCTGCCGTCACCACGCGCATTCAGCTCTTCGCCACCTGCGCCGTTCTCACTATGCTGCCGCCGATCGCCGCCCGCATGGCCGTGACGATTGACAGCATCTCGCATGCCCGGTTCGGAGTGAACATCATCTCCGGCTGGCAGCGGCGCGAATACTCGCAGATGGGCATTTGGCCTGGCCCCGAGCATTACAAGCGGCGGTACGAGTACTGTGCCGAATACGTGACGATTATGCGAGAGCTGTGGGCGACGGGTCATTCCGATTACAAAGGCAGCTTCTTCACCATGGACGACTGTCGCTGCAGTCCACTTCCCACGGCTCGAATCCCTATCATCTGTGCAGGGCAAAGCGATGCAGGAACGCGCTTTGCCGCGCAGCATGCGGACTACAACTTCTGCGCAAGCTTTGGTGAGAACCAACCCACGGCGATCGCCCCGAGCGTCGCGCGCTTGGTCGCGGCGACAAAGGAGACCGGACGCGATTGCGGTGCCCTGATCCTGACGATGGTCATCGCGGACGAGACGGATGCTGCAGCGCAAGCCAAGTGGGAGCATTATAAGGCGGGCGCTGACATCGAGGCGCTTGCCTATCGCGATGTCCAGGCCGAGGACGATCCCAACAAGGATCCCTACAGCCAGCCGAACCGGCGCAAGATCCTCGGCACGAACAAGCTGCCGACCAATCAAGGAGTGCTGGTGGGCTCCTATGCCTCGGTGGCGCGCATGCTCGACGAAATGTCCACCGTGCCGGGGGTGCGTGGCGTGATGATGACCTTCGACGACTTTGTCATCGGCATGGAACAGTTTGGGACCCGGATCCTGCCGCAGATGCGCTGTCGCAACCCTGTGAACAAGGCCGCGTGATGTTCGCGGTTCACGCCCTGAGTTCGAACAGGCAGCAGGCGACGACGAGCAGTCTGCACCAGACGGACGTCGGCCTCGTGTGCATGGATGGCCGGCGCCCGATGACTTTTCCGGATGTGAGGCCGTCGCTTCCGCTGCAATCGAGCAACTCCGAGCTGCCCGCGGTCAGGTTGTCCCCGCGAGCCGTGTCGTGGCTGCAAGTTGCTTCGCTGGCGCTGATCTTGTTGGTATTTTTCGTATTGCCAACGGCTTTATTCGTCATGGTCAGTTTCTTTGACTATGACCGAACCGGGATCTATCCGGCATTCATATTTGACAACTATCAGGATTTGCTTGCGAGCCCGGCCACACTGCGGCTCTACGGGAGCACCTTAAAATTCGCGGTCATCGTCTGGGCGATCACGCTGTTTCTCGGCTTCAATATCGCTTACTTCCTCATTTTCCACGTGCGCAGCAGCGCGATTCGCGTCGTTCTCTTCTTGCTGTGTGCGATCCCGTTCCTGACCTCCGCGATCATTCGCACCATCGCCTGGATTCCGTTCCTCGGGCGCAATGGCGCGTTCAACCAGGCGCTGATGGAGCTACGGTTCACATCGCAGCCGCTCGATTTCCTGTTGTTCTCGGATTTCGCGGTCATTGTCGCATATGTGCATCTCTATACCGTGCTGATGATCGGTCCGATTGCAAACTCGCTTGCGAAGATCGATCCGAGCCTGCTTGAGGCCGCTCGCGACGCCGGCGCTAGTCGGTGGCAGACGATGATCAACGTCGTCATTCCGCTGTCGAAGACCGGCATCGCGCTCGGCTCCATCTTGGTCGTCACTCAGGTGATGGGCGATTACTTCGTGGTTCGGCAGATGAGCGGCGGACAGAGCGCTTCGATCGTCTCGGCGCTATCGACCGAGATCCAGGCGATGCAGTATCCGCCGGCCGCGGCCAATGCCATGGTGCTCGTGGTCGTGGTCGCCATCATGGTGACTTTCATGATGCGCGTCGTGGATGTCCGCAAGGAGCTGGTGAAATAGCCGAGAGGCAGCGCGATGGCGATATCGAGCACAGGCGCAAGCGACGGCGACGAGCGGCCGTGGACGTACTACGCGCTGGCCACCCTGTTCGGAGCATTTCTCGTGTTTCTCTATGGGCCAATGCTGGTGATTTACCTACTGTCTTTCCAGGGACCGGAAGGCGGGGTTACATTTCCGATGGTCGGTACCTCCATCAGCTGGTTCGTAAACATTTTCGAGCCAGGACAAATGGCCAATATCCCGGTGTCCTTCTCGCGTTCTATTGCTCTCGCCACGGTCGTCAGCTTAGTGACGGTCGCGATCTCGGTGGCGGCCGGGCTCGCCTTCCGCAGACCTTTCCCGGGGTCAAGCGTGGTGTTTTATGCGGCGGTCGCGAGCCTGGTCATGCCTAGTCTCCTCGTCGGATTTCGAGTTCAAGTTCCTTGGGCTCGAGCCGAGCCTCTTCACCTCGGCCCTTGCTGCGCAGCTCACTTGGACGCTGCCGTTCGGTTTGTTTGCGATGTTTGCTGTCGTCAACCGATTCGATCGGTCGTGGGAAGAAGCCGCAAGCGATCTGGGTGCAAGCTCCTGGCAGCGGCTGCGATATGTGACATTGCCCATCCTTTTGCCGGGCATCATGGGTGTGGCGATGACCGCATTCACGCTCTCCTATGACGAATATGCCCGAACCACCCTGACGATCGGCTCGAAGAACACGCTGCCGCTGGAGATCTACGCGCTCATTTCCAGCGCGACCTCGCCGACGCTCTTCGCCATTGGCACCCTCACCACTGCCGTTTCGTTCCTGCTGATTGCCGTTACGCTGCTGCTTGTCTTCCGCACGCAGCGCCGGCGCGGACTGATGCGTGCCGGCTGACGCGGGTTGCCCGCGGAGAGAGAAGAGAAAATGGTTCCGCGCTACGATGTGGAGTTGGTCTCCGTCACCAAGCGCTATGGGGAGACCCTTGCAGTCGACCGCATTTCCTTGCGCATCCCAAAGTCGAGCTATTGTTGCCTGCTCGGACCCAGCGGTTGCGGCAAGACTTCCACGTTGCGGATGATCGCCGGACACGAATCGATCAGTGAAGGCGATATCCTCATTGGCGACGTCAACGTCGCGGGCCTGCCGCCGACCAGGCGCGGCACTGCGATGATGTTTCAGAGCTACGCGCTGTTCCCGCATCTGAGCTGCCTCGACAACGTTGCATTCAGTTTGAAGATGCGCGGCGTCGCCAAGACGGAGCGGCATCGGCGCGCGCGCGAATTTCTCGACCTCGTGCACATGGCAGACTATACAGCGCGGCTGCCGGCCCAGCTTTCGGGTGGGCAGCAGCAGCGTGTCGCCTTGGCGCGCGCGCTGATCATGCAGCCGAGCGTCTTTTTGCTCGACGAGCCGCTGTCGGCGCTCGATCCGTTCCTGCGCGTGCAGATGCGCCAGGAGTTGAAGCGGCTACAGCGCGAGCTAGGGATTAGCTTCCTCCACGTGACGCATAGTCAGGAGGAGGCAATGGCGCTGGCCGACCTCCTGGTGGTGATGGAGAGCGGTCACATACGCCAGAGCGGAACCCCACGCGAGGTATTCGAACGGCCCTCGAGCGAGTTCATTGCCCGCTTCATCGGTGGCCACAACGTTCTGCCGTGGAAGAACGGCGTGATCGCAGTCCGCGCCGACCGCTGTACGCTTGGAGTGGTCGGTGATTGTCCGCGAGTGAGCGGTCGGATCGCCTTGATCGAATATCAGGGACCGGTCGTGCGCGTGGCGCTTACGACGGATGAGGGCGTCGAGGCCGCAGCCCTTGTGCCCGATCAGCTCTTCTATCGTCAGTCCGTCGGGGTGGGAGACCCGGCAACACTCTCATGGCCGGCAGAGGCGGCCCACGAACTGGCGCATTGAGCATCGAGGACAGGATTCGCTTTTACTCGTGTCCTCTTGCGCCCCGGCAAAGGTCGATGCTGCAGGAGAGTGATCGGTGACATTGGCAGCAACGCGGATAGCATCGAGCGATCTTCACGCGCTATCGATTGCAAAAGCCTCCGAGCTCATCCGGCGCAAGGCCCTGTCCCCGGTCGAGTTGACCCAGGCATTGCTCGACCGAGCGGCGCTGCTGGATCCCAAGATCAATGCCTACATTCTCGCCACGCCCGACCTCGCCCTTCAGCAGGCGCGGCAAGCCGAACGCGAGATCATGGTGGGTAACTACCGCGGTGCAATGCACGGCATTCCCTATGGTGCAAAGGACGTCTTTGCCACGGCCGGCATCGCCACGACGGGCCATTCGAAGGCTTACATCGATTTTGTGCCCCGGACTGATGCCACGGCCGTCGCCAAACTGAAGCGCGCGGGCGCAGTGCTGCTCGGCAAGCTGTCGACACACGAATGCGCGCATGGCGGACCTTCCTTCGACCTGCCCTGGCCGCCAGCACGCAACCCCTGGAACCTCGCACACTTCACTGGCGGCTCTTCGAGTGGGTCCGCCGCCGGCGTCGCTGGGGGCTTGATGCATGCGGCACTTGGTACCGATACCGGTGGCTCCGTTCGCATTACCGCCGCGCTTTGCGGCACCGTCGGCCTGAAACCAACCTATGGCCTCGTCAGCCGCTACGGCATCATACCGAATTCGTTCACCTACGACCACGCAGGCCCGCTGACCTGGACCGTTGAGGATTGTGCCATCGTCCTGCAGGCGCTCGCCGGCCATGACGGAAGGGATCGTGCGAGCGCTTCGCGCTCCGTGCCGGACTATCGGGCAGCGCTGACTGGCGACATCAGGGGCCTGCGTTTTGGCGTACTGCGCCATCTTCACGAGACGGATGTGCCGGTTCCGCCGGTTTGCAGTGCGGCGCTGGGTCAGGCTTACGGCGTCCTGCAATCACTCGGCGCTGTGCTCGAAGACGCTGCGATCCGTCCGGCGCAGCATTACTATGACGTCAAGATCACGATCGCTGAATCCGAGATTTATGCGGTGCACGAGCACAAGTTGCGCGCACGCGCAAGCGACTTTGGCGAGGATTTTCTCGGCCGCACGCTTGCTGCAGTGCTTATCCGTGCCTCCGATTACGTTCAGGCTCAACGCGAGCGCCGAATCATGCTGGCGGAAATGGAGCAACTCTATGAGAAGTACGACGTGCTACTAGCTGCCGGCCCCGGTCCCGCTTCACCGCTCGATGCCTGGCGCACGATCGCCTTCTGGCAAAAACCCAATCTCACGACGCCTTTCAATGTCACCGGAGGACCGGCCTTGATGCAATGCATCGGGTACAGCCCTGAGGGGCTGCCGCTGTCCATGCAGATCGCCGCTAGGCCCTTCGATGAGATGACCGTGCTGCGCGTCGCAGATGCCTACGAGCGTGCAACATCCTGGCGTACCCGGCGGCCGCGCATCGATGGGTCAACGGCCGTGCCGCAGTTGCCGCCTGTTCCCGAGCCTGCCAAGGCAGACATCACTCAGACCCGGCGCGACGAGATTGCCGCCCTCTGTGGGCGTGCGGGGCTCGTCCTGAATGAGCGGCAATTCGAGCAGCTTTGCGCGACCGCGCCGTATATCGACGCGATGCTCGGCAGGCTGCGTAAGGATAGGCACTTCGACAACGAGCCGATGAACGTCTTTCGGTTCCCCGGCAACTGACGACAATCCACGGATGGCCGGCAACCTTGTGTGTGTGTGTGTGTGTGTGTGTGTGTACGTTGCCACGACCGATGACGCGCTTAACCAACGCATTTTCAAAGAAAATCGAAAACCACGCCCATGCGATGGCGCTGCATTTCCTGTATTATAATTTCGTTCGCATCCATCAGACGCTCAAAGTCACGCCCGCAATGGCCGCTGGCGTGACTGATCGGCTTTGGGAAATGACGGACCTGGTCGAGATGATCGAGGCGTTCGAGGCAGGTCAGAAGCGCGCAGCTTAGGAAGCAAGATGGCTAAGCGCTATACTTGGACAGTACGGCTCAACATCAATACGAATGGGCGTTTCTATCAGTGGATAGTCCTGGATGGCGCCAGCACTCCCGTTGAGTATGGAAGTGCGCCGTCTAGGGCTATAGCGGTTCTTACTGCCGCTAGGGCAGCTCGGCGTCTCAACGAAGCTAATCAAAATTCGGCCGGCGAAGGTGTCCTTCCCGAAAATCATATCCGCGCGTAGCGATGATGCAATCCAGATAGAATTGGCGTGGCGATGATGGTCCCAGATCGTTGAATAGCTCGTCCCAGCGGCGCGTCCTTGCCCAACCCCAAGTGTGTGCGCGTTTCGTTGTAATAGGACGAGTACGAAGCCAGGATCTGCCGCAGGTGCCGCTCGCCGAAGATCAGGACATGATCCAAGCAGTCGCGCCGGAGCGTTCCGATCAGGCGCTCAACATATGGGTTCTGCCAGGGCGATCTCCGTGATGTGGGTCGGTCGCGGATTCCCATCGTCCGAACCCGATGCAGGAATGCCTCGCCGTAGGCACCGTCGTTGTCGCGCACCAGTTAAGTTCGGCGCCGTGTCCCACGGGAACGCCTCCATGATCTGGCGGGCCAGCCATTCCGCTGTTGGATTGCGGGTCACTGCAAACCACAGTTGTCGCTTCCGAAAATTCCATCCATTTGACCCGCGATCAGCAGCGAATCAGAACATGATCGCCGCATGATCGCAATTTCCTACCTCTTCGCCCGTATGCTGTGCGACTGCTTCAAGTCGCGACGGCAGCTGAAAGCCGAAATCCTGGTCCTGCGGCATGAGGCGGCGGCCGCTCGTCCGTGCCTCGATTCAGAACAATTCAAGTCTGCCCCGAGCACCAACTGGCCACTCCGTGGCAGGCTGACACAAAATGGGGGGAGGAAGCCTTTGAAGTGGACGTGATTGCCTTCGTCGACGCTGTCGAATTATGCGAGCTGCCTTCACGGCAGGCACGGCAGCCGACTGGCATTCGCGACGTCCGCCAGCGTGATCTTGCGATGGCCGTAGAGTCTGAGAAGCCTTTTAGAGAGGACAGCCCTACGTCCGAATTTCATCGCCCGCCGCGTATATTCAAATCTTCTCGTTCTGGTCAGGAACAAGCATCCGCCCGCGCCCGCGCATGATGGAAAAGGCTTGGGCGAAGTGATCAACGAAAGCTCGGACGGCCGGCAGCATGCCCCTGGTCGTCGTGAAGACCAAGTGGACGACGCCCTCTGGCGTGCTCCATTGGGGCAGAACGTGGACAAGCGCGCCGCGGCGCACGTCCTCCACGCAACTGTCCTCGGGCAGGAGCGCCACGCCGAGTCCGGCAAGCGCGGCGGCGCGCAGCATCCCGAGGTCTTCGCAACACAGACGGGGTGCGTGAACGTAGCTACGTTTTTCGCCTGCCGCGCTCATCAAACTCGGTGGGGCTAGCTGGAACGAACTCCTCTTGCCCCGTGATGCGGGCGGAGGCCGGGTCGAGCGGAAAGGAAGCACACAACGCAGGCTGCACCAAAAGACCGAGTAACCAGATCCTTTTCATTTCCGATATCCTGAGTTGTTTTCGGGTTTTGACGGAGCCCGCTAAGTGATTGAAAATGCTACAGCGCCATGGAACGAAACTGGCGGAGTTTGGAAGCAAACCCCGTTAACGTGACAATGCCCATTGGCGTGGCTCTCAGCGCATCTCTTCCCCCGGCGCGTAAGCCTGGATGGCGAGGGCGTGGACCTGGCCTTTCAGCT
>WNFJ01626359.1_pt1 | contig 10365 bp, 9 predicted proteins | sample 5400461 | NCBI WGS metagenome assembly WNFJ01 (sample SAMN13153349, study PRJNA577476) | soil metagenome | isolation source: 115 cm saprolite on Douglas fir-dominated hillslope | place: USA:California | collected 2013-09-17
AGTTGTAGTGGATTGCATGAGCGATCAACTCTTTGCCACTACCCGATTCGCCGCGCAATAAGACCGTGGTGTTTGTCCGAGCAACCTGCGTGACCTGCTCGTAGACCTGGCGCAGCGGATTGGAGTTGCCGATTATGTGGCTAAAGTCGTAGCGCTCGCGCAGCTCCTGTTTGAGATGGATATTCTCGTCGAGCAAACGTTGCTTGTCGGCTTCTATGAGATGTCCAACCTTAATTGCCTGAGCGATCATCGAGGCGATAATTGAGAGAAATGTGGTCCCCCGCTCGTAATCTCTGCCCGGTTTGTACTCCAGATCAACGCCCAGCGCGCCCACCGCTTTCCGGTTAACAAGGATGGGGACGCAGATAAAAGTCAGTTCGTGCCGCTTCAGAGCAGTCTTGCGCACGCCGAGACGGTCGAGAAACATCGGTTCCCGGCTAATCTGTGGCACAACAACCGGCTTGCCAGTCTCGACAACACGTCCCGTAATCCCTTCTCCTACTCGGTATTTGACCCTGCGCGCCCCGTTTTGATCCAACCCATGAGAAGAGACGATATGAAGATCATTTGTATCTTGATCAATGAGCGTTACGACACCACGCGCCATGCCGTGATGATGGCCGAGCGTTTCCAAAACGCGCGACATTGCATTCTTCAACTCAAACGTGCCCGCCAGAATCTGGCCGGTCTCCAGGAATGTAGCTAACTTTCGCGCCTCCTTCTGTTCTGGCGTCATGATTGTGCCCTTAAACGAATGAAAGCGATTCGACCCGTCGTCGCTAATTGCTTGACCTGAATAAGAAATTGTATGCAACCCCCTCTCCAAAGCTGAACACCCCGGTGGCAAATACTAAAGCAAGTGATCCTAGGGGTCGCTCCAGGCAAAGTCAAAATAACAGTTTTTATGAGGGGGTTAATTCCACTAATGCTGTAACTTGTTAGCGTGATGGCGCAAGACTTCGAGAAATGCCGCGGCGGCATGGGAGAAGGTCATCTCGCTGCGGTGTGTGACCCAAAGTGTGCGAGCATAAATTAGATCCGGGACCGGAATAGTGACTAGAGTGCCACGCTCCAACTCGTCGGCCACGCACATACGCGGAACAAAGGCCAGCCCGATCTTCAACTGTACAAATCGCTTGATGGTCTCGACTGTGGCCAACTCCAGCGTGATATTGAGCGGGGTATGATGTTGTGCGAATGTCTCCATTACTTTAAAACGCGAACCGGTTTTGACGTTATGCGCCAAAAACGATTCCTTGCCCAACTCGTTTACGTTAACCGAATCGCGCTTTGAAAGCGCATGATCGGGACTCATAATCAACACGAGTTCGTCTGTCAGGACCGGGAACGACTCGAGGTCGCTATCGACCGGTTCGAAAGCCATGACTGCGAAATCCACGTTTCGGTCCAGGACTTCCCGCGGCAGATGCTCCGATACGTGCCGGAAGATTTCAACCCTGACGTTTGGATGAAGTTCTCTGTAAGCAAGAATGAGATGTGGCAATAGATAGAGTGAAGTGCTTTCATTTGCGCCGATGCGAACCCGTCCGCGCTGGAGCGATCGTAGTTCCGCCACGGCATCAAGCGTCTGGTCGCGCAGCGAAAGAATTCGTTTGGCGTAGTCAAAGACCAGTTCGCCGAGTTCGGTAAGCGCCGGAGCCTTTTGCGAGCGTTCGAAAAGCGGCGCGCCAATCTCCTCTTCGAGCCGTCTAATGGCAATGCTCACCGCGGGTTGCGTGCGGTAGACGCGCTCGGCCGCCTTCGAGAAACTTCCTTCCTCAACGACCTTGATAAAGAACTCGAGTTGAGTCAGTTCCATCCCTCTTTAGGCCACCTTTCACTCGTGTGATAGTAACATGGGCTGCAGCAGGTCAGAACCACCTGGCGGGTACCGAGATGCAATCATTGGTCATATATCATTGGATTTTTCACACAACTTCTCCCGCGCGGAATATTGATCAAAAGGTGCCTGTGCGTCGCATTTATGGCTGCCAAAAAACTTTATATTATGCAAAGCAGAGATAAAGATGTAAATTCGGGTAGCCATTGTTCACTAATAGGTTGCTAGTGCTGTAACTGCGGGGCTCTCTCAACTTGAAGGTTTGCATGACCAGTTTTTCGCTGAATCTAAACACGTTTGAGCCGGCAGACCAAGAGCTCATCCTAAGCGTCCCTGGTCGAGTCGGCGTAATTTCACTAGTCGTTAAGGTTAAGGACAGCACCTGATGGCCTGATCCCGAAACGCAACCGTCTGAAGGCCATCAACCGAAAAGTTGATGGCTTTTATTGTATCCGTTTACTTAGAAAACGACCGGAACGAGAACACGGAATTGATCCAATTAGTGCACCCACCCAAACAAGGAATGTATGACCCGCAGTATGAGCACGACGCCTGCGGCTTGGGGTTCGTTGTCCACGTCAAGGGACGAAAGTCGCACGACATCGTCGTCCAGGCGATTCAGGTATTGCTGAGTTTAGAACATCGTGGTGCCTGCGGCAGCGAGAAAGACACTGGAGACGGAGCCGGCATCCTCTTGCAGATTCCCCATCTATTTCTCGCGCGCGAATCGGAGCAACTGAGAATAGCTCTGCCCCCCGTCGGGTACTATGGTGTCGGGATGGTGTTTTTGCCAAAAGACCTGGAAGGTCGGGGTCAATGCGAACAATTGTTTGAAAAGATCGTGCGCGAAGAGGGTCAGAATGTGCTCGGATGGCGCACGGTGCCCGTTGACGACGCTACGCTTGGCCCGACTGCAAAGACGTCTGCGCCCGTCATTCGCCAGATCTTCATCGGCAGAAATCCAAAATTGACTGATGAACTAGACTTTGAGCGCAAGCTTTATGTGATACGAAAGCGCGTCAGCAAAGGAGCGAAGAGAGGGATACACGAGCGTCGAATGTTCTATGTGTCCAGTTTGTCTTCACGAACCATCGTCTACAAGGGAATGTTGACTGCCGGCCAGTTGGCGAGCTTTTATCCCGATTTATCAGATTCATCTGTTGAGTCGTCACTTGGGTTGGTTCATTCTCGCTTCAGCACCAATACCTTTCCGAGTTGGGCTCGCGCTCACCCGTATCGCTACATCGCGCACAACGGCGAGATCAATACGCTGCGTGGCAACATCAACTGGATGCATGCTCGCGAAAGCAAGTTTAAGTCGAGACTCTTCGGAGCAGACCTGTCGAAAGTCTTGCCAGTCATCGAAACGGACGGCAGCGACTCCGGAATGTTCGATAATGCGCTCGAGATGCTCATCCTTGCAGGACGCTCGTTGCCGCACGCGATGATGATGATGGTGCCTGAGCCATGGACTGGCCACGAATCAATGAGCCGGGAGAAAAAGGAATTCTATGAATATCACTCATGCTTGATGGAGCCGTGGGACGGTCCGGCAGCCGTAGCCTTCACTGATGGAATAAAGATTGGCGCAGTGCTGGATCGCAACGGCCTACGTCCAGCGCGTTATTACGTAACGAAAGACGATCTCGTGGTTATGGCTTCCGAGGTTGGCGTGCTCGACATCTCCCCGGATCGGATTTTGAAAAAAGGTAGATTACGGCCCGGTCGAATGCTCCTGGTCGACACGGAAGAAGGCCGGATTATTGATGACGAGGAATTAAAGCAACAGATTGCTTTGGAACATCCATACGGACAATGGCTCCAGGACAATCTCATCAGTCTTGAAAATATTCCCGCATCAAACCGTGCGCCTGAGCCGGATCACCAGAACGTACTCCTAAGCCAGCAGAACTTCGGCTACACGAAGGAGGAACTTAGCTTCCTGCTCACTCCGATGGCTAAAGACGGGAACGAAGCCATTGGCTCGATGGGTACCGATACGCCGCTCGCTGTGCTCTCCGACCGGCCACAACTGCTCTACAACTATTTCAAACAACTTTTCGCGCAGGTCACCAATCCCCCGGTGGACGCCATTCGCGAAGAGTTGATCATGTCTACCGACACTACAGTTGGACCAGAAGCCAACATGCTCGAGCCCTCCCCCGATTGTGCTCGACAGATACGTCTCAGTTCGCCAATCCTCGCCAACGAAGAGTTGGAGAAACTAAAGCACCTGAGCGATGCAGGTCTTTCAGGCTTCAAATCAACCACACTACCCATGCTCTTCGAAGCAAGCAAGGGTGGACGAGGCCTCGAGCAGGCACTGGATGAGTTGTGTCGCAACGCAAACGCCGCTATCGCCCAGGGTTATGGCATCATCATTCTCTCCGACCGTGGCGTGAGCCAGGAAAGAGCACCAATTCCCGCGCTTCTCGCCGTCTCCGGCGTTCACCATCATTTGATTCGCCAGGGCACGCGCACTCAGGTGGGGTTGGTGATCGAGAGCGGTGAGCCGCGAGAGGTGCATCACTTCGCGCTACTTCTCGGCTATGGAGCGGCGGCCATCAACCCGTATTTGGCCTTTGAAACATTGCGCGAAATGACCGCTAACGGAGCGCTCGCAGGTGTGTCTCCGGACAAGGCAATCCAGAACTACATCAAGGCTATTGCTAAAGGCATCGTGAAGATCATCTCGAAGATGGGTATCTCAACCATCCAGAGCTACCGCGGCGCGCAGATATTCGAAGCGGTCGGACTCGATCAGGACTTCGTTGACCGCTACTTCACCTGGACGCCATCGCGGATCGGCGGAGTGGGCCTCAATGTAATAGCCGAAGAGGTCTTGCTGCGACACAGACGCGCTTTTCCCGATCGCACGCCAAACGATTCCTTGCTCGATGAGGGAGGCCAGTACTCTTACAGGCAGAAGGGGGAGTATCACCTCTTTAATCCCGAGACGATTCACAAACTGCAATATGCTTGTCGCACAAACAGTTATAAGGTTTTCAAAGAATATAGCAGTCTCGTGGACGATCAATCGCGTCGCTTGTGTACATTGCGCGGTTTGATGAAACTCAGTCCGGCGCAGGAGCCGATTCCGATCGAAGAAGTTGAGTCAGTTGAAGAGATTGTAAAGCGCTTTAAGACTGGCGCGATGTCTTACGGATCGATAAGCCGTGAGGCACATGAGACGCTGGCCATTGCCATGAACCGCATTGGGGGCAAAAGCAATACCGGCGAAGGAGGCGAAGACCCGGCGCGCTACCTGGGATCAAGCAAGTTGCGTCGGGACGCTTCGGTGTGACCAGTTATTACCTCGTCAGTGCGCAGGAACTGCAAATCAAGATTGCTCAGGGTGCAAAGCCCGGCGAAGGCGGGCAGCTTCCCGGGTCCAAGGTTTACCCTGAGATTGCAAGGGTGCGGCATTCGACACCGGGTGTCGGCCTGATTTCGCCACCGCCCCATCACGACATTTATTCCATCGAAGACCTGGCCGAACTAATCTACGATTTGAAGTGCGCAAACTCGCGTGCCCGCATTAGTGTCAAGCTGGTTGCTGAGGTTGGTGTTGGCACAGTCGCGGCCGGCGTCGCGAAGGCCCATGCCGATGTGGTGCTGATTAGCGGTTATGACGGCGGTACGGGTGCTTCGCCGTTAACGAGTATCAAGCATGCGGGGGTGCCCTGGGAGCTCGGTCTTGCGGAAGCGCACCAGACGCTCGTACTCAACGACCTCCGTAGTCGCATCACCATAGAAACAGACGGTCAATTGAAGACTGGACGTGATGTCGTGACTGCCGCTCTGTTGGGCGCAGAAGAATTTGGTTTTGCGAGTGCTCCACTCGTCAGCCTGGGTTGCATCATGATGCGCGCATGTCACTTGAACACATGCCCGGTCGGAGTCGCGACTCAGGATCCGAAACTGCGCGCCAGGTTTGCGGGGAGTCCGGACCACGTCGTTAACTTTATGTGTTTCGTCGCGCAGGAAGTGCGGGAGTTGATGGCTCAACTTGGGTTCCGCACGCTGAAGGAGATGGTGGGCCTCCAAATGCGCACTGCCGTTGAGCACTGGAAAGCGCACGGCCTGGATTTTTCAGCGATGTTATACCAGCCAAATGTGCCTCAAACCGTTGGTCGTCATTGTCAGGTTGCGCAAGATCACGGCCTGGAAAAATCGCTGGATCACACCACGCTCCGGAAGCTGTGCAAACCGGCTTTGGAGAAGGGTCAACCCGTTTCGGCGACGTTACCCGTCCGCAATGTCAATCGCGCCGTGGGTACAATGTTGGGCAGCGAGGTGACGCGTCGATATGGTGCTAACGGCTTGCCGGAGGACACAATCAGTTTGCGCTTCAAAGGCTCCGCGGGCCAGAGCTTCGGCGCGTTTATACCGCGCGGTATGACCCTCACACTCGAAGGCGATGCTAACGACTACGTGGGCAAGGGACTGTCAGGCGGTAAGGTCATCGTCTGTCCACCAAAAGATGCCAGTTTTGCACCAGAAGAGAATGTAATCATCGGCAACGTTGCGCTGTACGGTGCGACAAGCGGCGAGGCTTACATCTATGGCGTCGCCGGGGAGCGATTCTGCGTGCGCAACAGTGGCGCTTCGGCAGTGGTTGAGTCTGTGGGTGATCACGGCTGTGAGTACATGACTGGTGGTCGTGTGGTAGTGCTTGGACCAACCGGACGAAACTTCGCGGCGGGCATGTCCGGGGGCATTGCCTACGTTTTTGACGAGCGAGGCGAGTTCGCCGGGCGGTGCAACAAAGAGATGGTTCAACTAACCGTTCTGGAAGATGCTGAGGAGATCGACGCTGTTAAGGGCCTGGTTTTCCGGCACGCCGAACACACCGGCAGCCGCCGTGCAACCGAAGCTCTGCTTCAGTGGGATGAAGCAATACCAAAATTCGTGCGCGTTATTCCGCATGACTATCGCCGAGTGCTGGAGTCGCAAAAACAAATGAGGCGAGAGGGTATGACCCGCGAAGATGCCGAGATGGCGGCCTTCGAGTTGAATTCACACGACCTGGCTCGAGTGGGAGGGAAATGAGGCATTTTCGATTGCCGATTGGCGATTTCCGATTTCCGATTGCCGATTGTTGATTGCCGATTGAAAAGCGAGCTTGGATCTTGGTACTTAGTGCTTTGAGCTTTGAGTCATTGCTTGAATGGCAGAAGCCAGCACGAAGGATCACAAATCGCAAATTAAAAATCGCAAATTAAAAATCAAAAATCGGAAATCAGCAATCGGAAATCGGCAATAACTTAATGGGCAAACTCACTGGATTCATGGACTACACGCGAGCGGTGTCGCTGGCTCGGCCGCCCAATGAACGTGTCGCCGACTGGAAAGAGTTTCATCGACACCTCCCGGAGTCAGATTTGCGCGAGCAAGGTGCTCGCTGCATGGACTGCGGCGTCCCATTTTGTCATACCGGCAGGATGATCGCGGGCGCCGCTTCCGGATGTCCTATCAATAACCTGATCCCGGAATGGAACGACCTGGTGTATCGGGGCCACTGGCGCGAAGCGCTCGATCGTTTGCATCAGACCAACAACTTTCCGGAATTTACCGGCCGCGTTTGTCCTGCCCCATGTGAAGGCTCGTGTGTTCTGGGCATCAACGATTCTCCAGTGGCCATAAAGAACATCGAGCTTGCGATCATTGATCGTGGATTTGAGTCCGGATGGGTAACACCCCAGGAGCCGGCCCCGCGCACTGGAAAAAGCGTGGCTATAGTAGGCTCCGGTCCCGCTGGTCTTGCCGCCGCTTCGCAACTCAACAAGGCAGGTCACTGGGTCACCGTTTTCGAGCGCGCCGATCGCATTGGCGGTCTTCTTGTGTATGGCATACCAAGCATGAAGCTCGAAAAAGGAGTGGTCCAACGCAGGCTTAACCTGATGGCCGAAGAAGGGATTAAGTTTGTAACGGGAACAAATGTCGGCCGCGACTGTCCGGTCGATCGATTGCTGGCAGAGTTTGACGCGATTGTGCTATGTGGCGGCGCTACGCGGCCGCGTGACCTCTGTATAGACGGCAGAAATCTTCAAGGCATCCACTTTGCAATGGAGTTTCTCACGGCAAATACAAAGAGCTTTCTCGACAGTAATCACGAGGATGGTACGTACCTCTCGGCGAAGGATAAAGACGTGATTGTGATCGGTGGTGGCGACACTGGTACTGATTGTGTGGGCACGGCGCTGCGGCATCGCTGCAGGAGTCTTGTCCAGTTTGAAATTTTGCCGAAACCGCCGCAGGAAAGGGCCCCAGACAATCCCTGGCCACAGTGGCCCAAAGTTTACAAGCTTGACTACGGTCAGGAAGAGGCTAAGGCCCTCTTCGGTCGGGATCCCCGCCGCTACGCGGTTACGAGTCGGCGATTTACCGGTGATGATCGCGAACAATTGAGTGGGATTCAGACCGCAGAGATTGAATGGATCAACGGTGGGTCAACGGAGAGAGCGGACGACTGGTTCCGCAGGAGATTCCGGGGACGCAGAAAGAGTGGCCCGCGCAGATGATCCTGCTTGCACTTGGTTTTCTCGGCCCGGAAACCGACGGATTGTTGTCAGAGCTTGGGGTATTGATTGATGAGCGTGGTAATGTGTCTGTTGATGAAGATAAGATGACCAGCGTTCCCGGTGTTTTTTCTGCCGGCGATATGTCGCGAGGCCAGTCGCTGGTTGTTTGGGCCATCGCAGACGGTCGGCGCGCCGCAAGAGGAGTGGACAAATATCTGATGGGCGAGACACTGCTTCCGTAGAGGATCTCAGATCTTAGATCTCAGATCTCAGATCAGGGAAAATCGACAATGAACCACACTCTTTCCATTCTAGTGGCTGATCAGCCCGGCGAGCTTTCACGCATTGTCGGTTTATTCAGCGCGCGCGGCTTTAATATCGAAACCATTTCTGTCGGCGCTACGCTGGACCCGAATTGGGCGCGCGTCACCATCGTGACGCACGGCGATGACCGCACCATCGAGCAAATCGTCAAACAATGTTCGCGTCTCGCGCGCGTTCGCGACGTGCAGGACGTGACGACCAGCCCTCACATCGAACGTGAAATGGCCCTCATTACGGTGAACGCCCAAGCCGGCGTTCAGCGCCAGGAAGTGCTCAGCCTGGTCGGAGTGTTTCGTTCCAAGGTAGTGGATATTTCCGAGACACAGATGATCGTTGAGGCTTCGGGAAACAAGGAAAAGGTCGAAGCTTTTATCGAGTTGCTGCGACCGATCGGGTATCCATGAAATCACACGGACGGGACGCATTGCCATCGGTCGTTTGTCAAACACTACCGCCCGACCATCCGCCGATGATGACGAAGACAGCTACGCAGTTAGTTCAAGTTAAGAATTGATGATTTCAACTGATCGCACTTGATCAAAGGCTCGAAAACTTTAGAGAGGATCGAACAAATGCAGATTTACTACGATAGAGATGCCGACCCAAATGCGTTGCGCGACAAGAAGATTGCTGTCATCGGTTATGGCAGTCAAGGTTTCGCCCAGTCCAACAACTTGCGTGAGTCAGGCTGCAACGTCACAGTGGGCTTGCGCCAGGACAGCCCTTCGGTCGCGAAGGCCGAGCAGTCGGGCCTGCCGGTATTGCCTGTAGCGCAGGCTGCCGCCGAAGCTGACATCGTGATGATGCTCGTGCCGGACGAAATTGCGCCAGACGTTTACGCGCGCGATATTGCCGAATCAATGACGCCAGGGAAGTTCTTGGCGTTCTCGCATGGCTTCTCAATTCACTATGGATTTATCAAACCACCTGGTGACGTGAGCATCTTCATGGTGGCGCCAAAGGGCCCTGGACATTTGGTGCGACACGAATACAAGCGTGGCGCCGGAGTGCCAAGCCTGCTGGCGGTCCATCAGGATCCGACTGGCAACACAAAGCAGATCGGACTTGCTTACGCATCCGCCATCGGCGCCGGCCGCGCCGGGATCATCTAGACGAGCTTCCGCGAGGAAACGGAAACCGATCTTTTCGGCGAACAGGCTGTGCTGTGCGGGGGTTTGACTTCGCTTATCAAAGCCGGTTTTGAAACGCTTGTCGAAGCCGGCTACGCGCCGGAAATGGCTTACTTCGAATGCCTGCACGAAATGAAGTTGATCGTCGATCTCATTTACGAAGGCGGCATCTCTGAGATGCGCTATTCGATTTCCAACACGGCGCAGTACGGCGACATGACCCGTGGTCCCGTGGTAGTTAACGACGAGTCCAAGCGTCGCATGAAGAGTTTGCTTGCTGAAGTTCAATCAGGAGCGTTTGCAAACGAGTGGATGAAAGAGAATCGCAATGGAAAAACGCGTTTTCGGGAACTCGAGGAGGAAACGCGCCAGCACCAGATTGAGCGCGTGGGCGCTCAACTGCGCGGGATGATGCCGTGGCTTGCGGAAGGCCGGCTAGTCGATAAGGCAAAGAACTGATTTCGTGAATAACAACAGAAGCCGGAAGATAACCGAAGGTGCTGAGCGGACGCCCAATCGTGCGATGCTCCGGGCCGTCGGTTTTGGC
>WNFJ01211940.1_pt1 | contig 10364 bp, 11 predicted proteins | sample 5400461 | NCBI WGS metagenome assembly WNFJ01 (sample SAMN13153349, study PRJNA577476) | soil metagenome | isolation source: 115 cm saprolite on Douglas fir-dominated hillslope | place: USA:California | collected 2013-09-17
CGCCGGTGCCGAGCGCGATCAGGGTGAACATGTTGAGCGAGCGCCGCGCCACCGATTGCGCGCCGCGCACGAAGAACGGCCAGCCGGCCCACAGCACGATCGGCGTCGCCAGCGCCAGCAGCACCCAGTCCTTCAGGCCGTGCGGCAGAAGCGCATCGATGCCGAGGAAGTGCCCGCCCATGTCGACCGCCATCACGGGCACGGCAAGCACGGCGCCGACCCACAGGCGGCGCGTCATGTCTAAAAGCTCTTCGTTTGGCCGCTCCTCGAGGGTGGCTTCGGCGGGCTCGAGCACCATGCCGCAGATCGGGCAACTGCCCGGTCCGACCTGGCGGATCTGCGGATGCATGGGGCAGGTGTAAATGGTGCCGAGTTTGGCCGATGAGGGCGCGGCGGCGGGCTTCAGGTAGCGCAGCGGCTCGGCGGTGAACTTGGCGAAGCAGCGCGGGCTGCAGAAGTAATAGGTGTGGCCAGCGTGGTCGGCCTTGTTCGGCGCGTCCGCGGTCTTGACCGGCATGCCGCACACGGGATCGGTCGCCGTGTCGGGGTCAGGGTGGGGGTGAGCGTGATTCATGGCTTGCCTCCTATACCATACGGGGGTATGGTTCAAGGATGGATGAAAGATTGAAAAAATCCCAGCTCGCCCGGCTCGGCCGCATCGAAGGCCAGGTGCGTGGCGTGGCGCGCATGATCGAGGACGAGCGCTACTGCATCGACGTGCTGACCCAGATCCGCGCCGTGCGCGCGGCGCTCGACAAGGTCGAGCAGGAGACGCTGAGCGACCACCTGCAGCATTGCGTGGCGCACGCCTTCCATGCCGGCAGCGAAGGCGACCGGCAGACCAAGATCGACGAGCTTCTGGAAGTGCTCGACAGCCGCCGCCGCTGACAGGGTTCGGGCGCGCCTTCACGGAGAAGCATCATGTTGTTGCGACGTTCGATCGCGGGCATCCTGGCGTTGGCAATGGCCGCGCCGGCGTCGGCCCACGGCCCGGCCCCCAGCGGCGGCCGGCCGGGCGATCCCGCCAAGGTCACGCGCACCATCGAGGTCGTCGCCATCGACAACGCCTTTTCGCTGAAGGCGCTCGACGTCGTCGACGGCGAAACGGTGCGCTTCGTCGTGCGCAACGACGGCAGGGATCCGCATGAACTCACCATCGGCACGGTGCCCGAGCACGCCGAGCACCGCCGCCAGATGAAGGCGATGATGGAGATGATGAAGAAAGGGGGCCACGCCGGCCATTCGATGGCGGACATGGCGCACGAAGGCGGCGTCTGGATCGATCCCGGCAAGACCGCCAGCTTCGTGTGGACCTTCGCCCGAACGCCCGACCTCGAATTCGCGTGCAACATCCCGGGTCACTACGAGGACGGGATGAGGGGCGCCATCCGGTTCGTGAGGTGAGGGAGGCGGCGATGAAATTCCTGATCCGCCGCCCTCGCTGGCGCGCTCTCGACACCGTTGCCGGCGGCCTCTCATTGCATGGCAGGCGAGGATGCCGGTCCAGCGGGCTCGCCGCCTGCCGCCCCGCCGCCGATCGACAGCGCCGCCTGCAGGTCGGCCGCGGCGAGGTAGAAGTCGCGCCGGGCGTCCAACGCGGCGGCGTTGGCGCCGATGCGCACGCGTACGTCGGTCAGGTATTTGAACAGGTCGACGCGCATGCCTTCGCCGGTGAGAATCCCGTTGCTGTAGCGCAGTGCCACTTCCTGCGACACGATCTGGCGCAGCGGCAGCACGCGGTCACGGTAGAATTTCGCGATGTCGTAGGTGCCGCGGTAGATCTCGTAGGCGATGCGCGCCTCGGAGCGGGCGTTGACGGCCGTCGCCGCGAGCCGGTTCAACGCTCGCATATAGGTCTCGCGTGCCTTGCGCTCGCGCGCCTCGCCGGTGTCGAAGATCGGAATCTGGAGGTCGAGCTGCCCGCCGGCGCGGTTGATCGCGGTGTTGCTGTTGGTCAACGGGTTGGCCGACTCGTCGTTGAAAATGCCGGCCAATTGCAGCATCGAGACGTAGCGTGTCGCCTGCGTCAGCGACAGCGACTTGGCTCCGCGCTAAGGTCGCGGCAATCCCTCCCGGAACCTCGAATGGCACCTGCCTCACGCGTGTCCATGCGAATTGCGGCGCAGCAGCCACAGCTCGACAGCGGCAATTGCCGCGATCACAAGACCGACGGCAAAGTGGACATCCCTCGCGATCGTGTCCTCATGAAATCCAATGATCCACGGACACACCGCTACCCACAAGCCGACAACGAGATTGATCCACTCTTCCTGTTCGAACCACTCAGGACTTGAAACGAATTCGAAGAGGTCCACAATTGAAAAGACTGCGACAATGGCGATCGTCGCGCCTGCCATCCACGATGTATTTCTTTCTAATCCGGGTGGCAACCCGAACAACCACGGCGACACAAACAAGAACACGCCCAAGCCGAGATTGATAACATCAACGGCAGCTTCGGCCAGCCTGTTTCGCTGCAACATGGGGACCTCCTTGGAGGCCAGACGATCACGAGCTCGGCTCCCTCTCGAGCACGCGCGCAAGCTGGGTACGCTTTTCGGCGCTCAAGGGAGCCACCGCATTCCTGTCCGCGTTCTCGCGGTTATGCTGTGCGAAGTATAGCACCACGCCAGCCCCGGGGAACAGCGCAAGGAACGGTCGCTGCTGCCGCCTGCGGGAGAGCTTGCAGCAGCAGGAGCGCCCAAAGCCACGGTCAATAGCCAATCACCTGGGTCTTCCCCAGGGGACAAATGGGCAAATAACCGGATGCGCCTTCGAGAATTTCGCGCGCATGTCGGCGTAGCACTGTCCACTGTCTAAAGAGCGACAAGCCCCGGAGTGGACATCACGACCGCCACCGCCGCGACAAAAGTCAGCGCGCTTGCGGCCAGAAAGAAGCCTGCGACGGTCAAGACTTGTGCTGCAGGAACGTTGAGCATTTCGACTTCCTCGCTATTGGAGTGCTAGCCTGCAGGTTCGATCTCCACTTCGATGACCGCCTCGACCGGCGGATAGGCGAAGCCGTCGCGCCGGTTGGCCACCAGATCGAGCGGCATATGCTCCGATGCACCGGTATTGGGCTTGGCCTGGCGCGGTGCCTGGTCGGGGCCGGCGCCCGGCGGCTGGTTCTTCTCGGTGCCGGCATCGAACAACGCGACGCGGCTCGTCACCTTGCCGTGCATCGCCCGGCCGCCGCTGTCGAACAGGGCGATCCCGCCATCGCGCGGGGCGAAGAACAGGTCGTTCGACTGCACGAACATGGTCGCGAACTGCAGGCGGTCGCCGGGTGACGCCGTGACGGTGAACGGCTGGCCGGGCAGGAACATGCCGCTCGCCGTCAGGCCCTTCATGGCCGAGACCTTGTCGAGCAGCGGCTGGAAGTTGCCGTCCTCCGCCAGGCGCTCCAGCGCCTCGTCGGCGTAGCCGCCAGGCGTGAACAGCACGTTTGGCGTCGGCGCCACCACATACACACCGGGCGCGATGGGGGCGCCGGTTGTGCCGCCATCGGGCAGCCGTAGCGTCTTGTCGGTGGCGACGTTGCGGATCGTGACGGTGAAGGTCGCCTGGGTGGCGGCCCGCGCGGTCGGTATGAGGCCGGTGGCCAGCGCGAACGCGCCGATAGCGCGGAATGTCTGCCTGCGGTTCAAGGGCTTCATGTGCTGCTCCTCGGTCTGTGTCTGTCCCGGGCAATTTCGTTGCGGCGACGGCTCGGTGGAACGACCGATTGTCTATGGATTCGATGCACTGGGCGCCGTTGCCGTCAGTTGCTGTTTTCGATCCAGATGATCACGTAGCTCTTGCCGTCGCGCTCGACCTCGAACCGGACCTTGTCGCCGGGCTTCAGCCCTGCGAGCATCGACCGATCGGCGACGCGGAAGATCATCGTCATGTATTCCATGTAGAGATGGGTGATCGGCCGATGTTCGACCGTGATCTCGGCGGTTTTCCGGTTGACGGCGACGACGCGGCCCGCCGCCAATGGAAGGGTGGTCTGCGGCCTGTCGGACAGCATATCGCCTTCCCAACCGTCGTCGCCGGACGGCTGTGCTTCGGTCATCGATGCCAAGCCGGACGCCGTGGTCGCCAGGAGAATCGCGAACGACTTGAGAAATAGCTTGCGAACCATGACTTCCTCCGTCGCCGGCTAGCGATCCATTCCCGTGGATGATCCACCGCCCATCCCTCCCGTGCTGCTGTCTGCTGCACGGGAATCGCCGCTGCCGAAGGTCAGGGCGGCCTGCAGGTCGACTTCCGCCAGCCCGAAATCACGTCGCGCATCGAGGGCTGCGGCAGCCGCCGTGATGCGAAGTCGCGTGTCGATCAGCACCTTGAAGAGGTCGACGCGCATGCTCTCGCCCGTATTGACCGCGGTGCTGTAGCGCAGGGCGACCTCGCGCGAGACGACCTCGCGCAGCGGCAGCACCCGGCTTTCGTAGAAGCGGGCGATGTCGTAGGTGCCACGGTAGGTGTCGTAGGCGATGCGCGCCTCGGAGCGGGCGTTGACGGCGCGAGCGGCCAGGCGATTGAGCGCGCGCATGTAGGTCTCGCGGGCCGCCCGCAGGCGCGCCTCGCCGGTGTCGAAGATCGGGATGTCGAAGTCGAGCGCGACGCCGCCGCGGTTGATGTCGGTATTGGTGTTGGTGAGCGGATTGGCCGACTCGCTGTTGAACAGGCCCGCGAGCTGCAGCATCGACACGTAGCGCGTCGCCTCGGTCAGCTTCAGCGATTGGGCCAGCGCGGCGATGTCGTGCCGGGCGATCAGCAGGTCGAGGCGGCGGTTGATCGCCTCGACCTCGACCGTGGCCATCGCCTCGGGTTGTCCGGGCAGCGGCGGCAGGTCGTCGGGCAGCCTGAAGCCGGTATTGCCGCCCCACAGGCCCATCAGCCGCGTCAACGCTTCGCGCTCGCGGCGCGCCGTGAGTCGCGCCTGACCTACGCGGACGCTGAGCTCGGCGTAGAAGGCGGCGATCTCCGCCTGGTCGAGCTGGTCGCCGCCGCCGGCCTCGCCGAGCTTCGCCACCAGCCGGGCGGAAGCGTCGGCCGTCTGCCGCGCCTGCTCGAGGAAGCGGACCTGCCGCTCGGCGACGATGGTGCGGACATGGGCGCGGCGCACGTCGGCCGCCAGGCTGAGCGTCGCCGCCACCGCGCCGTGCTTGGCATGCGCAAAGTGTTCGGCGGCGATCCTGGTGCGGACGGGCAAGGTGATCAGATCGAGGAGATTGACGATCAGCCTCACCTCGAAATTGGCGACGCCGGTGCCGCCGTAACGCATCAACGAAATCCCCGGGTTCTTGGGCAGGCTGGCCTGGACGTAGGCGGCCTCGGAGATGCCGAGGTCGTTGTAGGCGGCCTGGAGGTCGCGGTTGCTGAGGAGCGCGATCTGGACCGCTGAGTCGGCCGACAATGGCTCCTGCAGCAGCGACGCGACTTGCTCGTTCGCGCGGCGCGCGTCTTCGAGGTTGGCGATCTTGACGACGTCCTTGCCGATCTCGCGGCGCACGCCGCCTTGCACGACGTCCATGCCGCCGTCGGGCGAGAACTCGGCGCAGGCCGCGAGCTGGGTGGTGACAAGCACGAGAACGATAATTCGCCCACTCATGACCTGCCTCATGGCCGGTCCCCCACGCCGTGCCAGACCGTGCCCGCCATGACCGGACGGTAGGGGCGATCAGCCGAAGGCGCGGCCTGGTCGTCGGGTCCAGGCGAAGGGATAGAGTCCGGCAACGGCTTGTCGCCGCAGGCCGAGAGCATGGCCCCGAACAGCACCGCGAGCGCCGCGAGGGCAGTCCGCCTCATGCGTGCACCTCTCCGGCGGCGACCGGCGCGGCCTCCAACCGCCAGCCTTTCACCAGCGCATAGATGGCGGGGATCACCAGCAACGTGAGAAATGTCGAACTCACCATGCCGCCAATCATCGGCACGGCGATGCGCTGCATCACCTCCGAGCCGGTGCCGGTGCTCCACAGGATCGGCAGGAGGCCGGCCATGATCGCCGTCACCGTCATCATCTTGGGGCGCACCCGCTCGACCGCGCCCTCGATAATCGCGGCCCTGAGATCGGCCGGATCCAGCGGCCGGCCCTCGGCTGCGCATAGCGCAAGCCGCTCCTTCAGAGCCTGGTCGAGATAGATCAGCATCACCACGCCGGTTTCGGCGGCGACGCCGGCAAGTGCGATGAAGCCCACGGCGACGGCGACGCTCATGTTGAAGCCCATCCACCACACGAACCAGAAGCTGCCGACCAACGCGAAAGGCAGCGAAAGCATGACGATCAGGGTTTCGGTCATCCGCCGGAAGTTGAGAAAGAGCAGCACCAGGATCAGCAGCATCGTCGCCGGCACGACGATCTGCAGCCGCGCCTCAGCGCGCTGAAGGAACTCGAACTGGCCGCTCCACACCGCGTAGAAGCCGAGCGGAAACTTCACCTTTTCCTGCACGGCGCGCTGGGCGTCGGCGACGTAGCCGCCGAGATCGCGGTCGCGAAAGTCGACGAAGACGTAGACCGCGAGCTGGGCGTCCTCGGTGCGGATGGTGGTCGGCCCCTGGCTCACTTTCACATCGGCGACTTGACCGAGCGGGATCATACCGCCCTTCGTCGTCGAGACCAGGATTTCGGACGCGATAGCGCGCGGGTCGGAGCGCAGGTCGCGCGGATAGCGCACATTGACGCTGTAGCGTTCGCGGCCCTCGACCGTGGTGGTGACGGACTCGCCGCCCAGCGCGCTCGACACGGCCTGTTGGACGTCTTCGATCAGAACACCGTACTGCGCCAGCCGCGTCCGGTCGGGCACGATGTCGAGGAATGAGCCGCCGTTCACGCGCTCGGCAAAAGCCGACGTCGTGCCGGGCACGCTGCGCACCGCCGCCTCGACCTGACGAGCGAGATTGTCCAATTCGTCGAGATCGCGACCCAGAAGCTTGATGCCCACCGGCGTGCGGATGCCGGTGGCCAACATGTCGGTGCGAGCCTTGATCGGCATGGTCCAGGCGTTGGCGACGCCGGGAAATTGCAGCGCCCGGTCGAGCTCCGCGATCAGCTGATCGGTGCTCATGCCCGGCCGCCACTGCGACTTGGGCTTGAGGTTGATCACCGTCTCGAACATCTCGAGCGGCGCCGGATCGGTCGCGCTGCCGGCGCGGCCGGCCTTGCCGTAGACCGACGCCACCTCGGGGAACGAGCGGATGATCTTGTCCTGGGTCTGCAGCAGCTCGGCCGACTTGGTGACGGAAAGGCCCGGCAGGGTCGTCGGCATATACATCAGCGTGCCCTCGTCGAGCGCGGGCATGAACTCGCTGCCGAGCTGCGACGCCGGCCACACCGTGATCGCCAGCACTGCGAGCGCGAGGGCGATCGTCAGCAGGCGGGCGCGCAACACCAGCCGGATCGCCGGACGGTAGAGCCAGATCAGGATGCGGTTCACCGGATTGCGCTGTTCGGGAAGAATCCGCCCGCGCACGAACAGCAGCATCAACACCGGCACCAGGGTCACGGACAACAGTGCCGCCGCCGCCATCGACAGGCTATTGGTCCAAGCCAGCGGCTTGAACATCCGGCCCTCCTGCCCCTCCAAAGTGAAGATCGGCAGGAGCGCCACGGTGATGACCAGCAGGCTGAAGAACAGCGCTGGGCCTACCTGGACCGCCGCCTCGACGATCGCCTCGCCGCGCGATTGACCCGGCTTCAGGCGCTCCAGATGCTTGTGGGCGTTCTCGATCATGACGATGGCGGCGTCGATCATGGCGCCGATGGCGATGGCGATGCCGCCTAAGCTCATGATGTTGGAGCCGATGCCCAGGAAGTGCATGGCGAGGAAGGCCGTCAGCACGCCGACCGGCAGGGTGATGATCGCGACCAGCGCCGAACGCACATGCATCAGGAACACAAAGCACACCGCCGCCACGATGATGCTTTCTTCGATCAGAGTCGATTTCAGCGTGTCGATGGCGCGATGGATCAGCTCGGAGCGGTCGTAGACGGTCTCGATGCGCACGCCCTCGGGCAGGCCGCCGGCGATCTCCTTGACCTTGGCCTTCACATTGGCGATCACCTCGAGCGCATTTTGGCCGAAGCGCTGGAGCACGATACCGCCCGCCGCCTCGCCTTCTCCATCGACCTCGGCAACGCCGCGCCGCTCGTCCGGCCCCAGCTCCATCCGCGCCACGTCGCGCAGCAAGACCGGTACCGGCCCCTCAGCCTTGAGCACGATCTGCCCGAGGTCCGCCGTGCTCTTCAGATAACCCCGGCCGCGCACCATGAACTCGGTTTCGGCCATCTCGACCACCCGGCCGCCAACCTCGCGGTTGGAAGCGCGGATCGCCTCGACGACACGGCCGAGCGGAATGCCGAAGGACCGCAGCTTCGCGGGATCGACGACGACGTTGTATTGCTTGACGAAGCCGCCGACGCTCGCCACCTCGGCTACACCCTCGGCCTTGGCGAGGCCGAAGCGGATGTACCAGTCCTGCAGCGAGCGCAGCTCGGCCAGCGTGCGGTTCGCACCGACCACGACGTATTGATAGACCCAGCCGACGCCGGTCGCGTCCGGTCCCAGGGTCGGCTTGACGTCGGCCGGCAGTTTTAGCGTGCCGGAGTTCAGGTATTCGAGCACTCTGCTGCGCGCCCAGTAGATATCGGTGCCGTCGTCGAAGATGACGCGCACGGCCCGGCTGTGCGGCACCGCCAGCATGGCGGTCGTCAGCGGATAGGTGACCTGATCCTCGACCACCTGCGGCGCCTGGCCCGGCATCTCGGTGTAGACGATGACCTGGATGTCCGAAAGGTCGGGAATGGCATCAAGCGAGACGTGACCGACCGCGTAGAGGCCGCCGCCGGTGAGCGCCAAGGTGCCGACGAAGACCAGCAGCAGGTTGCGCACCGACCAGCGGATCAGACCGGCGATCATTTGCCGTCTCCGGCCGTAAATGCCGCGAGCGCCGCGCGCAGGTTGCTTTCGGCGTCGATCAGGAAATTGGCCGAGGTGACGACGCGCTCGCCCGGCTTGAGGCCTTCCAATACCTGGGCGTATCCCGGAACGCGGACGCCGAGCTTGACCGGGCGCGGCTCGTACTTTCCCTCGCCGTGCTCGACCAGGACGATCTGCCGTTTGCCGGTGTCGATGATCGCCGAGTCGGGCGCCGCCACCCAACGCCCGGCGACCGGCGAGTCGATCTCGACGGTGGCGGCCATGTCGGCGCGCAGCAGGCCATGCGGGTTGGCAACCTCGATCCTGAGACGCGCCGTGCGGCTTTCCTTGCCGATCGCAGGATAGATGAAAGTCACGCGGCCGGGGAACGACCGGTCGGGCCAGGTGTTGACCGTGACCTTGGCCATGTCGCCCACTTTCACGAAGGCAAGGTCCTGCTCGTAGACTTCGGCCAGCACCCACATGGTCGAGGTGTCGACGATGCGGAACAGCGTCTCGCCGGGCTGGTAGCGCATGCCTTCGACCGCCATCTTCTCGACGACTGTGCCGGAGGCCGGCGCGGGCACGGCGATGGTGCGCGCCGGCTTCTCGCCGCGTCGCAGTTTGTCCAGTTCGGCCGGCGGGTAGTCGAGATTGCGCAGGCGGCCGTCGGCCGCGCCGGGGCCACTCATGCCGTGCGACAGCATGAACTCCTGCTGCAGCACGTTGAGCTCCGGGCTATAGACCTCGAATAGGGGCTGGCCCGCGCTGACGACGTCGCCGGTGGCATTGACGAAGAGCTTCTCGATCCAGCCGCCGAACTTCGGCGCCACGACCGACTGCTTACGCTCGTCGAACTGCACCGACGCGAAGGCGCGCACGGTGCGGGCAAGTGCGCGTTCCTCTCGAGGCTCACCTTCACGGTGCCCGGCGACTCGCCGGCCTCGTCCTCGCAGACCGGGATATAGTCCATGTTCATGGAGTCCTTCTTCGGCACCGGCGAGGTGTCGGGAGCCCCCATGGGGTTGCGATAGTACTTGACCTTGCCGCCGGCGCAGGCGCCGCTGGCTGCAGCCGCTGGCGCCTGGGCTACGTTCACGTCGCGCCGAGACGGCTGCGATGCAGCATCTGTCCAGCGCATGGCAGTGGCGCCGGCCGCGAGAGCGATGAGGATGCCAAGGACGGCGAGCACGAGACCTCGCCCCGTCCGGGAATTGGTAGCAGACATGAGACACTCCTGTGCGAGACCAAATGCGGCTCGGCGATCAAGCCACGCGACCGCGCGCCATCCAGGCGCGCGCGTTGCGTTCCGTTGTCAGGAGGTCAGAGTCTGGGGGGTAATGGGTCGGGCGGCCGCGATAGGCCGTCCAGCGCCGCGAGGCGGCGCGGCCAAATCGTGACGTTGCCGGGCGGAATCGACAACACGAAGGCCGCAACGCCGAGCGCCGGCGTCACCCCTAC
>WNFJ01103048.1_pt3 | contig 10362 bp, 9 predicted proteins | sample 5400461 | NCBI WGS metagenome assembly WNFJ01 (sample SAMN13153349, study PRJNA577476) | soil metagenome | isolation source: 115 cm saprolite on Douglas fir-dominated hillslope | place: USA:California | collected 2013-09-17
GCCGCCCGATGAGGCGGCTGATGCGGTAAGGGCCTTTCACCCAAAGATTGTGATTCCTTACCACTATCGCGGATCTGATTTGACCGTGTTTAAGAAAGGGCTGAAAGGGACCGGCATTGAGGTGCGGTTGCTTGATTGGTATCCGAAGTAATTTCCTAAAGGCTACGCTCCGCGTTAAGCAAACAACCCGACCATAGCCGGGTTCCGCCGTTCTTCAATAGCGGTGTATCCTCTCGCTTGAGACGAAAAACAATAAGCGCAACTTGTAATATCTGCCTGGGTCTTACGAGATCTTTAAGCCGACTGACTTCGCCAATCTGGCCTGGCGTTGGTCGAAGGTCCAGAATTGTTCTGCCTTCAATTGAAGCGCGCAGGCTACATGGAGGCTGTCGAGGGTGCGAACGCCCAGGCGCGGACCGTAGCGGCGGGCCAGGTCTGCGCAAACCTCGAAAACGTCATCGGGCATGTCAACTTCCACCCATAAACCAGCAGTTCGGTCTTTTTCCAAGTGGCGATTCAGTTCCTGCGCACCGGCGGCGGAAATCTTGCCCTGGAAGACGTGCTGTGCGATGGCATGGGCCCATTCCGCGTGGTGAAGAGGAGTAAACCAAATTAGCGGAGAAGCTACCATCCTGCGTCGCGACTCCGTTGAGTGCTGATCGGTAGCGTACAGCGAGACGACGAAACTGGTGTCCGCGTAGATCGTCAATAGCGTCCGCGCTCCTGGATGACGAGATCGGCTCCGGGCAAAATTTGGTCACCGAGGACCTTCTTGGCGCGGGCAGCGAAATCAGGCCATTTGGCGGTGGACGTTGGCTGACCTTCAGGCACAATGCGTGCGATAACACGGTCGCGCTCCCGGAGTTCCACCGTCTTTCCGGCGCGGAGCCAGGTTTTGAGCCGGCGAGTGTCGCGAAGCTGGCGGATGTTTACCGATTGCATACTATAGATTGTGTCACGTGATGTGGCACAGTGTCAAACGTTGTTGCGACGTTGGGGTGACAGGTATCTAGAACTGCCGGATATTGAGAGAAAGCCTGGTTATAATATGACACAGCATGTGTCACATCGTAAAGCTTTCGCCTAGTCCAACAAAAGTCACACAAAAAACATGAGGCCAGTTCAAGAACTGGCCTGTGGTGGAGTTTTCTCCTATGCGGTAACGCCCGAAACTAACGGCGATCCCCAAACAGGTCCGACATGGTGTTGGTAGTGGCATCGCAGGCATGATTAAGGCAGGGCAGCTTGAGGCCGCCTTCGATAGTGCGGAGCAGGGAGAAGTGAGTGTAGAACGTCCCACTCTGCAGGTTGTGCGCGCCGTAATTGGTGTCCACGATGGCTACCACCTGGTTGAGGATAGGCTGCACCGCGTAGTCGTTTTCGTCCCAGACCACGACGATGGCGTTATGGCCTTCTTTCCACGCCCTGGAGCCGTGAATTGCCGTCACAATCTTCTGCAGGGCCTGGTCTCCGAGGATGATCAATGCCGGGTTCAAGCCCGCCTGCGTACCGTCGGAGGTTGGATCATAGTTGCAGAAGGCAGTGCTGTTGCCGCGTCCGTGCTGGTCGTTGCACTGGTTGGGCACGATGAAAGAGAAATTCGGGATCTTGCCCGAACCTAGATCGCTCCACAGCCCGTGCATGCCGTCGAAGCCAGACATATTCGAGTAGCTGGCCAGCGGATTGGTACCCTGCTGCACGCTCTGAAAGTAGACGAATGGATTGTGCTTGGCGGCGTAGAGCGAAACGATGTCGGCGGTGGTCAGTGGCGGAGTCAGTTGCGGATTGATCTGGCTGAAATCGGTATTGTTGGTGAAGTTTCCATCGCTCAAGTTCACCAGATCGGGACCGGCCATAGGAAGATTTTCCTGGTAAGTCTTCCAGCTTTTTCCGGCGGCGGCGAGCTGGTCGGCGATCGTGATACCCAGCGTATTCGAGGCAGCCGGGTAAGAATGTGTGCCGTCGATGTTAACTTCGCAAGGCGGACCCGAAACCTCATTGGTGCAGTCGAGGGCGGGAGTGGCTGCGTCCGTTCCGCTATCCGAGATCGGACAAATGGCGGGGCTCGGCGGAGTGTCGGTATTTGGTATTCCCGAGGCGAGGTCGGTGGTGCAGGAGGGGTTATGCCAGTCGGGCGAATTGTCGCTCAGAACACCAAAGTTTGAGCCGCCTACGACCTCCAGGTAATTCGTCAAGCTGGGATGCGCTACAGCGAAGTAGTTGGTTGCAAGGTTAGCCTGCTGCGCGTATTGGTTAATGAATGGTGCGTTGGGATTATTGATAATCTCGCTATACCCGTGATTCTCCATCACGATGAGGAAAACATGGTCCAGAGGAGCCACGCCTTTCGGGGCAGGGCCCTCTTGCGCCAGTGCCGCACTCGTCAAGGCGAGCGCCAGAGTAATCATTAAACCTTGTGACTTCATTAGTTTGTGCCTCCTTACTATTGTTTTAATGCGTGGGATTTCGCCGGGCTGGCGAGGGTGATCTTGATCCCTAGAAAACCTATGGCCAGCGGGTTAAGGTTGTGTAACAGCGAGGTTAAGATTGAGTGAATTGTAGACTTTCACCAGCTACGCCACGAGTGCGCTTCCCGGCAGTGGGTGTCTGTACCGCGCGTGGTAACATCCGGTGAGAATGGCGGCGAAGAATAATCCCGACCTGAATTACAATCCCGAGCGGCTGGTGTCTGCCGCGCCGGTCGAGGACGACTCGTCGTTTGAGTTGAAGCTGCGCCCCCAGCGGCTGGGCGAGTTCATCGGGCAAGCCAAGGTGAAAGAGAATCTGGCAGTCGCAATTGAGGCCGCCCGCTCGCGCGGCGAGGCCATGGATCACGTCTTGCTGTACGGGCCTCCGGGATTGGGAAAGACCACGCTGGCCAACATCATCGCCAACGAGTTAGGCGTGCACTTTCAGCCCACGGCAGCGCCCCTACTGCAGATTAAGGGCGATCTGACGGCAATCATCACCAATATGCAGGACAAGCAAGTCCTGTTCATCGACGAGATTCACCGCCTGCAGCCGGTGCTGGAAGAGTTGTTGTATTCGGCGCTCGAAGACTACAAGCTTGACATCATCATTGGACAAGGGCCTTCGGCGCGCACGCATACATTGGAAGTAAAGCCATTTACCTTTGTCGGCGCGACCACGCGGGCGGGACTGATTTCGGCGCCGCTGCGCTCGCGGTTTGGCATCGTGCTAAGGCTGGAGTTTTATACTCCGGAAGATTTGCGTGTGATCGTGGAACGGTCGGCGGAGATCCTCGGGGTGGAGGTTGACGGCGCTGGGGCCAGCGAGATTGCCAGCCGGTCCCGGGGCACGCCGCGAATCGCCAACCGCCTTTTGCGGCGCGTGCGCGACTATGCGCAGGTGCGGGGGGCGGGCAAGATCGATTTGCCCACGGCACAGGCCGCGCTGCAGATGCTAGAGGTAGATCAATACGGCTTCGACGAAGTGGACCGCAGACTGCTGCTGACGATTATCGAAAAATATCAGGGCGGCCCGGTAGGCGTGAATACGCTGGCGGCGGTGCTGGCCGAAGAGCCGGATGCGATTGAAGAGATTTACGAGCCGTTCCTGATGCAGATCGGATTCCTGAACCGCACTCCCCGGGGGCGCGTCGCCACTCAACTGGCCTACGATTATTTCAACATCATCCCGAGCCGCAGGCAGAGTTCGCTGTTCTGAGTCTAATCTGCCTCCGATAATAGGCACGGTCGCAGGTCCGCCAGACTATTTCCTTTCGATGGACCCGCCATAGGCCTGCTGCATAATTGTGTTCCGGAAACCGCAAAACAGTCGTTTCTTGTTTTGTGAGACGCGCTGATGGTGTATCTTTTTTGGGTTCCCTCGGGGGGCCGAAGAAAGGGGAACGTGAGGGCGTTTTTTGCGGTCGGATAGAGTGCACAGAGTTCGAGTCCCTTCGTTCCAGAGGTTTCTGAGACTTGGCGTGGCAGGTGCGTTGATGCTGCCCGGGTCCCTGAAATATGGATTGGGCTCATCCTCGGAGCAAACGGTCCCGGTGCAGAGTTCCACGTCAGCAGCGCAGGCTACATCGTCGCAGCAAAATACAACCGGACAAAATCCGCAGACCACTCCCCAGAACCTGCCCCCGCCCCCGCCTCCTGAAGCGAATCCCAACCCGCCGGGACAGACACCTGAGCCATCTCCGCAGTATCCCGCGCCCTCGGCCCAGTTGCCGGAACCAGCCATCAAGAACCCGGAGGTGAAGCCCGCGCCAACGCCGGCACTAGCGCCCCCGGCTCTGACGATTCCGCGCCTGAGCCGCGCGCCTGCCCTGGATGACTTTTTAACTATGAAGCCCGAAGGCGAGATCGCGCAGCAAATGGCGAAGGTGACCGGTTTCGTGCAGCGCAATCCCCACGATGGAGAAAAAATCTCGGAGGAAACCGAAGCTTATCTCGGCTACGACCAGAAGAATCTATACATCGCGTTTGTGTGCTTCGACGATCCCAAGAAAGTCCGCGCTCGACTGTCGCGGCGGGAAGACATTTACGACGATGACCAGGTCGAAGTTCTGCTCGATACTTTTCACGACCGGCGCCGCGCCTATGCCTTCCAAACCACGCCCCTCGGTGTGCAATGGGATGCGATCTGGAACGAGGCATCGCGTCGACACGTCATTCGACACCGTCTGGGATTCGCGGGGAAAGGTCACGAATCGCGGCTTTGTGGTGTTGATCGCCATTCCGTTTAAGAGCCTGCGCTTTCCCGCGACGAAACAGCAGGAATGGGGGATCATTCTCTATCGCGGAATCTATCGCAAGACCGAAGACGCATTCTGGCCGCAGATTTCGTACAAAGTCTCCGGCAGGCTGGGCCAGGCAGCGACGCTCTACGGTCTCGAGGGAATCTCCCCCGGCCGAAGCATCGAACTGATTCCTTACGGAGTGATGCGCGGCTTCCGTGCGCTCGATACCCGGGATCCAGGCAATCCATTTTTTCAACACGCCACGGTCCAAGGACAGCCGGGTATGGATGCGAAGTTTGTCATCCATGATCATTTCGTACTGGATATGACCGCGAATCCGGACTTCAGCCAGGTGGAGTCGGAGGATCCCCAGATTACGGTGAACCAGCGATTCGAGGTGTATTTTCCGGAAAAGCGTCCGTTCTTCCTGGAAAACGAAGATTACTTCCGCACCCCTCTGGATTTGTTTTTCACGCGCAACATTCAAGACCCTTCCGCCGGGATTCGCCTGACAGGGAAAGAAGGCCCGTATTCGGTGGGCTTGATGGCCACCGATGACCGCGGTCCCGGTCAGGCGGTCGCCAACTATTTTCCGCTCGCCAGTACGCGATCCTACTTTACGATAGCGCGCGTCAGCCGGGACATCTTCAAGGAATCCAGCGTCGGAGCTCTGTACACCGACTGGGAATGTCCAACGACCGGCGAGTTTAACCGCGTCGGCGGACTGGACACGCGGTTGAAATTCAATGCCAACTGGAGCCTCGAGGGCCAAGCCGTCGTGAGTTCCAGCAACCTGGCGGGCAATTTTGTTTCCTCCGCCTACTCGAGCAACAATTGCGAGACCAACCTGTTCCCTTTCGACTCGGGCACTGTCGGAAAAGGCAACTATTACGCCGGTCCCGCCGACAAGGTCGACCTCAAACGTGAAGGATTGCATTTTTCCTACGAAGGCATTTACGACGACATTAGCCCGGGCTTCGTGACCATGCCAGGATTCGTGAACCGCGTCGACATCCGCGAACTCTTTCAAATAATTGACTATCGTTTCCGTCCGAAGAAGGGCTGGATCGTCGACTGGGGCCCTTCGCTGAACCAGCGCTACATCTTCGATCATGAAGGCAACCGCCTGGATACGGACTACGACCCCTACCTGGCGATTCAGGGGCGCGCCCAGACCATCTTCTACTTGTTCCCGTATGAAGAATTCCGGGAGCGGCTGAGGCCGCAGGATTTTGCTTATCTAGGTTTGGCCGTGAGCCAGAACCAGGACTATCACGAGCACCGCAGCGGGGCGGCGTTTCAAACCGGTTACTTCAAAAAAGCTACCGTGAAGGCGAGCTACTACTGGGGAGACGGAGTGAACTTCGTGCCTTCGGCGAACGCCCAGCCGCAATCTCTTTTGTCGCGGTTGGATACGGCCACTGGGACGCTGACATTTCGGCCCATCAAGCCGCTGAAGATTGAAAATACATATCTTTTTGAGCGCCTGCGGACGATCGCGACAAATCGCGGCATTTTCAACGATCACATCGTGCGCAGCAAATGGAACTGGCAGTTCACGCCGCAACTCTCGCTGCGCATGATTCTGCAATACAATTCACTGCTGGCGAACACGCCCGGCGCGGCGGAGCTTTACACTTACCTGCCAACGTCGCGGCAGTTCAATGCCGACTTTCTAATCACGTATCTGGTGCATCCCGGCACGGCGATTTATGTCGGCTACAATAGCGACCTGCAGAACCTTAGCGTCGTGCCGGGTGTGGGGGTCTCTAACACTGCGAGGGGCTACCTCAACGACAGCCGGCAGTTCTTTGTGAAGGTGTCTTACCAGTTTCGCTTCTGAAGAGCTAGCCGGGCCGTTGCTGAATCCTTGGGCATTCCGGTAGAATCTAAGGATTCATATCGAGGTCTGAATCCCATGAAGGCAGCCATTCATCCCGCTTACAACGAAATTCGCGTGCATTGCGCCTGCGGCAATGCCTTTGTTACCCGGTCCACTCACAAGGGAGACCTCAGCGTAGAAATCTGTTCCGCGTGCCATCCCTTCTTTACCGGCAAACAGAAGCTCATGGACACTGCCGGACGCGTGGAGCGCTTCCGCCGCAAATACGCCAAGAACGCTCCTGCTCCCGCCAAGCCCGAGCTGGCCAAGAGCTAAAGTATTTTGCCGGAAGCACTGCCTCTAAATCGGCCCTCGCCTTTCAGCGGGGGCTTTCATTTTGCAGGCCAAGTAGAATAGAACCGTGAAGAAGTTCTGGGACAATTCGGCTGGCTTATGTGGCGCGGGCGCCCTCGCCCACGAGGCAGCGGCACAGCACGTGGTTCCTCCGAGTCTTTCCCTCGGCACTGTCCAAATCGCTCCCGCCACAGTCCTCGCCCCCATGGCCGGCGTTACCGACACGGTCTTCCGCCGCTTCATCCGCAACCTCGGCGGCTGCGGCTTGATCATGACCGAGTTCACCTCGGCCGACGGCGTGCTCCGCATGAAAGATCAGAAGGCCAAGCGCTACCTTCACTTCTACGAAGACGAACATCCTATCTCAGCGCAGCTTTTCGGCAGCGATCCGCAAGTGATGGCCGAAGCGGCGCGCCTGGTTGAGGGCCTCGGCTTCGACCTGGTGGATTTGAACTTGGGCTGCCCCGCGAAGAAAGTTGTGAAATGTAACGGAGGCTCCGGACTACTGCGCGATCTTCCGGCCATCGGAAAGATTTTCGAAGCAGTGCGCGCCGCGGTGAAGATTCCCTTCACAGTGAAGTTCCGCGCCGGATGGAGCGATGACGAGATCGTCTGCGTGGAACTGGCGCGCATGGCGGAATCGTGCGGCTTGGCGGCAGTCGCGCTACACGCGCGTACCCGTGAGCAGGGCTACAGCGGGCAGGCCCGCTGGGAGTGGATCGCCGCGGTAAAAGACGCCGTGAAGATTCCGGTGATCGGCAATGGCGACATCCGCACCCCCGAAGACGCCTGCGCCATGGTTACGCAGACCGGCTGCGACGCCGTCATGATCGGCCGCACCGCCCCCTCGAATCCCTGGATCTTCCGCCAGATCCAGCAGTATTGCGCGGGGATGGAAAAGGCTGCCATCAGCAATGCCCATGTGGGGACAGCCGCCCCCGGCTGTCCAGTCGAGCGAAGCTCGACGGCCTTTGCCGGAAGCTACTCGAAAACCGGGTTTGACACGGATCGGGAAGGGCACGACTTCAGTCGTGCCAAAGTCGCGGCGAGTTCTCGCCCGGCTTTAGCCGCCGAGGAGCGCCCCTACGACGAACCCAGCGAACTCGACCGCTACTTGATGATCCGCACCTACTTCCAGATGCTGATCGAAGAAGAACTTCCCGACGCAGTCGGCAAGATGAAGCAGTTCGCCTCCTGGTTCACCCACGGCGTTCCAGGCGGTGCTGCCCTGCGCAAGGCAATCTACGAATCGAAGAGTGCGGTAGAGATTCTGGGACGGGTCGAAGGATTCTTCGAAGCCAGGTTGTGTGGCGTGGGCGCCCTCGCCCGCGAGACTGTCGGCGCAATTCTCGCACCGGATGAATAACGCGAACTAAACTCCCTTCGCCACCATCTTTCCCAACTCATCCTTCTCCACATACGCCCAAGGCGTCTTCGGGTCGTGAGTGAACACCGTTAGCCACTTCTCTCCCATCGCGTTCGCGTAGTACTGCTTCTTGCTCTCGATGGTCTGCAGCGGGTACAGATCGAAGCCCATACCCCACGTAATATCAATGTGCGCCGTGGTTGGGATGAGGTCTGAAATATAGCAGGCAGTGTGGCCTCCACTCTCAACGATTACAGCTTGCATGTGCGCGGTGTGGCCGGGGAACGTTTTCACCGAGATGCCGGGGACTATCTCCTCGCCACCTTTAAGCAAAGTCATCTGACCGCTCTGCACCAGCGGATCGTAATTGTCAGGAATGTAGCTGATAGAGTCGCGGTCGCTGGGCTTGCGAGCGTACTGCCATTCGCCCTCCGGCGCATAGTATTTCGCACGGGGAAAAGTTGGAACAATCTTGCCGTCCTTGTCGCGCACAGTATTCCAGCCGCAGTGGTCGAAATGAAGGTGTGTATTGATGACGATATCGATGTCCTCGGGAGCGACGCCTCCAGCCGCGAGGTGGTCGAGCAATTTTGCCGGCTGACCGTAGAACTTCACCATGCGCTCCGATAACTTGTTGCCCATGCCGGTTTCAACCAGCACGTTTTTCTTCCCCGTCCGGATGAGCAGCGAGTTGAGTCCAGCCTGCACATAATTTCGTTCATCGGCCGCCGCCTTACGCGACCACATGATCTTGGGAATGACGCCAAAAAACGCGCCGCCATCGAGTGGGTAAGTGCCGTCAGAAAAGATGCTAAGTTCAAAGTCCCCTAGAGTGAGCGGTTGCATAAACCTAGTGTGCCATAGCCTCTCTTCCCCGACGGGAGAGCTTGGGAACAGTATTGCGATAGATCCGACTTAGCAGGAGAGCAATCCGGCTTAGCCGCTGTTTTTATCCACCAGCCGACTGTGACATCCAACCTTGTTTTCAAAAACAAAATCGCCGATCATAGCCCAGGCAAAGGTATTGAATGAGCCTCAGCGGCTCTTCTCTAAGTCCTCTGTTATCAAGATTTTGATATCTAAGTTCTTTGAAATTAAGATTTTGCGAACCCGTTTTTCCGGGACCCGCATGTTTACAGGCGATGGCAGATCCAATGATTTTTTTGATCGGATCCCGGGTCGCCGGAAAAAGCTGTGGCAGCGGTGGTCCGAAATATTTTTTCGCTGGAAATCCACATCTCATTCGCGATCTTTGGCCTGCTCCAGCCCACGAGTCGTTCCCGCCACGCCCGCATCTAAATCATGGGTACTAAATAGTTAACACTGAAAGAAAACCACAACCATGATTCAGATCAGGAAAAGTGAAGAGCGCGGAGGCGGCGATCACGGCTGGCTGAAAACTCACCACACCTTCAGCTTCAACGATTACTGGGACCCGAAGTGGATGGGGTTCCGTTCGCTTCGCGTCATCAATGAAGATTGGGTTGCGCCCAACAACGGCTTTCCGACGCATCCCCATCGCGACATGGAAATCATTACCTACATTCTTGAAGGCAAGCTTGAGCACAAAGACAGCCTGGGAACAGGATCGGTAATTCTGCCCGGCGACGGCCAGCGCATGACGGCAGGAAGCGGCATTCGCCACAGCGAGTTCAATCCCTCAGCCACCGACGCCGCGCACCTGCTGCAGATCTGGATTCAGCCGGAGAAAGCCGGGCTGCAACCAAGCTACGAGCAGAAGTCGTTTCCCGAGGAGGAAAAGCGCGGCAAGTTGCGCGTGATCGCTTCGCGCGATGCGCAAGATGGGTCGGTGAGGATTAATCAGGACGCAAAACTGTACGTGTCATTGCTAAAGCCGGGCGAGGAAGTCTCGCACGAGTTCGGCGACGGACGTCATGGCTGGCTGCAAGTGGCGCGCGGCACGGTCGAGCTAAATGGAAAGAAGCTGGCTCAAGGCGACGGCGCGGCGATCAGCGATGAGAAAAAGCTAAGCATCAAGGGAAGTGAGAACGCGGAAGTTCTGCTGTTCGACCTGGCTTAGCCTTGGTTAGATGACGTTGCATTGCTTTACCGTTTCGACTTTGCCGGCTCTTTCTCCCCCACGCGCTT
>WNFJ01307065.1_pt2 | contig 10362 bp, 6 predicted proteins | sample 5400461 | NCBI WGS metagenome assembly WNFJ01 (sample SAMN13153349, study PRJNA577476) | soil metagenome | isolation source: 115 cm saprolite on Douglas fir-dominated hillslope | place: USA:California | collected 2013-09-17
GTGTCTTTGTGGTAAGAGGTTTATGAAAATCCGACTTCCCAAAATCCTTCCGCGCGAAACGCTCTTCATGGCGCTCGACAATGTGCGCTCAAATAAGTTTCGCAGTTTTCTCACGGTGCTGGGCATTGTGATTGGGGTCATGGCGGCCATCGTCGTCGCTTCGATTCTCACCGGCATGCGCCAAAGCATCATCGCGATTATCGAAGAGTACGGCACGAACAACATCTATGCTTTCCACCTGACGACCGGACCGCGAGTGAACGTGGACCGCGCGGAACGTTTGCGCAAACCTCTAACGGTTGCCGATGGCGACGCGATCAAGGCCCAGGCGGCCTCTGTCGAAGACCTGGCGGTGGTCGCGCCCAATGTCGGCTATGGCGGCGGACCTTTTGATGACAACATAACCTATCAGGGGCACAATTATCGCTGGGGCAACACCTCTGGCGTGACTCCAAACTATTCCAACATCTCAAACATCACGATTCGCGAGGGACGTTTCATCACTGAATCTGACAACGAACAGCGTCGCAACGTTATTGTGATTGGCGTCAACGGGGCGGATGCCCTGTTTCCCGGTAAACACGATGGCATTGTCGGCACCGAAGTGCGCATGGGAGGCTATAACTTTGAAATCGTCGGCGTTCTCGAGAAACGCAAGAACGCTTTTTTTGGCGAAAACGAGGAAGACAACGCCGTCTACATTCCCCTGCGCACGGCCCAGAAGGTCGCGCCCGCGCGCGGCTGGCTGCTGTTTGTAATTCGCGCGCGCTCGGGACAGCTTAACGATGCCTTGACGCAGTCGGAAGATATTTTGAGACGGCGGCGCAATGTCAAGTTTGGCGCCCCGGATGACTTTGATATCAAGACTGCCGACAATTTCGTCAAGCAGTTCGACAGTATCTTTGCCATGGTCGGTCTGGTGGCGATCGCTATTTCCAGCCTGGGACTTCTGGTGGGCGGCATCGGCGTGATGAACATCATGTTGGTGAGCGTCACCGAGCGCACCCAGGAGATCGGCATTCGCAAGGCGCTGGGCGCGCGCCGCCGTGACATCGTAAATCAATTTCTGTTTGAAGCGATGACGCTGACTTTTCTTGGCGGCATGCTCGGCGTCACCCTGGCGATTGGCGCCAGCAAACTGATCATGCTCCTGGTTCCCAGTCTGCCGGCCTCAATTCCCATGTGGGCCGTTACGACCGGAGTCACCGTGAGCGTGGGCGTGGGACTAATCTTCGGAGTCTGGCCGGCGCGCAAAGCCTCGCGTCTGGATCCGATTGAGTGCCTGCGGTACGAGTGAGCTGGGAGCGCGGACGTTCTCGTCCTCACAGCGTGCGCAGCACGCTCCATTCTTCCCAACAAATCCGCCAACGTAGTTCGCGCTTTGCGCTCAAGGAGGACGGGACATCCGCGCTCCCAGCGAAACGCCGCCTCAATCATTCGACGGAAACCGATTGCCCCGCAGCCGTCCGCTGCATCTTCTTTAAACTCTCTGGAATCAGAGTGGTGATGTGATGGGTCGAAGTGTGGCCGTCAGCGAATGACTGATAGAGCGTGAAGTCAGGCAGCGACAGGCACGACAGCGGCGAGTGCAGGTTGTAACCGGTGTCGATCCCGATAGCGCTGTGGAAAAGATAGATGCCGTGCCGACCCAGGCGGCCACGCAAAGGAAGGAACGGCGTTGGCGTATGGCCAAACACGCAGGGCTTGCCATGATAACTTTTGTAAAAATCCATGTCACGCGTCCACAGCAGCGCGTGCGGCGAACTCTCGCGCGGATGTTTTCCGTTCTCAAGGCCGGCATGAACGTAAAGCGCAAAGTCGTCTTCGTGATATAGCGGCAGTTGCCGGAAGAATTCGATTTGGGTGGCGGGAATCTTTTCCTTTATCAAGTCGCGGGCGGTATCAAAATCGGCTTCGGAGCGCAGCCGCAGCGGTGCGCCGGTGTATTGCGCAAACGTCTGATCACTCCCGGTCGATGTCTCCATCCAGATCAGATTGGCCCCGTCCAGAAAATCCAGCAGCATCTGCTCGTGGTTTCCCCGCAAACAAATAACCAGTTCGCGATTCTCGCTGCACAGATTCAGCACGTGCTCGACACAGCCAGGGATGTCCCGGCCGCGATCAATCAAGTCACCAAGAAAGACCAGTTTGTCGGCAGATTCGTCGCGCGGCAGCATTTCGAGCAGATTGTAAAGCTGCGCGCAGCGTCCGTGTATGTCGCCAATGACGAAAGTTTTCATGATTGAAAGATTCCCTCTCCCTGTGGGAGAGGGTTAGGGAGAGGGCTTGATGCGCAAGAAAAAAACCAATTTCTATCTGTCGTCGTCCTTAGACCCTCACCCCTGGCCCCTCTCCCAAAAGGAGAGGGGAAACTAATTCAGAGCGCCACATCGTGCCACAACGTGGGCGTCACAATCGCGCTGACGATTTCTTGATATTCCGGATCGCTGCGCAGCTCGTCCCAATTTTTGTCGTGTTCGAACCAGGGCTTGTTTTCGTTTCCCAAAGCGATTGCGCGGCGCAACCATCTGAGCGCCGACTCACGCTCGCCTTCGAGCGCATACGCCGACGCCAGCCAGTAGGCGACATCGTGATCGGTGTCCGCGGTCCTTAATACTTCGTCGGTCAATTGGGCTCGCGCTTCCTCGCTGAAGCCCAGCGCGCTCAGAAACGTGGCATAGATGGGACGAATACCGTCAAGCTGCGGATGCTGATCGAGAACCTGTTCGAGGATCTCCGCTGCTTTGACTGGTTCGCCTTTGTAATACAGCGCCCGCGCGCGAAAGGTTTTGATCAGTGGATGATCGGGTTCGAGCGCGGTGCCCTGATCGAGTTCGGCCAACGCTTCATCGTAACGCCCTTGATAGGTGAGCAAGCGCGCGCGGTTATAGCTCACCACGACGCCTTCGGCCGGATTCAGACGGACCATCCGATCAAGACTGCGGAGCGATTTTTCATAGTCGCCGTCCAGCCGTGCCAGCACTCCGCGCGCAAAGTGGACGCCCACGTCGTTGGGCGCTTCGCGGCCGAGTTGTTCCGCTGCGTCGCGAGCCTTCTGTTTCTCTCCGCGCGAAAGATAGATGAAGACCATGTGCATGCGCGCTTCCAGCAGATATGGATCGAGCGCCAGCGCTTTGTCGAATGCTTCCTGAGCATTCTGGTGATCGCCGGTGTCTCCAAAACCTTTTATCACGCGGTTCGCATATGCACTGCCCAAGCCGCAGTGCGCCAGGGCAAATGAAGGATCCAGATAAGCCGCCCGCTCGAAATGATCGATCGCTTCGTCGATGTCCTTGCGCGCCACCGTGTGATAGATAAAGCGGCCGAGGCAATCGCGGCCACGCAGGTATTCCTCGTAAGCTTCGGCGTTCGCGGTCTTGCCTTGTTCCAGACGATCTTTCTCGTCGGAAGTCAGCTCCAGACGCAGGCCTTCGCAGATCTCCTGCGTGATCGTGTCCTGCACATTGATGATGTCGGTGGCGTCGGCGTCGATGCGATCACTCCACAACAAATCGCCCGATTCGACGTCGACCAGTTGGGCAGTGACGCGTATGCGATCGCCCGCGCGCAGAAAGCCCGCGGACAAAACCGCAGAAACGCTCATTTCGCGCCCGGCCCGGCGCGGGTCGACCTGTTTGCCCTGATACTTGACGATCTCTGACGACGGTCGGACCACCAGTGAGCGCACCCGCGCCAGTTCCGTAATCACTGCGTCTGCCAGCGAAAACTCGTAGAAGGTCGATTGCGCATCATTGCTGACATTCCTAAAAGGAAGGATGGCAACGCTTTTGCGCTCGCGGTCGCCGACGCTGGTTACCGGAGTCTCATGCACCGGACGCTCAGAGGTCGACTCACGTTGAGTTGCAGTTCGATCGCCGGTCACGCTGCGCAGCCAGCGCAGCGCGCGGCCCATACGGCCGGTGCCTGAAAGATGTCGTGGGGTCACCGGAGTGATCGGTTCAAATCCCTTTTCACCGCCGGCTTCAACTTCGCGCAGGACGGCCCGCAGGTCGTCGCGGAGCTCGCTAACTTTCTGATAACGATCTTTGGGATTTTTTGCCAGCGTGTGATCGAGGATCGTCTGCAACTGCGGCGGCGTGCCTCCTGGTCGCGCTTCATCCAGCCGTGCCGGCTCGTTATGAAGCACGGCGTGTCGCACATCGACGCTAGTCTTTCCCTGAAAGGGCCAGGTGCCCGTCAACATTTCGTAAAGCAACACGCCGGTGGAAAAAATATCCGCGCGGGCATCAACGCGTTCACCGCGCGCTTGCTCAGGCGCCGCATAAGTCGCCGTCCCGTACGGAATCCCGACTTCGGTCAGGTCGGTGTGATGAATGCCGCCAAGGTGTGTCCCCTCGCCTTCCATGAGTTTTGCTAAACCAAAGTCGAGAATCTTTACCTGGCCCGACGGCGTCACCATCACGTTCCCGGCTTTGACATCGCGATGAATGATGCCGCGCGAGTGTGCCGCGGCCAGGGCATCGGCGACTTGAATCGTAATCGAAAGAGCGCTGCGCAAATCGAGGGGGCGACCGCTGACCAGCTCGCGAACATTCTTCCCTTCAACATACTGCATCGCGATGAAGTGAATGCCTTCAATATCGTTAAGATCGAAAATGGTGCAGATATTCGGGTGATCAAGCGCCGAAGCCAAACGGGCTTCGCGCTCGAACCGTTTGAGGTTGGCTTCTTTGACGGTTAGTTCCGGCGGCAAGACTTTTATGACGACCGCACGTCCCAGCTTGGTATCGGCCGCCTTATAGACTGTTCCCTGACCGCCGGCGCCAATCTTTTCCAGGATTCTATAATTCCCTAACTTAGCGCCGATCATTTTTCGTTATATTAAACTCTCACAACGCGGCGACTGCAACCAAGGCGAGTCAGAAGCCCGGCCGTCAGAGAGGGCAACTGTCACGACAAGAGTTGAGGGTCCACCATCCAGCCCTTGCTTACGCGCGGGCTTCTGACACGTCCTTTCAAGACGGACCTCCACAACCGCTACCGGCGTCCTTGTGCGATCTTCATCGCCTCTGGCAGTCTCCGTAGTCGCAACATGGAGATCACTCCAAACAGGGGTCCAGGCGCAAGAATCACAAACGCATAGCGCCAGCCAACCAGATTTACGAAGCGCGGAATCAACTCGATTGAGATCGTAGTCAAAAGAAATCCGAGGCAAGTCTGAATCGTCAGCGCCGTTCCCATGTATTGTGGATCCCCAAGCTCAGTCACGCAGGCTGAGAACTGGGCCGAGTCGGCGACGACGCTGGCCCCCCAGATGGCGGCCACGGTCAGAAGCAGAATCGGATTCGCGCCGAACAGCAATCCAATTATCAGACAGCAACTGCCGCTGATCGCCATCGCCCATGACGTCACGATCGTGCGGCCTACCCGATCGGCGATCAGGCCGGCCGCAACACAGCCCAACGCTCCGCAACCAATCACCAGAAACGATGCGACCTCCGCGAGTGACGGATCGCTCTTGCGCGAAGACAAGCTAGCGCGAATCATGAAAGGGATCCACGTCCACATCGCATACAACTCCCACATGTGACCGAAGTAGCCGAGGTTGGCCAGCCGCACGCCGCGATTGCGAAATACTTTGCCTACCTGCTTCCAGTCAAAGCGCGCTGCCGGCAAAGCATACGGCCCGTCAGTGACAAAAAGCAGAACCAGCAAACCACCGACAACTGCGAGCAGCGAAACGAACATCACGTTGTGCCGCCAATTCTGGCTGCCGATGCCATTTATTAGATAAGGCGCCGCCTTACCCAGCGTCAGCGCGCCAACCAGCACCCCTAACGCCAGGCCACGACCGTACCGAAACCACGTGGCCAGAATCTTCATTGCCGGCGGATAGACGCCTGCCAAACACATCCCGGTCAAAAAGCGCAGAGGAATCGCGACTGACGCGTCATGGGCAGACCAAGCGAACGCCGCGTTCACGAGTGCGCCGGCGATGGCCGTCAGCATGAACAAATGACGCGGGCTGATGATGTCGGGAAGATTGAGAAGTGCGCTGAGCAAGGTCCCGGCGACAAAGCCAAGTTGGACTGACAAAGTGAGCCAACTCGCCGCTGCTTCGCTCAAGTGCCACTCTTTCGTCAGCTCCGGCACTACCGCCGAGCCGCTGAACCAAAGCGACATCCCAAGCAACTCAGCGATCGCCAGCAACGCAAGCGTGCGCCAACGCGAACGAGTCTTAACGTCCGATGAAAAATGAGCCGAGGTGTGCAAGCGGGAGATTGTAACGTAAAGGCGAACGCAGTAGGGCAAGTTGTTAACTTGCGGCCAGGTTCCTGGGATTCATCGCAAGTTAGCAACTTGCGCCACAAGATCCTAAGCCACTGCTTCGATGCGCGGTCTGAGGAATCTTGGAGAGAACACTTCCCGGGTGCGTTTGCGGCGCTTGTCCTCGTACATGGCCCGGTCCGCGCGAGCCATCAAATCTTCGATCGAGTGTCCTGCGTCCGGATCAAACCGCGCCAGGCCGACACTGATCGATAGATCATAAGGACGATTCCGACTGGCGTTGCTGGCGCTAAACTTTTCCTGTAGGCGCGTGGCCAGCGACTCAGTACTCTCTTGCGAATCGATCGCCGCCAACACTACGAACTCGTCGCCACCCAGGCGCGCCAGAATATCCGAGCTGCGGAACGTGTCTTTGAAGATCTCGGCCGCTTTGACCAGAGCGCGATCTCCTTCGTGGTGACCCAGCGAGTCGTTAATCTCTTTTAATCCATCAAGGTCCGCATAGAGGATGACTGGAACTTTTTCATTCCGACGAATCGCCGCCAGATGCTGCTCAGTTACCGCGAGGAAACCCCGCCGGTTGTAAAGACCGGTCAGTTCGTCAACCAAAGAGAGGCTCTGCAACGCCGCCTCAGCGCGCTTGCGCTCAGTGATGTCCTGAATCTGAAAGATGAAGTGCGCCGGCTGGTCATCAGAGTCGCGCACCAATGAAACGCTGTTGAGCGCCCAGACGATTTGGCCGAACCGATGTACGTAGCGCTTCTCGACCTGGCAGGTGGGTGTCTCGCCCTGGATCAGGCGATAGAGGTTGGCCAGATCGTTGCCCAGGTCATCGGCGTGCGTCACCGTCTGAAAGTTTGAATTTAGCAATTCTTTTTCCGTGTATCCGACTAATTCGCACAGCGAGCGGTTGACTCGCAACCAGGCGCCCTGCGGCGAGACCAGCGCCATACCGATCGCCGCATAATCAAAAGCGTTGCGGAAATGTTCTTCAGTTTCTCGCAAAGCTCTTTCGATGCGGGCCTGCTCGGCGATGTGGCGATTGAGTTCTTCGACATGCAGACGCGCCTGCTCGGCCTGCGTGGCAGCACCTTCGACGTTCTTCATGTAAGTCCAGTAAGTGACGTAAACGATCGCGATAATCGGAATGGTGGCGCTGAAAGCAAAGAAACCCACGTTGCCGATAAAGCGCGCGATGATGCCGGCGGCCGACGCGCCCGCTAAATAAGTCAGCGAGGTCCATAAGAAGTTCTTGCGCCAGGTGAGCCAGATAGGCTCGTCAGCTTTCAATGCGGTACTGGTCGCGATCAGAATTGAGTTGCCGAAATACTGAGCTACGGCCATCACGCAAACCACGACCAAATAGTTTGACGAATACACATCGCGCCACGTCAGAGCCTCTCCAAAACATAGGCGCAATGTCCAGACAGTGAGGAATGTAGCGCAGGCCATGACGCTACTGTTAAAGAAGTGTGTGCGGACCCTGTTGCTAAGACGCAATGAAGAACAAAGCGCATCCGCGGTAGCCAGGAGGATGGCGGCCTCACCGCCAAAGAGCAGTAACGAAAGAAATACAAAAGTGTCTGAGACTGAGATGTGAGCTTTGACTCGCGGAATCTGGATACTCAATCGCGATCCAATGAGAACGGTGACCAGCGCCAACAGCAGGAAGCGAAGATCGATCTGTCTCTTGGTCAGGTGCGCCGCCGAAAACACCACCACCGAAGCGCCGGCGGCGGTGACAAGCCAAACATACATTTGATTCAAACGGCTGCGATTCATTTTTCGAAGTGGGAGCAAAAGAGGGCGTTTGCATCCAGACCCGCGCGTGGCAATGGCTGTTCCACCGACGAACCCTCGAAATTTGCCAGGAAAAGTGAAGGCATTTGTGGCGTATTTAGTGGGAGTGGTCAGAAAGCACGGGTCAGTCTGGCAGACTCATTCTCAGTCTGAACGACCTCGGCGTGTCGGAAGCCCGACCGTCAGGGAGGGCCATAGGATTTCACAGCGCGCGGCTCATCCAGCCCTTGCTGACGCGCGGGCTTCTGACACGCAAGTTTTGAGACAGCCCGTTACTGCGTTAGAATTGCCCGCCCGATAAGTATCGCCGAGAACTAACCAAAGGATTTTAAAGTAACCGACAAGATGTTAGCGCTACTGGCCAACAACCCTCGTCCCCTGACCGGTGATTTGTGCGTCGATTTTCCGGGCTTCTGCGAGCCGATAGAAAAAACGGCGGGCAACATCAGTTCGCTCTATCAGCTTGATGCCTTCGATTGGACAATCCTCATCATCTACTTCGGTATCCTGACGGTGCTGGCAATTTATGGTATGTATCGCGTCAAGCAGGTTATCGAATTTTGGCGCTACTCGAAATTTCCGCCGCAACCTAAGGGCTCGTTCAACGAAGCTGAACTCCCGCTGATCACCGTGCAGCTTCCGCTGTTTAATGAGATGTACGTGGTCGAGCGTTTAGTCAAAGCGATAACTGAGATCGATTACCCGCGCGACCGTTTGGAAATCCAGGTGCTCGACGATTCCACGGACGAGACCGTCAGTATTGCTCGCGCCACAGTCGAGAATTATGCTCGCGCCGGTTTCGATATTCACTATCTTCATCGCGACGATCGCACTGGATTCAAAGCCGGTGCGCTGGAAGAAGGGATGAAGTCTGCGAAGGGACAGCTGATTGCGATCTTCGACGCCGACTTTGTGCCCAGGCCGGATTTCCTGCGCAAGTTGGTTCACTATTTCACCGACCGGACCGTCGGTTGCGCGCAAATGCGCTGGGCGCACATCAACGGTTCGTACAATCTGCTCACGCGGCTGCAAACCATCATGCTCGACGGCCACTTTGTGGTTGAGCAGACCACGCGCAATCGCAGCGGCAACTTTTTCAACTTCAATGGGACGGCGGGAATCTGGCGGCGCGAAGCAATCCTGTTGAGTGGTGGCTGGCAACACGACACGTTGACCGAAGACACGGACTTAAGTTTCCGCGCCCAGTTGATGGGCTGGCGATTTGTTTACCTGCTCGACGAAGAAGCGCCGGCCGAAATCCCGGTTGAGATTAATGCCTTCAAAGCGCAACAGCGGCGTTGGGCCAAAGGCGTACTGCAGGTTTGGTTCAAGCTTTACCGGCGCATCTGGTACGCACCGTTGCCGATGCGGGTAAAGCTGGAGATGTTCTTTCGTCTGACCGGCAACATCAGTTATCCGCTGATGATTGTCGCCAGCTTCATGCAGTTCCCGCTGTTGGTGGTGCGATACAACCAGGGTTTGCATCAACTGATGATGCTCGACGTGCCGCTGCTTTTCTTCTCGACAATTTCGGTCGTGCTTTTTTACGGTTCGGCGATTTGGTATCTCGACAAAAAACGCGGACGCCGCCTGTGGCATTTGCCGCTGGTGATGGGATTGGGAATCGGTCTGGCGTTTTCCAATGCGCGCGCGGTAATCGAAGCCCTGGCCGGTGTTAAATCAGATTTTGTTCGCACGCCAAAGTATCGAGTGGAACAGACTGACGACGAATCGTGGAAGCGAAAGAAATACAAACGCAAACACGGCTGGCTGCCGCTGCTCGAACTGAGCTTTGCCTTCTATTTCGTTCTGGCGATCGGATACGCGGTGCGCATGCATATGTGGGGACCGATCGCCTTTCTGCTGCTGTTCCTGTTCGGCTATGGCTATATGGGAGTGATGAGTTTGCTGCAAACGGCCGGCGGGAAGCGCCTGTCATCAGCTCTCCGGCCAGCGTCGCTAAGTCCGAAGGGCTAATCCCTCAACGCCTTAGAAACTCTGAAAAACTTATAGTAACCCTCCGCGCCGCCCGAGCGTCTTACTAGCGCACTCGCAAATAGAGTAGAGTCGCCTTTGCACTCGCAACTAATGACAAGTTTTGACGGAGGATTTTCAGATGAAAAGAGCTTTTCTAATAGCCGGTTTGATGGCCGCGTTCGCAGTGGCCGCGCTGGCGGTCAGCGCCGCTGGCGCTAATTTCGCCGGCACCTGGGCGCTGGACAAGACCAAGAGCCAGGGCCTTGACCCCAGAATGCAGAATGCCGATGTGACCTGGGTGATCATGCAGAATGACAAACAGATTTCAATTGAATC
>WNFJ01397338.1_pt2 | contig 10362 bp, 11 predicted proteins | sample 5400461 | NCBI WGS metagenome assembly WNFJ01 (sample SAMN13153349, study PRJNA577476) | soil metagenome | isolation source: 115 cm saprolite on Douglas fir-dominated hillslope | place: USA:California | collected 2013-09-17
CCTCGACTTCTCGAGGATCGAGGCCGGGCGCAAGCAGTACCGCTTCGTCCCCACCGACCTCTCCCGCATCGTCCGCGAGGTGGTGGAGGCCTATCGGTTCCCCATCGAGAAGGACGGCTTCACCCTCGAGGTGGAGGTGGCCGAGGACCTGCCCGAGGTGGAGATCGACCCCGAGGCCATCGAGCAGGCCCTCCTGAACCTGGTGAACAACGCGATCAAGTACAGCCCCGACCAGAAATACATCCGGCTCCAGGTCCGCCGGGATGGTGAGAGAATCCTGATCGCGGTCCGCGACAAGGGGATCGGGGTGGCCAAGGGCGACCAGAAGCGCATCTTCGAGAAGTTCTACCGGGCGGAGAACACCCTCGTGCACACGACCAAGGGCAGCGGCCTCGGCCTCGCCCTCGTCCAGCACATCATGGAGGCCCACGGGGGATCGGTGGAGCTGGAGAGCGCCCCGGGCGGGGGGAGCACCTTCACCCTCGTCCTTCCCCTCGCGAAGAAGACATGAGCAAGATCCTCATCGTCGAAGACGAACCCGACATGGTGCTGGGTCTCAAGGACAACTTCGAGTTCGAGGGCTACGAGGTGACGACCGCCTCGGATGGGCAGGCGGGGCTCGAGCGGGCGCGCGCCCAGAAGCCCGACCTGGTGGTGCTCGACATCATGCTGCCCAAGCTCTCGGGGCTCGAGGTGTGCAAGACTCTGCGCGGGGAGGGGTTCGAGGGCCCCATCATCATGCTCACCGCCCGTGGTCAGGAGATCGACAAGGTGGTCGGCCTCGAGCTGGGGGCGGACGACTACGTCACCAAGCCCTTCTCGATCCGCGAGCTCCTGGCCCGGGTGCGGGCGATCCTGCGCCGCACCGACGGCAAGAAGAAGCGGCTCGCCCGCTACCAGTTCTCCGACCTCGAGCTGGACTTCGAGGCCTATCGGGCCACCAAGGGCGGGCAGTCCCTCGACCTCTCGCCCCGCGAGTTCGAGCTCCTGCGCTACCTCATCGAGCGCAAGGGAGAGACGGTCTCGCGCGACCGCCTCCTCGAGGACGTGTGGGGCTACGAGAGCTATCCCTCCACGCGGACCGTCGACACCCACATCGCCAAGCTTCGGGCCAAGATCGGGGACAGTGGCTCCGAGCCGAGGTGGATCCTGACCATCCACGGGGGGGGCTACAAGTTCGTCGACCCGACATGAGCTTCGAGCCGGCCCCCCCCGCATCCGCCGTCCCCCCCGCGAGCGCGGCCCCCGAGGCGCGCGCGCGCGCGCTCGTGGTGGGGGAGCCCCCGGGCTTTCGCGACAAGGACCTCGCGGGTGCCCTCGACCTCACGTGGATCGGCGGAGCTCCCGACCTGGTCTTCCTGGACGGCCAGCTCCCCGCCCCGAGCCTGACCCCGATCCTCGAGGTGGTGGGCCGTCCGGGGAGAGCGGGCCGGCCCGCGGTGATCGTGCTGACGGAGAACGGCCGCCGCACCCAGGTGGAGCCGCGCCTGGTCGACCACGCGGACGACTTCGTGAACGGCTCCCTGGGGGAGGAAGTGCTCCTGGCCCGGGTCCGGGTGGCGCTCAGGATGCGAGCGGTCCTGGACGAGCTGGCCCGCAAGAACGGCGAGCTGGAAGGGCTCTACGCGCGGGTGGAGATCATGGCCCGCCGCATGGCCGAGGAGCTGCGCCTGGCCTCCCACGTCCAGCGCAGCCTGCTCCCGCCCCCCCTGCACCACCCCCACCTGGACGTGGCCGGCGAGTTCATCCCTGTGCGGGAGATCGGGGGCGACTACTACGACCTGATCCCTCTCGATCGCGGCCGCCTCGCGGTGGCCATCGGGGACGTGATGGGCAAGGGCGTGCCCGCCGCTCTCCTGGCGGCCAACCTCAAGGCCTGCCTCCGCGCCCAGGTCCAGGCCTCGGAGACCGCCCCCGAAGAGATGATCGCCCGCGTCAACCGGCTCTTCTGGGAGGTCACCCCCAAGGGGCTGTTCGCCAGCCTGTTCTTCGGGGTGCTCGACCGCGAAGCGGGGGTGATGGACTACGTCAACGCGGGCCACGAGCACCCCTTCGTGGTGGGGAGCGGGGGCGCTCTCGTCGACCTGGTGGAGGGGGGGACGGTGCTCGGCCTCATGGAAAAGAGCCAGTACCGTCGCGGCCAGGCTCCCCTCGGGCGTGGGGACATGATCGTGTTCTTCAGCGACGGCCTGACGGATCGGACGAGCCCCAAGGGCGAGATGTTCGGGGTGGACCGCTTGAAGGAGGCCGCCGCCCGCTCCCGGGGGGATGCGGCCCGCATCGCCCTTTACTCCCTGCTCGGGGAGGTCCAGGGTTTTTCCGGCGGCCTGCCCGCCGAGGACGACGTGACCCTGATCGTCACTCGCGTCCGTTAGGCTCCCTCCGTCCTCCCGACCCCTGTCACGGCGGCCTTCCGGCGGGGCACCAAGTCACAACGAGTGTCGTGCGGGTTCGACATGGCACTCCGGGCCAGCCACTTAAGTCCTTCAGGACTTGAACTTTAAGGGCGCGGCTGGTACATTGCTCCTTCGAGAACGGATCTCGTGGATTACCTCTGCAGAGTCGGAACGCCGGCCGGGGACGTGGTGGAGCGCACGTTCAGCGCCCCCGACGAGGCGGTGCTTCGCGCGGAGCTGATCCAGCAGGGTTACTACCTCTTCACGATCAAACGAGGGGCGGGGCTCGGGGGCCTGACCCTCCGGAAGATCCGGGTCGCCCCTGGCCTGCTCCTGATCTTTGCCCAGGAGCTGGCCGCCCTCCTGAAGGCCGGCCTCCCCCTCCTCCAGTCCCTGGACATCATGCTCGAGCGCCAGCGGGATGCCGTGTTCCGGCGGTCCCTGGGGAACGTGCGCGACAAGGTGAAGGGGGGAACGGCCCTCTCCGAGGCCTTCAAGGCCGAGGGGGACCTCTACCCGCCGATCTTCTCCGCCAGCCTGACGGCCGGGGAGCGCAGCGGCGCCCTGGAGGGCGTCCTCCGGCGCTTCGCCCAGCACCTGCGCCTGAACCAGTCCCTGAAGAAGAAGGCCGTCTCCGCGGCGGTCTACCCGATCGTCCTCCTCTCGACCATGGCGGCCATGGTGGCGGTCCTCCTGGTCTTCGTGATCCCCCAGTTCCAGAGCTTCTACGAAGGCCTGGGGGCGCAGCTGCCCCTGCCCACCCGCATCCTCATGGGCATCGCCCTCTCCGTGCGCGAAAACGTCGCCTGGATCGTGCTCCTCCTCGCCGGCCTGCTCGTGGCGTTCCTCATCTGGCGACGGCGCGCCTCTTCCGTGCTCCTGATCCACCGCGGCATGCTCCGCCTCCCGTACTTCGGGGGACTGATCAAGATGTACGCGACCAGCCAGCTCATGCGCACCCTCTCCACCCTGCTCGCGGGCGGCCTGCCCCTGCTCACCTCCCTCGAGACCGCGGCCGCCTCGATCGGGAACCGCGCAATGGGCACCGCGGTCTCCGGGTGCACGCACCGGATCAAGGAAGGAGCGAGCCTCACCATCGCCCTCGAGTCCACCGGGATGCTGGAGGCCCTGCCCCTGGAGATGGTGAAGGTGGGCGAGCAGACGGGCGCCCTGGCCGAGATGCTCAGCGCGGTCGCCGAGTTCTACGACGAGGATCTCGACATCCGCATCGCGACCGTCCTTTCCCTGGTGGAGCCCGTCTTACTGGTCATGATGGCGGTGGTGGTGGCGGCCATCCAGTCGAGGATTCACTGAGCGAACCCACGCCCCCCCTCGTCGACGATCCCACGGGGGCCCTCGCCTCTTCGTCGGAGGAGGAGACCGCCCGGGCCCTGGCCGAGCGGTATCGCCTCGAGTACGTGGACGTGGCCTCCTTCGCCCCCGACCCCGACATCCTCAAGGCGGTGCCGGTGGACCTGATGTTCCGCTACAACTTCCTCCCCTATCGGAGGGAGGCAGGGCGGCTCATCCTGGTCATGGCCGACCCCACCGACATCCCCGTGGTCGACGAGCTCTCGCACCTCCTGCAGACCCCGGTGCAGCCCGCGGTGGGGACGCCCTCGGCCATCCAGGAGGCGCTGAAGCGCGGCCAGGGGACGACCCGCGTGCTCGAGCAGGCCTCGGAGTCCTTCAAGTTCCAGATCCTGCGCGACGACGACAACGGCGACGAGGTCCTCTCCATCGACAAGATCCAGGCGGACCAGTCGCCGATCATCCGCCTCGTGGACTCGACGGTCTTCGACGCCTTGAACCGCCGTGCCTCGGACATCCACATCGAGACCCGCGACTCCGAGGTCGTGATCAAGTACCGCATCGACGGGGTGCTCCAGGCGGCCATGAAGCCCATCGCCAAGGAGCACCACTCCACCATCATCAGCCGCATCAAGGTCATGGCCGAGCTGGACATCGCGGAGAAGCGCGTCCCCCAGGACGGACGCTTCCGAGTGAAGATCCGCGGCCGCTCCATCGACTTCCGCGTCTCCGTCATGCCCTCGGTGCACGGGGAGGATGCGGTCATCCGCATCCTCGACAAGGAGAGCCTGTCCAAGCAGTTCGCCTCCCTGCGCCTGGACGTGCTGGGCTTCGACGAGGAGGAGCTGCGCCGCTTCCGGCGGTTCATCCGCGAGCCCTACGGCATGGTGCTCGTGACCGGGCCCACGGGCTCCGGCAAGACCACCACCCTCTACGCCGCCCTCTCCGAGATCAAGACCGAGGAGGACAAGATCGTCACCATCGAGGACCCGGTGGAATACCAGCTCAAGGGCATCACCCAGATCCCGGTCAACGAGAAGAAGGGGCTGACCTTCGCGCGCGGGCTGCGCTCGATCCTCCGCCACGACCCCGACAAGATCATGGTGGGGGAGATCCGCGACGCGGAGACCGCGGACATCGCGATCCAGTCCGCCCTCACCGGCCACCTCGTCTTCACCACCGTCCACGCCAACAACGTGATCGACGTCCTGGGCCGCTTCGTCAACATGAAGATCGAGCCCTACAACTTCGTCTCCGCCCTCAACTGCGTGCAGGCCCAGCGCCTGGTGCGGACGATCTGCGCCCACTGCAAGCGGCAGGTGAAGGCTTCCCGGGAGCTGCTCCTCGAGTCGGGGCTGGACGTGGAGGCCTACGGGGCCGCCCCCTTCTATGAGGGAGCCGGCTGCATCGAGTGCGGAGGGACGGGCTACAAGGGCCGGACCGCGGTCTGCGAGCTGCTCGACGTGACCGACAACATCCGGGAGCTGATCCTCTCCCGGCGGTCGAGCGCGGACATCAAGCGCGCGGCGCGCGAGGAGGGAATGGTCTTCCTGCGGGAATCCGCGGTGAACAAGGCGCTGGGGGGCAAGACCACCCTCCAAGAGATCAACAAGGTCACCTTCGTGGAGGTGACGTGAGGGACGCCCTGGCCGGGCTCGGCGCGTCGCTCCGGCGCGGGGAGGATTGGCTCCGGGAGCGGCTCTTCGAGCCGGAGTGGCCGACGGTCGCGGTGGAGGTCCGGCCGCGGGGCCTCTCGGTGGTGCGCCTGGTGGGCCCGGGGCCGCCGCCTCCGTGGAACTGCCCGAAGGAACGCTCGAGGTCTCCCTGGCCCGCCTCAACGTCGTGGACGGTGCCGCCTTCCGCAAAGCCCTGCAGGGGGCGTGCGAGAGGGCGGGCGTGCTCTCCGGCGGCCCCGCGGCCCTCGTCCTGCCCGATCCCGCGGTCCGGGTGGCCCTCTTGCCCGCCACCGAGCTGAAGGCCCGCCGGCTCATGGAGGTCGAGCAGCTGGTCCGGTTCCGGCTCAACAAGACGGTCCCCTTCGATGTGCAGGAGGCCCGCGTGGCGTGGGCGGGGCCGGAAGGGGGCCAGATGCTGGTGGCGGCGGTGGCCCGGCCCGTGCTCGAGGGGTACGAGAGTGCGCTCCGCGACCTGGGCTTCGAGCCCGGTCTGGTGGAACCCGCCAGCCTCGCCCTCGTCGGGACCCTCGAGCGGGGGCAGAGCCCGGGGGACCGGCTGCTCGTGAACTGGGACGTGGGATACGTCTCCCTGGTCCTGACCCGCCGCGGGTGGCCCATCCTGATCCGCACCCTGGTGGGCGACCTCGGTCCCGAGGAGGTGCTGCGCGAGGCCGCGAACACGGTGCTCTACTACCGAGAGCGGCTGGGCGGGCAGGGCCTCGCGGGTGCCGCCTTGCGCTCGGCATTCCTGCCCCCCGAGGACGCGGTGAGCCTGCTCCGCGAGCCTCTGGGCCTCGAGCCCGAGGTCGTGGACCCCTGGGCGCCCCTGGGCGGGGGCGACCGGAGCGCGGGGGCCCAGGCGATGGCGGGCGCCCTCGCCTGCCTGCTGCGGAGGGCCGCGTGAACCGCACCCCGAACCTCGCCACCCGGCCCCTGCGCAACGAAAAGTTGCCGGCCGTCCTTCTCGGTCTGGCCCTCGCCGTGTTGCTGGCGGTGAGCGTCAAGCACCTCCTGGTCCTTCGCGAGCTGCTCCCCGGCCGGACCGCGGCCGTGGAGGGTGAGGTCCGGGGCCTGGAGCAGGAGCTTCTCGCCCTCCGGAACGAGGCGCGCTCGCTTCCGCGCCCGCGGCCCGACCCCCGGGCGCTGGCCGAGTGGCAGGCGATCCGGGGCCTGGTGGACCGGCGGGCCTTCTCCTGGGCCCCAAGCTCTCCTCGATCGCCCCCACGGTGAAGGACGGGGAGACCTGGGTCGAGGTGGCCGCGGTCGGGCGCACCATCTCCGACGGCTTCGCGTTCCTCAAGGTGTTGCAGAAGGTCGGGGAGTTCGACGACGTGGTCCCCTCGAGCGTGGGGGAGGGGCCGACGGGCGACGGCGAGATCCGCTATTCGATGAAGTACGCGCCCTCGGCCGCGCCGGAGGGGAAGCCCGCCGCGGGCCCCTCGCCTGCCCCGGAGCCCTCCGAGGAGGGGGCCCCCTCCTCCGCGGAGGCAGGGCCATGACCAAGCCTCTGTGGAAGCGGCTCGTCCCCCCCGTCCTCATCCTGCTCGTCCTCAACGCCCTCGGCTTCGCGGCCTATACCCTCCCCCGCGCCCTCCAGGTGCGCAACGCAAAGGCGCGCGCGGCCGGCGTGCGCGGGGAGCTCGATCGGGCGCGCGCGGCCACCGGCGCCCTCCGGCGCCAGGCGGAGACGATCCGGGCGAACGCTGGGGACACCCAGCGGTTCTACAGGGAAGTCGCGGTGGGGGGCCGGGACGAGCTCATTCCCCTGCTCGAGGAAGTCGACACGATGGCCACGGCGCCGGGCTTCAAGCCCAGCACGCGCGCCTACCAGTACCACGAGGTCAAAGACGCCGATCTCACGCGGGTCGCGATCGGGGTCTCGCTGGAGGGGTCCTACGCCCAGCTCGTCGGCTTCCTGGACCGGGTCGAGCGGTCGCCCCGCTTCCTCATCATCGATCGCATCGGCTTGACCGGGTCCGCCACGGGCACTCCCAGCCTGCGGGTCGAGCTCTCGACCTACCTTCGAGGCAAGCCGCAGTCCAGGGACGCTCGGGAGGGGCGGCGTGGCTGACCGGGGCAGCCGGGGCGTGACCTACCTGGAGCTGATCGCGACCGCGACCATACTGGTCATCCTGGCCTCGGCCATCCTGCCCCTCGGGCGGGTGGCGGTGGTCCGCCAGCGGGAGCTGGAGCTGCGACGGGACCTCCGCGAGATGCGGCTCGCCATCGACCGGTACAAGCTCGCGGTGGAGCAGGGGCAGATCGGGGGGACGGACGTGAAGCTGGGCAGCGAGGGCTATCCCCCCGAGCTGGAGACGCTGGTCAAGGGCGTGAATCGCGTGGGCGCCCTCAACCGCAAGCTCAAATTCCTCCGGCGGATCCCCCGCGATCCCATGACGGGCGGCACGGAGTGGGGTATGAGATGCTACCAGGACGCGCCGGAAGACACCTCGTGGTGCGGTGAGAACGTCTACGACGTCTACACGAAGAGCAAGGGCAAGGCCCTCGATGGGACGACCTACGACACCTGGTGAGCGCCCGCGCTCCGCGAGGAGCGGCGCCGGCTTCACCCTGATCGAGCTGATCACGGTGGTGGCCATCATCAGCATCCTGGCCGCGATGGCGCTGCCTCAGTACAAGGTGGCGATCATCCAGTCCAAGGAGGCCGTGCTCAAGGAGAACCTCTTCCGCCTGCGCGACCTCATCGACCAGTACTACGTGGACAAGGGAAAGTACCCGGCCTCCCTGGAGGCGCTGGTCGCCGAGGGCTACCTGCGACGCCTCCCCGAGGACCCCATCACCCGCACCGCCGACTGGGTGACCGTGCCCGCGGAGCCCGAGGCCGACCGGCCCGGGGAGGAGCCCGGCATCTACGACGTGAAGAGCGCCTCCACGGAGACGTCCCTCTCGGGGACGCCCTACGGCGAATGGTGAGGTGGTCCCGTCGTCGGCTGGCCGTCCTCCTCCTCCTCGGCCTCGGCCCCGGATGCGCGAGCGCCTACCGCCAGGGCCGCACGGAGGCGGAGAAGGGCAATTGGGACGTGGCGGTGGCGCGCTTCACGAAGGCCCTGGAGGGCGACCCCAGCAACATCCGCTACAAGCTCGCGCTCGAGAACGCCCGCATGGGAGCCAGTCGCTACCACTACGCTGAGGCCAAGAAGCGCCTCGCGGCCAACGACCTCGAGGGGGCGGCGGAGGACCTGGAGATCGCGACCAAGTACGACCCCGCGAACCGCTCCGCCTCCGACGACCTCCAGATCCTGCGCGATCGGATCCGCCGGCGGGACGAGGAACGGGAGCACCGGGCCGAGTTCGAGGCCATGAAGTCCCGAGCCCAGGCGGTGAGGGTGCCCCTGCCCGTGCTCTCACCGAGGAGCCCGGTGCCGGTATTCATCAAGTACACGGACGCCAGCCTGGAGAAGATCCTGGAGAGCCTGGGGAAGCTCGCGGGGGTGAACATCCTCTTTGACGAGGGCTTCAAGGACCACAAGTACAGCGTGAACCTCACGGGGGTGACCTTCCAGGAGGCCCTCGACCAGATCACGTTCGTGAACCGCCTCTTCTACAAGGTGCTCGACCAGAACACCCTGATCATCGTCCCCGAGGGGCGCACCAAGCGGGTGGCCTACGACGAGCTCATGCTGCAGACGTTCTACCTGCAGAACGCGGAGGCGGACGAGACCTCGAACCTCATCAAGGGCCTGGCCGGGATCACCAAGGCCTTCCCGAACAAGAGCCTGGGCGCGGTCAGCATAGTGGGGACCCCCGATCAGCTGGCCTGGGCCCAGAGGATCATCGAGGCCAACGACAAGGCGCGGGGCGAGGTGATGATCGAGGTCCAGATCCTGAACGTGAGCCGGACCAAGATCAAGCAGTACGGCCTGGCGCTCTCGAACTACTCGGTGGGTGCCGACTTCCTGCCCAGTGGCAACCCGGGCGAGTCGTCGGGGGGCCTCACCCGGGTGCGGGCGCATCTCCTCTCCTCGATCAACCTGGCCGACTTCGTGGTGAGCGTCCCCACCTCGATCTTCTCCAAGTTCCTCCAGTCCGAGTCCACCACCCGCATCCTGGCCGCCCCCAAGCTCCGGGCGGCCGAGGGCAAGAAGACCCTGCTCAACATCGGCCAGGAGGTGCCCATCCCCGTCACCACTTTCAGCACGGTGAACACCGGGGGATCCACCTTCGCCCCCGCCACCTCCTTCCAGTACCGCACGGTCGGGGTGACCCTGGACGTGACCCCCCGGGTGAGCGCGAGCGGAGACATCACCTTGGAGATTACCGCGGAGTTCAGCCTGCTGGGCGACAGCACGCAGGTGGGGAACAGCGGCAGTCTGCCCACCTTCCTCACCCGCAAGGTCAACGGCACCATCCGCCTGCGCGACGGGGAGACGAGCCTCATCGGGGGGCTGCTCCAGCAGAACGAAACGGACTCGCTCAGCGGCATCTTCGGCCTCCAGAGCATCCCCGTCCTCAACAAGGTCTTCACCAACCGCGACCGCAAGAGCGACGAGACCGAGATCCTCATCTCCCTCACCCCCCACATCGTGCGGGGCCCCAAGCTGACGGAAGCGGACATGATCCCGCTCGGGGTGGGGACGCAGGAGGTCCCCCGGGTGGGGGGGGCACGGCCCTCGCTGTTCGGGCCCGAGCCGCCGCCGCCCTCGCCCAAGCCGGCCACTCCCATCCCTCCGGCCACGCCAGGGACCACACCGTCCGCCGCTCCTCCGGCCACGCCGCTGTCGGGCCCGTCGACCACGCCGCCCCCTCCCGCGCAGAGCGCCCCTTCGGCCGTCGCCGGCGCCCCGGAAGAGCCGGCCGCGAGCAACCCCCTCCCGGAACCCCGGCCGGTCACCGCTCTCTTCTCACCGCCCGAGGCGGCCCTCAAGGTGGGTGAGACGGGCACCCTGGGCCTGGTCGCGGTGGGCGCTCGCGACCTGCTGAGTGTCGAGGTGGTGCTGACCTATGACCCCGCCCTCGTG
>WNFJ01481210.1_pt3 | contig 10362 bp, 7 predicted proteins | sample 5400461 | NCBI WGS metagenome assembly WNFJ01 (sample SAMN13153349, study PRJNA577476) | soil metagenome | isolation source: 115 cm saprolite on Douglas fir-dominated hillslope | place: USA:California | collected 2013-09-17
ATCGTTCCCTATCTGCGCGCCCTCGGCATCAGCCACGTCTACGCCTCGCCCATCCTCAAGGCGCGCGCCGGCAGCACGCACGGATATGACGTGGTCGACCCGGCGCAGATCAATCCGGAGCTGGGCGGCGACGATGGGTTTGCCCGCCTCGTTGCCGCGTTGCGTGCGGCGGGCATGGAGCTGATCGTCGATTTCGTCCCCAACCACATGGCCGTGCAGCACGCCGACAATCCTTGGTGGCTCGACGTGCTGGAATGGGGCGAGGCATCGCCTCATGCGCGCGCCTTCGACATCGACTGGCAGGCGCAGAACGGCCGCGTCCTCGTTCCGATTCTCGGCGGCCCTTACGAGGACACGCTCAAGGCCGGCGATATCGAGCTGCGCTACGACCCGCAGGAAGGCAGCCTTTCCGCCTGGTACTTCGAGCATCGCCTGCCGATCGCGCTGCCGTGCTATCCCGCAATTCTGCGCCACGTGGTCGCCGACGCCGGCGCGGCGGAAACCGCAGCCGGCCGCGCCCTGCTCGATCTCGCGCAGGCGCACGCGGCGCGCGGCCACCCCACGCGAGACGAGGCAGCGGACTTGAAGTCCGCGCTCGCCCGCATCGACGGCGGCGCCAAGATCATCGAGGACGGGCTGCGATACTTTCGCGCCGGGCCGAACCAGCCCGACCGAACGCGCGCGCTGCATGACATGCTCGAACGCCAAGCCTTTCGCCTCGCACACTGGCGGCTCGCCGGCCGCGAGATCAATTACCGGCGCTTCTTCGACATCAACTCGCTCGCCGGCCTGCGCGTCGAGGACGAAAGCGTTTTCCGCGACTCGCACGCCCGCATCGCCGCGCTCGTGGCGAACGGGGACCTGGACGGCCTGCGCATCGACCACATCGACGGCCTCTCCGATCCGGCCGGCTATTTCCATCGCCTGCAGGAGATCGCGGCCCGGCGGCCGAAGACCGGCGATCCGCTCTACATCGTCGCCGAAAAGATCCTCGGCGAAGATGAATGGCTGCCGCCGTTCGAGGGCGTCGCGGGCACCACGGGCTACGAGTGGCTCAACGTCATCTCGCGGGTTCTTGCCGACGACCGCGGCCTGCCCGCGCTCGATCGCCTCTGGCAAGACTTCAGCGGCGAGAAACGGCCGTTCGCGGATATGCTGTTGCAAGCGAAGCGCGACGTGCTGTCAAAGCTGTTTGCCGGCGAATTCAATGCTCTCGTCCGCCTGCTCGCGCGCATCGCCGGAGGCGATCTCGATGAGCCGGGGCTGCGCGCCGTGCTGGAGAATTACATTCTGCATTTTCCGGTCTACCGCACCTATGTCACTGCGGCCGGTGCGAGTGAGGCGGACCGCGCCGTGATCGATCGCGTGATCGCCGGCGCGCGCACAGAGCTGGACGACGCCCCGGCCTTCGATTTCCTGCGCGATGCCCTCACCCTCGATCTCGTCGCGCCCGGGCGCAGCAGCATCGACGTGCAGGACTTCGTGCGCAAGCTCCAGCAGCTCACCGGCCCTGTGATGGCGAAGGCGTTGGAGGACACCGCGTTCTACCGCTTCCACCGGCTGCTCGCGTTCAGCGAGGTCGGAGGGATCATCGCCTCATGCAGGCGCACATGGAGCGCGCGCCGCATGGCCTGACCGCGACCGCCACCCACGACACCAAGCGCGGCGAGGACGCGCGCGCGCGTCTCCTCGCCCTGACCGAGGTGCCCGACGATTGGGCCGCTACCGTGGGACGCTGGGGCGAGGACAACGCGCGCTTGGTGCGGCATGCCGGGGGGCGGCGCATTCCCTCCGCTGCACACGAATACATGCTCTACCAGGCGCTGCTCGGCGGCTGGCCGGTCGAGGGCCATGAATTTCTCGACCGCTTTCAAGCCTATGCGCTCAAGGCCGCGCGCGAGGGCAAGGTAGAGACGAGCTGGCTCGACCCCGACGTCGAATATGAGCGCGGCCTCGCCGGCTTCAGCGACGATATTCTCAAGTCAAAGAGCTTCTTGCAGAGTCTCGACGAATTCGCGCCGCGCATCGCGCTTCTGGGCGTGCTCAATTCGCTCACTCAGATCGCGCTCAAGCTGGCGATGCCGGGCGTGCCGGACATCTACCAGGGCACCGAATTGTGGGATCTGTCCTTCGTCGATCCGGACAATCGCCGGCCGGTCGATTTCGTCGCGCGGCGGTCCGTGCTCGACGCGCTGTCCGCGGATCTCGACATGGCGCCGCTCGCCGAAGGCGCGCGCGACGGCCGCATCAAGCTCGCGGTCCTGGCGCGCCTTCTCGCCTGGCGGCGCGCGCACGCCAGGGTCTTCTTGCACGGCCGCTATCAGCCGCTCGCCGTCGAGGGCGCGCATCGCGACCATGTCATCGCGTTTGCCCGCGTTCACGAGGACGAGGCGGCGATCCTCATCGCGGCCCGGCATTTCGCGCCACTCACCGACGGCGGCCGCCGCTGGCCGAGCCCGGAGTCATGGCAGGGCCACGTCGTGCTCGACGGCGTGGCGCTGATGAATCCGCCCAGCGACCGCCCCAACCAGCTGGCGCTGTCGCGCGCCTTCGACCCGATTCCGGTCGCCGCCTTGAGCGCAAGGCGGGTGCGCGCCGGGAAATAAGGAAAGTGGTGAAGCGAGGGAGGCAGGCCGTCCGGGATCAAGCGATGGCCGGACGGCCCGGCGGACGTTGTGCCGACTCAACAGGGTCGGTTCCCTCCCTCCGCGCGAATCAGTTTTGCCGCAACACGATTCGGGCAGCAACAAATTTCACGCGCACTTATTAACAGAAAGCGCTTGTATAAACGCCGAGGCCGCCGTAGCCGGCCTCGAATCACGGCAGCGCCGCCCGCCCTAGTGCCGGCCCACCATGTGGCCGCCGATCGGATGCGGATCGGCGCCGGCCGCTGGCGTCTCGTAGACCACGGCGCCCTGTCGCATCACCACGATGCGGTCGGAAAGTTCCAGGATTTCGTCGAGGTCTTCCGAGAGCAGGAGAACCGCGGTGCCGGCGTTGCGCGCCGCCATGATGCGCGAGCGGATTTCCGTCACCGCCTTCACGTCGAGGCCGAAGCAGGGATTGGAGGCGACCAGAAGATCGACCTCGCCGTCGAGCTCGCGCGCCAGGATCGTGCGCTGCACATTGCCGCCCGACAGCACCGAGATCGGCGCCTCGTCCGACGGCGTGTTGATGCGGAACGCCGCGATCGCGCGCGCCGCCCAGTCCGCCATGTCCTTGCCGTTGAGCCAGAACCGGCGGCGCCCGAGCCCGTCACGGTCGAAGCGGCGCAGATTGAGGTTGTCGCGCACGCTCATCGACACGACGCAGCCGTTGCGCAGCGGCTCTTCGGGAAGAATCCGCACCTTGCAGGCCTGCGCCTCCTCGCGCGTCGCGTGATAGCGGCGGCCCGACACGGTGATGTCGCCCGCCGCCTTGCGCTGCCCGCCGAGCACCTCCACCAGCATGGTCTGGCCGTTGCCGGAGACGCCGGCGACGCCGAGGATTTCGCCGGGACGGACGTCGAGCGCATCGACCGCGAGCCCGGCGCGGCCGAGATCGCCGTCGGTGCGCAAATTGCGGATGGTGAGGCGGGGCGCGGCGGCGGCCATGCCGCTGCGCTCCCCGCTCGCGGGTACGTTGAGCTCGCCGATCATCAGCGAGGTCAGCTCCGCCGGGCCGAGGTCGTGCGCGCTGCCGCCGCCGGCGACGCGGCCCTTGCGCAGCACGGTCACGTCGTCCGCGAACGCCGCGACCTCCTTGAGCTTGTGCGTGATGATGATGGTCGTGATCTCGCCGCGCTCGGTCAGTCCGCGGATCATGCCGAGCACCTCCTCGGCCTCCTGCGGGGTGAGCGTCGATGTCGGCTCGTCCAGCACGAGCACGCGCCGGTCGAGATAGAGCTGGCGCAAGATTTCGGTCTTCTGCCGCTCACCGGTCGCGAGCGAGCCGACAGGAAGGTCGAGCGGAACGCGGAACGGCATCTTTTGCAGAAAAACGTCGAGCCGCGCGCGCTCCTGCCGCCAGTCGATGACCTTCGGCACGTCGGCGCGCGACATCACGAGGTTTTCCGCCGCCGTCATCGACGGCACCAGCGTGAAGTGCTGGTAGACCATGCCGAGGCCCAATCGGTCGGCGTCGGCCGGGCGCTCGATCGTGACCTCCTGGCCGTCGATCAGAAAACTCCCCTGGTCCGCCCGGTAGTAGCCGAGCAGGCATTTCACCAGAGTCGATTTGCCGGCGCCGTTCTCACCGAGCAGCGCGTGCACCTTGCCCGGTTTGATGCGGAGCGACACGTCGTCGAGCGCGGCGAGGCTGCCGAAGCGCTTGCTGATGCCGACCGCCTCGACCGCAACCGCGCGCATGCCGTCATCCCACGGCCTTGACGAGGGCGTCGCTCGTGCTAACCGCACCGAACACGCCGCCCTGCATCTTGATCATCTTGATCGCGGCGAGATGGTTGCCGTGATCGGTCGCGCCGCAGCAGTCCTCGAGCAGCACGCACTCGAAGCCGCGGTCGTTCGCCTCGCGCATGGTGGTGTGCACGCACACGTCCGTGGTGATGCCGGTGAGCACGAGGTTGCGGATGCCGCGCGTGCGCAGGATCAGCTCCAGGTCGGTGGCGCAGAAGCTGCCCTTGCCCGGCTTGTCGATCACCGTTTCGCTCGCGAGCGGCGCGAGCTCCGGGATGATCTCCCAGCCCTTCTCGCCGCGCACCAGGATGCGGCCGCACGGCCCCGGATCGCCGATGCCGGCGCCGATCTGGCGCGAGCGCCAGCGCTTGTTGGCCGGCAGGTCGGAGAGATCGGGCCGGTGTCCTTCGCGGGTGTGGATGACGTGGTGCTGTCCCGCGCGCATGCTGGCGAGCACGCGCCGGATCGGCTCGATCGGCGCGCGGGTGAGCGAGAGATCGTAGCCCATGGCATCGACATAGCCGCCCTTGCCGCAGAAATCGGTCTGCATGTCGATGACGATGAGCGCCGTGTTGTCGGGCCGCAGCGCGCCGTCATAGGGCCACGGATACGGATCGGCGGCGACGAAACGCCCTTTGCGGTCGCCGTCGACCGCGCGCAGATGGGTGACGCTCATTCGGCCGCCTCCGCTTGCGTCGTGACGTAGCGCCGGGTCGGCTTGGCAAAGCCGCACGACGCGCCGTCGGTTTCCTTCACCTCCGCCTCCCATGGCAGGCGATACCGGCCGGCCACGAGGTCATGCATGTAGGTGTAAGGGCAGTCCTGCGCGCCGTCGAGCACAGCCGTGAAGCCGCGGTGGCCGAACTGGTAGATGTTGTTCTCGACGCCCCAATGCGCGCGCGCTTCGCGCACGAGATCGGGCCGCACCTCCGCGGTGATGATCTCGTCGGCGCGCCCGCTCGTGCCGTGCGCCAGGATGGTGCCGTCGAAGTTGACGATCATGCCCTCGCCCATCGAGTCGAAGGTGCCGTCCGATCCGCACATGCAGACATTTGCGGTGACCATCAGGTTGCAGAACGAATTCGACTGATTGGTGAACCGCCACGCATCGCGCACCGGCGCCGTGTAGCCGGCCGTGCGCAGCATGATCTCGGCGCCCTTGTAGGCCGCTTCGCGCGCCATCTCGGGGAACATGCCGTCGTGGCAGATGATGAGCGCGATCTTTGCGCCCTTCGGCCCTTCGATCACCGGAATGCCGAGGTCGCCCGGCTCCCACGGCTCGACCGGCACCCAGGGGTGGAGCTTGCGGTAATAAAGCGCGATCTCGCCGCGGTTGGAGACGATGATGCCGGAATTGTAGGGATTGCCGCGCGGGTTGAGCTCCATCAACGAGAAGCAACCCCAGATGTCGTTCTTGACGCAGGCCTCGCGGAACGCCGCCACCTCCGGCCCGTCGAGCCGGCACATGATGGCCGGGTTGATGTCCATCGAGAGGCCGTGCAGCGCGTATTCCGGAAACACGACCAGGTCCATGGTCGGCATGTTGCGCCGCGCCTTGCCGACCATGCCGACGATCTTTTCCGTCTGGCGCGCCAGATCGGCGGGCGTGGCGACCACCGGCAATTGCAGCTGGACCAGCCCGATGACCACGACGTTCGGTGTCTTGTTCAGTCCACCCAATCCGCTCATGTCTCTTCTCCCTGCTCAGCGCATCAATGACAGTTCACCCGGCATACCACGCAGCGACCGGCCCGGCGTGACGGTCAAGATCATGGTCAGCAGTGTCAGCACGTAGGGCGCGGCGTAGAACAGATAGTAGCCGCGGTCGAAGCCGATGGTCTGCAGCGACGGCCCGAGCGCGCCGGCGGCGCCGAACAAGAGCGCCGCGTAGATGCAGTGAACCGGATTCCAGCGCGCGAACACGACGAGCGCCACCGCGACCAGGCCCTGCCCCGACGACAGGCCCTCGTTCCAGCTCCCCGGATAGGACAGCGACATGAAGGCGCCGCCGATGCCGGCGAGGCCGCTGCCGATCATGGTGGCGAAGAAGCGCGTGCGCTCGATCGCGAGGCCCATTGCCTTGGCGGCGTCGGCGCTGTCGCCGACGATGCACAGCCGCAGGCCCACGCGCGTGCCGCGAAACGCCCAGGCAAGCAGCAGCGCGATGCCGATGCCGAGGAAGAACAGCGGGCTCACGTCGAGCGCGCTGCGCACCTGCGGCAGGTCCGACCAGAAGCCGAGCGGGATGCTCGGCAGTTGCGGCGCGGTCGGCTGCACATAGGGCTTGCCGAAATAGAACGCGATGCCGGTGCCGGCGAGCATGACCGCGATGCCCATGGCGATATCGTTGACGCGCGCCAGGCCGCAAATCGCGCCGTGGAGCGCGCCGAGCGCGGCGCCCGCCAGGATCGCGGCGAGCACACCGATCCATGGATTTCCCGTCTCGTAGGACGCCGCATAGGCCGCCATCGCGCCGAGCACGAGCGCGCCTTCGTTGCCGAGATTGATGCGCCCCGATTTCTCGGTGAGGCATTCGCCCACGCTCACGAACAGGAACGGCGTGCTCACGCGCAGCGCGCCGGCCACCAATGCGAACGCCACGGTTCCGAGGTGCTCGATCACGGCGCCTCGCGCGGCTGAAACCAGGCGATCCGTCCGTAGATCGTCTCGCTGGTCAGAATGGAAAGGAAGATCATGCCTTGCAGCACGAGCACGCTCGCGTCCGGCAGGCCGAGACGGCGCTGCAGCAGCCCGCCGCTCGCCGAGATGCCGCCGACCAGCACCGCCATCGGCACGATGGCGAGCGGATTGTGGCGCGCCAGGAACGCGATGAGGATGCCGGTGTAGCCGTAGCCTGCCGCGAGCGACATGTGCGCGCGGCCGTGCACCGCCGCCACTTCGATCATGCCGGCAAGTCCCGCGCACGCGCCGCCGAGCGCGCAGGCGATCACCATGAGCCGCGCGACCGGCAGCCCCTGCAGCTGCGCGGCGCGCGTGTTGCCGCCGGTGACGCGGCAGGCAAAGCCGAAGCTCGTCCAGTCGATCAGGATCCAGAACACGACGCAGGCGACGATCCCGATGGCGAGGCCGGGATGAATATCGGTGCCGGGCAGATGGCCGAGCATGTTGGCCGCCCCGATGTCGGCCGTCGCCGGCTTGTTCAGGCTCGAGGGATCGCGCAGCACGCCTTCCACCAGATGGTTGAAGAGCGCGAGCGCCACGTAGGCGAGCAGCAGGCTCGAGATCGTCTCGTTGATGCCGCGCGCGGCGCGCAGCCAGCCGGCGAGCGAAATCCACGCGGCGCCGGCGACGATCCCGCCGGCCGCCATGGCGAGCTGCACGGCGAGCGGCGGCCAATGGGCAAGCGGCAAGGCGACGACCGTCCCGGCGAGGCCGCCGAGCACGACGGCGCCCTCCCCGCCGATCACCACCAGCCCGAGCCGGGCGGGCAGCGCCACGCACAGCGCGGTAAGCAGCAACGGCGCCGCGCGCTCCAGCGTGTTCTGGAACGAGAACCCGCTGCCGAAGGCGCCACGCCACGCCAATTCGAAGAAGGTGATGGGCGATTTTCCGAGAAACAGCAGGAAAAGGGAGAACGCGGCCGCCGCCAGCGCGAGGGCGACGGCCGGGACCAGCAAGGCCTCGAGCGCGCGCCGAAGCCGAAACAGCCGATCGGGACCGGCAGGTCCCGACGACTGCACCTCGACCGCGAGCGCCCGGCCTCCCAACGCGGAGGAGATCGTCATGTCATGCAATGGCGCCGATCACTCCCTCGACCAGATAGTTCATCGACTCGAGCTCGATGGCGGTCTCCTGGTAGACCTTGCCGGCGGCGATGATCTCACGGCCGCGGTTGTCCTTCATCGGGCCTTTGACCACCGCGAAGCCGCCCTTCATGATCTCGGCCTTGACCGCGTCCGCGCGCTTGCGCCCCGCCTCCGGGACGGCCGGGCCGTAGGGCGACATCTTGATGAAGCCCTCGGCGAGACCGCCGCGCACGAAGTTCGGCAGCGGCTCACCCTTCTGCGCCTTCTCGATGAAGCCGCGATAGACGTTGGCCCAGTTCCACTCCGCGCCGGTGAGATAGCCCTTCGGCGCGAGCTTCTGCTGGTTGGCGTGATAGCCGCAGGTGAACATGCCGCGGCGTTCCGCCGTCTCGATCGTCACCTTCGGCCCGTCGACGTGGCAGGTGATGACGTCGATGCCCTGGTCGGCGAGCGCGTTGGTGGCTTCCGCCTCCTTGACCGGCAGCGACCATTCGCCGGTGAAGATCACCTGCGTGGTGATGGCCGGATCGACGGTGCGGGCGCCGAGCGTGAAGCTGTTGATGTTGTTGAGCACCTGCGGAATCGGCTTCGCTGCGACGAAGCCCAGCTTCTTCGACTTGCTCACGTGCCCGGCGACGACGCCGTTCAGGTACTGGCCCATGCCGATGTAACCGAAATACGAGCCGGCGTTCGTCGGGTGCTTGTCCTTGGTCCAGAGGCCGCCGCAGTGGCGGAACTGGATCTTCGGATATTTCTCCGCCATGCGGAGCACGTGCGGATCGAAGTAGCCGAAGCTCGTCGGGAAGAGCAGCGTCGCGCCATCGAGCTCGATCATGCTCTGCATCGACTTCTGCACGTCGAGCGTCTCGGCGACCTTCTCCTCCTCGAGGAGTTTCAGCCCAGGAATGCTCCTGACCGCGGCCGCGCCTTCGGCGTGCGCCTGGTTGTAGCCGTAGTCGTCCTTCGGCCCGACATAGATGAAGCCGACCACCAGGTCCTTGGCAAAGGCCGGCCGCGCCCCGAACGGAACGAGCGCCGTCGATGCGGCGGCAGCACCGATGCCGTGCAGCGCCTGGCGACGAGAGATGAGGTGACGATCCGACATTAGTACCTCCCTGAAAAACGGATGATGCAAGAAACAGCAAAACACATGCCAGTGGGTACGAGGCCTGTGAGCAAACCTGTGGATGCGCCGGCGCGCCCCGAAACGGCGCTAAGTGGCTGATACGTCAATGCGGGCGGCTCGGCGGAGGCGCCGGTGGATAAAGTCGCGGGGCCGAAACGACAGCCCCACCCGCGTCGTTGTGCTGATCAAAAAATAGGCAAGGTGGCCTCGATCGCCGCAGCGCAGTGGTCCCGACCGTCAGCAGCAGGGCGCGTCCGGCTCGAAATGGCCGGCGAGCGCCTGCTCGAGCGCCGGAATGGCGCGCGCCAGCGGCATATTGGCCGCCATGCCGGCGCGCATCTGCGAAATGACCTCGGCCTGCGCCTTGGGAAGGTCGATGCCGATGACCTTGCCATTTTTGACCACGGTCCGCCCGGCGACGATCAACTCGCCGATGTGTCGAGCCGTCGCGCGCGCCATCATCAATTCCAACGGATCGATGTCGTCACGCAGATGGTCGTCGTCGATTGCCGCCCAATCGAGCAGCAGGAGATCGGCCGGCGCGCCGGGTTCGATCGCGCCGCCGTCGTCCACATTGGTCACCGCGAAGCGGCCATGGGCGAAAGCCAGGTCGAACAAAGTCGCCCGGTCGACCGCGACGTTGAAGCCGGTGCCCACATGGAGGAGATGCGCGAGCCGCATCTCCCGCAACCCGTCGTCGTCCTCGTCGAGCGCGTTGCCGTCGATGCCGAGCGCGACGCGGCAGCCCTTGGCCAGCATGGTGGCGAGCGGCGCGAGGCCGGAGTGCAGCTTGAGGTTCGAGCTTGTATTGACCGCGATGGTGACGCCGCGCTCGGCCAGGAGCTCCAGCTCGTCCGGCCGCGCCCAGACGCAATGGGCAAGCGAGAGGCGGGGCGACAACAAGCCGATCGCGTCGAGATGGCGCACGACGCCGTCCGGATGCGCGGCGTCGGCCCAGGCGCGCTGATAGCGCGTCTCGAGGAGATGCATGTGGATGCGCCGGCCATTGCGCGCGGAGGCCTCCGCGATCGCTTCGAGCAACGCGTCGCTGCACCATTGCGGGCCGTTCGGCCCG
>WNFJ01485619.1_pt2 | contig 10362 bp, 9 predicted proteins | sample 5400461 | NCBI WGS metagenome assembly WNFJ01 (sample SAMN13153349, study PRJNA577476) | soil metagenome | isolation source: 115 cm saprolite on Douglas fir-dominated hillslope | place: USA:California | collected 2013-09-17
AGAACGGCTACAAGGAGATGGCGCGGCGCGCCGTTGAAAGAGGTGCGAACGTGAATCTCGCGAACCTCTCAGGCGTGACCCCGCTGATGGCGGCGAGTTTCTCGGGCGACACGGAGCTCGTGAAAATACTGCTCAAGAAAGGCGCAGAACGCGCCCCGGCGGACCGCGTCGGAAAGACGGCCATGGTCTACGCCGCCGGTCTTGGACATACCGAAGTGGTCGAACTGCTCCTCGCCGACGGCGAGAGCTCTCGCGCCGCGTATCACAACGAGCTCACCGCGTTGATGTGGGCGGCGGCCTACGGCCACGCCGGGACAGTCAAGCTCCTGCTCGCGCGCGGAGCCGACGCGAACGCGCGCGACAACCGCGGCAAGACCGCGCTCGCGATGGCGACCGAGGGCGGACACAAGGAAACGGAGCAAGTGCTCCGCAAAGCAGGCGTCGCGCAATAGATCAGCGGCCCACCGATCTCGGGAACATGAAACCCTTCCTGCGCGCCGGGGCAGCGGTCCTGCTCGTGTGGGGGCTCGGCGCCGAGGCGCAGTTCGTCGACCCTTCGCTCCGCTGGCGCACGCTCGACACCGAGCATTTTTCGGTGCATTTCGCAGAGCACTATCGGTCTCAGGCGCAGGTCGTGGCGCAGGTCGCCGAATCGGTCTATCCGCGGATCACCGGCTGGCTGAAGTGGAAGCCCGAGTCGCGCACACAGATCGTGGTGCTGGACTCGCTCGATTTTTCGAACGGGTACGCCTCGCCGTTCCCGTTCAACTTCATCGGCATCATCCTGTCTCCGCCCGACGAAGGCGAGCTGCTGCAGAACCGCGAGTGGCTGGAGCTCGTGCTGACGCACGAGTTCACCCACATCGTTCACCTTGACCAGGCGCGGGGTCCGGCGGGCGCGCTGCGGCAGATCTTCGGCCGCTATCTCGTACTGCCTCTCCCTTTCACGTTGTTCTTTCCCAGCGGTTTTCCGAATCTGCTGGAGCCTAACTGGATGATCGAAGGCCTCGCGGTCTATTCCGAGTCCGACTGGAACCGGGGATACGGGCGGCTGGGGCAGAGCCATTTCGAGGGCATGATGCGCGCTGAAAGCGCGCGGGGTCTGCGCTCGCTCGCCGAAGTCAATGCTGAGGGACGCGGCTTTCCGCTCAACCGGGATTATCTCTACGGCAGCTATTTCTTCCTGTTCCTCGCCGAGCGCTACGGCCCGGACGCGATCCCGAGGTATGTCGAGACCTACAGCGGCCGCTGGTTTCCGTTCCGGGTTCACAGCACGCCGCGGCTCGTCACGGGCAAGGCGATGGACGAGCTGTGGCTCGAATACAACCAATGGCTGAACGCGCGCTTTGCCGGGAAACCCGGCAGGGAGCCCGACGGGGGCGGAGACATCATCGTCCACGACTGGTCGATTACCAGTCCCCTTCGCACGCCTCGGGGAGATCGCTGGTACGTGCAGGGAAACGGCTACACGCGTCGAAAGCTGATGCGTCAGACCCTGGGCGGGGACGTCGAAGCGGTTCGCAACGCCGAGTCGGGGACGCGGCTTGCGGCGTTTCCCGACGGGGAGCTGCTGCTGTCGCAGCCCGAGATCTGCAATAACTACAACTATTACTACGATCTGTATCGCCTCGGCCGGGGCGACCGGCTGAGCCGGCTGACCCGATGCGGCCGGTTCCGCTTCGCCGCACCCATCGAGGACGGCCGCATCGCGGCGATCCGCGTGGTGAGCGGCGAGGCGGAAGTCGTCCTGCTGAATTCACGCGGCGAGCTCGAGCGCTCGCTTTACCGCGCCACGTCGGGCGAGGCGCTCACCGGGCTCGCCGCCAAAGGCGAGACCGTGGTCGTGACGAGCCTGCGCGGCGAACGCTGGTCGCTCGTGGAGATTGCCGAGGGGAAATCCTCCGTGCTCGTTTCCGACCGGGCAGTCAAGCACTCGCCGCGCTTCGGCGATTCCGCGAGCGAGATCTACTTCGTCGCCGACTACGGCAACGTGGACAACGTCTGGTCGTGGCGGCGCGGCGACCGCAGCCTCGCGCGCTGGACCGACGCGCGGAACGGCGTCAAGGAAATCAGCGCGCCGTTGAGCGGTGAGATGCTCGTGACGACGATCGAGGCCGACGGCGACGTGCTGCGCGTGCTAAGCCTGCCTGGCGCGCCGCTCGAAGTCCGCCAGGCGGCAGCGGAGGCTGCGCCTTCGGCCGCACCGCCGGTGGGCGCATCGCCCCCGGGCGAGGATCGGCCTTATTCCGCGTGGTCTTCGCTCCGGCCGCGCTATTGGCTGCCGAGCGGCTATGCCGCTGACGGCGCCTTGGCTCTCGGCTTGGCGACCGGAGGTCAGGACGCGCTCGGACTGCACCAGTACGCGCTCGCACCCCTGTATGAGATCACCCAGCATCAGGCGCTCGGTAGCGCCGCCTATGTCTATGACAACCGGCACGGACTGCTTCTCAACCGGACGATGACGGTCAAGGCGAGCACGGCGAACAATCAAAAATCCACGGGCAGGGACATCCAGGCCTACGACATCGATGAAACCGCGCAGTGGGTTTCGCTGTGGCGTCACCTCCGGTTCAACGTCAGGTATTACTGGGGCCTCGGCGGCGCTCTGGACCGGGAAACTCTTCATGATCTGGCGGCGGGGACTTCGACTCCGCGCGACGAGCGCGTGCTCGGCCTTGTCTCCGGAGTCGATACGCGCCGCGAGCAGTTTCTGTCGGAAGGCCCGAGCCAGGGGCAGCTGCTGCGCCTTTTCGCCGAGACCTCGAACGGATTGCGCGGCGCCTACTCGGGTAATTTCTATCGGGGCGACTGGCGTGCCTATCTGCCCGCCGGCAAGACGGTCGTATCGCTGCGCTGGAACCAGGCGTATTCGCAGCCGCAAGCCGAGGCGATCCAGTTGGGCGGCGCGGGTGCCAGCTTTTCGGAGGAAGCATTTGCGCTGCCCGTGCTCGACCAGCGCGAATTCCCGCTGCGCGGCTACCGGAGCGGAGAAACCGTGCTCACCGGGCATCGCACGAGTCTGGTCACTCTGGAGTGGCGGGTTCCTATTTCCGACGTCGACCTTCATTTCATGGTCCCACCGGTGGGGGTAAACCGGATTTCGATGAGCGTGTTCACCGAAGCGGGAGCGGCCTGGGACAATGCTCCGCGGCGCTGGTACAAGAGCGGGGGCATGGAGCTGCTCTACGAAGCGCGCGCGGGCTACCTGTTGGGCGTGCAGCTGCGCATCGGCGTTGCCAAGGGATTCGAGGCGCCTGGTGGGACCGAAGGCTACGTGCGGCTCGGGCGCTCGTTCTGAGCGCGAGGAGCCAAAAACCCGGAACGCCTCAAAGCGAGAGCTTGGTCTGGACCAGGAACTGAAACGATTTGATGTTCGGATCGCGGTTCAGGGGGAAGGCAAGATCGACGTGCAGAACGTTCCCGAAGGAAGAGCGCGTGCTCAGAAAGCGCAGGCCGAAGCCGACGTTGCTCAGCCAGCGCGCGCTCGAGGGACTCTCGCCGGGGCCGTCCCAGGCCCGGCCCCAGTCGAAGAACACCGCGCCCCCCACGCGGATCAGGCGGAATGGGTACCAGTCCGTATAGGCGCGCTCCTCGATGTTGAGCAGCACGCGGCGGTCGCCGGTCTGGTAGTTCCGCGGATATCCGCGCAAGCCGGTGTCGCCGCCGAGCGCGAGCTGGTTGGCAAGGTTGGGGTCTTTGGTGGCATCGCCGGCTAGGGAGACGAACGTCAGGATCCGGTTGTCCGGGTGGCCATAGAATCGAATCGAGCCGCTCGCCAGGTGCCGGTCCAGGGGCGCGTAACCGGTCTGCCCCGAGACAGAGGCCGAGCCGAGCAGGACCCGGTTCGACGGAAGCCGGAAGCCGTCGCTCGCGCTGGCGGAGTAGAGCCAGAGGTTTTGCGTCGAGCCGAGGCCCGTCAACGCGCGGCCCAGCTGAACGCTCGATTGGGTTCCCATCGCGAAGTACTCCGGACGCTCGATCAGGTCCCGGTTCTTGACCTTCTCGTAGTCGTCTTGCACGAGCTCGTAGCGGAGAAAAGGAGCGGCGAGCGTCTGATCCTGAGGAAATGGATCGGGAGGTGGAAGAAGGTCCGGTTCAACCTTGAAGGTATCCTTCAGGTAGCTGAAGCCCACCGAATAGCGGCGCGCCCAGCCTCCCACCAGGCCCTCGGACCAGCCGCCGAATACCTGGGCGCTGTCCTGCCCGTGGCGAACCTGGTTCTTTCTCTCTCCGTTGCTGAACACGGAGTCGATGCGGGTGTCGGTGGCGGTCGAAAACCCGGCGGCCCAGCGCGTGTCCAGGGCGTAGAACGGCCGCACGATCGAAATTGCGTTGCTCTGGCCGTCGCTCAGCCGGGAGTGCGAGTAGTCGATCGCGGTCCAGCCGTCGAAAGCGTGGGGCTGCGAGACCTTGTACTCGATTCCGCTGCGATCGGCATCGGTGGAGTGGCTGGCACCGATGAGAACGCCGGTGCCGAGGGCGTTGGTGTCCCGCACCGACCAACCGGTCTTGTTGACGCCCCCCGCGCGGCTCACGCTTGCGCCGGGCTCCAGCGTCCAGGTGTCGCGCGTCCTGACTTCGATGTCGACCACGCCGTCGCGGTAGCCGACCGGCACGATGCTGACATCGTAGAAAATCCGGTTCGAGCGCATCAGGCGCTCGGTCTCTTCGATCAGCCGGACCGAAACACGCTCGCCGGGCTTGAACAACAGCTGGCGCCTGACGACCCAGTCCTGCGTTCGAATGTGAATCGCGTTCGCGGCGCGGTAGAGGATGCCGTTTTCCTTCTCGTCCGCGAGATCGAAGATGTTGCGGTTGTCGATCCGCACCTCGCCGATGACGGCTGCGGCCGCCTCGAGCTCGGCGAAGGACGGGATTCTCCCCGCGGAAGACGGCGACGGCTCCGCGGGGAGCGGATGTTCAGTCGCCGGCTCCTGGGCCGAAGCCGGTCCCAGCGAGCAGACGATGACCGCGCAGCAGCCGGCGAGCAACCGGGCGAGGTCGGCAATGATTCCTACTCCGGCTTGATGCCGGCTTCCTTCACGACCTTCGCCCATTTCACGGTTTCGGAGGCGATGAAGCGCCCGAACTCCTCAGGGCTCATCTGCGCCGCTTCCCCGCCTTCGGTCTCGAAGCGCTTCTTCGTCTCGGCCGAGGCGAGGATCACCGAGAGCTCCCTGTGGAGCCGCTCGATGACCGGGCGCGGCGTGCCGGCGGGCGCGACGATGCCCCACCAGTTGGTGGCTTCGTAGCCGGGCACGCCCGCCTCCGAAATCGTCGGCAGCTCGGGCAGGGCGGCGACGCGCTTCGCGCTGCCCACGCCCAGCGGCTTCAAGCGTCCGGAACGGATGTGGGGCAGCGTCTGGATGAGCGAGCCGATCGCGATCTGGGTGTTGCCCGCGATCACGTCCATCATCGCGGGGCCCCCGCCCTTGAACGGAATGTGCACGATGTCCAGGCCCGATTGCAGCTTGAACAGCGAGCTCGCGAGATGCTGGAAGCTGCCGACGCCGGCCGAGGCGTAGTTCAGCTGCCCGGGCTTTTCCTTTGCGAGCGCGAGGAGATCTTTCAGCGAATCGACCGGCAGGTTCGCGGTGACGGCGAGCACCACGGGCCCGGTGCCGAGCAGAGCGACCGGAGCAAAGGCGTTGATCGGGTCGTAGGGCAGCTTGTACATCGAGGCGCCGAACGCGTGGGCGACCGAAATGAGGAGCAGCGTGTATCCGTCAGCAGGGGCTCTCGCAACGGCCTCTGTGCCGATAATCCCTCCGGCGCCGCCCTGGTTGTCGACGACGACCTGCCTGCCCAGCCGCTCGGAAAGCTGGAAGGCGATCATGCGCCCGACCACGTCGTTGCTGCCGCCGGGCGGAAACGGGATGATCATCCGCACCGGCTTGCTCGGATAGGCCTGCGCGGCTGCGTTCGTTGTATACAGCAGTGCGGCGGTGGATAACGCGAGAAACAGCATCGCGGATTTCAGTGTCTGTGGCATCTCTCCTCCGAATTCAGCGCGCGCCCAATTCGATCAGCGCGGTCGTCTCGATGTCCTCTCCGAACCACGCCTTGAGCGCCGCCTCGCGTTTGCCGATGTATTCGATGTGCCCGTCGCGTTGCGTCATCGGCAGGTCGTGGCCGGGAACGAGGACGCTTCCCGGCCGTTTTTGCCACAGCTGCCAGATCCTCTCGATCGACGCCGCGCTGAGCGCGGCGTCGTAGGTGGCTTCGCCTTTGCGCGAGAGCAGCTCCGCGCGGTTCTTCGCGGCGTCGCCGGTGAAGATCGCGTCGCGCTCCTTTCCCTCGAGGACGAACACGAGATGCCCCGGAGTATGCCCGGGCGCAGCATGCGCCCTGAGTCCCGGCATGCATTCCTGCTCGGCCGCGACGGGTTGCAGCGAGGGCCAGCTCTCCAGCTCGCGCACGTAGAGCTCTGGCACCGGCGTTTCGCCCCAGGGCTCGGCCATCGACCACGCGAGCTCCCTCGCGCCGATGATGATTCGCGCCTGGCGGAACAGGATCCAGTTGAGCGAGTGATCGTAATGCGAATGCGTGAGGATCACGTCGGTCACGTCGGCGGGCTCCAGCCCGCGTCTTGCGAGCTGCGCGATAAGGCCCTTGCGCATATTGAAGCTGCCCACGTCGACGAGCGCCACGTGCCCGCGGCCGCGTATCAGCGCGATCGTGCTCCAGCCCAGGCCCCCGTGGCAGACCATCCTGCCGGGGAAGCCCTGGATCAGGACGTCGATTTCGTAGTCGTCAACTTTCATTGCTTCCATCTTCACTCCGCCCGGATGTTGGCTTCCCGGATCAGCCTACCCCATTTCTCGGAATCGGCACGCATCGCGGCGCCGAACTGCTCGGGGGTGTTGCCTACCGCGGTCGCGCCCATCGCGGAAAGTCTTTCCGCGATCCCCGCGTCCTGGAGGACCTTGACGACGTCGGCATGGATTCTCGCGATGATCGCGCCGGGAACGGCGGCCGGCGCGACCAGACCGAACCAGTTGGTGAGCTCGTAGCCCGGAAGCGACTCGGCGACGGTCGGAACCCCGGGGAGAAGCGGCGAGCGCGCGGCGCCGAGCACCGCGAGCGCGACGAGGCGCTTGTCGCGTATGTAAGGCAGCGCCTGCACCAGGCTGTCGCAGGTGAGCGACACCTGCCCTCCGAGCAGGTCCTGGAAGCTCGGCGCGCTGCCCTTGTACGGGACGTGAACGAGGTTCACCTTCGCCATGCTCTTGAAGAGCTCGCCCGCGAGGTGCGGCGCGCCGCCCGGGCCCGAAGACGAATAATTGATTTCCCCGGGGCGCGATCTTGCGAGCGCGATCAGCTCGTCGACGTTGCGGGCGGCCAGCGAGGGATGCGCGACCATCACGAAATGCACTGCGACGACCTGAGTGACCGGAGCGAAATCGCGCAAGGGATCGACCGGCATCTTCGCGATCAGATGCGGGTTGACCGCGAGGTTCCCGAGCGTTCCCATGAAGAGCGTGTGGCCGTCGGGCGCCGAGCGCGCGGCGAATTCGGTGCCGATCACGCCGCTCGCACCCGCGCGGTTGTCCACGATCACCTGCTGGCCCCACAGGTCGGCGAGTTTGGGCGCGAGCAGGCGCGCCACGATGTCGGTGCCCCCGCCCGCCGGGAATGCGACGACGATGCGCACCGGTTTCGCGGGGAAGGTTTGAGCAAGCGCGCAGGCGCTCGCCGAAACGGCCAGCAGCGCGACGATCCCGGCCGAGATTCTCTTCATGTCGGGCGCTCAGGAATCGAAGGGTGTGACCGAAACATCGAGCTTCGCGACTCCGGCGCGCAGGGCTTCATCCTGCAGCGGATCGATCTCTGCGGCGCTGTACGGGATGCCGCTCCGCGCGCGCTTTTCTTCCTCGCGCGCCTCGATCTCCCCGGGCAGGAGGATCTCGTCGAAACCTTCTGCCTTGGGGCAGGCGCGCACGCGCTCGACCAGGGTGTCCATGCGGGCGCGGTATTCCTTCTTCGACACGAACAGGTCCGGCTTCATCGCGAGGAAGAAGTGTCCCACGTTCTGCGGCCGGTCGAACACCTTGTATTGATCGGTCACGTTGCCGGCAAAGGCCGCTCCCGAGAGCACGCCCCCGAAGATGTCCATCAGCATCGAGAGGCCCGAGCCCTTCGGCCCTCCGATCGGCAGCACCACGCCCTTCAGGGCTTCCGTCGGGTCGGTCGTGGGCCGCCCCTGCGCGTCGAGCGCGTAGCCGAGGGGAATCTTCTCGCCGCGCTTCTCGGCGATCCGGATCTTGCCGCGCGCGGCGACCGCGGGCGACATGTCGAGCACGAAAGGCGCGAGCTTCCCGCCCGGGGCGCCCGCGGCGAGCGGGCTCGTGCCGAGCAGGGCCCCGCGCCCGCCCCAGGGCGGCATGGCGGGCGAGGCGTTGGTGAACACGAACGAAACGAAGCCCGCATCGAGCGCTTGCAGCACGTAGGACGCTGCCATGCCGAAGTGGGTGCTTCTGCGCGCCGAGGCGATGCCGATCCCCGATTTGCGAGCGAGCGAGATCGCTTCCGCCATGGCGCGCGTGCCGATCACGAATCCGAAGCCGTTCTGGCCGTCGAGCGCCGCCGCGGTGGGGGCGACCCGTTTAGGGAAAAGCTTCGGCTTGGGGTTGATGAGGCCGCGGCGAAGGCGGTCGAGATACCCCGGAAGACGCGTGAGGCCGTGCGTGTCCACGCCGCGCAGATCGGCGCGCACCAGGCACGCGGCGACGGTCGCGGCGTCCTTCTTCGGCACGCCGTGCGCGGCGAGCAGCGCCCTCGCAAACGCGTCGGCCTCCTCGTGCCCGACGAATACGCGCCCGCTCATCGCAGCGCGATCTCGTGCACCTGCTTCGCGCGCGCGGTGGATTCGGCCAGCAGGAATGCGAGATCGGTGCCGGTCGATACGTACCGCGCCCCCATTTTCACGAACTCCGCCACGAGCTTGGGGCGCGTGGCGAGGCCGCCCACGCCGACGTGCTTGCCGTGCTTCTTGCAGGCGGCGATCGTGCGCGCGTAAGCATCGCGCACGCGCTCGTGCTCGTATTGTCCGGCGAGTCCCATGTCGGCGAGGAGGTCGTTGGTGCCGATCAGCACCATGTCCACGCCTTCGACCGCGGCGATCTCGCCCGCCTTGTCGATCGCGTCGGCGGTCTCGAACTGAACGACCACCATGGTCGCCTCGTTCATCGCGGCGTTCGCCTCCGCGGCGGGAAACGGGCGGTAATGCAGGTGCGGCAGTGCGCCTCCCATGGAGCGCTCGCCCAAGGGGGGGTATTTCGCCGAGGCGACGACTTCGCGCGCCTCGCCGGCCGAGCGGATATGGGGCGCGATCACGCCGAGCGCGCCGCCGTCGAGCGCCCGCGAGACGTGCTCGGGCCGGGCGCTCGGCACGCGCACGAAGGGCGCGATGCCGATCTCCATCGCCGCGATGCAGATCTGGCCCGTCGTCTCGAGCGAAAGGCTCGAGTGCTCGACGTCCACGTAGATCGAATCGAAGCCGGCGGCCTTCGCGAGGCGCGCGATCTCGATCGAGCGCACCAGGCGCACCGTCATCGAAGACACGACCTCGCCGCGCGCGAGCTTCTCTTTTACGTTGTTGCGCACGATTTCGCTGGGACGTGCGGACATGGCGTCTCTCCCGGGCAGGTGCCCGCTATTGTATGCTTGCGCGCTCGGGGGAATCCGTGGTCCGGTCGGACCGGGGCGCGATGCGCCACGATATCGCAATCCGAAGCGGGACGGTGTTCCACAGCCGCGTCCCGAAGAGTTAAACTGGCCACCTTCACAAGGAGGAGACGACCCATGGCACCTCTACACCTACTCCGAGCATGTGCATTCGCCCTGATCGCGGCATTCCCCGTGGCTACCGCTCTGGCGGCGGCCGGCGGCAGCAAGGGCGCGAGCGCCGGCGACGCGACCGGCGGCAGTCAGCGGATGGATACCGGGAGCGCCCTGGTGCAGCTCGACGGCGAGCCGCTCGCGACCGACATCAAGACGAAACCGCCCCAGGGAAAGAAAATCGACTTTGACAGCAGCAGCGTCAAGTCGTACCGCGCCCAGCTCTCGGCGCTGCGCAACAGCTTCAAGGCGTGGCTGAGCGCAAACGCTCCGCGAGCCCAGGTTACGGGGGAGTTCGACCTGGCGCTGAACGCCGTGGCGGTGCGGCTGAACGGCGAGGCGCTCACTACGCTTGCCGCCGCTCCGATGGTGCAGCGCGTGGAGTACCAGGGAATGTATTACCCGACGATCGCGGACCCGGACCTGTCGATCATCAGCGCGGTGGACGCGTGGAACAGGGCCGGTGGTGCCGCCGGCGCCGGGGAAGGGGTGAAGGTGGCCGTGGTGGACACGGGCATCGAC
>WNFJ01174277.1_pt2 | contig 10360 bp, 6 predicted proteins | sample 5400461 | NCBI WGS metagenome assembly WNFJ01 (sample SAMN13153349, study PRJNA577476) | soil metagenome | isolation source: 115 cm saprolite on Douglas fir-dominated hillslope | place: USA:California | collected 2013-09-17
TGAAGATGGACGGAACGTTCAGGCGGCACATGGCCATCATCATGCCGGGCAGTGACTTGTCGCAGCCGGCCAGGCCGACGAGACCGTCATAGCCATGACCGCGCATGGTGAGCTCCACCGAGTCGGCGATCACCTCGCGCGAGGGCAAGGACGACTTCATGCCTTCGTGCCCCATGGCGATGCCGTCGGTGACCGATATGGTGCAGAATTCTCGCGGCGTGCCGCCCGCGGCCGTCACCCCCATTTTGGCCGCCTGCGCCTGCCGCATCAGCGCGATGTTGCAGGGAGCGGCCTCGTTCCAACACGAGGCAACGCCGACAAAGGGCTGATGGATTTGCGCCCGGGTCAGCCCCATGGCGTAGTAGTAGGAGCGGTGCGGCGCGCGCTCGGGCCCCTCGGTTACGTGCCGACTGGGCAGCCTCGATTTGAGGTTGGTCTTCGCGTCCATGAACCTGTCCGGCCTTCCTGCTGCGCTGCACCATAACCAAAAAGCGCAGCAGCTTTTTTGGCTTTTATCGTCTCCGAGAACGGTATGGCCAAATCGCGGCGCCCAACCCGTCCTCGACCCGCTGTGGCTGGAATGTTTCAGAGGTGTTGCCGATGCGCTACAGATTTATGACTCTATTAACCGCTTTGCGACCCCCATACCTCATCCGAGCGGTTGCGATGCGCCAATCACGGCACAGCTTCGATTGCGGCACCGATTACAGGTACGCTTGGCCCCCCGGACGGCAGGCGCGACCGCCCTCCCCGATCGCCCCGACAGTCCCGCAAGGGTAGGCTCATCGCCCAGGTAGCTGATGCACCCCTCGAGAACTGCCTTCATGCCAAGATTGTTGGACCGGCGCTTCTTTGCGCGCAGCGTGCACGCGGTCGCTCCCGACCTGATCGGCGCAACGCTGCTGTGCCGTGGCGTCGGTGGGATCATCGTCGAGGTCGAGGCCTATCACCAGACCGATCCAGCCGCGCACAGTTATCGCGGGCGCACGCCGCGCAACGCCGTGATGTTCGGCGCCCCGGGCCACGCCTACGTCTATCGCTCTTACGGCATCCACTGGTGCCTCAATTTCGTTTGCGAGCCGGAAGGAAGCGCCAGCGCCGTTCTGTTAAGGGCGTTGCAGCCGACCGACGGGGTCGCGACCATGCGCCGACGTCGCGGGGTCAAGGACGAGCGCCTGCTCTGTTCGGGGCCGGGACGCTTGTGCCAGGCGCTTGGCATCACCGGCGATGCCAGCGGGTGCGCGCTCGAGCCCCCATGGTTCGAACTGCGCGCGCGAATATCCGCGCCCGAGATCGCGATTGGTCCGCGGATCGGAATCAGCGTGGCGCTCGAGCATCCATGGCGCTACGGTCTCGAAGGTTCGCCCTTCTTGAGCAAGCCGTTCGGCCGCACCTGACCGTCGCCGGCGCCAACGGCCGTGAAACGGTCACTCCACGTCGGGGACGAACAACTCGTCGGGAGACACCGCCCGCGGAGAGAGCCCCTGCTCGTGGACGAAGCGGCCTATCGCCGACAAGGTGGGACGGTTGGCATCGAGCCCATACGACCAGAAATCCCTGCCGAAGACGCGCCAAGCCTCTTCTACGTGATCGAGAAGCCATGGCAGCGAAAGGTGCAGCGCGTCGCTGTCATAGAGGCCTGCGACGGCCAGATCCTTCGCGGCGCGAAACGCCTGGTAGATGCTGCGCGCGGCCCAGGGGTGCTCTTGGTACACATCCGCGCGCAGCACCACGGTGTGCATGATCGGGAAGATCTGCGTTCGGCTGTAGTAATCCTGCTCGACCTGCTTGAAGTTGGGAAACAGCCGGGCAATGCGCGGCGATCCCTTGAGGAAAAGGGACGGGATGTAGATCGAGAGCAAGGCGTCGAGCTCGCCCGCCTCAAACAGGCCTTCGAGCGTTTCGCCGGGCTTAAGAAAATCCAGGCGGACATTCTTCGGCAGGTTCAGCGCAATGAGCGGCGGCTCGGTGAACGTATTGAGCCCGCCCATGAACCAGTGCAGATCGGACGGCGCCACCCCGTAGTCGTGCTGCAGCATTCCACGCATGAACACGAGCGCGGTCGCGCTGTATTGGCTGGTGCCGACGCGCTTGCCCTTGAGATCCGCGGGCGCCTCGATGCCGGCATCGGTGCGGACATAAATGCAGGAATGACGGAAAATTTTCGAGAGCGCGACCGGAACGGCGACAAACGGGCACTGCCCGCGCCCCTTAAGCGCCGCGTAGGAAGCCAGCGACAACTCGGAAACCTGGAATTCCTGGTCGTCCAGCATGCGCTGGAACGTGTGCCGAGGGCGCAGCACCTTGATATCGAGATCGATGCCCTCGGGCCGTACCCGTCCATCCATCAGCGCCCGGGTGCGGTCATAGTCCCAGCACGCCAGCGTAAGCTTGAGATTGGGCATCGCGGGTCCGGTCTCCCTTTAGTTCAGGCTCGCACCTTGCAGACGCTCCAGCGCCTCGACGATCTTGCGGCGGCGCGCCTCTGCCTCCTCGCGTCGCTCGCGTTCACCCTCGACCACCTCCTCCGGCGCTCGCTTGATGAAATCGGCATTGGCAAGCTTGCCGTCGATACGGGCGATCTCGCCGACGATCCGCGCCAGTTCCTTCTCCAGCCGCATCCGCTCGGCCGCAAAGTCGATGACGCCCTTGAGCGGCAGGGCCGCGACCTCGCCGTGCACGACAAGCTGGACGGAGCCCGGCGGCGGGCTTGCCGCAATGGCAAGGCTGGACAGGCGCGCCAGCCGCTTGACGACGTCTGCCCAGCGCCCGGCGCGCGTCTCCGTGGTGGCCGAGACGCTCGCCAATACGAGCGGAATTTCGGTCGCCATGATGTTCATTTCCGCCTTCACGGAGCGGATGGCCGCAACGAGGTCGATCACCCATCCGATCTCGACTGCGGCGGTCTCGTCATCGAGCGCCATATGATCGGGCCACGGCGTGAGCGCGAGCAGATCGTCGCGGACCGGCCCCCCAATCGCCGTCACGCTCCACAGCTCTTCGGTGACGAAGGGCATGAATGGATGCAATATCTTGAGGATTTCGTCGCGAACCCAGGCCGTCATCGCCCGCGTTTCGACCTTGGCCGGCTCGTCGGAGCCTGAGAGCACGGGCTTCGCCAGCTCGAGATACCAGTCGCAGAAAATGTTCCAAACGAACCGGTAGACCGCGCCCGCCGCCTCGTTGAACTTGTAGGCCTTGATTGCACGCGTCACTTCGCGCCCGGCATTCCCGGTCTCATGGGCGATCCAACGGTTCAGCGTCAGTTGCGCGCTTTTCGGGTCGAAACCGGGCACCGTCACGCAGCCGTTGATTTCGGCGAAACGACAGGCGTTCCACAGCTTGGTCACGAAATTCCGGTAGCCTTCGACCCGCTGGGTTGACAGCTTGACGTCGCGGCCCTGCGCCGCCAGCGCAGTCAGCGTGAAGCGCAGCGCATCGGCGCCATATTCATCGACCAGCTCAAGCGGATCGATGACGTTACCCTTCGACTTCGACATCTTGGCGCCACGCTCGTCGCGCACCAGCGCGTGGACGTAGACGGTGCGAAACGGCACCTCCTTCATGAAGTGCAGACCCGCCATCATCATGCGGGCGACCCAGAAGAAGATGATGTCGAAGCCGGTGACCAGCGCATCGGTCGGATAGAAGCGCGCCAGCTCCGGCGTCTGGTCCGGCCAACCGAGCGTCGAGAATGGCCACAGGGCGGAGGAAAACCAAGTGTCAAGAACGTCCTCGTCGCGCCAGATGCCCCATCGCTTTCCCTGAGAGTCGTTCTGAACCTCAAGGGCTTGTTTCAAGCCTTTTACAACGACAACCTCGGTTCCGTAGTAAAGCTCTGCATTTTCAATTGCCACCGCCTCCGACTCGGCAACAAAGGTTTCATAAGGTGCGCTACTCTTTCCTTGAAATATCGCTTTCAAACCTTCTTCAGTTGGAAATCCATACCACGCCGGAATCTGATGGCCCCACCAGAGCTGGCGCGAGATGCACCAGGGCTGGATATTGTCCATCCAGTTGAAATAGGTCGTTTCCCAGCTCTTCGGCACGAATGTCGTGCGGCCCTCGCGCACGGCTGCGATCGCCGGCTGCGCCAGCTTCTGGGCGTCGACATACCATTGATCGGTGAGATACGGCTCGATCACGACGCCGGAGCGCTCCCCGTGGGGAACCACGTGGGTGTGCGGCTCGACCTTTTCGATCAAGCCCAATTCCCGCATGCGCTCGACGATCTGTTCGCGCGCCACGAAGCGATCGATGCCGTGCAGCAGCATGGTTTCGCCCAGCCCGGCCGTCTCCTTGCCGCCGGCGAGGAATGCCTCGTTGCTCTCCAGGTTGAGCCGGCCTTCCATATCGAGCACGTTGATGAGCGGCAGTTCATGCCGGCGCCCGACCTCGAAGTCGTTGAAGTCGTGGGCGGGCGTGATCTTGACCGCACCGGTGCCTTTCTCGGGATCGGTATAATCGTCGGCGAGGATCGGGATGCGCCGGCCGACCAGCGGAAGAACGACGTTGCGCCCGATCAGATGCCGGTAGCGCTCGTCGTCGGGGTGCACGGCGACCGCACTGTCGCCGAGCATGGTTTCCGGCCGCGTGGTCGCGACGGTGATGTAGGTGTTGATCAGGCCTTCGACCGGATACTTGAAGTACCATAGATGTCCCTTGACCTCGACCTGCTGGACTTCCAGATCCGAGATCGCGGTCAAAAGCTTGGGGTCCCAGTTGACCAGGCGCTTGTCCTTGTAGATGAGGCCGGCGCGATACAGCTCCACGAAAACCTTGCCGACCGCGCGCGAGAGCCCCTCGTCCATGGTGAAACGCTCGCGCGACCAGTCGCAGGAGGCGCCGATCCGTTTCAACTGATTGATGATGATGCCGCCGGATTCAGCCTTCCAGGCCCACACTTTTTCGAGGAATTTTTCGCGGCCGAGCGCGCGCCGGTTCGGCTCCTGCCGTTCCATGAGCTGGCGCTCGACGACCATCTGGGTGGCAATGCCGGCATGGTCGGTGCCCGGCTGCCAGAGCACGTCGCGCCCGCGCATGCGCTCGAAACGCGCCAGCACATCCTGCAGGGTGTTGTTGAGGGCGTGCCCCATATGCAGGGAGCCGGTGACGTTGGGCGGGGGGGTGACGATGCAATAGGGCCCCGGACGCCCGGAAAGGAAGGCGCCCGCCTCTTCCCAGGCGGCATAGATGCGTCCCTCGACCTGCGATGGCTGGTAGGTTTTATCGATCATTGCGGTTTCGGTTTCGGATCGCTGCGAATTGGCTACGCCATCATCGATCGCACCGACTGATGCCATCAGCCGGGGACGGCGGACGATCAATGGGATGCTGGGTCGGCTCTTGGGGTGCGGATTACAGTTGCGGGCCCGGATATGCAAGATATGCAATACGCGGATCACGATGGCGCAATCGCGATTGCGGCCAACGCGGTCCCGGGACGATGACGATTTCCTGTGTGACGCGCCGCGCCCGACCGTTGCCGGGCGGGACTGACCGAGCCGGATCGCCGCGTGCGGCGGCCCAGGCTCGACGTTTCTCAACCTCGTCCGCGTGAGATGCGTTCGATCTCGGCCCGGACCAGCTGCTCGACCAGCCCGGGCAGGTTCCCGTCGAGCCAGGACTTCAGGAGCGGCTGCAACATGTCCTTGATCACATCCTCAAGCGTGCGGGCATTTTGCGCCCGCACCGCATGGGCAAGCCTATTGAAGGCGGAATCGACGGCCGCGCTGGTGGCCGCCGACATCAGGGGTTGCTCTGGAAACTGCATCTGGGGACCGTCATGGGCCGCCGACGGCTCGGTGAAATGCTCCGGCGCGGACGGTCCCTCGACGGTGCGGAACCCCGCCGAAGGGCTTGCCGGCCCTGCCATCGCCTTCGCTGCCCTGTGCTCGGCCTCTGCCGCGGAAGCCGTTGTGGCCTTGAGCCCGGCGAGCATCTCATCGAGCACGGTCTCGTTGACTGAGGGCTCGGCGGCCGCCGTCGGGAGGGGCACAAATTCCGGCGTCGGGGCGGCCGGCGCAGCCGCAACCGGCCGCAATGGTGCGGCTGCAGCTGCCATGGGTGGCGCCCTAGGCGGTTCCGGCGGGCTTTTCACCGCGTCATCATCGGCAATGATTCGGCGGATGGAGGCGAGGATTTCCTCCATCGAGGGTTCTTGCGCCTTTGCAGCCTGAGTCATCTGCCGCGTCCCGCTCAAGCTCGCATCGATTGACCAAGCGAATGGGCGTTCCAAGCGATCTTGGGCTTCATGCGATCTGGCGTCCTAGCCAATCGCCGTTCAAGCGACACAGCACCGCCCCGGAATCACCCGTCCGCATCACTACTGCAGTATGGCATGTCGCAACTCGAAGGCAAGCAACGTTATGGCCACCGGCGCGACCTGTGCGGCGATTCGAGTTCAAGATCATCGCGGTGCGCTGCGCCCGCGCTAGTGGGGTTTTGGATTTGAAGTTCCGATACGGACTCGCGGCACTATTGATAGGAACTTCAAAGCCACCGCGCTAGCGCCCGTCGGGCGTGCGCACACCGATCCAGTTGTCCCGGACTTGCTGGTAGTGCACCATCGGATCGTAGGTCGCGATGTGCAAGCCCAATATCTGCGGCGCAAGCGAGCCGACCGAGGCCAGGACCGCGTAGGAGGCCACGATCCGGTCATGCTGGGCGGTGACGAGCGCGGTGCGCGCCTGCACCAAAGCCTGCTGGGCGTTGAGCACGTCGAGCGTGGTGCGCTGCCCGACCCGCGCCTCCTCGCGTACGCCGTCGAGAGCGATCTCGGCCGAGGTCACCTGCGCGGTCGTGGCGTCGACCTGCGCCTTGGCGGCCTCGAGCTGCCCCCAGCTCTGGGTGACGTTCTGTTGCACCGCGAGGCGCGCGGTATCGAGGTCGAGCCGCCTCTGGCCCAGCGTTTCCTTGGCCTGGCGGATGTTGGCGTATTCGGCGCCACCCTGATAGATCGGCACCGTGAGCTGACCGATCACCGATGCCGACAGCGTCTCGAGACTCGTCAGGCTGGTCGCCGAGCCATAACTCTTCTGAAAGCTGCCGTTGAGCGACAAGGCCGGATAAAGAACGGCCTCCTGCACCTTGACCTGCTCGACTGCGGCATCGACGTTGAACATTGCGGTGGTGATGGCCGGATTCTGCGATGCCCCCCGCGCCAGCGCGCCGGCCAGGGTCGGCGGGAAGAAGCGGTCGACCGGGCTCGCGCTGGCGAGCTTGCCGGGCTCGACACCGATCACCTGAACATAGGCCGATTTCGACGTGACGTAGTTGGATTCGGCCGCATGCAGCGAAGAGCGGCCGGCGGCAAGACTCGATTCCGCCTGCGCCAAGTCGGTGCGCGTGACCTCGCCGGCGGTGAAGCGATCGCGCGTTTGCCGCAGCGTCGCCTCCAGCACCCTGACGTTGTTGCGCTGAAGCTCGAGCAGGGCGGCGTCGCGCAACAGATTCATATAGGCGGTGGCGGCGTTGAGCAGGATCGTCTGCTCGGTGGTGCGCAGCGTCTCGCGCGAGGCGAAAACCTGGCCCTCGGCCAAGCGGGTCCGGCTGGCAGTCTGGAAACCGTTGAAAAGCGTCTGCCTGGTCGTCAGTCCGTAGCTACCGGTGCCAATGGCGCCGACCGACCTGTTGTAGCCAATGTTGTTCGTGCCCTTGGCGAGAGAGTCCAGGTATTGCTCGCCGATCTGGGCCGTCGCCGAGACTGCGGGGCGATAGCCGGACAGCGCCACGCCGACGTTTTCGTCGGTCGCGCGGGTGGCGGCGCGCTGGGAATTGATCTGCGGATTATTCTGGTAGGCGAGCGCCAGCGAGCCTTCAAGCGTGTCGGCGTTGGCCCGATGCATGGCGGCGCCGGTCAGCGCGGTGGTGGCGATGAGAGCCATCCGCGCGGCCCGCGCAACCAGACACGGACGCCCAGAGCAATTCAACATTGAACCCAATCCACCCAACGCCGGCCGGCCAAACCCAACGGCGCAACGCCCCCAGCTGCTCGCCCAACCTTAGAGGGGTTCCGGTCCGCTTGAAACCCTCCAAAATCCGCCCAAGTGAAAAAGCTGGGTATTGGCGCATTCCGGCCACACCCCTCAAAAAATCAAGCAAAAATGGGCTTTACCGCTAGAATACAAAGGCCGGCGGGGCGGAGAATCCGGGCAGCAAGGGGGCCGCGGCATCGAAAATCGGCCGCCCGCCGCATTCCCCGCCGATCGAGCAGTAGAGCATGGCCTTGCCGGCGGGACCGCGAGCCAGCACGCCGACGAGGCGGCCGCCGGGCTTGAGCTGTCGCAAGAGAGCTTTTGGCGCGACCTCGGACGCCCCATTGAGGACGATGACGTCATAGGGGGCTTGCGCCGGCCAGCCGTCGGCCAACGGTCCGCTCACGACCTGTACCTGGCTCAGGCCGAGTGCGCGCAGGTTGTCACGCGCAAGCTCCGCCAACCCGGTATCCTGTTCCAGCGCGACGCCCGAATGCGCCAGCCGCGCCAGGACCGCGGACGAGTAGCCGGTGGCGCAGCCGACATCGAGCACGTGGTCGCCATCGGCGATCTCGGCAGCCTGAAGCAACTTGGCGAGCACCATGGGCTTGAGCAGGCGGCGCGCCGGCTTGCCCGGCTGCGCGGCGGTCACCGGAACATCGAAATCGAGATAGGCCAAATCGGCCTGTTCGGGAGGCAGGAAGCGCTCGCGCGGCACCGCCAGCATGGCCGCGATGAGGCGCAAATCGGTGACGTCGCTGGTGCGAACCTGACTGTCGACCATGATGCGGCGCGCGGCGGCAAAGTCGATCATCGTGAAAATCCAAACATTCAAGATCCAGGCATTCGAGATCCAGGCATTCGCGGCAAAGCGCCCTCACCTATCGGCGCGACTTTTCTTGCGGTAAGGCGGCCCAAAAGGCAAGGCACTCGCTCTTTCCTGAAAATGCTCCTGGATTGCCCGACGCGGCAAGCTCCTGTATAGCGGGCCCGATGCTGTCTGGGGCCGGTTTTGGCCGCGCCGCACTCTGAAAACGGCCACGTGGCGGAGTGGTTACGCAACGGTCTGCAAAACCGTGTACCCCGGTTCAATTCCGGGCGTGGCCTCCAAGTAAATCAAAGACTTAGCCCTATGTGGAGGTTTTAGAATCGTTTTGAGTCAGTGAAAAGTCAGCGTGAACCAGCCACTCGACCATCACCCCTTCCCTGTTTTCCATGCCCGACATATCGGCAGAGGTACAGCTTAGGCCAACCCGGATTGGCTTTCTCGTGCGCCCGACCGACCTCTCCTCGGTGCGCGCGATCATGCGCGCGTGCGCCTGCCTGTGGGGCGGCATCTACAATCCCATCATCCCGGTTTTTGAGAGGCCGCCGAAGGAGTGGAAGCCGGAGATCTACGAGCGCTTCAAGGGGCCGGCGATCGCCAAGGGGTACGTCCGGTTCTTCGAACCCGACGTCTTTGTCGAGGCCGAGAAAGGCCTGCTCGAGAAGGCGGGCCTCGGCGCCCTGCGCGAAGAGCACGCGATGCACCCGCAGGTCATCACGCTGAAGGAGTTGTTCGAGCCCGAGGACGGCCGGTCATGGTCGGAGCCCGAGTTCGGGCTCAGCGTCCATGACTTGCTCGGTCACGTCTACAAGACGGAGCAGCAGTTCGTCCGCCGCGACAAGCGCCTGGTCAAGCCAGAACGCGGCAAAGCGCTCACCGAGGCGATGTTCGGCGCCTACCCCGCGTCGTCCTACGTGCGATACATCGCGCAGGCGTACACCGACGTCTACCAGCCGGAGGAGGTCGGCGCCGATCCCGACACATGGCGCCGCGTGTTCCTGAAGGGCGCGGAAACGCCGCTGACCGTGACCGAGCACGGTCTCGAAGCGGAGCGCCGCTGGCGCCACGACGGGCTCCTGTTCGTTTTCGACCCCTCGCGCCCCACCGACAGCATCGACCTTTGGAACCTGAGGCTCGAACCGCGGACCGTGCTCCCCATCCCCGCGGGATGGTTCGAGGCCTTGGCCGACGACATCCACGACGTGCTGAAGTCCCAGCACCGCCCCGTGATCGGCAACCCGAGCGGTCTGATGCACCGGGCCACGATCGAGTTCGCCCGCTCGATAGCGAGGACCGAGGCCGAAGCGCTGATCCACAAAATCAAGCCCGACCTGCCGCCCGGCGCGCTCGAGGTCAAGCATTGGCGCAACCTCATTTGGATCGATCACCGCGACGACAGTGTCCGCCGCGACAGCCGATTGAAGGTCTCGGCGAAGGAACGGAGCGCTGATCTCGCCGTCGCCGAGGAAAGGGGCAAGTTCAGCACATCCTTCGAGACGCTGGTGCCCGATTTCTTGGACCGCGACGGCAAGGGCGGCCACCAGTGGGTCAACGTCGT
>WNFJ01602194.1_pt1 | contig 10360 bp, 5 predicted proteins | sample 5400461 | NCBI WGS metagenome assembly WNFJ01 (sample SAMN13153349, study PRJNA577476) | soil metagenome | isolation source: 115 cm saprolite on Douglas fir-dominated hillslope | place: USA:California | collected 2013-09-17
TTCTGGGGGAGTGCCTGGGAGAGAGCCTTGACGATCAGATCGATCAGCAAGCCCAGCGGAGTGAAGTACCACTGGCAGGCCGCCGGTTCCTGGGCGTAGAACATCGACCCCAGCGGGGCAGTGACCGTCAGCGTGGGAAATGTGCCGCCGTCGACCGGCCGGTCGGGGTTGATAAGCAGCTTGTAGGCAACACGTGCCGCGGAGATCGTCTGAGCGATACCACAGTTAACCGGTCCCGTTGTGGCTGGCGAAGACCCTGCCAGGTCAATTGCCATCTTATCGCCGGATACGTCGACGCGCACTTTGACCACCACGACTTCCGTGCCGATACCGTCGTTGTCCAGGCAACCCTCGGCAGTGTATGTGCCATCAGGGATGGCGGTGATGGCTTCGCGGTCCAGTTGTGCAGACTGGCGGAAGATTTCGTTGCGTGCAGCCCAGATGGTTTCCAGGCCAAAACGGTCGATGATCGCCCGGAAGCGATCTTCACCTTTGCGACAGGCAGCGATCTGCGCGTTCATATCGCCAACCAGAGAATAGCCAAAGCGTCCATTGCGGCGCAGAATATCCACGATATCCTCACGCATCTGATAGCGAGAACAAATCCTGGTCGGACCGAAGCGGAAGCCTTCCTGGTAGATGTTGACCGAATCCATTGGCCCACCGGGGTCTTTCGCTCCAACATCCAACCAGTGCGCGCGTGTAGCTGCAAAGCCAACCAGGCGCTCGCTCCAGAAGATGGGAGCGAAGATTGTAGCGTCGTTGAGGTGTGTTCCCTGCATGTAAGGATCGTTCATGTAGAAGACATCGCCCGGCTCGAACACCTGCTTGCCGAACATCTCCATCGTCAGCTTGACGCAGATTTCGAGGTTGCCCAGGAAAAGTGGAAGCCCCGAGGATTGGCCTAGTACCGCGCCGTTTTCATCAAGGAGCGCCACCGAGCAGTCCTTGCCCTCGTAGATGATCGGCGTGTAAGCGGAGCGAATCAAGGTGACATTCATATCCTGGGCACAGGAGATGAAGAAGTTTCTGATGATCTCGGTGGTGATGGGATCAATTGGATGGGATCAATTGCCCTGGTGATCTGTGTCATGCTTCAGCACTCCTCACGTGTGATGATGATAATACCCAGTTCGTCTACCCTGGAAATCCAGCCCGGCGGAACCACCGTTGTTGCCGTCTCCTCTTCAATCACATGCGGCCCTGCCAGGACCATGCCTATAGGAAGTCGCTCACGGCGATAGAACTGCGCCAGCACGGCCTGTCCCTGAAAGATGACATCCCGTGTGCTGGTATCGTAGCTCTGCTCCTCTTCTACAGGTCGGAACCCAGCGGTATGGCGCTCCAATTTCCCGAAAGCGGCCATCCGCAGGTTCACGAACTCAAGAGGGGCCCCTGGAGTAGAGTGGCCGTAGTGTGTCTTATAGGCGTCGTGGAAGCGAGTAGTTAGAGCTTCCAGACCATCCTCTCCGTTCTCAAACGAAACCGGCACATTCACCGAGTACTCCTGCCCAATGTAGCGCATATCGGCGGTGCGCAGGAAACCCATGTGCTCGCCAGGCACTTCTTCGCTATGCAGGACCGCACGCCCCTGCCCTTCAAGTTGCCCGTAGACGCCTTCCAGGTCCTCCCGTGTGGTTGCCTGCATGGTTTGGTAAAATGTCTGGGTCAGATCGTGTCGCACATTGGTCTGCAACATGCCCCACGCAGAAAATGTTCCCGGCGCCCAGGGCACAATGACCTCTTTGATATCCAGTTCTTCTGCCAGGGCTACTGCATGCATTGGTCCGGCCCCACCAAAGGCCACCAGGGAGTACTCTCGTGGATCAATGCCCTGCTTCACTGTGATGGTACGCATCGCGTCGGCCATCTTGGCATTGATCACCGCCAGCATACCCTCGGCCAGTGCCTCGGCGGTGAGCCCGAGCTGATCGGCGACACCGCGAATGGATTTCCCGGCTGCCTGCTCGTCAAGCTTCATATGCCCACCCAGGAAATAGCCAGGGTTCATGCGTCCCAGGAACAGATTCGCATCGGTCACCGTGGGCTGTGTTCCTCCCAATCCATAGCAGGCTGGACCCGGATCGGCACCGGCGCTGCGCGGTCCAACACGCAATGCTCCCGCTTCCAACCAGGCCAGCGAACCGCCACCGGCTCCAATGGTATGGATATCGACGAGCGACATCAGGACAGGCAAGCCTTCTAGCGCTGTTTCAGTGGAGAAGGATGGTTGACCATTGATGATCAGGCTGGCATCGAACGAGGTTCCACCCATGTCGACACAGAGCAGGTTAGGCCGATTCAGCGCCTGGCTCAAAGCCTGGCCTCCGATCGTGCCGCCAACCGGACCTGAGAGAAACGTCTGTATCGGCAGACTGCGCGCCGCAGTGGCGGTCATCACGCCTCCATTCGACTGCATGACATACAGGGTTGAGCGCAGCCCACGAGCGCGGCCCTGGAGAACCAGGCTGCTAAGATAACGTTCCACAATAGGCGCAACGTAGGCATTGAGCACCGCCGACGAGGAGCGCTCGTATTCTCGCCATTCCCTGGCAATTTCGTGGGAGAGCGAGATCGAAAGTCCCGGCACTCGCTCCTGCAGGAGCTTCCGGGCCTGGAGTTCATGTTCAGGGTTCACATAGGCATGCAGGAAACAGATGGCCACTGCTTTAATGCCTTCAGTGCGGATCTTCTCAATAACCGGCTCGAAGTCCTCGCAGTGCAGCTCCTCCTGTACCGAACCATCCCAGCGTACTCGCTCACGCACCGTATGAATATCACGCGGCGGGATCAGTGGCTCCGGTTTACGGTACTGCAAGGCATACAGCTTCTTGCGGTCACCTCGTGCGATGGTGTATACATCGTGAAAGCCAGAAGTAGTCACCAGCAGTACACGCGCCCCGCGCCGTTCCAGAAATGCGTTCAGCCCGACGGTAGTGCCGTGGACCAGGAACGCAATCTGGCCAAGGTTGCCGATCAAATCTGTCAAACCGGTTATGACGCCGCGTGCCGGGTCGTCCGGCGTGCTCAGGACCTTGCCGGTGAAGGCATATTCCTTCTCCTCGTCATAGACCACAAAATCGGTGAATGTCCCGCCGATGTCAACTGATACACGATATCTCGACATGATACTCCCTCTCCTGTATGTTTCGTAGATGCGGGATTATGCTCTCTTCTACCTGAACCCGAGTACATGCATAGTAAAGGTATACTGGATGATCCCCAGGAAACCAAGCGAGAAGCCACCGATCAGAAAGGCAACGAAGACGCCAGCCATGATCCAATCTCGCGTGTCAAACGCTGTCGGTTCTAACTCGGTCCGATGATCTATGTCGTAACCAAAACCGCGCGACATCATCGCCGCCGCCATTGCTTCCGCTGCCTGGAATGAGCGGAAGAATGTAGGGATGGAGATCGAGGCGTAGGCGCGAAAGCGGGCAATAGGATTAGAGGTCTTGACCTTCCAGGCACGCGACTGCTGAGCCTCCATGACCGAGATCAACTGTCCTACAATCACGGGGATATAGGCGATGGTCATCGAAAGGGCCATGCCTATCTCTGGCGGAATCTTCATTCTCGTGGCTGCCAGGGCCAACTCGGAGGGCGAGACGGTTTTAATCAGAATGAGAGCGCTTGATACAATCGTGAGCAGGCGAAAGATGGTCCCGATAGAGAAGACGATGGTTTCCCAGTAGACGGGAACAGGTGGGATGACAGGCGTTCCTGGCTGGACAACATAACCGATCAGGTGTGCCGAAGCAGGATGCGGTGGTCGCCAGAAAGCGATGTTTGCAACCAGCACAAACAGGACAAACGGTAACACCGGGAGTATGTTTTGCAAGCTCTGCTTCACAGGAATAGCAGCAACGCGCCCGTAGATAAACACACTCACCAGCAGCAGGAAGAGGAAAATGGGATCGTTCCAGGTGGCGAGTGTGATATTGATCGATAGCCACCACAACAGCTTCACGCGAGGATCAAGCCGGTGAATAATGGTTCCTCTATCCTGGTAAGCAAGTTCAAGTGCCATGACTAGCTCCAATCCGCACGTTATGCAACGATGAGAGCGCTTCGTCAACGGTCAACCATGCGCCCGGATATCCCAATGCCTGGCCAAGCCGTATGACCTGGGGAGGACGGAGCGAAGAAGTGCTCAGCGCTTCTTGTGAGCTGAACGCTTCACGGGTGGACGCATCGAGAATGACCTGGCCATTCGCCATAATGATCATCCGGTCACAATATTCGGCCGCCAGATTCATGTCGTGGGTGATGACGATGATCGTCTGCCCTTCCTCGTGGAGACGTACAGCAAGATCCATGATTTCCCTGGCCCGTTTGAAATCCTGCCCCGTCGTCGGTTCATCAAGCACGAGGATAGAGGGCTGCATCGCCAGTACGGAGGCAACGGCAACGCGCTGTTTCTCACCCATACTCAGTAAGAACGGGTTCTTATCCAGCAGATGTGTGATCTCCAGTTCTTCCGCCGCCTGCTTCACACGTTGGTCAATCATGGCCTCGGGAAGCCTCACATTCTTTAGTCCGAAGGCCAGTTCGTCATAGACCTTCATTTTACAAATTTGCGTATCGGGATTCTGGAAAATGAAGCCGACGGTCACTGCCATCTCATTGATAGACGCTTTTCGCGTATCTAAGCCTGCCACGGTCACCGTGCCCCTGGTCGGTTTGAGCAGGCCATTCAAGTGTTTCACCAGCGTCGTTTTGCCGGAACCGTTCTGTCCAAGGATAGCGACGAATTCGCCACGCCGGATTTCGAGGTTGAGGTCACGCACGGCGACAGTGCCATCCTTGTAGATATGTGTCAACTGGCGAATATCGACGGCCACTTCTTCGCGGTTGTGCTGTACACGCCGGGGAGGTGGTTCGGGCAAGTGTGCGAGCGCTTCGCGGTCGATGAGGGGACTGAGTGTTGCAATTGCCTCGTCAACATCCAGTGGCAGCGTATCGATAGGCCAGCCGGCCTTACGCAGCCGGGCCGCGAGAAGCGTTACTTGCGGCACGCTGAGCCCAACGGAGTCGATATACTCGACGTGTTCGAGCACTTCTCGCACAGTTCCCTGTTGCAGAATCTTCCCCTGATCCATTACGATCATCTCGTCTACGAGATGCACCAGTTCTTCCAGCTTGTGCTCTACAAGGAGTGTGGTTCGTCCCTCCTCGCGTGCCAGCTGTGCCACGAGTCCGAGCACTTCCTGGCTGCCAATGGGATCAATGTTCGATGTAGGCTCGTCGAGAACCAACGTAGCGGGATCGAGTGACAGGATAGCCGCCAGGGCACAGGATTGCTGCTGCCCACCGGAAAGGTTATGTGGGTTCTTGCGACGGTGAGCCGTGAGCCGTGTCAATTCGAGCAGGTATTCGGTACGCTTGCGAATGACGTCCACCGGTAGTCCGTAATTGCAGGCACCAAAGACGATCTCCTCTTCGACCGTCGGATTAAATAACTGGGTATCCGGGTCCTGTTGCAGCACGCCAACGATTTTGGAGAGGGCGCTGACTCCGTACTTGCGCGAATTATATCGCCCGGCAATCGTGACTTGTCCACGCTGGCTGCCCGGCAGACCGTCGTCTTTCCGGCGCCGCTAGGCCCGGTAATCAGCACTATGTGTCCTTCTGGGAGGTCAAGCGATATATCTTCGGCAGCGTTGGTGTCTCCTTCTCCGTACGCGAAAGTGAATGTGTCGTAGGTGAGTGAGTACACCTTGCTTTCGTCAGGCACGAGGCGGCCCTCCATCCTCTTTAGTACGTTTTACTCTTTCGCTCCGGGCGCGGTTCTTTATTTTGCATGGGGAAACCTGGCAGGGGCAAGGCCTTGCCCCTGCCAGATCGCATTTCAGTGCGCAAACATTTGAACCGCACTCTTTCGCCCCTGTGCGACGGCGAACAAACCATTACCTAACTGGCTGGGCTGGCTGGAGTATCTTCCTCTTCCTTTTGCCACGGCCAGCGCCACTGCGGGGCTACATACTTGGGTACAGTCGCCAGGACGATGGCAGGGATCAGGAAGTAGATGACCAGGTAGACCCAATAGGCATAGCCGAACTGCAAGGTAATCTGCGCCCAGAAGGGGATAATCTTCAGGACGAAGGAATAGAGCCCGATCCACCACCAGTACTGGAAGAAGAGGGCTAGAGCCGTCACGAGTAAGAATGCACCGAGCCGTCTGGGTGTACTCTGGATGCGGTAGACACGCGGGTAGAGGGCTGCCAGGATCAGTACGTGGATAAGGAAACCGGGCCAACCTATGATACCGACCTGGCCGGTAACTGCATCGACGAATACGACGATGGCTCCAACAATAGGACCACCTATCATGGTGGAAAGAGTTAACCAGATACCGCTCAGGCTGAAGTTAACGCCCGGCAGGTATCCTGGAATCGTGATCTGTAACAGTTCAAATGCCGCCGCAATCGCGCCGAAGATTACTGCCACGGCAACCTGTCGTGCGCTGAGGATCGGTCTACGCTGAATAAGTTCCGTTTGTGACTTTGTGGTTTGCATTACTGCACACCTCCTATGGTGACGCCTGTTGTGCGTCCTTTGTAGAATTCACTGCCAGTCAGTTACCAGAGATTCCGCACTCTTAAATATCTATCCCGAAGAGCGTGTGTTCTTGCTGTCTGCATACCTCCTTTCGCGGTTTTACAGGAACCGGCTCCTCTCAGGGGCCAGGCGCACAACCTCAAGCGTGTCTTGAGCAAGCGAAACGCCATAGTCTCGTTTCGCTTGCTCAAGACTTACATAGCCATCGCGCACATCTTCGATGACGGCCTCGACAGGACGTTCCAGGGGTGACCCCCACCCGCCGCCGGTTCCTGTGATGAGCCGTGCCACCTCGCCACGTTTGAGTGGATAGCGCGCACACTTGCCGAGCACAACCTCGCGCCCATCGGCATGCAAAATGCGTACCTCGTTGCGCGAACCTTCCTGCCCGCCAGCAATAGCCCACGGTACATACTTATGCCTTCCGAAGGTGGCCGTCAGGGTCAGATCGACCGCCGCCCGGTAATCACGAATACAGCCACGACCACCGTGGTGGCGCCCGGCCCCTGCATCGGTACGCGTATCCAGTTCGTAACGATCGACGATGATGCCGTAGCGTGTCTCGGCCACCTCGATGGGGATGACGTAGGTCTCACCATCGCCGACGCACATCAGGCCAGACTCGCCATCCTTTGTTGCACCTGCTCCCCAGCCACCGGCCTGCGGCTCGACCAGCAGGAACAGTTCGTTGGTATCGGGATCGACCACGCCGCAAACGGAGAGGAAGTGCCCGGCAGGGAGACGATCCGGGACGATGGGGGCAAGCGCTTTCCACACCAAGTCCGTGACATAATTCATCGTCTCCCAATAGGTTGAGACCGCTGCGGGGCGCTCGGCGGTGAAGATGGTCCTTGGAGGGCAGATAATCTTGAGCGGGCGAAAGCAACCTTCGTTGACAGGGATGGACGGGCTGGTAATGGCCTTCAACATGGTACGTACCCCTGAATGCAGGCCTGTCAGGGCACAGTTGACCGGCCCAGGTACCTGTGGATGTGTTCCCGTGAAATCGCAGATAAACTCATCATCAGTGATGGTGATCTTAACGCATACCGGGAACGGGCCGTTGCCAATGCCATCATCATCGATCCAGTCCTCTGCCTCGTAGACACCCTTGGGCAACTTTGCCAGCTCAAGACGCGTCATGCGCTCGCCGTAGTCTAGCAGGGCCTCGATAGAGTACTGTACTACGTCGAGCCCGTACTTATGACACAGTTCCTGGAAACGCCGCTCGCCCAGGCGCAGAGAGGCCGCCTGGGCATACATATCTCCCAGGGTCATGTCCGGCAAGCGCACATTGGCTGCAATCAGGTCGATCAAGCTCTGGACAGGTCGCTCCTCTTCATAGAGCTTGACGCAGGGAAATTGCAGCCCCTCCTGGAACACCTCGGTGGCGTCGGTGGTCCATGAGCCAGGGTCTTTGCCGCCGACTTCGGTCCAGTGGGCCTTGCTCGCCGAGAAGGCGACAAGTTGCCCTTCGTAGAAGATGGGCACGATGAGCGAGACATCGGAGAGATGCGTGCCGCCGCCACCGTAGGGATCGTTGGTGATGATTACATCGCCTGGATGCAGGCGCTCTGGACCGAACTTCTCCAGTACCGAACGGACGGCGAAGGTCAGGGTGCCCAGGAAGCCGGTGACGCCATTGCCCTGGGTGATGAGCTGGCCGTTTGCGTCGGTCAGACCCGATGCAAAGTCCAGCACTTCGTAGATGATGGTGCTCTTGGAGGTGCGCTGGAGAGCAATGAACATCTCGTCCCCGATAGCCACGAGCGCGTCTTTCACGATCTCGATGGTGAAGAGGTCCACCTCTGGACTCCCACGATAAATCGGGGAGCTACGCTGCTGCACCATTTCAGACCTCCATTTCAATGACCAGATTGCCGAAGCGATCTACATGAAGCTTTTGCCCCGGCAGCACCAGCGTTGATGCCGCGGCTTCCTCAACCACCGCCGGCCCCTCCAGTTCTGCTCCTGCTCCAAGACGCTCTCGCTCGTAAATGCTCGTCTCATAGCGCCCCAGGTCGTCGAAGTCGACGAGGCGTGTTCCTTTGAAGGCTCGCTGCGCCTCTGTGTTCACTTCGATGGATGGCAATTCAGGTTTGCGTACTGCTCCGAAGCCGGTCAGGCGCAGGTTCACAATTTCAATGGGCGATTCCTGGCGGAAGGTGTAGAGTTGCTCGTGCAATTCATGGAACTTGCTCTCAATCGTTGCACGCTGCTCTTCACCCAGCTCTCCACCGGGAATAGGGACACTGACGGTGTGCTCCTGCCCTAAATAGCGCATATCGGCAGAGCGGGCAAAGGTGACGTCTCCTGGCTCCGCACGTTCATCAGCAAATAGCTTGCGCATCTTCTCCTCGAGTTCGCTCCAAGCGGCACTAAACTCGGCCATCTCCATCTGCGCGGTATGCATCAGTTTGGTCTGCACCAGGTCGTGTCGCAGGTCGCTCACCAGCATGCCCCAGGCAGAGAAGTGAGCAGGAGCAGGAGGAACAATGACACGCGGCATATGCATATCTCGCGCCAGCGAGGAGGCGTGCATGGAACCACCTCCACCAAAGGCCGCCATGGCGAACTCGCGCGGATCACGCCCCTGCCGCACCGAGACCAGTTTGAGCAGGTGGATCATATTGGCATTGGCGATGCGTATGATGCCCAGGGCCGCTTCTTCAATGCTGACCCCCAGTGGTCGCGCAAGGGTCGCCACCGCTTCACGCGCGCGCTCCACGTCGAGGTGAATGCTGCCGCCCAGGAAGTACTCGGGGTTGATGCGCCCGACGATAATGTTGGCATCGGTCACCGTGGGCTGGGTGCCGCCACGCCCATAGGCGGCTGGACCAGGTTCGGCGCCCGCGCTGCGTGGCCCGACTTTGAGCGCTCCTGCCGGATCGATCCAGGCGATGCTCCCACCTCCGGCCCCGATTTCGATGATATCGACGACAGGCACTTTGATCGGATAGCCCGCCGTTGTTGGCGTGCGCTCGATGAAGTAATCACTGGTAAGTCTGACGGTGCCGTGCTCTACCAGGGAGACTTTGGCGGTTGTTCCGCCGATGTCCAGTGTGATCAGATTCTGCTCGCCGAGGAGCTTGCCGATCACCGCTGCTCCAATGACCCCACCAATCGGCCCAGATTCGATCAGGTTGATGGGCGTGCGGCTCGCTGTCTCAAAGCGCGAGACCCCGCCATTGGATCGCATGGCGTAGCGTGCTTGCCTGCCTATGCCCACCTCGTCGAGTCGGGTGGCGAGAGCGTCAAGATAACGTCTCGCGACGGGCTTGACATAGGCATCCAGCACGACGGTGCTGGTACGCTGGAATTCGCGCCATTCGTTGGTCAGTTCATGTGACGCGGTAATCTCGACCTCCGGCCATACTTCCAGCACAATCTCAACTGCTTGCTGCTCATGCATTGGGTTGGCATAGGAATGCATAAAGCAGATAGCAATGGCTTCTGCTCCCTGGCGGCGTGCTTCTGCTACCGCGGCACGCACCTCGTCCCCGACCAGGGGAATCAAGACCTCGCCCTTGTAGCTCATGCGTTCGGTGACTTCCAGCCTCAGCCGGCGCGGCACGAATGGTTTTGATTTGGTGAACAGGAGGTTGTAGAGATCAGGCCGGTTGGCACGCTGGATTTCGAGCACGTCGCGGAAGCCGCGTGTGGTGATCAGCGCGGTCACGGCTCCTTTGCGCTCGGTCAGGGTATTGATAATCACTGTGGTGCCGTGTGCCAGGAACTGCACATCGTGCAGGTCGGCATCCTTCACCGTCGTAATGACACCTTCCTCAAAGTGGGATGG
>WNFJ01086231.1_pt2 | contig 10359 bp, 6 predicted proteins | sample 5400461 | NCBI WGS metagenome assembly WNFJ01 (sample SAMN13153349, study PRJNA577476) | soil metagenome | isolation source: 115 cm saprolite on Douglas fir-dominated hillslope | place: USA:California | collected 2013-09-17
GATCGAGCGAATCGGCGAAGGCGGCATGGGCCTGGTCTTCAAGGCGCGCAACTGGAAATTGGGCCGCAGCGTCGCCCTCAAGGTCATTCGCAAGGATCGCTTGACCAATCCCCTTTCCGTACGTCGCTTCGAGCGCGAGATTCGCGCCGCCGCACAGCTCCACCATGTCAATGTCGTTCAGACCATTGACGCCGATCAGGTTCAGGACACGCATTTAATGGTCATGGAGCTGGTGGAGGGAGGCCGGGACCTGGATCAACTGGTGAAGGAGCAAGGGCCGTTGCCGGTGGGGCAAGCGTGTGAGTGCATCCGCCAGGCGGCCCTCGGCTTGCAACACGCGTTCGAGCGCGGCATGGTGCACCGCGACATTAAACCGCACAATCTGCTTTTGACCTCCGGCCCGGTCCTGAAAATCCTGGACATGGGCCTGGCCCGCCTGCTCGATGAGGACGAATGCGAAAAGTCCTCGCAATTGACGATGGAAAACGCGGTCGTGGGCACGCCGGATTACATCGCCCCGGAGCAGGCCCTCGATTCGCACCATGCGGACATCCGCGCCGATCTCTACAGCCTGGGCTGCGTGTTCTTTTATCTCCTGACCGGCCGTGTTCCCTTCGGCGGCAATTCCCTCACCGAGAAGCTGATCAACCACCAGACCGATCCCCCGTGCCGGAGGTGATCGGCAAGGTGATTCACAAGCTGCTGGCGAAGCGGCCGGAGGATCGATACCAGACCCCCGCGGAGCTGGCCCAAGTTTTGCAAGCTTTTCTGCACGGGCAGCCTGTGCAGGTGGACTTGGCGCCTTCGATAGCGCCCAGCAACCCAGTCCCCGCCGCGCGGGCGGCTAATCCCTTTGCAGGTCTGGGTTCGGATGAAACCTTGGACCAGGCCATGCCGGAAACCGTCTCTCCCGTGCCCCAACAAAAGCCTGCGCAAAAGTTTTGGCTTGCCGCCATAGCCGCCGCCTGTGTCATCGGTCTGCTGCTGATCGTCGTTCTGCGCAAAAGCGGCCCGGAACCGGGATCTCCCCCGCCTGGCAAGGTCAAAGCAGTTGTGGAGGCCACCAGCCGCTGGCAAGATACCTTGATCGACCTGGAAGCGGACACCACCGTGACAGTAACCGTCCAGGGCAAGTTGAAGAAAAAGGACTGGCCCGAGTGTTCCGCGGCCGGCCTGGATGGCCAACCGCGCGACCGAACGCTACTCCTTGAATTTCCCCCCCTGTGCTTGCTGGGTAGAATTGGCGAGCAGGAACCATTTCCCCTGGGAAACGTCAAGTCCATCAGGCCGAGGGAAGGGGGCCGGCTTTTTGTCCAGGTCAACGATCTGGATGTGCGCGAAGTCAGCGGCAGGCTGACGCTGGAGGTCAACCCCGCCAGACAAAGCTCCATCTTGGTAAAGCGCCCGGGCCCCCTGCGCATCCAGGCCGCGGAAGCCGCACTCGAAGCGCTGGCGGCAAATCTGGCCCGTTCCCAGGGGAACCTTGTCGAACTCGCCAGGCATGTCCAGGATTTCAGGGAAAAGCACGAAGGCAAGCCGGCGACGGCCCGGGCCAGCATGTTATGGCACTCCCATCTGGTCCGCTTGCCTTCGCCATTGGACAGGCTGGATGCAGCCGCCCTTTCCGCAGATTCCCGCGAACTCTGGCGGAATCTGGATCAACCGAAAGAGCTGGTGGCTGTCCTTGGAGAACCAGGGGCCCGGCCGGTGACAAGCCTGGCGTTTTCCCAGGACGATCGCTTTCTGCTCTATGCGGTGGCGGAAAAGGCAAGCTTTTTTGACTTTCTTTTCAAGAAAGAAATGAAGACTTTTGACGCCGATAAAAAAATCCTTGCGCTGGCCCTTTCCCCGAAGATGGACCTGGCCGTGGCCGCCACCGGAGCCAACGCGTTGCCGCTGTGGAACCCGCAAACGGGCAAGGAAGTCGGGAAATTGATTGGCCACAAGGCGCCTGCCAACAGTGTGATTTTCTCCTTCAATGGCGGACAGGCAGTGAGCGGCGGCCAGGATGGAACGGTTCGCCTCTGGGACGTTGCAGGCAGCAAGGAGGTGCGCCGCTGGGGAGGATTCACGGGCTCGGTTCTTCGGGCCGCCCTGTCTGCCGATGGCCGGACTCTGGCAGCCGCCGGCCAGGACCTGACCATGCGCTTCTGGAACTTTGCCCTGGCCGACGACAAGGGTGTTGTTGTCAAAGGCTATTCCGATCCTGTATCGGCAATGGCTTTTGCCCCGGACGGCTGGACCCTGGCAACGGCCCACAACAACGGCCAGATCAAGTTCTGGGATCTTGCCCAGAAGGAGCCCAAGGAGCGCGCCGCCGGGTTAGCCATCCCCGGCGCCATGCCGGCTCTGGCTTATTCTCCGGACGGCCGCTGGCTGCTCGCCGGCAGCCAGACCGGGGACCTCATCCTGTGGGAAGCGGCTTCGGAGAAAAAGCTGTGGGAATGGAAGCTTCCCGCCCCCGTGGCCAGCCTGGCCTTCGCCGCCGACAGCCGGCATGTCGCCCTGGGCCTGGGCAACGGCACCGTTGTCATTTTCCGGGATCCGGACCTGGCAGAAAAGGGGTTTCAGAAACTGCTGGCTCGCGCTGCCGACCCCGGCGTTGACCACGAGAAGCTGCTTCGCGACGTGGCTCATTTCCGCGGCCGCTTTGCCGGCCTGCCCCAGGCGCGCACAGTCGCCGAGATTTTCTGGAAACTCCCTTCCCCGCTCGATCGGCTTGACCCGGCCAATATCCCTGACATCGAGCGTTTGGATTGGCAACCCAAGGAGCTGGTAGCCATCCTGGGAAGCCATCGCCTGCGCCATCAGGCCGGGGTGGTGCGAGTCGCCCTCAGCCCGGACGGCAAAACGCTGGCCACCGCTACCGTGACCGGCGACATCGTCCTGTTTGACGCCGCCACCGGCAAGGAGCTCAAGAGGCTGGGCAACCACGGCGGCGATGTCCTCAGCCTGGCCTTTGACGAGGATGGACAACTCCTCGCTTCGGCAGGGCTAGACGGCACGGCCAAAATGTGGAACCTGCGCTCCGGCAAAACGGTACACTCCCTGAATGGAATGGGGCCGGTGGCGGCGGCGTTCAGTCCGGACGGCAAACTGTTGGCCACTGTTCACGGAACGGAGGTCGAAATCCGCGACGTCAAAGGACCGAAGGAGCAAATCCTGTCCCTGGCGTTTTCAGCGCATGGCGAAATGCTAGCCACCGGCAGCCAAGCCGGAGACATTCGCTTGTGGGATGTGAACTCGGCCAAATCTTTGGATGTCCTGGCCCAGAAGGAAGGGCCCGTTGCCGCCCTGGCATTTCATCCGGATAAGAAATTGCTGGCTTCGGCAGCCAACACCGTCAAGCTCTGGGACGTGACCGCCGGCGCCGCTTTGAAAACCTGGCCAGGAGGAAATTCGCTGGCCTTTGACAAAACCGGAAACCTCCTGGCCTTTGCCAGCTTCCTTTCGGTCAAAATCTGGGATGCGGCCGAGGACAAACTGACCGAGTTGAAGGGACATATCGGCGCGGTCCGCTCGGTTTCCTTTGCCGCCGGCTCCAAGATCCTTGCCACAGGAAGCGATGACGAAACCGCGCGCCTCTGGGACGTTCCCAGCGGCAAGGAAATGATCCCACTCGACGGCTATAACGGTTTCCCGCTCGCCTTCTCCCCCGATGGCCGATCGCTGGTTTGTTGTGGCCAAAATTTCCATGGTCCGCAATTATGGAACCTGGAAACCTTGAAACCGCGGACTTTTATCCCTCAAGCCTATCCGGCTCACGGCCTGGCCTTCAGCCCCGATGGCTTGACCTTGGCCAGCTGCAATTACGCAGGCGACACCCGCCTGCTCCTCTGGGATGTGGCCAGGCCCGGACAATACCTCCTTGCCCTGGGACACACGGGGGGAATCTCGCAAACGGCCTTCAGCCCCGACGGCCGCAAAGCTGCTTCTTGCTCTTCCGATAATACCGTGCATTTCTGGGACCCGTTCACCGGAAAAGCCCTGGGCACTCCACTCGTTGCCCACCCTCTTGGTGTCAATTGCCTGGCCTTCAGCCCCGATGGCCGCTGGCTGGCAACCGGCGGCAACGACAACAGCGCGCGCTTGTGGGACCTGAGGAGCTGCCTTCTGGTCCATTCTTTCGCCGAGCATGGCCAGGCGGTTCGTTCCGTCGTCTTCAGCCGCGACGGCGCCTTGCTCGCCCCCCTGTGCCTGGACGGCCAGGTGCGCGTCTGGGAACTGGCCAAGCGCAAATTGCGAACCAGCCTGGATGCCCCGCCCGGAACCATGCTGTGGGTACTGGCCATCAGCCCGGATGACAAGATGCTGGCCACCAGCAGCGACAAGGGCGGCATTTTCCTGTGGGAGCTGGCCTCGGGCAAGAAGCTCAAGGAGTGGCGCCTGCCTTTCCGGGTTTTGCAAGTCGCTTTCGCCCCGGATGCCCGCCATCTCGCCGTCGCCAACGGCAACGGCACCATATCCATCCTCCGACTGGGCAAAGGCCCCGCGCCCTAGCGGTCAGGGCGGCAGCGGCAGCGTGCTCCGCGGCCCCAGTGCGCGTTCCCACACTACCTTGCGGCTTTCCAGGTCGAGAGCTTTGAGCGCGTTGGGCGTTTGCACCTTCCCGCCTCCGGCCAATTGAGAATAATAGAGACGCTTGCCGTCCACAAATGCCTTCTCCGGAGAAAAGACGCCCTTCACCTCCTTGGCCACCAGCTTGCCGTCGGTCAGGGAGTAGATCGCCAACGCAGAATTGCTGAAGACCACTCCGGCGTGGCGCCGGTCCTCGGTCAACACAATATTGGCAATGTTGAGGGCCTTGTCCTTGACCAGATCCACGGAGTCGGCGGCAGCGCCCGTCTTGACGTCCCAGGCGTTCAGGACGATCTTCTTCAGGAATTCTTTACCCACCGGTTCCAGCGTCATCGAAACGCCGACGAGTCGAGTGCCCAGGAGGGTGATGCGGCCATTCTGGTCCTTGTGATATTGTTGCCACACGGCCGCCAACTTTCCGGGCAAGCCGGCGGGCACGCGCTGCTCCGGTTTTGCCGCCAGAGGGATCAATTCCCCGGTCACATCCGCCGGTTTCGGGTCCGTCTGCAGCACTGCACGGCCGGTATCCAGGTTGATCTTAACCGTACCCACCGGCACGGCCTTGTTGAAAGCGGTCCAGGCTTGGAACGGGAACGGCCGGCCTTTGCTGCGGTCGATGTTGGCAACGGCATACCACTTGGCCTGGAGGGTATCGCCTGCCACGCGCGGATCCCAGAGATGGAAGGAGACCTTGCAACGCTCGGGAATGTTCACCTTGGGATAGGCCGGGGCATCGCATTGCCGCAATAGTTTGCCCTCGTTCTTGAGATCAAGGACGAGGAGGCGCTCGCCGCGGACGATCAACCGGCTACCGGCCACCAGCCACGGCTGCGCCGCGCAGGCGTCATTGCTCCAGAGCACCTTGCCATCCTCAAGCCGGATGGCCTGCACGCCGCCCCGCGGACTGCTGACAAAAGCCGTGCCCTGTTGCGTGTCAATCACGCCGTCGGGGAACGGGATCGGTTCTGCCGCCATCGCCTGGGTAGGGAGGACCAGGAGAATCATGCAGATAACGGCCGGCAGGGACTTCAAAAATGACATGGCGGCTTCCTTTCGGGTTTCCTATTACTCGTATTTTGCGCCCACGTTGCCAGAGCTTGATGTCACGGCGATTTCTCATCGAAAGACTTAATCATCTTGCTTAGCCACGGATGTTTTTCGTTCTTGGCGTGGTCCCGAACCGCTTTTTTACCCGTCTCGCCCCCTTCGCGCCATAGGGCCGAGATCGCATCGAATCGAACCAATTGCGATTTTTCCGCCAGCATGGGCCGCACGGCATCGACGCCCTTTTCTTTCCACAAGTTGACCGCCAGATAGCACGCTACGCCGCGTTTCCGCAAGTCGCTGCTGCCGAGCAAAGCCTGGATCTCCTTGTTAAAAGAATCGTCTCCATTTTTCATCAAGATGCCCGTCGCTTGCATGCGGATGGTCGGGTCATCGTGGGCCAGAGCGGCCAGAAAATACGGTCGCTTCGTGGCGACCCATGGCTTGGCGAGTTTGCCGAGAGCCAAACTGACAACCACCGGGTTTTCGTGCTCCAGAAGGCCCGCCATCTTCTTGCCGTCCTTTTCCGCCTTTTCGACAATGGCGCTCGCGGCGTTGAAGTTCAGCTTGCGAATGCGCCCTTCGGCGAATTCGGTGTCGTAGAAATGCGGATCGAGAAAGTAGACATTCAAGTAGTAGGGGAGGGACTTTCCCTCGTTTTTTCGGGCCCGCAAGAAAAATCGGCCGACCCATCCCTGAATGTGCGCGTTGTCCTTGCCAAGCTCCGCCGCCTTCACGAACGTCTCTTCCGCTTCCTTGAGCTTGTCGGCGTTCTGCAATAGCACCGCCTGATTGAAGACGAATGTGGCATGTTTGGGATGCTTTTTGAGCGCCTGTTCAAGCACAGGCTTTGCCTTTTCCGGGTCCTTACGCATCAACGGGGCGATTTTTCGTTCGAATCCTTCGACCGAGTCGGGGTACTTCGTGAAAAAGCTGGCGACGATTTCCGCAGCCTTTTTGTCGTCCTTCTCGCGGCGATACACCTCCGCCAAAGCCGCGTAATTCTCGTATACCTCCGGTTTGACGGCAATCAATTTGGTCAAGAACGCCTTGGCAATTTTCCAGTCCTCGCGCGAGATATAGATGTCCGCAAGCCCAAAGAGAGTTTCGGCGTCCTTTGGCTCTTGTTGGTGTTTGGCCAATAACTTCTTTTCCGTCTCTTTGCTGTTGTCAAACGGCTTGACCCCGCGAAAGCTCTTGTCGAAGGCGGCGTCAAAGTCTTTCGCCTCGAAACGGGTTCGACGTGCCGTCTCCAAAATGTAGAAGGCGAGGAGCCGGTTACCTCGGTCGTGATGAAACTTCGCGAGCGCCATGTGCGACGCAGGTTCGAAATGGTTCATGGCGTAAGAGTGTTGCAATTCGGCGAGGGATTGCTCCTTGGTCTTGGGATCGTCACCACCGACCATGAATAGGGAAAGACAGATTGTTGCGATCATGAGAGCACCTGATAGGATCAGCGGCGAGCATCTTGCTGCTGGCGAACGTCCACCCTAAGATTGTATCGGAGCGTTTGAAACACGGCAGCATCGGAATTACTCGCAAAGGGACGCAGCCGACAAGCAGGAAACAGGGGTCAGGAGCCAGGAGTCAGGAATCAGCCAACCCGCCCTGATTCCCGACCCCTGATTCCTGACCCCTGATTCCCGCCCCGAAATCGCCTCGGGGCAACAGCGGCGGCTTAACACGGCCTCCCCATGGCCTGGCCTCAGTTCAACCCATCCTTGTTTGCCGATGATGGCTCAGCTCGGCCTCGAATGTCTGTGACCCGGCGGGCATCCTTGCCGGTTCCCAATCGTTGGGAGTGGTCGGCCGGCAAGCGCCCTTCCGTGTAGTGGTTGCACCGCCGGGTTCTGTTGCAAGCTGCATCCGGTTAGTCCACAAAGCGGTCCGATAGTCAGCACGGCCACGACAACAGGTAAGCTGCGCGCTTTGTGGGGTTGGCGTGGGCGGTTGGCCTTGGGCCTGGCGCCCAGGTGCGCCGTGCTACAATGCCGTGAGGCCGTGAACTCCGGATTATTAAAAAAGCATTAGATTATGGTAAATTCGTTGCGTTGCCACCCCCCCACACACCCCCCCCGCAACGAATTTGCTCGGTCAGGAATAGGATTTGGCAATCCACAACTGCTTGGGAAATAGATGGTTGTGATTCCCGGAACTTTTGGGACATTGGACGATTCGTGGCCAGGGGGTATCGCCTTGACCTTGATTCAACCAACTCCAGAAAATGGGCAATTGATGAAGACGATTCAAGGAAATGCGCACCTAATACGGTAGCGTGGCCATGGCAGACGATCTTACGAACCTGTTGCAAAAGGCGGCCGCTGGTGATGTGCCGGCGATCCAGGAGCTGTCGCGTCCGGACGGGGCAGGGCAACCAGAACCTCGCCGTTGGCCACTTAGCGGTACCTTTGCGCCGGGATAGCCGCAACGATTGTCTCCTGACCCATTTTTGTCCATAATCAGGTTCCCCTCAAGCAAACATTTGGAGCCAAACCATGAGAATCCATTTTCGGCTGCTCGGCGTTTTCCTGATCGCCTTCTTTGCAACTCTCGCCGGCCGAAGCCAGGCGCAGCCCAAGGCCAAGCCTGGCGACGTCATGATCGAGAAATACCTGGCCGCCGAGACGGACAAGCTGAGCAAGAAGTTTCTCGACGGCGCCAAGACACTGGAGGAATGGCAACAAAAACGGCCGCGGCTGTATCGGGAATACATGGACATGCTCGGTCTGTGGCCCATCCCGGAGAAGACCCCGCTCAAGGCCACCATCACCGGCACCGTCGAAACGCCCGATTGCATCATCGACAACCTGCACTTCCAGAGCAAGCCGGGGCTGTACGTGACGGCCAACCTTTATCGGCCTCTGGATTCGGCGAAAAAAGCCACCAAGAAATACCCCGCCGTCCTCTATGTCTGCGGCCATTCCTGGCGCGGCCGGGACGGCAACAAGTCCGCCTATCAGCAGCATGCCATGTGGTTCGCCAAGAACGGCTACATCTGTATGGTCCTCGATACTCTGCAGCTTGGCGAAATCCCCGGCGTCCATCACGGCACCTATGGCCGGCCCTGGGCACACCTCAAGGGCTACGGAGTCAATGACAAGGACAAGCTGAAGCTGGAGACGCGCTGGTGGTGGCACAGCGCCGGCTACACCCCGGCCGGCGTCGAATGCTGGAACGGCGTTCGCGGCATCGATTATCTGGTCTCCAGGCCGGACGTGGCTGCGGACAAGATCGCGGTCACCGGCATCTCCGGCGGCGGGGCAGCCACCTTCTGGATCGCCGCCGCCGATGACCGCGTCCACTGTGCCGTCCCAGTCAGCGGCATGAGCGACCTGGAAAGCTACGTCAAGAACAAGGTCATCAACGGCCATTGCGATTGCATGTTCCTGTACAACACGTACCAGTGGGACTGGGCCAATGCTGTTCGCCAATTCCGATAACGATCCCATCTTCCCCATGGACGCCAACCGCCGGATCATCGCCAAGCTGCGAAAGATTTACAAGATGTACGGCAAGCCGGAGCTGGTGGACGAATACGTCAGCAAGGGCGGCCACGCCTACCGCCCCGATCTGCGCATCGCCATCTTCAAGTGGATCAACCAGCACTCGAAGAACGATACCACGACGCCGGTGGAAGACACGCAATTCGCCGAACTCCCCGGCATGCTGCTGCGCGTCTTCCGCGCCGATGCGGATATTCCCACGGATGCGATCAACGCGAAGATTGATGAGACGTTTGTGCCGGTGGCGAAGGTGGAGCTGCCGGAGAAGGGAAAGTTTGCGGAGTGGAAGATAGAAAAAATGAAAGAAATACGGCATTGCTTCCGAAACATCCCGAAGAAAATTGCTCCGGCCAAATACAAAGGAGGAGGTCAACTCGTCGCTTCAATGGAAACCGAACCAGGCATTACCGTAGGTTCTGGAACGGACGCAATTTATGCGGGAAAAGTCAGGTCCTGGGTCATTTTCAACAATTCAGAGGATCTGAAGGCCAAGTGGTTTGAGGAATGGGTAGGCAGAGGATACTTCGGACTGTTTACCCGAGGAGGATGGGCCAAGAAGTCGCCTCCCAATTATGTGGAACGAGCACATGCACTTCTGGGACGAACCGTTGATGAAGGCCGACTTCTGGACTTACTATCACACCTACAATTGCTAAGAAAATCTGCGCTCAAGGCACCAAAAGTAATTGGCCAAGGTCAAGCCGGCATCCTCGCCGCCTATGCCGCCCTGTTCGAGCCGTCGATCAAGGAAGTGGTCATCATCGATCCGCCGACATCGCACAAGGAAGGGCCGATCTTCTTGAACGTGCTGCGCGTGCTGGACATTCCCGAAGCCCTGGGCCTACTTGCGCCGAACGTGAAGCTGACGCTGATCAATGCCAAGGACCGGGCGTTTGACCGGACCGAGCAGATTTACAAGCTGGCAGGGGCGGCGGATAAACTGGTGCGGAAATAGGGAGCCAGGATGGGAAGGTCATCAAAGTGATCGGCTTCGACCACGGGAGTTCGCCGCATCAAACACAAGAAAAAGAAAGCAAGGGAGATCCCAAAGATGAACGGCGGTTTCATCACTGGTATCCTTGCCCTCTCTTGCTGGCGTTGCGGGCTGTGGGTTTTTCTTCCCCTATTTGGGTCCCTGGTCTGGAGTAGGGGAAGATTCAAACCGAGGTGCTTTGCGCTTGCTAGCAAGGGTCAAAGAGATTACGACAAGGGAAACAATCCACAAAAGGGATGA
>WNFJ01212830.1_pt1 | contig 10359 bp, 9 predicted proteins | sample 5400461 | NCBI WGS metagenome assembly WNFJ01 (sample SAMN13153349, study PRJNA577476) | soil metagenome | isolation source: 115 cm saprolite on Douglas fir-dominated hillslope | place: USA:California | collected 2013-09-17
GTAAGACCCGGCGGCGCCAGCCGGTTCTTGACGACGGCGGCATCGACCTGCAGACCTTCAAGGTCGCCGTCGCGGCGGAAGACCCAGGCGCTGCGCTGGAAGCTCAGGATCAAGCTGGCGTAATAGCGGATCGCGTCCTCGGCATCGGCGTCGTGGATCAGCAACAACGTGCACTCGGCTTCGGCCGCGCGGTGCAGCAGATGCGGCAGCTCGGCATCGAGCCCCGACGATCGGGTGCGCGGCAGGTCGATCGCGATGAGGTCGACACCGGCGCGCGCGAGCACGCGGACGCTGGCCATCGCTTCTTTGATGGACTTCGGTCGCACGACCAGCAGGTGGTCGAGCCGCGCCTCGAAGTGGCTCAGAAATTCCGGATCGAGACGGCCTGGAATGTCGACGTAGGCGACCGGTCCCTCCCGGCTGGCGGCGGCGATGCTGCGCTGCGCCAGCGTCCGTTTGCCCGAGCCCCTGGGACCGGACAGCAAGCTCAACCTGCCCACCGGCCACCCGCCGATGCCCGTCAGCGCATCGAGCTCGGGGATCCCCGAGGGCCGCGCCGGACAGGGAGGTGCCGCCGGGCGTGGCGCGGCGCTCCCGAAGCGGGTCTGGAGCACCGTAATGGCTTGTTGGAGACGATCTGGCATCTGAATACGCCCCAAAGGAGAGTTGACGAGAACCGCGGTGTCATCAGGCCTCCCCGGGGACGCAGGAGCAGATCGCTGAGGCTAATCAAATGGTAACGAACAAATGTTCGTTCGTCAAGCCGGCGCGGTGTCGCTTAGCGGGCTTCCTGCAAGCCGACGCTGAACATCGCCTCGAGGTCGTGCTTCGAGTAGACCTTGAAGGCGACATGGGTGTGGGTCTTGACGATCCCCGGGACCTGCGACAACCGTGAGGTCACGACGTCGGCAATCTCTTCGTGATTCTTGACCCGGACGATCACGACGAAATCGAATTCCCCGGTCACCGAGTAGGCCTCCGCGACGCCTGGCACGTCGGCGAGGGCCGGTCCGAGCTTGGCAATGGCTGAGCGCTCCGCCTCGATCAGCACGATCGCGGTGACCACGAAGGGGATTCTCTCACCTCGTTCGGCAGACCTCAAAGTCCTTGACACTACGAACATATGTTCGTATAATGTTCTCGTGAAGATGGGGGTAGGGGGGAACTCGACCAAGCGAAAGTGGCGGCTCGATCGCCCCGATGAACTCGTCGCAGCCATGGACGAGTACATCGAGCGCACTGACCGGGAGATCGAAGAGTGGCGAGCCTCGCGAACCCGAGTCCTCCGCGCGCGGCGCCACCTGGAGCTGCTGATGTGGCAAACGTCTCCGCTCTTTTGCAGGACTCGATGAGCGCCCTCGCCGCCCCTGCCCAAACTGACTTTCCTGAGCCGGAGGTCGTGCGCGAGGTCGATCGATTCTTGGATCGGATCGCGGACCTGCCATCCGACGACGTCACCGGAATGCTCAAGCGGCTTGGATACGTAATCGATCGAGGCAAGCTCGAGTTCTCGAAGGCCGCGGCGCGGTTGGCGTCGCAGTTTGCAAACGAAGATGATGCCGGCGATCGACTGGATGCACCGACGGCAGGCGAGTGGATCCGGCACAACTGCAAGACGACGCGCAGCGCGGCGTACGACGCCATCAACGTCGGCGAGCAGCTGCATCGACTCCCAAAATGCGCCGATGCGGTGGCCACGGGCGAAATCGGCTTCGCGCACCTCTCCGTGATCGCGCGCACGTCGAGCGCCCTCGTCAAGGCAGATCACGAATCGGCGTTCAGCGAGGATGAGGTCCTGGCAAAAGCGCGCGAATCATCTGCCGGTCGCCTTTGGCACTACTGCATGCGGCTACGCCACGCGCTCGATCCGGAGGGCGTGGCGAGGGAGCAGCGCATCGCGGTCGAGGAGCGCCGGCTGCAATTCACCGTCTGGGACGATGGGTCGGTTCTCGTCAGCGGCCAACTGGACCCGATCGGCGGAGCCGCCCTGCGGACGGCCATCGAGCCGCTCGCGCAGCCCATGGGCCAGGGTGACGATCGCTGCCTCGAGCGTCGACAGGGCGACGCGATCGTCGAGCTGTCGCTTCATTCGCTCGATGCGGGGCTCGTGCCCCAACACGCGAGCCAACGCCCCCATCTCCAGGTCACGACGACGCTTGAAACGCTCCAGGGGTTGCCGGGATCGCCTGCCGCCGACATGGAATTCTCACTCCCGATCGCCTCGCCGACAGTCCAGCGGCTGGCATGCGATGCGAGCATCACCCGGGTGGTGTTCGGTCCGGACTCCGTCGTCGTCGACGTCGGTCGCGCGACGCGGTCGGTCTCGGCCCCGACCCGCCGCGCGCTGAACGCTCGCGACCAGCACTGCCAGTGGCCTGGTTGTGAACGCACGGCTTCCTTCAGCGCCGCCCACCACCTCGTTCATTGGATTCAGGGCGGCGCCACCGAGCTACCGAATCTGATCTTGCTCTGCCATCGACACCATTGGATGGTCCACGAGGGCGGATGGAAACTGGCCCGCTCGGACGAGGACCGGCTGCTGGCGATTCCACCCACCTACGATTACTAACCGGCGCGCGCGCCCGACTCTGTCCCCATCGCCTAAACTGCCACGTGGCCGGCGATGTTCGGATCGGTTGTTCAGGCTGGTCGTACCCGCACTGGCGAGTGGTGTTCTATCCGGAGAAGCTGCCGGCGCGCGAGCAGTTCGCCTTTTACGCGCAGCACTTCAACACGGTCGAACTCAACAACTCTTTCTATCGTCAGCCGCCGCGAGAGCGCTTTGAAGCCTGGCGAGAGCAAGCGCCACCAGGCTTCCTGTTCGCCGTCAAGGGCAGCCGTTACGTCACGCACGTCAAGCGGCTGGCCGTCGAGCAGAAGTCGATCGACCTGGTCGTCGAATCCGCGCTCGGCCTTGGCGACAAGCTCGGGCCGATCCTCTTCCAACTGCACGCGAACTTCCACCTCAACCTCGAGCGTCTCCAGCGCTTCCTCGACATGCTGCCAGGCGACCAGCGCTTTACACTCGAGTTCCGGCATGACTCCTGGCTCGTGCAACCGGTCTTCGAGCTGCTCCGCGCCCACCGGATCGCGCTATGCATTCCCGATCATCCGAAGCTGCCCAAGTCACTCGAGATCACGAGCGACTTCACATATATAAGGATGCATCTGCCCCCTCGAGGCCTTGGCTACACCCGTCGAGGACTTGAGCCATGGGCCGATCGCCTCCTGGATTGGCAGCGCCGCAGCCTCGATGTCTTCGTCTACTTCAACAACGATATGGAGGGCCACGCCGTTAAAGATGCGCGGACGCTGATCTCGCTCGTCGCGCTACAGTAGGCGAGACGTGAATACGAATTCGCAGAACGTCGCACCGTTTTACGAGGGATGGCGGTTCGCGAACGAGCGCCTTATGGAGAGGATCGGCGCACTTTCCCCCGAGCAGCTCGCGCTCCGAGCCTCTCCCGACCACTGGCCGATCTGGGCCATCACCGCCCACGCCGCCGGGGTCCGCGTCTACTGGCTATGCCAAATCTTCAAAGAGCCGGGCGCCGAACGCACGCCTTTCAAGGATCCCAACGGCGAAGGCTGGGAGGACGACCTTGCCCACCCGCGTCATGCGAGCGAGCTGGTCTCCGCGCTCGAATCAACCTGGACGATCGTCGAGGATTGTCTTGCGCGCTGGACGCCCGAGATGCTCCCGGATGAGTTCCGTCGAGAGTTCAACGGCCAGGTCCAGATCCACACTCGCCAGTCCGTGGTGATGCGTCTCCTCACGCACGATGCCTATCACATTGGCGAGATCACGCAGACGCTTGGCGTGAACGGGCTGCCCGAGATCTATATCTGGACCAGCCGGACTCTGACCCCTTCGTCTAGTTAATAGGGCAGAGGTACGGGAAGGCCGGGATTCGAACCCGGGGAGCGGAAACACCCGCTCAAGCGCTTAGCAGGCGCTCGCATTCGACCACTCTGCCACCTCCCCGCGGAGGCGGTAGCCAGTTTACCGTGTTTCCCTTAACGTGACACGCGCTGCGCGAGGCGCTTCAGATCCTGCACGAAGGCGCGCATCTCGAGCTCCCGGGTTTCCTCGTCGGGCGCGCGCAGGATCGACGAGGGATGTACCGTCGCCATCGTCAGCGGCAGACCTGGCCGCTCGATGAACTGGCCGCGCTGCTGGCTGACGCGGAAGTCGCGGCCCAGGAGCGCCTGGGCGGCGGTGGCGCCGAGCAGAACCAGGATCTGCGGCTTGACCAGCGCGATCTCGGCGTCGAGCCAGGGCCGGCAGGCGTTGATCTCGGCGGAGTTCGGCTTCTGATGTAACCGGCGCTTCCCTTGCGGCTTCCACTTGAAGTGCTTCACGGCGTTCGTGATGTAGACGTGGCGGCGCTCGATCCCCGCCTCTTCGAGCGCCTCACTCGCCGACGAACATGACCTGGGCATGCGCCGCACCCTCCCCGAACACGGTCTGGGTGGCGGTCTTGTACAGGTCACAGGCGCGACAGTGGGCGGCCGCCTCGCGCAGCGCCTCCAGGGTCGGGTGCTCAGGAATCCGTTGCGCGATCAACGGGCAGGCTCAAGATGAACTCGCTCCCCTCTCCCGGTTTCGATGCCGCGCTGATATCCCCGCCGTGCAGCTGGGCCAGCTCTCGCGCAAGGTAGAGTCCCAGCCCGGTGCCCGGTACGTCGCTGAGGGTCGAGAGCCGGCTGAAGCGCACGAACAGCCGATCCAGGTCCGGGGCGGCGATGCCGATGCCCTGGTCTCGCACGCTCAGCATGGCGATGTCGCCGGACATCGACAGTCGCGCGCTGACCTCGCCCCCCTCCGGCGAGTATTTGACGGCGTTGTCCAGCAGGTTGCCGATGATGATCTCTAGCCGCATCAGGTCGCCGAGGATCCATACCTCCCGACCGACTCGGTCGTCAAAACCGATACGGTGCAGGGGAGTCGCCGTCGTTTCCGCGGCGGCAACACTCTCCTGCACGATCTCCCGCAGATCCACCCGCTCGCGTTTGAGCTCGACTCGCCCATCCTCGAGCCGCGCCGCCTCCACCATCTCGTTGGCGAGGAGGTTGATCTGGGCGGCTTTTGCTTTCAACATCGGCAAGACAGGGCGCAACCGTTCGGGAATCGGTCCCAACGATTCGTCTTCGATCAAGGAAAGGTAGCCGCCCAGCGTCGCCGCCGGTCCGCGCAGCTCGTGCGACGCCAGCCGTAAGAACTCCGACTTCGCCTTCTCGAGCTCGGCAAAGTGGTCGGCCTTCTTGCGCAGCCGGTTGGCTTCGAGTTGCTGCCGTTGCCGAGCTTCCAGTTTTCCCTCGGTCCGCTCGGCCAGGATCAGCACGTGGCTGACGCGACCGGCGCTGAGAAGCGGGTAGGCGTCGATGTTCCAGATCCGGTCTGCGCTCGGGCCTCGCCCTCCTTCCGCCGCGAAGTAGCTCTGGGGTTCGCGGCTCACCCGTACCAACCGGAAGAGCTCGACGACGGCGTCGTGATCCGCCCGATCGAAGACCTCCCCAACCGGTTGGCCGGCGCTGGGCATTCGCTCGAGAGCCAGCACCCGGGCGAACCCACGGTTGCCGTATCGGAACCTGAACCCCTCGGCGCCCAGCTCGAAAATCGCAACCCCAAGTGGCAGCACCTCGAGCACTCGAGGAAGCAACTCGGCGGCCTGGCGCGAATCCCCGCGGTCGAGATTGGAGCGCTCGGAGCGCTCGGGCTGAGGCGCATCCGGGTGAATCATTGTACTGAATACCTGATACCGTTGTCGATCCCTTCTAGTATAGTCTTAGACTCAAGGGGCTGCCGACGAATTCGGGCGCCATTACACTTGCGGGAATGACGGACGCCTCGGAACCGCTGCGGCTAGCTCCCACGACCGATGGGGGCCCGGTCGGGCCTGTGATGGTCATCGGCGGCGCCGAGGACAAGCTCGGTGAGCGGGTCGTTCTCTCGCGCTTCGTGCAGCTCGCGGGCGGCAACCAGGCCAGGATCGCGGTGATCAGTACCGCCTCCTCGCTCGGCGAGGCGGCGACCGACCTCTACCGCCACATCTTCGCGCGGGTCGGCGCGGCGAGCGTCACCGGCCTTCGCCCGGAAACCCGCGAAGAGGCCAACGACCCGCGGACCGTTGAGGCGCTCAAGGACGTCACCGGCATCTTCATGACGGGTGGCAACCAGCTGCGCCTTTCGTCGGTCATCGGGGGCACGAAGCTCGGGGCGGCGATCCTCGACGCCCACGGGCGCGGGGTCGTGGTCGCCGGCACATCCGCCGGTGCGAGCGCGGTGGCGACGCACATGATGGCCTTCGGCAGCTCGGGCGCCACGCCGAAACATCGCATGGCGCACGTCTCCGTCGGTCTCGGACTGCTGGTCAACGTCGTCGTCGACCAGCATTTCGAGCAGCGAACCCGGCTCGGCCGGCTGCTGGCCGTGGTGGCGCAGTCGCCCTCGCTCATCGGACTGGGCCTCGATGAGGACACCGCCGCCATCATCGACGCCAACGATGTCCTCGAGGTGATCGGCCGCGGCTCGGTCACGATCGTCGACGGCTCTGATGTGATCACTGACGCGTTCCAGACGACCGGCCACAAGCCGATGATGGTGTCGAACGTCCGCCTGCACTCCCTCCCCTCCGGTTACCGGTTCGACCTGCGCGCGCGCCGCGTCCTGCCGCTGGACCTGAGCAAGAACGAGCGCATCGTGCAGCTGGCGAAGGAGCGCGTGGGGAAGATGGCGCGCCGGCTGCGCCAAGAGGACAAAAAGGCGTCCGAGTGAGCGGTTCGCGGATACAAACGCGAGTCGAGCGCGACGAGGATGCCAAGCACGAGCCGATCGCGAACAAGCCGCCCTTGAGTCCTGACCTCAAGATCCTCGAAAGCCAGGTGTTGCGCGGCCCCAGCTACTGGTCGTACGACCCGGCGATCCGCCTCCTTGTCGACCTCGGCGCGCTCGAACACTGGCCCTCGAACACCGTGCCGGCGTTCAACGACGCGCTGATCGACCTGCTGCCGGGCCTGAAGGATCACGGGTGCTCGCTCCACCGGCCGGGCGGCTTCATCGAGCGTCTTCGCGACGGGACCTGGCTGGGTCACGTCGCCGAACATGTCTCGCTCGAGCTCCAGCGCCAAACCGGTGCGACCACCACCCGAGGCAAGACCAGGCGGGCGGGCACGCCCGGCACCTACAACGTGATCTACGCTTACAACGAGGAGCAGGTCGGGCTGGCGGCCGGGAAGCTCGCCGTTCGACTGCTCAATCACCTCGTGCAGGTGAACCCCACGCTCGACTTCATCGCGGAGTTGGAGAGCCTGGTGATGCTCGCGGATCAGGCGGCCTTCGGCCCCTCGACGCAGGCGATCCTCGACGAGGCGGCCCGCCGCGACATCCCCTTCATCCGGCTGAACGACCAGTCATTCGTCCAGCTCGGCCAGGGCCGCTACCAGCAGCGGATCCGCGCCACCATGACCTCGCGCACCTCGGCGCTGGGTGTCGATATCGCGGGGGACAAGAAGCTGACGACGTCCTTGCTGGCATCGGCCGGGCTCCCCGTCCCGCGTAGCGACACCGTACGGTCGGCGGACGAGGCGGTCGCGGTCGCCGCCCGCATCGGCTACCCGGTGGTCGTGAAGCCGCTGGACGGCAATCATGGTCGCGGCGTCAGCCTCGACCTGCGCACCGAGGAGGACATCCGGCGCGGATTCGAGCGGGCGATCCGGCAGACGCGCAGTGGGGTGGTCGTGGTGGAGAGCTTCATCCAGGGCAACGACTATCGCGTGCTCGTCATCGACGGTCACATGGTCGCCGTCGCGCAGCGCGTCCCGGCGCACGTCATCGGCGACGGCAAACACACCGTGCGCGAGCTGGTGGACATCACCAACCGCGATCCACGGCGCGGCATCGGGCACGAAAAGGTGTTGACCCGGATCAAGATCGATGACGCCGCCGAACAGCTGGTCAACCGGCAGGGGTTCGGTCTCGACGAGGCTCCGCCCAAGGACGCCTTCGTCAAGCTCGCGGCCACCGGCAACATGTCCACCGGAGGCATCTCGATCGACCGCACCATGGAGGCGGACCACGACAACGTCGAGATCGCGGAAGAGGCGGCGCGTGTCGTCGGCCTCGACGTCGCGGGGATCGACTTCCTGACACCCGATATCGGTCAGCCGGTTCGGGAGACCGGCGGGGCGATCGTCGAGGTCAATGCCGCCCCGGGCTTTCGGATGCACACGCACCCAACCGAGGGCGAGCCGCAGTACGTCGCGAAGGCCGTCATCGACCTGCTCTTCCCGCAGGGAACGCCGGCCCGCATCCCGATCATCGCCGTTACCGGCTCGAACGGCAAGACGACGACGGCCAGGATGATCGCCCACATCGTCAGAGGGCTGGGCCACAAGGTCGGGATGACGACCACCGACGGCATCTATATCGACGGCCGGCTGGTCAAGCAGTCCGACGCCAGCGGCCCTCGCTCCGCGCGCATGGTGCTCCAGAATCCACGCGTCGACTTTGCCGTCTTCGAGGTCGCCCGCGGCGGCATCCTGCGCGAGGGCTTGGGCTACAGCGCGAACGATGTTGCGGTCGTCCTCAACGTCACCGGCGACCACCTTGGACTGAAAGAGGTGAACTCCTTGCGGCAGCTGGCGGCGATCAAGCGCGTGATCGTCGAGGCCGTTCCCCGCACCGGCACCGCCATCCTCAACGCCGACGACGAGCTGGTCGCCGAGATGCGGACGCACTGCAGCGGCTCGGTGATCCTCTTCTCGATGCGCGAGGACAACGAGCTCGTGAATCGCTGGGTGGGACGCGGCCGCAAGGCGTTCGTGATCGAGAAGCAAGCTGGCGGCGGCGAGATGATGGTGCTGCGCGAGGGGCGGCGGAGCACGCAGATCGCCTGGGTGCATTTGATCCCGGCCACTTTCGAGGGGCGGGCGCGGGCGAACGTCCAGAACGCGCTCGCCGCGGCCGCGGCGGCGCACGCCGCCGGCGCCCACCTCCACGACATCCGGCAGGGGCTGCGCAGCTTCCATCCTTCTTTCCACGAAGCGCCCGGACGCCTGAACATGTTCGAGCTGCATGGCGTCAAGGTGATCGTCGACTACGCCCACAACCCGCACGGCCTCGAGATGGCCGGCGATTTCGTGGAACGCCTGACGGCGCCGGGCGTCAACGGACCGCAGCCCGGCCGGCGCATCGCCGTGATCGCCACCCCAGGCGACCGGCGGGACGAGGACATGCGCGAGCTCGGCCGGGTGGCGGCGCGCGTCTTCGACATCCTGATCGTGCGCGAAGACATGAACCCGCGGGGCCGCCAGCGGGGCGAGATCGCTCGCCACGTGATGGAGGGCATCAACGCCACCGAGGGGAGCCGGGTGCAGAGCGCCGAGATCATCATCGACGAGGGGCCGGCCATCGATGCCGCGCTCGGCCGCGCGACCCCCGGCGATGTCGTCCTGCTGTGTGTCGATAAGCCGGCCGACACCTGGCGCAACCTCGAGGCGCGCCGGGCGCTGCCCGTCTCGCCCGGGACTTAGCTCCGGCTTCGCTGGACCAGTTCGCGGATACGGGCCGGTCCGACCGTGGCCCCGCCGCGGTCGCGGAGATACTGGAAGACCTCGGATCGCTGACTGAGGGCGGTGATCGCGATCACATCATTCGGCGCCGACGCGTTCAACATCCGCTCGAGCGCCTCGAGCTCGTTGGGAAAAACGGGAGCCTGTGGCTTTCCGCCATCCGCCAGTCCTGCTTGCAGGCGCTGGATAAGGTCCTGCGGATCGCGACCGCGCAAGTAGCGGTGAAGCTGCGCGATCGCGACGCGATCGGGACCGCGGGCCGCCGTGTAGCCGAGTCGGTGGAGGATGGCATTGGTCCGGTCCCCGGCAGAGCCGAACGCCAGGAAGACCTGGGCATTTGGCGCTCGAAGCCCCTGGCAGATCTCGATCAGGCCGCGCATCCCGTCTTCGTTGTGGGCGTAGTCGATGACGACCACGCGGCCGTCGACCTCGAAGACATTGGCCCGGCCGGGATTGCGCTCCGGGTCCAGCACGAAGGAGCGAAGCCCCTCGACGACGGCATTCTCGGGAATCCCGGCGGCGAGGGCCGCCGCCGCGGCGGCCATCGCGTTGCTGATGTTATGGCTCGAGATGCCCGCCAGGGTCATCGGTACCTCCTCGATCGGGAGCAGCCGGTGGACCTGCCGGCGGGAGGTCATGATGACCAGGGCGCCGTCGAGCACCGAGATCGCCCGCCCACCCTCGGCCAGCGTCGTGCGAATCGCGGGATGATCGGCGTCGAGTGAGAAGAGCCACGGCTGCCCGGCCGCCTGCCGCCGCATGGCGAGCACCCGCGGATCGTCGGCG
>WNFJ01348031.1_pt2 | contig 10359 bp, 7 predicted proteins | sample 5400461 | NCBI WGS metagenome assembly WNFJ01 (sample SAMN13153349, study PRJNA577476) | soil metagenome | isolation source: 115 cm saprolite on Douglas fir-dominated hillslope | place: USA:California | collected 2013-09-17
CGCGGTGCGGCCCGCTCATCCCGGCCACCGGGCGGGGTATATGGCCGATTCCCGGCCCCGGCCGATGGGCGCCGGGATGCAACTGGCCGGGCGCCGCCGGGACGGCACCACCTTCCCCGCCGAGATCTCCCTGTCCGCCATCAACACCGAGCAGGGAATCCTGGTCACGGCCGCGGTCCGGGACGTGACCGAGCGGCAGCGGGCCGAGGCCAGGTTCGCCGGGCTGCTCGAGGCGGCGCCGGACGCGATGGTGTGCGTGGACGCCAGCGGGCGGATCGCGCTGGTCAACGCGCAGACCGAGCGGCTGTTCGGGTACGGCCGGGACGAACTGGTCGGCCAGCCGGTCGAGATACTGGTGCCCGACGCGGTGCGGCCCGCTCATCCCGGCCACCGGGCGGGGTATATGGCCGATTCCCGGCCCCGGCCGATGGGCGCCGGGATGCAACTGGCCGGGCGCCGCCGTTCCCGGCCCCGGCCGATGGGCGCCGGGATGCAACTGGCCGGGCGCCGCCGCGATGGCACCACCTTCCCGGCCGAGATCTCGCTGTCGGCCATCGACACCGAGCAGGGAATCCTGGTCTCCGCCGCGGTCCGGGACGTGACCGCCCAGCGGCGGGCGGCCGAGACCGCCGCGCAGCTGGCGTCGATCATCCAGTCATCGCACGACGCGGTGATCGGCAAGACCCTCGATCAGGTGATCACGAGCTGGAACCCGGGCGCGGAGCGGCTGTATGGGTACACCGCTCGGGAGATGATCGGCCGGAACATCGACGTGCTCATCCCGGTGGCTGACCGCGCGGGGGAAGCGGAGGTGCTCGCCGCCGTGGCGCGGGGCGAGCGGGTGGAGCAGTATCAGACCCGGCGGGCGCGCAAGGACGGGACGACGGTCGACGTGTCGCTGACCCTGTCGCCCATCGCCGACGCGGCCGCGACGATCGTCGGGGTGGCGACCGTGGCCCGGGACCTGACGGAGCGGCAGCGGGCCGAGGCCCGGTTCCGCGGGCTGCTCGAGGCAGCGCCGGACGCGGTGGTGTGTGTCGACGCAGGCGGGCGGATCGCGCTGGTCAACGCCCAGACCCAACGGCTGTTCGGCTACCGCAGGAGAGACGAGCTCGTCGGCCAGCCGGTGGAAATCCTGGTCCCTGACGAGGCGCGGGACCTGCACCCCGGCCACCGGGCCGGGTACGTGGCCGACCCATGCGCCCGCCCGATGGGCGCGGAGATGCAGCTGGCGGGGCGCCGCCGGGACGGCACCACCTTCCCGGCCGAAGGCTCCCTGTCCGCCATCGACACCGATGACGGGCTCCTGGTCACCGCCGTGGTCCGGGATGTGAGCGAGCGACTGGAGATCCAGGCCGAGCGGGAACGGCTGCGCACCCAGGCCGAGCGGGACAAGCTGGAGCGGCAGCTCCACCAGTCGCAGCGGCTGGAAAGCCTGGGCCAGCTCGCCGGTGGAGTAGCGCACGACTTCAACAACCTGCTCGGTGTCATCTCCAATTACGCATCCTTCGCCGGCGAAGAAGTCGCCAAGGAAGCGGCCTCGGAACGCTGGCGAGCTGTCCATAGCGACATCGCGCAGGTACAGCAGGCCGCCGAGCGGGCCGCTGGCCTGACCCATCAGCTGCTCGCGTTTGCCCGCCAGGAGGTAATCCAGCCCCGGGTGCTGAACATCAACGACGTGGTCCAAAGCGTCGAGCAGCTTCTGGTCCGCACCCTCGGTGAGCACATCGAGCTGATCACCGACCTGGCCGCCGACCTCGGCCTGGTGCTGGCCGACCCCGGCCAGATCGAACAGGTTCTGGTCAACCTGGCGGTCAACGCCCGCGACGCGATGCCGCGCGGCGGGAAACTGACCCTGGAAACCACGGCAACCCACGTTGACGAGACTGCGGCCGCCCAGGCTGAGCTGCCTCCCGAGCGGTACGTGGCGGTGAAGGTGAGCGACACCGGCACCGGGATGCCCAAGGACGTCGTGGACCGGGTGTTCGAACCGTTCTTCACCACCAAACCGAAGGGCCAAGGAACCGGCCTCGGCCTGGCCACCGTCTACGGGATCGTCACCCAGGCCGGCGGGCACGTGCGGATCTACTCCGAACCCGGCGCCGGCACCCGCCTGACCGCGCTGCTGCCCCTCACCGGCCAGGCACCCGCCGCCCCGACCCCGCCGCCCGCGCAGCCCCGGCGCGGCAACGGCGAGACAGTACTTGTCGTCGAAGACGAAGCGGCCATGCGGGAGGTCACCCGCCGGATCCTGGCCCGCAACGGCTACCACGTCGTAGCGGCCGCCAGCGGCCCGGACGCGCTGACCGTCGTCACCAGCCAGCGAGAGCACATCGACCTGCTGCTCACCGACGTCATCATGCCCGGCATGCAGGGAAAAGAACTCGCCGGCAAGGTCCGCATCCTCCAGCCCGACGCGGCGGTGGTGTTCATGTCCGGCTATACCCAGGGCCTGCTCAGCGCGCAGGGCGTGCTCGAACCCGGCATCCACCTCATCGAAAAACCATTCTCAGAAACCACCCTGCTCACCAAACTGCACGAAATCCTCGGCCGCCCTGCTTCACCATAGGCATGCGGGAGTGCCGCCTCGACATGCTGAGCTGCGTCGGATCTTAGGTGTGCTCGTGTTCGAGGGCTGAGTGCCAGGATGGTCGGGATGGCTGAGGTGAGACGTACCGGCCTGGCGCCGCCGGGTGCCCAGGCGGAGTCGGTGCTCGAGGCGGTCCTTGAGCGCGTGACGTACGCGAACGAGGAGACCGGTTACACGATCGCCCGGGTGGCGGCCGAGCGCAGTCCCGACCTGCTGACCGTGGTCGGGCCGCTGCTTGGCGCCCAGGTCGGTGAGAGTCTGCGGCTGAGCGGCCGGTGGACCTCGCATCCCCGGTATGGCCGGCAGTTCGAGGTGCGGTCCTATTCGACCGTGCTGCCCGCCACCATCCAGGGGATCCAGCGCTACCTCGGCTCCGGGCTGATCAAGGGCATCGGCCCGGTGATGGCCGAGCGGATGGTCGCGCATTTCGGCACGGACATCCTGCGCGTCATCGAGGAAGAGCCGCAGCGGCTCATCGACGTGCCTGGCGTCGGGCCCAAGCGCACCAGGCTCGTCGCCGAGGCGTGGGAGGAGCAGAAGGCGATCAAGGAGGTGATGGTCTTCCTCCAGGGTGTGGGGGTGTCCACCTCGCTGGCGGTGCGGATCTTCAAGCGGTACCGTGACGCCGCCATCAGCGTGGTGCGCGCCGAGCCGTACCGGCTGGCCGCGGACGTCTGGGGGATCGGCTTCAAGACCGCTGACACGATCGCCGCCGCGGTCGGCATCCCGCACGACAGCCCGGAACGGATCAGGGCGGGCCTGCAGTACACCCTGTCGGAGGCGGCCGACGACGGCCACTGTTTCCTGCCCGCGCCCAACCTCCTCACCGAAGCCGCGAAGATCCTCGACGTCGGCCGGGAGATGATCAATCCGTGCCTGGACGAGCTGGCCGCCGCCGAGGGGGTGATCCGCGAGGCCGTTCCGCTGGCCGGCCGTGACATACCCGCGGTCTATCTGGTGCCCTTCCACCGCGCCGAGCGTTCCCTGGCCGCCGGGCTGCTTGAGATGCTGCACGCCGGCCACGACCGGATGGCGGCGTTCGGGCAACTGGACTGGGACGCGGCGCTGACCTGGCTGCGCGGCCGGACCGGCGCCGACCTCGCGCCGGAACAGGAGCAGGCGGTACGGCTGGCCCTGACCGAGCGGGTCGCCGTGCTGACCGGCGGGCCAGGCTGCGGCAAGAGCTTCACGGTCCGCTCGATCGTGGAGCTGGCCAGGGCCAAGAAGGCGAAGATCGTGCTGACCGCGCCGACCGGGCGGGCCGCCAAACGGCTGGCCGAACTGACCGGTCACGAGGCGGCTACCGTGCACCGGCTGCTCCAGCTGCAGCCGGGCGGCGAGCCGAAGTACGACCGGGACAATCCGCTTGACGCCGACCTCGTCGTGGCCGACGAGGCCTCCATGATCGACCTGATCCTCGCGAACAAGCTCGTCAAGGCCGTTCCCCGGGGCGCGCACCTGCTGCTCGTCGGCGACGTGGACCAGCTCCCCTCGGTCGGCGCCGGGGAGGTCCTGCGCGACCTGCTGGCCGCCCCGGGCGCGATCCCCCGGGTGCGCCTGACGAAGATCTTCCGCCAGGCCCAGCAGTCCGGGATCGTGGTCAACGCCCACCGGATCAACGCAGGCTCGCCGCCCCGCCTGCGCGGCTTCCCCGACTTCTACTGGTTCACCTGCGAGGACACCGAGGATACGGCCGCGCTGACCGCGGACATCGCCGCCCGCCGCATCCCGCGCCGCTTCGGCCTGGACCCGCGCCGCGACATCCAGGTGCTGGCGCCGATGCACCGAGGGCCGGCCGGTGCGGGCAACCTCAACACACTGCTGCAGGACATGCTCACCCCGCACACCGAAGGGCAACCCGAACGCCGTTACGGCGGCCGCGTGTTCCGGGTCGGCGACAAGGTCACCCAGCTGCGCAACAACTACGACAAGGGCGCCGCCGGGATCTTCAACGGCACCATCGGCGTGGTCACCGCGATGTCCCTGGAAGACAGCAGGCTCACCGTGCTCACCGACGAAGACGAGAGCGTGCCGTACGGCTTCGACGAGCTCGACGAACTCGCGCACGCATACGCCGTCACCATCCACCGCTCACAGGGCAGTGAGTACCCGGCCGTGGTCATCCCGCTGACCACCAGCTCGTGGATGATGCTGCAGCGCAACCTCCTCTACACCGCGATCACCAGGGCCACCAGGCTGGTCGTCCTCGCCGGTTCCCGCCGCGCGCTGGCCGCGGCCGTGCGCACCCCCGGCGCGGGCCGCCGCCACACCGGCCTCACCCACCGCCTGGACCCGGCCGGGTGACCGGCCACGCCGCCCTTCGCGGACCCCGGGCCACCGGCCGCCCCGGCCGCACGGTCCCGTGCCTGCCCGTGCCACGTTGCGGCAGCCGTTCAGGATCATGATCCCGAACGGCCGCGCTGGTGTGGCACCGGCCCACCGGGGTCGCTGATCCCGCGCTGCGGGAGAAACTCAGCGGCCGCGGCGGCGGGTGAGGGCGCGGACGAGGGCGCCGGCTGCGACCAGCGCGAGGACCGCGGCCCGGATGCTGGGGGGCGGGCCCGGCGGTCCCGATGGCGGCCGCGTCCGGCTGGCCGCGGCGGCCAGTGCTGTGCCGCTGTCGCCTGCGTGCAGGAGGCTGCGGCTCTGCAGGGCGAACAGCAGCGCGAAGGAGGGGCCGATGATCAGGACGACGACGGCGAACAGGACGATCAGTGCGACCAGGGTGGCGTGCGGGGCGCCGGCGTTGCTCAGCGTCACTCCGGTGCCGGGCAGCAGCACCGGGTACTGCGCGACGCCCCATCCCCAGATCACGGCGGCGACCCCGGCCGCGGCGAGGACCCGGACACCGCGCGTCCGGCCGGCGGTGAGCAGGGCCAGGACGGCCACGCCGCAGGCCGCGGCGACGATCACCAGCGGCAGCGCCCGCCCGGTGAGGCGGCCGAACAATTGCGCGTTCGAGCTGTGCAGCTCGGTCAGGGTGGCCAGCGACAGCGCCCCGGTCACGACCCCGGCGGCCTGCGCTCGCCGGGTGAAGTAGACCCGCAGGCGGCGGTCGCCGCGCCGGGCCGCCTCGCCGATGAGGTAGACGGCGGCGAGGTAGCCGCAGGCGGCGACGAACAGGAAGCCGGTCAGCAGCGACGTCGCCCCGGTCCAGGTGGACAGGCTGGCGTGGCTGGCGCCGTCGGGTATCTGGCCGGCCGCGATGGCGCCGACCACGGTGCCCATGAAGAACGGGGTCAGCAGCGAGGAGAAGGCGAACGTCGCGCCCAGGAGACGCTGCAGGCCGAGCGACTGGACTTCCTTGCGGAACGCGAACCCCGCGCCCCGCAGCACGATCCCACCCACCGCGAGCCACAGCGGCAGCGCGGCCGCGGTCATCACGTCGGCGAACGCGTGCGGGAAGGCGGTCCAGAAGATGACGAGGTCGAAGACGAGCCAGACGTGGTTGGCCTCCCACACCGGGGTGATCGTGTCGTCGATCAGCTCGCGCGGCGCGCGCCCGCGCTTGTCGCCGCCGGCCAGCAGGTCCCACAGGCCGCCGCCGAAGTCGGCCCCGCCCAGTACGGCGTACAGGGTGACCGAGGCCAGCAGGATGGCCCCGACCGCCGCGGCCGCGATCACGTCCCGGCCCGGCCGAAGGCCCGGTCCTGCGGCCCCGGCGGGCCGTACGGGACCTCGGGCTCCGGCGCGCCGGCCCGGCGCCAGCGCCGGGCCAGGCTACGCAAGATGAGGATCGTCGCCGCGCCGAGCACCGCGTACAGGACCACGATGATGCCCAGGCTGGCCAGGACGCCGCCGTTGGTGGTGGCCGCGGCCGCGGTGGTCTGCAGCCGGTAGACCACCCACGGCTGGCGGCCGACCTCGGTGACCACCCAGCCGCACTCCATGGCCACGATCGCGGCCACCCCGCTCACCGCACCGAGCAGCCAGAACAGCCGCGACCGCGGCAGCCGGCGCCGCCGCCACCACACATAAAGCGCCCACAGCCCCGCCAGCAGCAGCAGGAACCCCAGCCCGACCATGACGTCGAAGCACAGGTGGATCAGCCACACCACCGGTGGCCGGCCGGACGGCGGCACGCTGTCCCAGCCGGTGACCTGCGTGCGGGTGCTGAAACCGACCAGCAGCGAATCCAGGCCCGGAATCCGCAGGCCACCGTAGATGTGCCCGTTGGCGTAGACGCCGCCGAGCCATTCGGGCACGTCCCTCGCCGTTTGTGCGACGTACTCCATGGACGCGAACTTCACCGGCTGGCCGGAGGCGATAGAGCGAGCCGCGGTGTCGCCCACGTAGATCTGGACTGGGGTGACCGCCGCGGCCAGCACGAACGGGATGGCGAACCCGGTGTAGTGGTAGCGGTCCCGCCGGCCGCGCAGGATGCCCACCGCGTATACCGCGGCGACGGTGAACCCGGCGACCATGTACGCGGCGAGGATCATGTGCGGCATCTCATACGGCGCCGCGTGGTTGAAGAACACCTGCCACGGGTTGACCGACACGATCCGGCCACCCTGGGCGGTGAAGCCGCCCGGCTGGTTCATCCACGAGTTGACCGCGATCACCGACATCGCACCGAAGATGCCGCTGAGTGCGATCGGCACCCCGGTCCAAAAATGCGCCCAGCCGCCCAGGCGCCGCCAGCCGTACAGGTAGATCGCGGTGAAAATGGCCTCAAGGAAGAAGAACAGGCCCTCGACACCGAACGGAAACCCCAGCACCGCCCCGTACTGGCGCATCAGTCCGGGCCACAGCAGGCCCATCTCGAACGACAGCACCGTCCCGGTGACCGCGCCGACCGCGACAAGCACCCCCATCGCCTGCGACCAGCGCCGCGCCAGCGTCATCGCCACCTCGTCGGCACGCCGCAAGCCGATGAACTCGGCCAGCAGCACGATCGTGGGAAGCGCGATCCCCATGCAGGCCAAGATGATGTGGAACCCGAGGGTCGCCGCCATCTGAGCCCGCGCCGGGACCACCTGGCCGCCGGTCCGGGCGACAGCAACGACCACCACGTCAGCGAAGCGCATCACTATCCTCCAGCGTCATCCTCCAGCCTCGCAGAATCACCCGGCAACGTCCGGTGCCTGGCGGATGACGTACTGGCCGCCCGCGGGGTTGCCAGCGATGACCACCGCGAGCTTCCTGCCGCCTGCCAGCCGCGCCGGTTCGGTCAACTGCCGCAATAGGCTGTCCATGGCGGCGAACGAACTGAGCTGCGGCGGCCCCCAGCGCGGGGTAGCCACCCTTCCAGCCCTCGACATCCCACTACGGCGTGGCGCCCCATGTTGATGATCAAGGAAGGCCTGCTGCGCGTCGGGCTGGTATACCAGCGTCTGACCAAGCTTTCGTTCCCGCGGAGCTTTCCGATCGTGCAGTTTCCCAACCTTCCGCTTATCGTCGCGCTGCTCGCTGGTGCGGCAGGCAGGTTCCTCGACGGAAGTGCGCATTCCTATGCCTCGGCAGTGTCCTACCTGGCACTGACGATATGGTCCTACGAGGAACTGGTGGATGGGGTCAACTGGTTCCGCCGCCTCCTTGGACTGGCTTTCGTGATTGTCCTGATCGTGCGCGTCGCGCACGCGCTGCACGCCTGATCCAGGTCGCCGCGCCAGGCTCACGGACTGTGCCACGCCCGCGCAGCCGTTATGGAGCGTTCTGCGGCGCAGGGCAACGGAGGCCGGCCGGGACCTTCGCCCCTGGCGGGCGTACAGCCTGCGTCTCAGCCTTGGTAGTCGGCCGGCGGATCCGGTCGTGCCCGCCTGCGCGGGCGAGGTTGTCCCCGCCGCGGAAATGGCTGCGCGGGATCGGTGCGGAAAGAGAGGGGATTCAGCGATGTTCACCTCGTCACTAACGGTTCCCGCCGGGCGGCGGCGCGGCATGGCCGTGGCAGGCGCCGCAGCCGTCATCGCCGGCTTGGGGTTATCCGGGCTTGCTGCCGCCCCGGCGCCGGCCGCGGCCGCCGCGGCGGCCGGGTGCCATCCCTACCGGCTGACCGACCTGGGCAGCCTCGGCGGCTTGTACACCTTCGCCCTTGGGCTCAACGACCGCGGCGACGTGGCCGGCGCCAGCGACACCAGCAACGGCGAGACCCACGCCTTCCTGTGGCGGCACGGGAAGATGACCGAACTCAGCGCCCCCGGCAGCAGCTTTTCCAGCGCCCTGGCCGTGAACAGCAAAGATGAGGTGGCCGGCTTCGCCTACCTGCCCGGGACCAGGATCGGGCAAGCGGTCCTGTGGCGGCACGGGAAGATGATCCGCCTCGGCACGCTCGGCGGCCAGTCGAGCGTGGCCCGGGCGATCAACGACCGCGGGCAGGTGGTGGGCGACAGCGACCTCGCCTCCGGTGAGTCGCATGGCTTCCTGTGGCAGCGCGGGAAGATGACCGACCTCGGTGTCCTTTCCGCCAATGACATCAACAACGCCGGCGACATCGTCGGGGCGGCCAGCGTCCCTGGAGGCATCGCCGGATATCGATGGCACCACGGGAAGATCGCCTATCTGCCCCAGCTGCCGCCGGCTTTCAGCGGCGAAGCGCTGTACATCAGCCACAATGGGCTGATCGCCGGGGACAGCGTGGCGCCGCCCAGCTTCAACAACGTCGCCGTCGTGTGGCGGCACGGGAAGCTGATCAGCCTGGGCACCCTCAGCGGCGCCGGCTTCAGCGAACCCAGGGGGATCAACGACCGCGGCCAGGTGATCGGCTTCAGCGGCGCTGACAACTTCCTGTGGCAGCACGGGACCCTGACCAGCCTCGCCTCCTGCGGTATCACAGCGGACTCCATGGTTGACAGGATCAACGACAGGGGCCAGATCGCCGGCGCCGTCCCAGGCCCCGGGCACAACGGTTTCCACGCGGCGCTATGGCAGTAGCCAGCCGCCCGGCACGGCCAGCGCTGATACCTCCAAACAGCACGGCGTAGGCCGCGCCGGGCGGTCCCGGGTGCCAGGAGGACCTCCCATGAGGTGGAGCGCTCGGCGCGGTTCATCGCCGGAGCAGAGACTCGGTGCGGCAAACCCGCCGCTCAGGCCATTCCAGAGGCGCTGAGCGGGTTGTATCCAGGTGTGCGGAACAGATCCTGGAGCTGGCGGCGGCGGATGCCGATATTGCTGCCCTCGATGATCGGGTAGGCGAGGGCCTCGGACAGGTAAGCCATCAGCGGGAAGTTGTTGTCGTAGGCCTGGACGCCGACGACGTTCATGAGCCGGCTGATGACCTCGACTCCCATCTCCGAGCCGAAGACCTTCGCGTGCAGGGCCAGTTCGGGGCCCGCTGCGTCCTGCGCGATCACGGCATCAAGCGCACGCCAGGCGAGAAGCCTGACCGCCTCGATCCGGCTCTTTGCGTCCGCGAGGACATCGGCCACGGACTGGTGCTCGATGATCGGCACCGCGCCGCCTCGCTTCTCGGCCAGCGCATAGTGATAGGCCACGTCGAACGCCTGCCGCATCGCCGCGACGGCGAAAATGCCGATCGACGCGCCGCTGGCCCAGAACGCATTGTAGGTGAGCTGGGCACCTTGCCCCTCGGCGCCCAGGATGTTCGACCGCGGGACGCGCACATCGTGCAGGCGGATCCGCGACGTCATGCAGCCTCGGAGGCCGACGAGGTCATAGTGCTCTTCCACCTCGATGTGGCCGGCCAGCTGTTCGCGTTCGGCGACGATAACAGACACCCCGCCAGGGGTGCGGCAGACGATCGTCATCACGTCGGGGCCGTTGCCATCCCAGCCGGCCAGATGGGAGGCCCACGCCTTGCGGCCGTTGAC
>WNFJ01367424.1_pt4 | contig 10359 bp, 8 predicted proteins | sample 5400461 | NCBI WGS metagenome assembly WNFJ01 (sample SAMN13153349, study PRJNA577476) | soil metagenome | isolation source: 115 cm saprolite on Douglas fir-dominated hillslope | place: USA:California | collected 2013-09-17
GGGAACCGGCACCATCGCGCAAACCTCGGTGGGTTGGTCGGTGGCCTTCGGTAGCACTGTGGTGGGTACCAGCGTGAATCAAAGCTTTACCATCACCGACGTAGGGACGGTTCCGTTGACGATCGGCAGCCTCAGTATCAGTGATTTGAATGCGGCAGATTTCAGTCAGACCAACAACTGCGCGGCGAGTATCACTCCGGGAGGGTTCTGCACGGTGACCGTGGCGTTCACACCCTCGGCAACCGGCTTGCGAATCGCCACTCTAATTATCCCGGAGGATGGTGGGGGCGTTGCCCTCGGTCTCAACCTGAGCGGCACGGGTACCAGTACAGCGGGCGGACCGCCGGCTCTGTCCTCGCTGATCCTTGGCCCGGTGGGCGGGGCGGGAAGTAGCTCCTACCAAGGTACCGTGACCTTATGGAGCGCGGCCCCGGGCGGCGGAGCCCTGGTGACGCTTTCCAGCGACAATCCCTCTGTTGCCAGCGTTCCCTCGAGCGTCCTGGTCCCCGCGACTGCAACGGCGATCACTTTTTCGGTCCCCACCGCAAACGTCTCCGCGTCGTCGACGGCCGCAATTTCTGCGACGTACGGCAGTTTTACCCTCAGCAGTTCGCTGACTCTGATTCCTCCGGCGATCACGGTCACCCCGCGCAGTTCTGTTCTAACTTTCAACCAGACTCAACAATTTCAGGCCGTTGGGTCCAACATTGCCAACAATAATGTGACCTGGTCGGTAGATGGTATTCAAGGCGGCAACTCCCAAGTGGGGATCCTTTCTCCGTCCGGGCTGTATACCCCTCCCGCCCTGGTCGGGAGTCACACCATTACCGCTGTCAGCCAGTTGGATTCCAGTTTGAACGGTGTAGCTCAGGTTTACGTGACGAACTACGACGGAATTTTCACGCAACACAATGATAATTTCCGGTCAGGCCAGAACCTGCAAGAAACGGTCCTGACGCCCAGCAATGTGAATCCTGTTCAGTTCGGCAAGCTTTATTCCGTACCTGTGGATGGCTCCGTTTATGCTCAACCGCTTTACGTGCCTAACCTCCTGATCCCGGGGCAAGGCTCTCACAACGTCGTTTTTGTTGTGACCGAGCATGACAGCGTCTATGCGTTTGACGCGGATAGCGGAAGCAGCGCGCCGCTGTGGCACGATAGTTTTATTAATCCCTCCGCGGGAATCACCACGCTTCCGCCTCAAGACATCGGCGGCGGCCCGATTGGTGGCGAGGTAGGAATTACGGGTACACCCGTCATTGACCCGGGCACCGGGACCATGTTTGTTGCCGCGATCACCAAGGAAACCGGGAAGTACTTTTGGCGGCTTCACGCACTCAACATCGCTACCGGCGCGGAAAAGCCCGGCAGCCCGGTGGTCATTTCGGGAGAGGTCAGCGGCACGGGGGTAGGGACGGACGGCACAAACGTCGCCTTTGATCCTCTGTGGCATCTGAATCGGCCTGGCCTACTGGAATTGAACGGCGTAGTTTATGTTGCCTTTGGATCCGAAGGTGACCTGGGACAATGGCACGGATGGCTCTTCGCCTTTGACGCATCAACTCTCAATCTTCTAAGTGTTTTTTGTACCACGCCGAATGGTAGTGACGGCGCGGTCTGGCAAGGCGGCGGCGGACTCGCCGCGGACTCGCTTGGCAATATTTACTTTACGACCGGAAATGGGACCTTTGATGCCAATATCGGGGGGAGCGATTATTCCGACAGCGTTCTGAAGATCAAATTACAAACCAGCGGCCTCGCGGTGCTCGACTACTTCACTCCTTATGATCAGGCTGTATTGGCCTTCAACGATGAAGATTTGGGCTCCGGTGGTCCTCTGTTGCTATCGGATCAGCCTGGTAGTTTTCCCCATCTGCTCACCGTCGCAGGCAAAGGTGGCACGCTGTATCTCATTAATCGGGACAACCTGGGGAAATTCCAGTCCGGCAGTGACAGTCAGATTGTGCAATCTATTCGCGCGGAATTTCCGGCTTCGTCCGAAATCGGCGTTTTCGGGATTCCGGCGGAGTGGAATGGACAGGTTTTCTATCAAAGTGAAGGCGACACTCTAAAGGCCTTCGCTTTATCAAACGGCATGCTCCCAAATCCTCCTCAAAAGGGACCGGACGTGTTCGGGGACAGGGGGGCTTCTCCTTCGATCTCTGCTAGCGGAACATCGAACGGGATTGTATGGGTCTTGCAGCAGGACGCTTGGTCAACGAATGGTCCCTCAATCCTCCATGCCTACTCCGCTAGCAACATCCAGCAAGAGCTTTACACCAGCGGCCAAGTCGCTTCTCGCGATCAGGCAGGGGTAGCCGTGAGATTCTCGGTTCCGACAGTAGCTAACGGCAGAGTATTTGTGGGCGGCGGTTTTTCGCTTACAGTATACGCTCCCCTGCCCTGATGTGCAAGGAGAGCAAGGTGAAGAACCGACGGGATTTCGGGATGCGCAAAACCTGCGTGTTGGACGTGGACAAGGAGGACACACGATTTCGGTGGTCAATTGCCACAGGCCTTGCCGTGTCGCGGGACGGCAGGAGGACCAGCTAACCTCGGCGCGTGCACGACCGCTGGCACCAATCCGAGTGGGAGTAACCGTGACCTTCACTCCTACGGCGAGCGGATCTCGGCATGCCGTTTTATGGATCGCTGAGAGTGGCGGCGGCCCGCTCGTTGATTTCGGAATCTTCGTGTTGGGCATATCTTTGGAGTATCTTCGCTCTTTGAGTTTTGAATTGCAGGAAGGGAGTTTCTTAGGAATGCAGGATCATCTGAATCCACCGCATGGTGGACAGCTGATCAATCTGATTGCGACACCGGAGCGGACGGCGCAATTGCAAGCGGATTCGCGCAAATGGCCGTCATGGGATTTGACCCCGCGTCAGCTCTGCGATCTCGAATTACTCCTGAATGGCGGCTTCTCTCCTCTTCGCGGATTCATCTCGTGCGCCGATTACGAAAGTACCTGCGCCCGAATGCGCCTCGCCGACGGAAAGATTTGGCCGATTCCCATCGTACTCGATGTTGCTGATGACTTTGCGTCAAGCATTGGAGCAGGAACCTCTATCGCTCTTCGCGATCCCGAAGGTGTGATGCTCGCGGCCTTGCACGTGGAGGAAGTCTGGAAACCTGATCGAACGGCGGAGGCGAGAGCTGTCTATGGCACTACCAGTTCTCATCATCCCGGAGTGCAGCATCTGACGGAGCAGACTCACCCGTGGTATGTCGGGGGCAAGCTGGAAGGACTCCATCTCCCGCACCATTATGACTTTCGCGGCCTGCGGCTCTCACCTTCCGATCTGCGTGCTGAGTTCATCCGGCTTGATTCTAAAGGGAGCTAAAACTAGAGTGCTTTGTTTTGATACACTTTACAAGTGTTGATTCTAAAGAGGTTAGGCGAACGCTTTGTTAGCTAGTTGGTTACTAGAATTTGCGGCCCGTGACGGCGCAACCGGAGACGACGGTTGGCGTACTTTTACTCGGGGAATACTATATCGCATATATTACTCCAGGTCAAGCGAAAAGTGGTCGATGAAATTGTTGTGAGTGTTATGCCCAACGAATTAATGTACCCAACTCGTTTGGATTCGCGCCTCTGACTGCAGTCGCGGCGAGCAGATCGCCTGGGCGGGAGGTCGCTGCGAGATGGTGTCCTACTGGCTGGCCTTTTCCTGGGGACTGGTGATCCTGGCCTCGATGGTGGGCTGGGGTGTGGCGGTTAACCGTTTGCTCTTTCCGTGTCACCGGGTCGACAGGGGACAGCGCGCGGCGTGGGGACTGGCGCTGAGCGTGGTCGTAGGCGGGGTGCTGAATCTGCTGCAGCGCATTTCTCGAACAACGGTTCTTGTCTACTTGGGATTGGGAATGGTGTGGCGGCTCGCGAGTTGGATTCCGCGGATCCGCGAGCTTTCGCAGGTCAAAGGAGTCATTCAAAGAATTGCGGAGGTTAAGAACCGGCAAATTTTTGGCTGTGGCGTTCTCCTTGTTGCCCCGTTGATCATGATTCAGTACGCGGCCTCCATTACCGGAGTCCAGCATGGAGGCCCGCTCAGTCCGACAAACTTCAATCGCGGTGATGACTTCCACGCGTATTTTGTTTTTCCGGAGAAGATGCTGCAGACGGGATCGATGGGGCCAGACCCTTTTAGCGGAAGAAGACTCGAATCCTCGTTGGGTGGCAAAAGCTTTCTGGACACGTTTGTCCTCAGTGTGCTCTCCGTTCAAAACTTGCACGTTCTCGACTCCGGACTAGGGCCGCTGATAATCCTGGGCCTCTTGTGGGGGACTATGCAGGAGCACGGCATCTCGCTGGCTGGCTCGGTGGGGATGCTGCCTGTCTTCCTCTTGATTCCCGCGCCGACGGGCAATGTCACAAGCCTCTACACTGGCCTGGCGCTGTTCCTCAGCCTGTATCGAACACTCAATTGGAAAGAGCTTTCCTCCAGTTCCTTCATTTCGAGACTGCTTGTCACAGCTATGCTCGCGGCGGCCATTTGTTCCCTCAAGTCTAATTTTATCCCGGCATGCGCGTTTGTCTGCTCATGCAGTTTTCTTTGTTATCTGATTGGGAAAAGCAACCGGCGAACTGCGGCCGTAGAGGTGGTTTCGACGGGGCTCCTGGTTCTTGCGTTTATGCTTCCCTGGATGATTTCAATGTATCAGTCCTCCGGAACCTTGCTCTATCCGCTGCTGGGGAGGGGCTACCATCAATCGGTGTATGGAACCTCTCTGTCCCCTTACAGCGAGCTCACTGTGCCGAGAACAGCCACGTTGATTCTGAAGCACTTGAGTGAGGCACCCTCCTTGGTCCTACTTTGATTGGGGATCTGGTATTTCTTGTCGAAGGAAAAGAAGGTCATCGGCCGCGAGGCCGCGCTGTCCCTTGCGTGCGGAGCCGTGCTAGGGGAGGTCGTCATCACGTTGGCAACCGGGGGTGAAAGCGTGGATCGCCAGTCCTTTCCTTTCTTGATGGCTGCAACGATTGTATTGATGATGGGAGGTTTAAGAACGCGGGAGGGTTTGGGAGGGAAGGAGTTACAGGGGCTGGCGGGGCTTTTGGTTACTGTGACGGCCGCGGCTTTGCTGGTCGGATCTTTTTGGGATCGCTCGAGGCTGATGTATGTTGAGTGCCTTCGAAATATTCAGCTCGGGTTTGAAAACCTTCCGTTTGTGACGGACTTGGAGGTCGAAGAGTACAAGAAGCTACAAGGGTCGATCCCGGCCGGCAGAGTAATCCTGACCAGACTCGACAAACCGTTTTTGTTGGACTTTCGTCGCAATAGAGTTTTCCTGATGGACCAGGCAGGCGAAGCGAGTCTGCCGCCCGGGATGCCGCTGTTCCAGGGGAGTGAACCATTGGCGAGTTATCTGATTGCGAAGTCGATTCGGTATGTGGCGTACTCCTACGGAGACGAAGTGGGATTTACGAGGTACTTTTCTTACATACTGTCGCCATATAACAACGTTTGGGGCAGGACGATCGCTCAGAGTACATACGATGTTCAGGATAACCTCACGGAGCTCGGAAAAACGAGAAAGCGAATCTACGACGACGGAAAGAGTTTCGTCCTGGATCTACAGCAGCGAGACCGATAGGTGGGAACCTTGCGCCGCCGCGTTCTGAGGTCGGTTCTCTTTATTTTGTGTTCCCTGTTGCTAGCGGAGGCCGCGGCGCGCGCCTTGTTGTGGGTTGGGCCGCTGTTCCGGAGCGCGCAGGGGACAGACGCTTCTTCCCAGCGGATCGCGTGGGTGAAGCGCCACACGCGCAACCAGACGTTCATTTACGCGTACGATATTTACGATCCGTTGCGAGGCTGGGCAGTTAAGCCGGAACTTCACGACCTGGTTTGGCTCAGCAATCAGAGTATGATTGTGAATTCCAATTCCCGAGGCATTCGCGGCAAGACGGAATACAGCTACGCGCGGCAGGCGGGCAAGCACAGGATCGTGACGCTAGGAGACTCCTTCACCTTTGGCGACGAAGTCTCGGACGATGAAACCTACTCGTATTACCTTACGAGCTTGCTTCCGGATACGGAGGTTTTGAATCTCGGGGTTCACGGGTATGGTCACGACCAAATGCTTCTCTACCTGAAAGAAGAAGGGGTCAAATATTCGCCGGACGTCGTGATTCTGGGTTATGTTTCGTTAGATCCTCCGCGCAACCTGCTCTCGTTCAGAGATTTTGCCAAACCGAAATTCGAACTCACAAAAGACGGCCTGCGCCTTACCCATGTGCCGGTTTCTACGCCGGAATCCGTCATGGCCTGGGAACTCTATCGCCCGAAGATCTTCGATCTGGTAGTTATGGCGCGGGAAAGGGTGCGTTCGATGGTGGGCTGGAATCAGCGCAGAACAGAGGCGATCACCTCCGCGATCTTCGACGAACTCGTGAAAACTACACGAGAGAACGGTGCGGTCCCGGTTTTCGTTTATCTGCCGGTGTTGCAGGAGACCGTCAACCCTCAAGAAGGGTTCACACCGGATGAACAATTCCTCAACCAATATTGCCAAGAACGGGGAATGGCCTGCCTGTTCCTGCGACGCGTCTTCCTCGAGCAAGTGAAGAAGGGCGCCAAGTTCAATACCCGCAGCCATTGGTTTGCAAGCGAGCATATGCTTGCGGCGCAAGCGATACGCGATTTTATCTACGAAAGGAAGCTGCTCGGAGCTGGCCCAAGCTTGAAAGATGCCCGTTCAACACGACAACCGAGGTAGCCGACCCTAGGCCGCAGTCAGGGCGAGAAAGTGAAAGTGTTTTCCCGCCCTTGTGCGCGGGCACCGTTAACGGCGGCATAAGACATTGATAAGGCATGGTTTAGGGTGTATGAGGGTAGACTGGTTGGAGAGACGATTGCTCCTCCTCAGGACAAGATGAAAGCGACCGGTCTAACTACGCCTCTCCCGCCCGTTCGCCGGGGTAAGGCCGGGGTGGTGTACAAGGTCTCCCGGCTAATTGCGCGGACCACGGAATCGCTGATGCCGGAGATGGTGAGTCGGCGGCGGGAGCGGCGGGATTGGGAGCGCTGGGTTCATTCGCTGACGCCGGAGCTGCTGATGGAGCTTCCGGAAGCGGCGGCGGAAGTAAAGCGGCAAGTGTTCCAGGCCAACGTCACCCGCGTGGAAATCGAAACGCACGCGAAGTGCAACCGCGTCTGCTCATTTTGTCCCAACGTGATCATGGACCGGCGGATGAACAACACGGTAGCGGATGCCGCGATGCTGGACCGGGTATTCGACGAACTGGGCTCGATTGACTACCAAAGGCAAATTTGCGTGGCGCGCTATTCCGAGCCCTTGACCAACAAACAGTATCTCTACGAGCGGCTGGCCGCGGCGCGTGTCCGCGCACCGCGCGCGGTGCTGGCGATTACGACGAACACGGATTACTTGACGGCGACGGTTCTCAAGCAACTCCGCGACGTGGGCCTGAACACGATGTATATGAGCCTGTACTTGAGGGACAACGAGCGCTGGTCGCTGGAGCTGGCGCGCACCTACAGCAACCGCTTGGCGAAGAAACTTGGCGTCCGAATCCTGACGCAGCGCGAGACGCCGGTGTCGGTCCAGTGTACATATGAATACGCCGGGGTGGAATTGTCATCCACATGCCACAACTGGGATGAATACGGGATCGACCGCGGCGGCCTGATCCAGATTTACAGCCAACAGGGACGCCTGGGCCCCTGCCGCGATCCTTTTCAGACGTTGGTGATCGATTACAACGGCACGGTGACGCCGTGCTGTTGCGTGCGCAGCGATTTGGCGGAACACAGCAAATTCCTGATGGGTGACCTGTCGTCGGGAGAAACCAGCATCTTCGATGTGTATGCGGGGCGGCTGGCGGCGTGGAGGCGTGGTGTGGTGTCGTTCGGTAAGAAATCGTCGCCGTGTTCGAGTTGCCGGCACCGCGATATTCGAGAAGATTTGGTGGTGCCCATTGCGACGGTGTTGGAGAACCAACTTCAGAGAATCGGGCGTCCCGATTTCCACCAGCCCTCGGCTCTGGTGTCGTCGCCGCGGTGGTGAAACCTTTCGCAAGAGGTCATCGGGAATGACGAGGAAACCGGACTTCTTTCTTGTGGGTGCACCAAGGTGCGGTACGTGCGAGCGCCGGCGAGCACGTGGCTCGAGGAACCGCGGGATTGTTTGCCGGAGCCTCAGCGGCGGCCAGACCGAATGATTAAGAAAATCGTTCTTCTAGGAGTTTCCTTGGCCCTGACGTTAGGGGCGTTAGAAGTAAGCATGCGCATCTTCCGACCCGTCGGGTCCGAATGTCAGCCAGCATTTCGAATGGATGAGACAATTGGCTGGGTTTGGGCACCGGACCAGCACGGTTTTATCTACCAAATGAATTACGCCGCTCCGGAGATCTTCGGGAGCAAATTCGAGACAAACAGCCTCGGGATGCGTGATCGCGAATATGCCTTCGAGAAAAACGGCAAGCTCCGTGTGCTAGCCCTCGGCGATTCCTTTACGCAGGGCTGGGGGGTGGAAGAGCAGGAGGCGTTCCCCAAGGTACTGGAAAGCCAGTTCCTTCAAGACGTAGAGGTTTGGAATCTCGGAGTCGTGGGCTACAGCACAGACCAGGAACTGGAGTTGTTGCGGAAGACAATAGCAAAGGCCAAACCGGATTTGGTCGTGTTGGCGTTCTATGAGAACGATATCGCTGATAATACGCGGGCGCAATCTCTGTGGTATCCGAGATACAAGAAGCCGCTTTTCGAGCTTCGCGGAGATGGGCCAGCCCTCAGCAATGAGGACGAACTCATCCGCCAGAAGCGGATTGCCGAGCAGCAGTCCGCCTCGATCTTCGGAAGATTTCACGATGTTCTGATGTCCTCGGCAGTGCTGCGACTTGCCCGGTTTTCGATTCGCAAAATGCTGTACGCGCGCGCCTTGGGGAGTCGGCGAGATCTCGAAGCCGAAGTTTGGGGACGCAACAACGCTTATCGCATTGCTCAAACGGAGGAGATGAAGAGGGCGTGGGCGCTCACCGAGGGTCTGCTTGTTGAGGTAAGCCAGTTGTGCGAGCAACATGGCACACATCTTGTCGTCACCTATATTCCGCGGGCTTTGGAAATCGTTCCAGGCATTCTGGAGGCTGAATTGCAGAAATTTCACTCGGCTGACACTGCCTCTGCATTTGATCTGGCCATGCCGGAGCGCACCCTGGCGGAGGTGACCGCGCGCCGCGGGATCCGCTTCGTTGAGATGCGTAACACGTTTCTCGCCACGCCGCATCCCGAATCCCTGTACTTGCCGGAGATTCTCCGGGATGGACACCTTAGCGCTGCTGGACAATTTCTCGTTGCCCAGACTCTGGCTGAACATCTCCGTGGACAGGGTCTCCTTCCAACGAAGAGATTTTCAGCCTGGCGCCACGGAGCATGGTGATCACAATCGCGCATGATTCCATCTGTTCTTGGGTCTGGCGTAGTCGTCTTCAGAAACGCAAAATTGTGGATCGAGCGGTAACCTCGAAAAAAAGTGAGAGGGGGCCGATGGCCGCCTTAAGTGTGCAAGAGAGCGGAAGTTTGCCGGAGCTGGCAAGAAAATTTGTGAAGGAGAGCCTCGGGAACCGAGTGGTTACGGGGGCCGCTGGAGTTCTTGCATCTCGAGCGGCTTTCAACGGACTTTCTTTTGTTCTAAACGTAATTCTGGCGCGGATGCTGGGTGCGTTGGGTCTCGGTGTGTACACGTACGCTTTGGCATGGATATTCCTACTGATGGTGCCTTGCGATGCTGGGAATGGATCAACTGGTGGTGCGCGAGATCGCGGCCTCAAGCGTGCGAGCAGAGTGGGGACGGTCGAGGAGAGTTTTGCGCAAATCCATTGAGGTGGTCTCAGTCGCATCGCTGGGGATCGTTTTGATCGCCGGAATCGTGAGCGAGGCGGCGGCTCAACATATAGATACGCAGATTCGTGTGACGTTTCTGGTGGCCTTGGTGCTGCTTCCGCTGATCACACTGACGCGAGTGCGGCAGTGCGCGATGCAAGGGCTTCATCGCGTGGCGCTCGGAACATTGCCGGAAATGGTTGTTCAGCCGGCCGTATTGACAGCGTTCTTGGGGATCACGTATTGGCTGGGAAGAAGGCATTTGACGGCCCCCGGAGCGATGGGACTAACCGTGGCAGCCTGCATAATCGCCTTCTCCATTGGCACGAAGTTGCTGCTGAAGAGCATTCCCAAAGAGTCCGGAGACACCCCGCTTGAAGAGCAAGCATGGGATTGGAGAAAGAGCGCGCTGCCGCTCATGTTCGTAGCGAGTAGCGGGGCAATTTATGCACAGGCGGACACGCTGATGCTCGGGTCCATCAAGGGGGCAAAAGCGGTGGGCATCTACGGGATCGCC
>WNFJ01356420.1_pt2 | contig 10358 bp, 10 predicted proteins | sample 5400461 | NCBI WGS metagenome assembly WNFJ01 (sample SAMN13153349, study PRJNA577476) | soil metagenome | isolation source: 115 cm saprolite on Douglas fir-dominated hillslope | place: USA:California | collected 2013-09-17
TCGGCGCGGTCACCCTCGCGCTGCTCTTCGGGCTGTTCAGCCTGATCTACGGATTCCAGGAGATCGTGCTGGGCGTCCAGGCCCGCCGGACCGGGCGCAACCTGCACTCGGTCATGGACGACGCGGCCTGAGGCGTGGGAGGAGCGCGTTCGCGTCTGTGGGATCCCTAGCCGGCACCCCGGCGCGCGGGTCCGGTCTCCGGGGGTGAATGACTGCGCCGGGAGAACCGCCGCATCGACGCGCGTCAGCAGCTGCGTACCGGCCACCAGATGTAGACGCGAGCTGCTGGCCACCGGCGAGCGCGTCGTTAAGCGCACCATCGAAAGCCTCCCGCTCACCGCCCGGGAGACCCAGATTGCCCGGTTGGCCGGCGATGGCCTGTCCAACCCCCGAGATCGCGGCCCAGCTGTTCATGAGCCCGCGCACCGTCGGGTACCACCTGCACAAGGCCTTCACCAAGCTGGAAATCAGCTCCCGCAACCAGCTCCACGGCGTCCTGGCCAGCAGTCGGAGCGACTGACCGCGGTAAACCTCTACCGCCCGGTTCCCGGCATCTAGCCGGCTCCGCATTCCAGCACGCCACTGGGCGGTCCCGGGCGGGGAGCCGGGGTGTCGGCTAGGGATCCCACGGACGCGAGCGCGCTCGTCCCAGACGGATGGTGCTGGCATGACAGTCACCGTCTCCCGCGACAACGCGGACGCCGCGTTCCGCAGCCTGTACACCGAGCACGGGCCGGCGTTGCTGCGGTTGTCTACCATGCTGACAGGCGGTGATCGGCACCGCGCCGAGGACGTTGCTCAGGAAACCATGCTGCGGGCCTGGACACACCGGGCGAACCTGGACATCCAGCACCACTCACCCTGGGCCTGGCTGATCACGGTCGCCAGGCACCTGGCTGTCGACGCCTACCGGGCCCGGCAAAGCCGCCCGGCAGAGGCAGAGCTGACCGACCATCGTGCCCTCGCCGGCGGCCAGCAGCCCGACGCCAGCCTCGATGAGGTTAGCGTCCGCGCCGCAATCGCCCATCTGCCCGGTCCGCAGCGCCAGGTACTGACCGAAATCTATTACCACGACAGGTCGGTGGCCGAAACGGCGGTGGCGGGCTGACCATGGCCATTTCGCTACCTGCGGTACCACGCTCCGACCGGGTATACCCAGAACCGGACATGCGCGAGCGCGAAGGGAGCGGATGGGTCCGGTTAGGCCCCAGCCTCTCTAGCCCAGGCCACGGCCCAGGCTTGGCCAGGCAAAAATCATTTTTACCGAACGAGCCGTGGTGCGTGCCCCAAGCAGGAACTCAGACCAGTCAGAACCGGGACGCCTGCGCTGGCCTCCGCGCTCATGCAGCAGCAGACTCAGACTGTCCGGATAGGAGGTCCCCCATCGTGGAAAGGATCTGGCACATCGGGTTCGCGGTCCCCGGCCTGGAGAAGGGCGAGGCGAAACGGCTCGGCGCGCTCGGGTACCCCAGCTTCGCCCCGGCCGGCACCGCGCCGCTCCTTAACCGAGGACCCGCCGGCACGCTCGTCGAGCTGCGACCTGCACAGCGACCGCCCGCAGCTGCGTGAGCTGTTCCTGCCCGAGTCAGACTTCGGCGCTGTTCTGGCTGGCCAGCACGAAAGTACGGCGCCGGGCACGCCAGCGCCACGTCGCCTACCGCTCCCTGACCGCCGCGGCATCGCACGCCGCGAATCGAGGCTAGGAGGTTTGCCGAGGTCCTTGGTTTCTGCTGTCGGCCAGGACGCCATGGAGCTGGTTGCGGGAGCTGACGGCGAGCTTGATGAAGATCTTGTGCAGGTGGTATTCGACGGTACGCGGGCTCATGAACAGCTGGGCCGCGATCTCGGGATTGGACAGGCCGTCGCCGGCGAGCCGGCCGATCTGGGTTTCCCGGGCGGAGAGCCGGGCGGGGGCGTCGGTGGTGCGGTTGCGTACTCGCTCGCCGGTGGCCCGCAGCTCGCGCGCGGCTCGTTCGGCGAACCCGCCGGCTCCCATGTCGGCGAGCATCTGGTGGGCGGTGCGCAGCTGCCCGCGGGCGTCGGTGCGCCGGTTCTCGCGGCGGAGCCATTCGCCGTAGAGGAGGTGAGTGCGGGCGAGCTGAGCGGTCATCTGGCTCGGGCCGATCAGGCTGATCGCCTCCTGGTAGAGGTCCCCGGCGGCCGGACCGCCGGTCAGCAGCGCGCGGGAGCGAACCTGGATGCCGTGTGCCCACGGGCTGCGGCTCAGACTGGTCCGCTCCGACAGCTGGCGCAGGCCGTCCGCGGCGGCCTCCGGCTGGCCGCATCGGGCCGCTGCCTCGATCAGCTCGGGCAGCACCCAGACGCCGAAGCCGAGCTCGTCATGGTCGCGGGCCTGCTGCGCGGCGGCAAGCGCGTCCGGGTAGTGACCCAGGCCGTTGTGCAGGACGGCGGCCGTGAACTCAACGCCCGCGATGGCCAGGCCTTCGCCTCGCGCGGCCGCGTCCTGGACTGCGGCGTCGAACTGGCTGGATGCCTGGCCGCGCCAGGCGGCGAGCAGCAGCGAGAAGTCCGCCATCGGCATGTTCCCGGTCGCCGCCGTGATCACGTCCGCCTCTTCGAGCAGGGCCGCAGCCGTGGCCAGCTCACCCGCGAAAATATGGTGCGCGGCCAGGTAGCTGAGCGCGATCGGGAGCATGGTGAGCGCGCCGGCTTGCCGGGCTAGCCGGGCATGCCGGGCGCCGAGCTCGCGGCACGTCTGGTCATCCCACAGGTCCATGGCGGTGTGGCAGCCGAGCCATAGCCAGCGAATCTCGGTGAGACTCTCCTCGCGGAGCAGGGCGTCGAGCGCCCGTTCGAGCGCGGGCACGGCCGCCCGGTGGCCCTGCACCGACCGTATCACCAGGCCGTCCAGGAGGAGGTCGACCGCGCGCGGCGGGCCGGTTGAAGGTGGCGCCGCTGAGGCGGCCTCGGCCACCTCGCGTAGCGTCGGGCCGTCGCCTGACCGGCCGGCCCGGATCGCCGCCCACAGCGCCTCCAGGAAGGTCTCACGCGCCACAGCGGCGTCGAGCGGGCCGAGCCGCCGCGCAGCCCGGAGCAGCAGCCGCGGAGCGTCGCTGCCCCGCAGCCGGGTGAACGCGATCTGTGCCTGCAGCCGCTCTAGCCGGGCCCGCTCCAACTCGCCCAGCGGCTCTGCTTCAGCCATGGCCAGTAGCTTGACCGCCGCGTCCGGCATCCCGGCCTCATACTTGGCCTGAGCTGCGGCCAGTGCGCGCGCGGCACGCGCCAGCGGCCCGGGCGTCAGCGCGGTGGCCCGTTCGAGGAAGGCAGCTGCCGCTGCTAGGCCGCCGCGTGCCTGCGCGCGGCCGGCGGAGCGCTCGAGCTCGGCGGCGACGTCCTCATCGGGCCCGGCTGCGGCCTGGGCCCGATGCCAGGCCCGGCGATCGGGATCGGTGCCCGGGTCGGTGGCCCCGGCGAGGGAACCATGTGCGCGGCGCCGTTCGGCGATGGGCGCCGCCCGGTAGACCGCCGAGCGGACCAACGGGTTGCCGAAGACGACCCGGCCACCAACCGCGAGCAGCCCGTCTGCTACCGCCGGGGCCGCCGCCTCTACCCCGATCCCGAGCCGATCGGCAGGAGCAGCCGCTGGGTCACCTCCGGGAGCCGCGCGATCCGCCACAGGAAGCTTCGCTCGATCCGGCCGGCGGCCGGCTGTGGGTCGGCTACGCCGAATCCGCCGGCCAGCTCCGCAGGCGCTACCCCGTGGGGCAGCTCGAGCAGGGCCAGCGGGTTACCGGCGGACTCGGCGATGATCCGGTCCCGGACCCGCTCATCCAGCCGCCCGGGGATAACCGAGGCCAGCAGCGCCCGGGCATCGGCATCGGCCAGTCCCGCCACCGCCAGCCCGGGCAGGCCCGCCAGGGCGCCGCCCGCGTCGGGATCACGGGTACCGAAGAGCAGGGCGACCGACTGGGCGTCCAGCCGGCGGGCGGCGAACGCCAGCGCCTGCGCCGAGGCCCGGTCCAGCCACTGCGCATCATCGACCAGGCACAGCAGCGGCTGGCCGGCGGCCACCTCGGACAGCAGGCCGAGCACGGCCAGGCCGACCAGGAAACGATCCGGCGCGCTGCCCGGGCGCAAGCCGAACGCCACCCCCAGCGCGTCGCGCTGCGGGCCCGGCAGCCGGCCCAGCCGACCTAGCACCGGGCCGCAGAGCTGGTGCAGCGCCGCGAACGGCAGCTCCATCTCTGACTCGACGCCCTCCGCCCGTGCCACCCGGAAATCCGGCGCGGTCTCGGCCGCGTAATCCAGCAGCGCGGTCTTGCCGATACCCGGCTCGCCGCGGACGACCAGCGCCCGGCTGCGCCCCGCCCGCACGTCCGCGAGCAGCCCGTCCAGGGCCCTGCACTGCTGCTTACGGCCCCGCAATGTCACACGGCGCCCCCACCATCTCCTCCAGCCGCCGGATCTGCTGGCTCAGCGTCGGCTGCGCGATGAACATCCGTTCCGCCGCCTGCGTGAACGTCCCGGCGTCGACCAGCGCCACGAAGTGGCGCAAGTGTCGCAGCTCCACGCCCTGCGGCGTCACGCCGCCAGAATCCGGCCGCTCCGCCGATCCCGCCCGTGCCTCATCCATCGTGGTCATCGTGCACCTTCCTTCAGTCGAGACTGGTCAAAGCAACGGCCGATCGGGCGTGACGATGCTGGCCAAAGTGCGGCATCCTTCAAGCAAACCCCACCTGACGGGTCGTGAATATCGGTCGGGTGACGCCAGTTGCGGCGGCGGCCGTCGATGCTCCTGACCTGGCCGGAAGCAGGCGCGAACGGGCTGGCGGCTGGAGCGCGAACGTCATCGGCGTGCGCCTGGGCGCTTTGATGCGGCTGACCGCACGCCGCGGAGGAGTGGGCTACGTCAGCTGACGTATGTCGTCGCGGCAGTCGCCGCTACGCGGAGATGCCCTGGCGCAGCGCCTCGCGGACGATATCGACCCGGCCCTTCGCGCCGAGCTTGGTGAGGATGTGCGAGATGTGGGTCTGCACGGTGCGCCGGGACAAGAACATGCCCCGGGCGATGTCCGGCGTTGCCGCGCCCCCGGCTACCATGGTGGCGATCCTGACCTCGGTCGGGGTGAGCGCCTCCCAGCCCGAGGTGGCGCGCGGCGCGCGCCGGCTGCGGACGCCGCGCCTGATGCCGTAGGGACGAAGACGGCTGTCGGCGCGGCGGATGTCCCAGGCCGCCTGCAGGCCGTCGTAGAGGCCGACCGCCTCGTGCAGGGTGACCCTGGCCTCGTCGCTGCGGCCGTGCTCGGCCAAGACGACCGCCAGGTCCTCCAGGGCGGCCGGCAGCTCCACCGCAGGCCCGGCCGACCGGTAGTGCGCGACCGCGTTTCGCAGCGGACCCGGATCAGATCTGAGCAGTCCCCGGCACCGCAGGCTGGCCGCAGCCGCCCGGGCCGGCCGGGTCTCCGCAGCCGCCTCCGCCTGGCAGGCCTGCGCCGCGGCCTGCGCCATCTGCCTGTCCCCGGCGGCGAGCGCGAGCCGGACCAGGTCGGGCAGCCACTGGTGGGTCAGGGTCATCTCGCCGTCGCGCCGCGGCAGCATCGCGGCCAGCCTCAGCATGGCCTGGCGGGTTTCCCCGCTCTGTTCCAGCGCGAGCGCGTGCGAGGCGACCAGGAAGTCCTGGTTCTCCCGGTCGCCGACAGCCTGGACGGGAAGAGCCAGGCCCAGGCGAAGGTGCTGGCCGGCCGTGGCGCGCTGGTCCCGGCGCCCGGCGATGAGCGCGGCCACGCCGTGCACCAGCAGCGCAGCCCAGCGTTCGCGCAGGAAGGTAGCCGTCAGCGCGGGGACATCGTCGCCCTCATCCGAGCTCAGCTCGGCCAGCGCGTCATCCCACTGGCCGAGCCAATACCGCAACACCGCCGCGGTGACCCAGGTGCTGCGATCGGGACTCCCGCTGCGCTGGGCGAACTCACGAGCGTGGTGGAGGGTCAGCTCGGCTTCTGGCCAGCGGTCGAGATTCTGCAGCGTGAAGATCCGGACCTCAAGGGCGTACGAGCGCAGGTCCGCGTGGCCGGCATCGTCGCCCAGCACGCGCAGCGCCCGTTCGACGTAGTCAAGCGCGGCCGCATGGTCGCGCCTGACGCCATGGCTCAGCCACAGATCCGTCAGGGCGTGAGCGGTCGCGAACACGTCGCCGACTTCCTCGGCGACGGTGAGGGCCCGGCGGGCGGTCACGTCCGCCGCGTCCAGGTCGCCGGTGCCCGCCCGCTCGAGCATCGCGAGCAAGGCCAGCATCCGGGCCTGCCAGGTGCGGGGCAGATCGGTGGACGCCAGCGCCTGCCGCACAGTGGTGATCGCCTCATCGTAGTCGCCCGCGCTGGCCTGGGCGCGCGCCAGCACCGAGTACGTCTCGGCCCGCCGCACCGGATCGGTCATCACCGGCAGCGCCCGGCTGGCCCGCCTGGCCGCCTCCGCATAGGACCCGGCGGCGAACAGAGCCCAGACCAGGCTGGCCGCGAGTCCGTCCAAGGCCTCCTCGTCGGCAGGCGTCTCATCCAGTTCCCGGCGCAACAGGTCGGCCGCCAGCTGCGGTGCCCGGATGACGAGCGCAGGTGCGGATTCGATGAGCCACGTCCGAGCCCAGCCCTCACCCGGCTGGTTCGCGGCGGACAGTTGCTGCGCGACGCTCAGCGCATCCGCGCCCGCAACCGCGAGTTCCCGTGCCGCCTCGGCGTGCAGCGCCGTGCGCAGCGCCGCCGGCATGCTCCCGTACAGCGCCTGCTGGATCAGCAGATGCCGGAACGCCAGCTCCGGGCCGGAGCCGACCAGGATACCCGCCGCTACCGCCTCCTGCAGGCCGTCTGCCAGGTCGGACACCGGCCGACGCAGCACCACGGCCAAGTCGGTGACCGCGAACCTCCCGCCCAGCAGCGCGGCTGTCCGCAGCATCCGCGCCGTCTCGGCCGGTACGGAGCTGAGCCGGTCACTCAGCACAGCCGTCAGCGAGGCTGACAACTGCTCCCGGGCCACGGAAACCTCGGCGGTCGGTCTTATCTCTACCGCCTGCTCACGCACTAGGGCGTCGACCAGCTCGCGCACGTACAGCGGATTGCCGGCCGCCCGAGCAGTCAGCCGCCGCAGCGCGTCCCCGGGCGGCGCTCCGACCATCGCCGTTACCAAGGCGGCCACGTCCGTTTCGGGCAGCGGCCCGAGCGTGATCACCGCACCGCCGCGGCGGACGACGGCCGCGCGCACCTGCTGGACCTCCGGCCGGCGCGGAGTCGGCCGGCAGGTCGCGATCAGCAGGAGCCGCAGCTGGTCGATGGAGGCGGCGAGCTGGTGCCAGACCAGCAGCGACGCGTCGTCGGCCCACTGCAGGTCGTCGATGACCATCACCGTCGGGGCGGCCGCGCACAGCTCCTCGGCCAGCGACATCAGCACCTCGACGCCGTTAACCGACGCGTCGCCGTCGGCGAACAGCCCGAGCCGCTGGCTGCGGAGCAGGCCGGCGGCGTGCGCCCGCCGCGGGTCCGGCGAACTCGGCCGGACCCGCAGGCAGTCCTGCATCACGCTCAGCGGCAGCCGCTCGGCGAGCTGGTCCGCGAACCCCCACCCGATATCCCACCCCAGCTCGCTCACTCCCGCCAGGGCCTCGACGACCAGGGACGACTTCCCGATGCCGGGCTCGCCCTCGACCCAGACCACCGCTCCCTCGTCACGGCGGAGGGCCTCGACACCCGCACGCAGGGTAGCGAGCTCCTGTCCACGGCCCACCCACTGCGGCGGCCGGTCAATGGGCCACATGGCAGTAAACGTAGCCTCGCCCAGAGCCGATGCCTAGCCAGCACCGGCCGCCGGATCGGCAGCGACCACGGCGGGCAGGTCGAGTGCGATGGCCGGGTCCCGCGAGCAGTGGCCGGTCGGGATAATCGCTCTTCTTTTACCGATACGGGCGGGACCGGTTGAGCAGCCGTGGCCAGGTCAAAGGGTGATGCCGTCGGCGGCGTCGAAGAGCACCTGCTGCAGCGGCCGAGACAGGTCACCATGCCACGTCAGGGCCGCCGCGGCGGTCAGGGGTGATCCTTCGACCCGGGTGCGAACCATGCCGGCGGAGTCGGCCGCCGGATCCGCCGGTCTGGGCCAGCCCCCGATGCGACGGCATGGTTGTCCCGCAGGGGCGTTCCGACGGGACAACCATCCTGGTCTTGTGCTGTTGGTCAGTGAAGCGAGCAGATCGCCGCTGCGATGACGGCGGTAACCGCGTCCGGGTGGGAGATCGTCCCCGGCCGCGGCCGGGGAGCTTGACCCGACTCGCCAGCTCCCTGGGCCGGCACCCGGGCGCCGGCTTGCCGACTATCCGGTACACCGCCCACCCGTCCACTGCGCCTGCCGATAGGGTCCCTTCGAGCGCGACGACACGCAGTAAGCCGGCCAGATCAGCTCCCCAGCGCCGCGAGCCCGATCGCCAGGCCATCCTCCACCAGCGCCACCGCGGGGTCGGGGAGGCGGCGGGCGAGTGCACGGCGGCTGTCGTGGCCGATCTTGGCCGCGGCCAGGGCGGCGGCCGCAGCGATCACCATGGCCGGGATCGGGCGCCGGTGCCCGGAACGTGCCAGGACGACGGCCGCCAGGCTGGCGGAGATCAGCCGGACGGCCAGTCCCCGCGGGCTAAGGCGCGACGGCGTCGTTGGGAGCTTGTCGGCGACGAGTTCGCCTGCGTCGGCGATGACGGCGGCCGTCCGGGCCGCCGGATGCCCCAAGGCAGTGGGCAGGCCATCGCTGCGCCGCACGATGAGGGCGGCCAGCGCGACGGTCGACCGCAGTCCCGTCGCGGCGCCCAGGGCGGCCGCGCGCCCGAGCATTGCAGCGGCCGGGGCCGCACTGGGGTCAGCCAGGTCACCAGCGGCGATTGCATCCTGAAGCGCCTTCCTGAGCTTCCCGCTCAGTTGATCACGGCGCCCGGGTCGACGCCTCCGCGCCGCGGCGGTGATGAACGCGACCTTTCCTTCCACTCGTCGTCCTGGCACCACGTCTCCCTGTTCTAGCTGATCAATCTGTTCGGTCGATTTAGGTATGCCCTGGCCGCGTCGCCGGTCACCGCGCCCACCTTGTTGCCAACTGTCATCGTGGTTCCCTTGATCCGTCCCCGATGGCGGCCTCGGAGTTTGATCCGGCATGTGGAGCGATCGCCAGCTCCCTGGGCCGGTGCCCGGGCGCCGGCTTGCCGACTATCCGGTACACCGCCGACCCGTCCACCGTCTCCTGCTCCAGCAGGAGGTCGACAAGCTGCCCGAGCTCGGACCGATGTGAGCGGATGAGCTCCATGGCGGTTTGCTCTGCCTCGCGCAGCAGCCGGGCCACCTCATTGTCGACCTTGGCCTGGGTGGCCTCGGCGAATGGGCGGCTGGACATCCCGGGCCCGGCGTCGCCGAGGGGGTGCGGTCGGGACGGGCCCCATCCGCTCCGGGATCAGGCTCCGCACGATTCTGGGCGAAACATTAGGCTCTGTGCGCATTTCTCATCCCATCGCCGGACGGCCCCGGTGCCTGGGGGTGTCAGCGGCTTTGCCTATGCCAGAACTCTCCGCCTGGCACGAGCGCGTTCGCGTCTGTGGGATCCCTAGTCAGCCCCCGGCCTCCCAGCCTGGACTCCCGGGGCTATAAGCGCGCTCGGGGGTATCCGGGTAAGAAGGTGCTCACCGGCATCGCGGTGGAGGTCAGGGAGCCGAAGGGGATCGGCCGGTGCCGCATGGCGGTGCTGGCCGACGGGTCCTCGGCCTCGCTGCATCCCTTCGTCACCGGCCACGTCCAGCCGGGCGCGACGGTCATCACCGACGCCTGGATGGGCTACCACGGGCTGGCCGGGCTCGGCTATGTCCACCAGCGGCGCAGCCAGCGGGCTGCCCGCGCCCGCGGCGAGGACCCGGGCGAGCTGCTGCCCGCCGTGCACCGGGTCGCCTCGCTGGCCAAGCGGTGGCTGCTGGGCACCCACCAGGGCTCGGTCGACGCGGCGCACCTGCCCGGCTACCTCAACGAGTTCGCGTTCCGCTTCAACCGCCGCCGATCGGCCAGCCGCGGCCTGGTGTTCTACCGGCTGCTGGAACTCGCCGCCGGTCATGACCCGGTCCGCTACCGCGACCTGATCGTCCGCCAGCGATCCAAGGCACCGCCCGCGCCGCCAGGCACCCGAGGTCATCCGCCCAGCCTGGAGCGGCCAGGCGCGAACCGCCCGTGGCGGGCAGCAGAGATGCAGCTACGGCTGCCCTACTCCGGTTAAATGGATACCCCAAAGCGCGCTTACTTAAGGTAGTCGTGCGCCAGGCGGATGGCGATCGACCCGTCGCCGACCGCTGATGCGACGCGTTTCACCGAGCCGTGCCGGACGTCGCCGACGGCGAACAC
>WNFJ01555367.1_pt1 | contig 10358 bp, 7 predicted proteins | sample 5400461 | NCBI WGS metagenome assembly WNFJ01 (sample SAMN13153349, study PRJNA577476) | soil metagenome | isolation source: 115 cm saprolite on Douglas fir-dominated hillslope | place: USA:California | collected 2013-09-17
GTGTTCACGCCGAGCTCGGTCGAGCCGTAGAACTCGTAGAGCACGGGCCCGAACATCGCCAGCGCCTGCTCCTTCACGCGCATGGGGCACGGCGCGGCGGCGATGACGAGCGAGCGCATCGACGACACGTCGTAGCGTGCCCGCACCTCGGCCGGCAGGTCGACGATGCGCTTGAGCAGCGTGGGCGCCATGAATGTCGTCGTGCAGCGATGCCGCTCGACGAGGCGCAGCGCCTCTTGCGGATCGAACTTGCGCATCACCACCACGGTGCCGCCGACCATCTGGGCGTAGAGCGCGAAGCCGCCCGGTGCGGAATGGTAGAGCGGCCCCGCGACGAGGTGCACCTGCGCGGGGTCCAGACAGCCCAGCGCGGCCAGGCGCGGGAGGATCGCCTTCGGATCCGTCACGCGGCGCAGGGCACCTTTCGGCTTGCCGGTGGTGCCCGCCGTGTAGACCATCGAGCCGCCCATGGCCGGCGGCGCGGGCGGCGGCGCCTCGCTGCCCCGCGCGAGCAGATCGTCGAGCGCCTCGGCCCACGGCCGCCGCTCGGCACCGAGCGTGATCCAGTGCTTGACGCGCGCGGCGCCGCGCACGCGCTCGGCCATCGCCAGGAACGCGTCGCCGACGAACACCGCCGTCGCGTCGGCGTTGTCGAGGATGTAGGCGACCTCCTCGCCGGTGAGGCGGTGATTCATCGGAACCCCAATCGCGCCGAGCGCGCGCAGGGCGGCACCGACCACGAGGTTCTCCAGCGCGTTGTGCGCGTAGACGATCGCGTGCTGGCCCCCGCCGATGCCGAGGCCCGCCAGCGCGTGGGCCAGTCGGTTCCGCGTACGGGAAAATTGTTCCCAGGTCAGCGACCGCTCGTCCTCGATGAGGGCCGGCCGGTGCGGTTGCCGCGCGGCCTGGGTGGCGATCAGGTCCATGGTGGCGAGAGTCTACCCCCGGCTGGCCCGCCTTGTGCACAACAGTGCAGCATGGCCCACGGTCGCCGCGACCCGATCAGCCGGCTGCAGCCGCTGCTGCAGGTGGTGATCCTGGCCTTCGCGCTCTTCTGCCTGGGCATCGCCCAGGACGTGTTCATCCCGATCGCGCTCGCCATGCTGCTCACGTTCGTGCTCGCGCCGATCGTCGAGCGGCTGCAGCGGTGGCGCCTGCCGCGCGTCGTCGCCGTGGTGGTGACCGTCGCGTTCGCGTTCTCGGTGCTCGGCGGCCTCGGCTGGCTGCTCGCCTCGCAGGTCAGCGCGCTCGCCGACGACCTGCCGCAGTACAAGCACAACATCACGGGAAAGATCCGCCAGGTGCGCCGCGTCGGCAAATCGGACTCGCTCGAGAAGGCGCAATCCACCGTGAAGGAGGTCATCGGCGAGCTGCAGAAGGACGGCGACGCGCCCAAGCAAAAACCGCCGCTGCCGGTGGTGGTGGAGAAGCAGCCACCGACCGGGCTGGCCGGCCTGCGCGCAACGCTGGGACCGATCGCGGACGTGCTCGCCACCGCTGGCCTCGTGGTGGTGCTGGTCATCTTCATGCTGATCGAGCGCCAGCGGTTGCTCGAGCGGCTCATCCGGCTCGCCGGCACCGGGCGGGTGACGCTCACCACGAAGATCCTCACCGACGCCGCGGAGCGGATCGGCCGCTATCTGCAGATGCAGTCGCTGATCAACGCGGGCTTCGGCGCCGCCATCGGCACCGGGCTCTTCCTGATCGGCGCCCCGTACGCGCTCCTGTTCGGCGTGCTCGCGGGCGTGCTGCGCTTCGTTCCGTACGTGGGCGCGTGGGCCGCGGCCGGCTCGGCCGCGCTGGTGAGCCTCGCCGTCTTCGACGGCTGGCGCGAGCCCGTCATGGTGCTGACCCTGTTCGTGCTCGTGGAGCTCACGATCTACCTCGTGGTGGAGCCGCTCCTCTACAGCCACAGCGTCGGCGTCTCGCCGCTGGCGCTGTTCATCACGCTGGCGTTCTGGACGTGGCTCTGGGGTCCCATCGGTCTCATCCTCGGCACCCCGCTCACCGTGTGCCTCGTCGCGCTGGGCCGGCACGTGCCGGAGATGGAGTTCATCGTCGTGCTCTTCGGCGACGAGCCGGTGGTGACGACCGACGTCGCCGTCTACCAGCGGCTGCTCAAGGGCGACGAGGCCGGCGCCCGGGCCGTGCTCGAGGAGCACGTCAAGAAGCACGAGGCGGCCGACGTCTACGAGGAGGTGTTGCTGCCCACGCTGTCGCGGGTGCGCCGAGATGCGGCGCGCGGCGCGCTGACACCGAAGGAAGCGGCCTTCATCGCCGCGGCGACGCGCCGGATCCTGGACGCCCTCGACAAGGTCGTCCTGCCCGCGGCCGCCACGCGCGACAAGGAGGCGACGGCGGCCGGGCCCGCGTCGCCCGTGCTGCGCGCGCTGGGGTGCCCGGCGCGCGACCACGTGGACGCCGCTACCCTACAGATGCTCGCGAGCCGCATCGCGCGCGACGGCGTGCGGCTGGAGGCGACCGAGCCCGGCCTGCTGGCGGCCGAGCTGGTAGAGCGCGTCGCCGCCGTCGAGCCCGCCGTGGTCGTCGTGGCGTTGCTGGGCCGCGGTGGGATCGCCCCCGCCCGCTACATCCTCAAGCGCCTGCGCGCACGGTTTTCCGATCTGCCGGTGGTGGCCGCCTGCTTGAGCCCGCCCGACGATCTCGAGGAGGCGTGCGCGGCCCTGCTCGACGCGGGGGCCACCGAGGTCGCCACGACGCTGAGCCAGACGCGCGACCGGATCCTCCAGTACCGGCGCGTGCGCGCAGAGCCCGCGCCGCCGCGCGCGGCGTGACCGCCGCCGCCGGCGGCGCTATCCTCCGTCGCGTGCGCTGGCTGGCCGCCCTGCTGCTCGTCGCGATCGCGGCGCTGCCGTGCGCGCACGCGCAGCCCGCGCGCTGGCGCGGCCAGGGTGTCGTCGTCGCGCTGCTGCCCGCCCCCTCCAGCCTGCACGCCACGCGGCCGGTGGTCGTGCTCGACCACGAGCCCATCGCCGGTCTCATGGAGGGGCGCATGTCGATGCCGTTCATCGCCGCCTCCGCGGACCTCTTTCGCGGCATCGCCGTCGGCGACCGCGTGGCCTTCGCGCTCGCCGAGACGTCGGACGCGCTGCTCGTGGTCAGCCTCGAGCGGCTGTCGCCCTGACCCCACGCGCCTACGGCGCCAGCCAGACCTTCATGAAGGTGATGCCGTCGTACGAGGTCAGCGCGGGCTTGTAGCCGCGCAGGCGCTTGTCGCGGAAGTAGTAGCCCTCGACCCAGGCCACCGGCACCGCGCCGGCCGTCGCCGTGTTGAGGATGTAGCGCTGCAGCTCCCAGTAGAGCTGCTTGCGCTTGTCCCGGTTCGTCTCCTTCGAGGCGCGCTCGATCAGCTCGTCGGCCCTGGCGTCCGACCACTGCGCGTAGTTGCTGCCGGCGTGGGTGCCGTACACGACGTGAAAGATGTCGCCGGGGTCGACACCGTCCATGGCGCGGTCCTGGGTGGCGATCATCTGGAAGTCGCCCTTGCCGAACACCGCGTAGCCCGCCGCGCTCTCGTAGGTCTTCAGCGTGCCGCGGATGCCGACCTTCCGCAGCTGGGCGAGCACGAGCTGGGCGCGGTCGACGTAGTTGCCGACCTGGCGCACGGCCACCTCGATGTCGACGCCGTTGGGATGGTGCTTCTCCAGGAGTTTTCTGGCCTCGGCGAGGTCCGCGTCCTTGGGCTGGCGGCAGCCGGGCGTCCGGGCGACTTCCTCCAGCGGCAGCGCGGCATCGCCGACGAGCTTGGGATCGAGCATCGCGCACGGCACGCCCGTGCCCTCGAGCGCCTTGGCCACGACCTCCTGGCGGTCGATGGCGAGGAACACGGCGCGGCGCACGTCCGGGTTGTCGAAGGGCGGCCGCTTCGTGTTCATGAACAGCACGAAGATCGAGTTCACCGGCCAGCGGTAGATCTCGACCTCGTTGCCGCGCGCCGCCGCCAGCTCGTCGGCCTGCGTCTTGCGCATCGGCGGCCACGTGTCCCACAGCATGATGCGGCCCGCCTTGGCCGCCGCCACCTGCGTCGTCCCGCCGACGAGGATGAACTGCTTCACACCGTCGAGGTAGGGCAGGCCGGGCACGAAGTAGTCCTTGTTCCTCTCCCACTCGATCACCGAGCCGCGGTCGTACTTCTTGAACCTGAACGGGCCGGTGCCGATCTGGGCCTCGGGCCGGTTGAGTTCGCCGTATTTCTCGAGCACGTGCTTGGCCGCCACGCGGCACCACGCCGAGGCGATGGCGGCCGGGAAGTACGGCACCGGATACTTCAGCGTGAATTGCACGGTGGCGGCGTCCGCCGCCTCGACCGAGGCCACCAGCGGCTTGAGGGAGGCGCCGCACTTCGGGCTCTTGAAGTCGGGATTGAGGAGGCGCTCGAACGACGCCTTCACGTCCGCGGAGGAGAAGGGCTGCCCGTCGTGCCACTTCACGCCGCGGCGCAGATGGAACGTGTACGTCTTGCCGTCGGGCGAGACCGTCCAGCGCTCCGCGAGATCGCCGGCGATCTTGGTCGGATCGTCGGGATCCCAGTGCAGCAGCCCGCTGTAGATGCCCGCGGTGGCCTGCTGCACGACGAGCGGCGACTCCGCGTGCACGTCGAGCCGGCCGGGATCACCGTAATCGAACCAGTTCAAGACGCCGCCGTAACGCGGCTTGTCTTGCTGGGCGTGGGCTTCAGTCACCGCGGACAATCCGCGCAAGATTCTGGCGTGGCCTTCGTGTTGGAGCTGGGGGGCCCCGAGATGGCCCCCCAGACCTCCCATCATTATTAGAACGGTTGCGATCGCTACCATCGTCGCGAGTCTCTTCAGTGAGGTCGTCTCCTCGTGGTGTCGTCTGTCAGCCGAGGCCGCCGCGCAGGCGAGGGTCCGCGACGTCCCGGATGGCGTCTCCGAGCATGTTGAGCGCGAGCACGGCCAGGCTGATGGCGAGCCCCGGGAAGAAGATCATCCACGGCGCGGTCTCGACGGCCTGCGTGCCCGCCGTCAGCATGCCGCCCCACGAGGGCTCGTCGGGCGGCGCGCCGACGCCGATGAAGCTCAGCGAGGCTTCCACCACGATCGCGTACGACACGTTCGTGGTGACCAGCACGGTATACGTGGCCAGACAGTTGGGCAAGACGTGGCGCGCGATGATCCGCGCGCTCGAGCCGCCGGCGGCCTGCGCCGCCTCCACGAACGGCGTGGCCATGATGGCCAGCGCCACCGCGCGCAGCGTGCGCGCCGCCGTCGGGGTCAGCAAGATGGTCAGCGCGACGATGACGTTGTTGACCGACTGGCCGATGGCGGCCATCAGCGAGAGCGCGAGCACGATCGGCGGCAGCGCCATGAGCGAGTCCACCACGCGCTGGCTGAGCGTGTCGGTCAGACCGCCGAAGTACGCGCTCACCACGCCCCAGAGGCCGCCCAGGGTGACGCCGAGCACCACCGACACGAGACCGACGTAGAGCGACAGCCGCGCCCCCCACACCACCCGGCTCAGCACGTCGCGGCCGAGCTGGTCGGTGCCCATGGGATGACCGGGGCCCGGTGGCGCATACGCCGCGAAGGCCGCGTCCTTCGCACCGTACGGCGCGAGCTGCGGTGCGAAGATCGCGGCGACGATCATCGCGGCGACGACGACGGCACCGGCGGCGCCGAGCGGCTGCTGACCCGCGAGCCTCGCCAGCCGGTGCCTCATGCGTAGCGGATCCTCGGATCGAGCCAGCCGTAGAGCAGATCGACGAGGAGGTTCACGGCGAGGAACACGAGGGCGAGGATCAGGATGATCGCCTGCACGGTCGGATAGTCGCGGTAGGCGACCGCCTGCACGAGCGCCAGGCCCATCCCGGGCACGGCGAAGACGATCTCCATGACCACCACGCCGCCGAGCAGGCGCCCGCCCCACCAGCCGACGAAGGTCACCACGGGCAGGAGCGCGTTGCGCAGCGCGTGGCGGTAGACGACCGCGCACTCGGCCAGTCCCTTGGCGCGCGCCGTCCGCACGTAGTCCTGCCGCACGACCTCCAGCATCTGCGAGCGCGTGAGCCGCATGATCGGCGCGCTGATGTAGTAGGCCTGCGCAAGGGCGGGCCACACCAGCTGCTTGAGGTTCTCGAGCGGGGCCTCCGTGAGGGCCGCGTACTCCAGCGGCGGCAGGTAGCGGAAGAATCGTACGAGGGCCCAGATGATGAGGACGCCGGTGAAGAAGATCGGCAGCGAGAGGCCGGTCACGCTGACGAGGCGCACGACGTAATCGAGCCAGGTGTTCTGTCGTACCGCCGAGACGACGCCGAGCGGGATGGACCAGGCGACGGCCAGCGCCAGCGTCAGCACCGCCAGCTCCATGCTGCGCGGGAAGCGCTCGGCCAGGATCTCGCTCACCGGCCGCCGCTGGCTGTAGGAAAAGCCGAAGTCGCCGCGCACCGCGTCGCGCAGCCAGGCGAGGTATTGCACGGCCACCGGACGGTCGAGGCCCAGCTCGCGCCGGATCTGCGCGATCTGCTTCTGCTGGACGGCGCTCGCCTCCGAGCCCGTCTGGTAGACGAGGATCTCGGCGATGTCGCCGGGCACCAGTCGCATGAGCACGAAGATCAGCAGGGAAGCGCCGACGAGCGTCGGCACGAACAGGAGCAGGCGCCGCAGCGCGTAGGTCCGCACTCAGCGCGGCAGGCGGCGCAGGAACGCGACGATCGCGCGACCGATCTCGGCCGGCGAGTCCTCTTGCACGAAGTGGCTGCCGCGCACGGTGACCTCCTGCTGGTTGGGCCAGCGACGGCAGAATTCGCGCTGCGCACCGACGAGGATCGACCCCGGCTCGGCGTTGATGAACAGCTTGGGCAGCGGGCTCGTCGAGAGCCACTCGGCGTAGGCGGAGACGATCGCGGCGACGTCGGCGGGCTCGCCGTCGATCGGGATCTCGCGCGGCCACGCGAGCGTCGGCCGCCGCGATTCGCCCGCCTGGCGGAAGGGCTCGCGGTACTTGTCCATCTCCTCATTGCTGAGGCCGCGCAGCACGCTCGCGGGCAGGATGCGCTCCACGAACACGTTCTTCTGTAGCACCATCTCCTCGCCGGCGGGCGAGCGCATGGCCTGGAAGATCTTGCGGGCCGTCTCCGGCCACTCCGGCCACGTCACCGGCCGCACGATCGCCTCCATATAGACGAGCGCGCGCACGCGCTCGGGGTGCCGGCGCGCCCAGTCGAAGCCGAGCGCCGAGCCCCAGTCGTGCACGACGAGGGTCACGTCGCGCAGGGCCAGGGTCTCGAACCAGGCGTCGAGATAACGCGCGTGGTCCGCGAAGCGATACCGGCCGTCGGCGGCCTTGCCGGAGCGGCCCATGCCGATGAGGTCAGGCGCCAGGCACCGGCCGACGCCCTGCAGCGGTGGGATGATGTTGCGCCAGAGATACGACGAGGTCGGGTTGCCGTGCAGAAAGACGATGGGCGCGCCGACGCCGACCTCCACGTAGGCGAGGAAGGTGTCGAGGACGGGCGCACGCCGCCGCTCGTAGAAGTCGGCTGCCGACACGGGGGCTGCCACGGCGTCAGCATTATAATCGCGGCGGAAATCGAGGAGCGTCACGGGTTCCCCGGGACGCGACGAGCGTTTGGGGTTTTGGGGCCATTTCGGGGCCCCCATGATGAAAGGCTGCAATGGCTCGGTGGCTCGTCGGCACCAGCGGCTACGTCTACCGCGACTGGCGGACGCGCTTCTATCCGTCTCAGGCTCGCCTCGGCCGTCGGGCGGCCTGCGGCTTCGCACGGCCACGCGCGCTGCCCGGGCGGGCGTGGCTGCCGTACTATGCGGCCCGCTTCGACACCGTGGAGCTCAACAGTCCCTTCTACCGCCTGCCGCGCGCGGCCACGTTCCGGGCCTGGGCCGCCGCCGTCCCGCCGGAGTTCGTCTTCGCCGTCAAGGCGAGCCGGTTCCTCACACACGTCAAGCGGCTGAACGAGCCCGGCCTGCCGCTCACGCTCTTCCTGCGCCGCGCGCGCGCCCTCGGGCCCGCCCTCGGGCCCGTGCTCATCCAGCTGCCGTCGACGTTCCACCTGCGGCTCGACCGGCTCGACGGTCTGCTGCGTGCCGTGTCGCGCCGTCCGCACGTACGCTGGGTGCTCGAGGTGCGCCACGCCTCCTGGCTCGTCGACGAGGTCGTCGAGCGGCTGGCGCGCGCGAACGTCGCCCTGTGTCTGCATGACTGGCAGGAGCAGCCGGTAACCGGCCCGCTCACCGCCGACTTCGTCTATGTCCGCCGGCACGGCACCCGCCGGCGCTACGGCGGCTCGTACACGGACGCGATGCTGCGCGAGGACGCCGCGCGCGTCGCCGGGTGGACGCGCGGCGGCCGCGACGTCTACGTCTACTTCAACAACGACGGCCGTGACCGAGCTGCTGGAGGCGCGCGCGGGCCGTCGCCGCGCCGCATGACGACGCTCTCGACGCGCTGCTGCGTCGTGGGCGGCGGGCCGGCCGGGATGATGCTCGGCCTGCTGCTGGCGCGGGCGGGCGTGGAGGTCGTCGTGCTCGAGAAGCACGCCGACTTCCTGCGCGACTTCCGCGGCGATACGATCCATCCCTCCACGCTCGAGGTCATGCACGAGCTCGGCCTGCTCGAGTCGTTCCTGGCGCTGCCGCACACGGAGGTCCGCGAGCTGACCGGGATCATCGGCGGCGAGCGGATCCCCATCGCCGACTTCGGCCATCTGCCCGTGCGCTGCCCCTTCATCGCCTTCATGCCTCAGTGGGACTTCCTCGACTTCCTGGCCGGCCACGCGCGGCGCTATCCGGGCTTCGCGCTGCGCATGCGCACGGGCGTCGTCGGCCTGCTGGAAGCCGATGGCCGGGTCGTCGGCGTGAGGGCGACGGCGCCCGAAGGCCCGCTGGAGATTCGCGCCGAGCTGGTCGTCGGCGCCGACGGCCGCGATTCCGCGGTGCGCGCGGCGGCCCGCCTTGGTGTCGAGACGCTCGGCGCGCCGATGGACGTCCTCTGGTTCCGGCTGCCGAAAGTGCCCGGCGCCGCCGCCGCGCAGACGCTCGGCCGCATCGAGGCGGGGCGCATCTTCGTCATGCTCGACCGCGGCGAGTACTGGCAGTGCGGCTTCGTGATTGCGAAGGGGACCCTCGACGAGATCCGCGCCCGGGGCCTGCCGGCCTTCCGGGACGAGGTCGCACGGCTCGCCATGCGGCCGGTGGACCCGAGCACCATTCACGACTGGGACGACGTCAAGCTCCTCACCGTGCGCGTCGATCGCCTCACGCGCTGGCACCGGCCTGGACTGCTCTGCATCGGCGACGCCGCGCACGCGATGTCGCCGGTCGGCGGCGTCGGCATCAACCTCGCGATCCAGGATGCGGTGGCGACGGCGAATGTCCTGGCCGCGCCGCTGCGGGAGCGACGCGTGAGCGACGCGGACCTCGCCCGCGTGCAGCGGCGCCGCGCGTGGCCGACGCGCGTGACGCAGCGGCTGCAGCTGCTCGTGCAGAACCGCGTCGTGCGCCCGGTGCTGCAGCGCCGGCGTCCGCTGCGGCCGGCCCTGGCGGTGCGGCTGCTCGCGGGAGTGCCGTGGCTGCGGCGCGTGCCCGGGCGGCTGGTCGGCCTCGGGGTCCGCCCGGAACACGTCCGGACCTGAGTCCGGCGCGCCCCCCGGGCCCCCGCACGCAACCTCGCGTCGACGCAGGATTGTAGTCTTCACACCGACCGGCGACTGGGAAATGTTCTTCCCTTCGACCTCGCAACCGTGTGAAAATGCCGCGGGGTATGAAACGGATTTCCCACCGTCAGATGGGCACCGCGGCGCTCCTCGCGCTGACGGTGATGGCCACCTGCGGCGCCGGCCGCGTCGTGATTCCGTTCAGCATCGATCCCGCCACGATCCCGGTGCCGCGCGACGCGCGCGCGCTCAACAACCACGAAGCCGCCGTGCGCGGGCTGACGGCCATCCTGGTGCGCGACCTCGGGCTTCCGATGCCCACCTCGTTCACGCTCTACGTGTACGGCGGGCGCCAGCCCTTCGAGCACGGCCTCGTGCAGGACGCGCAGGTCGCGCCCACGCGCGCCGCCGAGCTGTCGGAGTTTGCGGTTGGCATCGGCAAGCGCCGTCAGCTCCTGCTCAACGACGACGGCGCCCAGCCGCGCGGCCGCGAGTGGCTGCGGCTCATCGCGCACGAGCTCGCGCACGTCTCGCAGATCGAGATGGCGCAGGGCGAGGGCCGCGCCGAGCAGTGGCTGGCCGAGGGCATGGCCGAGTGGGTGGCTTTCACGTCGCTCGAGCGTCTCGGCCTCGACACGCTGGCCAACCGTCGCGCGCTGGCCACCGCGGGGATCCGCAATCACGCGGCGCTCGTGGCCGCGCGGCT
>WNFJ01226313.1_pt1 | contig 10355 bp, 8 predicted proteins | sample 5400461 | NCBI WGS metagenome assembly WNFJ01 (sample SAMN13153349, study PRJNA577476) | soil metagenome | isolation source: 115 cm saprolite on Douglas fir-dominated hillslope | place: USA:California | collected 2013-09-17
AAGTCGGCTGCGAAGTATTCATGAAACTGCGTGGGGTCGAGATAAGTGAAACCGTCAGCCGTTTTCTTTATTGCATTGGATTTGCTGAGGTCACTTGGAAATCGTTTTCCGTCGTCAGCCTCATTTTCTCCCGCATCCGGCATGTGGGCCGCGACGTAAACCAATCCAGCGACCGACGGATCCGTCCCGGCTTCAGTAATTACGGCTCCGCCATAGCTGTGAGCGACAAGAATGCACGGTCCATCTTGTTGAGAAAGGACACGCTTCGTCGCGGCCACATCTTCTTTAAAGGATGTCTCCGGTTCCTGGACGATGCTGACGTTGTAACCATCCCTAACCAGAATGTCGTAAACACCTTTCCAGCCAGAACCATCTGCCCAGGCGCCATGAACCAGAACAATATTCCGAATGCGATGCGCTTCGTTCTGCGCTGAGAGCGTGCAACAGGTCAACAGCAATAATGCAACGCAGAAGGACTGCAATATTCCTCGTCCTAATCGCATGGCTACCTCCGATGGCTCAGGATGTTTGAGGGACAGAAGCAATTCTATTCCATGCTTGTCGGTGCTTGCCATATTGATCAGCTTCCACAATCTGCGTCGTTATCGAGCACGCACTAAGAGGCGGGCGATTTCAAAGAGCCGTACCGGCTTGTCACCGACTCCGGAAACTCCGGGAATACCCTGATCGGCTGCTATGGCGGTATCCGTAACCGCGACCACCGTAGTAACCGTACCGGCCGTATCCGTAGTACGGGGATCCGCCGTATCCATAATAATCGTACGGGTAATAGTCGTAACTATAATATCCGTATGGATAGCCCCAGTCCCACCACCCCGGATAACCGTAGCCACCGATGAAAACATCATTAGAGAATCGGTGATGGCGCCAGTCGCCACCCCAGTTGCGCCCACTAAAACGGCCACCACGAAAGCCAGCGCCGTGGAAACCGCCACCGGCGAAATGTCCACCACGGAAACCACCAGCGCTGTGGAAACCGCCACCGGCAAAGCCTCCCGCGTGGAACCCGCCCCCGCCGTGGCCACCTGCCCATCCGGCGTGAGCCAGGGCGATCGATATGATGCCTACTAAACTCAGTAATTTAAACTTTTTCATAACTTAAGATCGTTACTCTTCGGTTTTGGAGACATGGCCCATCCGCGGGATTTTGCGGTCCACCTAAAGAATTGATCCTGACTCCCTCCTTTGAGTTGAAAGCTCGGCGATCATCCCGGTCTTGGTCTCTTATAAACCGAGTTCGGTTAAGCCAGGATCTGAGCAAGAGACTTCGTTAAGAAAGCATTGCGCTGATCTAAGGGCCTCGGCGCGGGCACGGATTTATCGGAACAGGATCTTCGCCATCATGCCCTTGTCTTCGTGTTTTAGAAGATGGCAGTGGAAGAGCGACATGCCGCGAATGATCGGATCGGTAAAATCCATAACCAGATCGACCGAGCTGCCATAGGGGACATTCACCGTATCGACCCATACGGGATCTTTCACGGGCTTCCCATCGGCGGCATACGCGAGGAAGTGAACTTGATGGATGTGAAACGGATGGACTTCTTTGGTTGAGTTCACAACGCGCCAGCGCTGAAGGGAACCGACGTCCACTGTCAGCATGGGACCAGAATTCATTTCGAATTTTTGGCCATTTATATAGAAGCCCTGTTTGTCTTCAGTGAAATTAACAACGAATTGCGGCTTGCTGGCTTCGACGCGTCTGAGTGTAGTCGGCGAAAGGGTTGCGTAAACTGGTGATCCGCCGAGAGCAGGTCGTGCTTGGAGACTTGATGGCTTTGCCGAAACGATATCGGCCAAAACCATTGCGGGATTGGAATCGCCGTCCGGCCCGGTATCGAAACAGCGCGTGCGGAGCGCGACCTGCGAATCCGCTGACGGTCCGGTGACAATTGCTTCCACTCTTCCAGCCGGTGGAACTAAAACGTGGCTCATCGATCGCGTCCGGATCGACGGGTCGTGGTAGGCCAGGGGCATGCCGTCAAGAGCCACGATCTCGAATGATCCCGAATCCAACTCCAAATCCGCATACAAATCCGGACTCGCGTTTACGATTCGCCAGAATTGGCGCCCGCCGGGTGCAATGTCGATCTTCGGCCGGAGAGTTCCGTTGACGGTAAAGGCCGCCTCTGGCTTTTCAGCGGCAGTGCCGCATTGGCTGGTTTGCATCTCGACCGACTCCATTATGCTTTTGCGCTTGGCGGCATCAGTGGGCAGAACCAGATTCCGCAACACCAAAATCCGCTCGCGCATGTCACGCACTTCGGGCACGTAACGCTCGATGCCATCGACGACGATCGCTCCCGACATTCCATCAAGGTCCTGCACATAGCTCTCGCCGTGCGAATGCGTGTGATACCAATACAATCCCGGCGGTTGCTGCGGTGGCACCTGGACCGAGTAATGCAACGTCTCCCCAGGTGAGGCCATCATGTCGAGCACATCGTCCTGCGGAGCATTTGGAGAAACGTGCAGACCGTGGAAATGAAGATTGGTCATCTGCATGCAGGGATGACCGAAACAATCTTCTTTCGATTGGGCGGCGAGCTCATTCTTGTATTCCACGTTCAAAGTACTTCCCGGCTGGACGCGAATGACCGGTGGCGTGTTGTTGCCTTGAAAGCGAAATTCGGATTTACCGGAGACTGGATCCGACGCCGCCACGAGCGTGACCGGAGAGCTTGCTTGTGGCAGTTCCGGGACGATTCGGTCCTGCGTACTGGCCGTGGCGACAAGCAATCCGATGTTTGCTATCCAGCGAAATGTGTATGGCAGGAGCTTTTGCAACATTTGCACCGAAAAATTTATCGGCTGCTTAGTGGTACCGCGACCGCGCGAGCGTAGGATTTTGCGGTGCCACCACCGAGGTGGCGGTCGATGCCTCTTTGGAGATAGCGCCGAGTTATAGCGGCGCTTAAACGACAATTACTTGTAGGGCGTTTCGGCGAAACGCCATGGCGTCTGACACAGACGCCCTACAATTGAATTAGTCCGCGCCGTGTCGCATTCGCTACCGCTTCGGTTCGGCTGATGACATTGAGCTTGGCGAAAATGCTTTTCACGTGCGACTTCACTGTGCCTTCGCTGATAAAAAGCGCCGAGCCGATTTCCTTGTTGCTTTTGCCCAGGGCCATTAGCTTGAGCACGTCGATTTCGCGTTCGCTCAACGTTTCGCCGCTCACGCGTTGCGCGAGCTTGGCCGCGAGATGGACCGGCACGCAGGTTTCGCCCGCGTGGACTCGGCGGATACAATCCATCAAAGCTTCGCGCGGCGCATCCTTGAGCAGGTAACCTTTGGCGCCGGCTTGAATGGCGCGGTAGATATCTTCGTCGCCGTCAAACGTCGTTAGGACAATGATTATGATTCGCGCCTTCTCGTCGTTGGAACGAATTTCTTTAAGCGCGCCAACACCGTCCAGCTCCGGCATACGTAGATCGAGCAGGGTCACGTCGGGATGATGTCGCTTCCAAAGATCGACGGCTTCCCGTCCATTCCCCGCCTCACCGATGACGGTCATGTCTGTTTTCCGGGTGATGAGTGAGACCAGGCCTTCGCGGACAACGCTGTGATCGTCGGCGATGAGAACAGTTATCCGAGACCCTTTTGTATCTCCAACCTTCGGCACTTTCTTCGGAGTAGACTTTGGTTTCTTTGCAGACTTCTTAGACCTCGCCGCCATTTTCTTTTTGGATTTCATGAGACCGATTCTCCATTACAGGGCAGAAGCACGGTGATCTTCGTGCCCTTGCCGCGTGAGCTTGTGATTTCCAATTCGCCGCCCATTTGTTCGACCCGCTCGCGCATTCCACTAAGACCCACACCATCATGTCGCTCTTTGACTTTGAATCCGTCGCCATCGTCGCGGAGTTCCAAGCGAAGTTCTTTCGCCTTGTAGGTTACTCGCGTTTTGAAGTTGCGAGCGTGAGCGTACTTGAGTGCATTGGTCAAAGCTTCCTGTCCGATATGCAGAAGGTTCTCCTGCCAGGGCTGAGGAAGCTCCGGCAGTTTACCTTGCGCTTCAAACGTTGTGTGAAGCGCCGTCCCGGCGGTGGTGTTCTTAATAGATCCTTTGAGCGCGTCCCAAAAATTATGTTCTTGTAAGGCTTGCGGACGCAACGCGTGCACGGAGCGGCGCGCTTCGCTCAAACTCCGCCGGGCCAATTCGCCGGCGCGATGGAGATGAGCGTCCGCCTCCTTACGGGAACCGCACGAGATTGCATCCTCGGCTGCTTCTAATTGCACAATCACTCCAGTGAAACCCTGCGCCAGCGTGTCGTGAATGTCCCGCGCCATTCGGTTGCGCTCTTCGAAGACCGCCGCCCGCTGGCCTTGCTCGGCGAACTCGTTGAGCTGAAGCGCGAGCATGACTTGATGGGCGAGTGCCTGGGTTAATTCAATCTCTTCCGGCCGATAAGACGCGCGGTCGGCATGACGGATTCCAACAAACCCCCGCACGTGTCCAGCCACTAAAATCGGAACCGCCAGAAACCTTTTTGTTCCCTTTTGCTTCAAATAATCGCCCCACTCGCCCCTGACGCGCGGATCCGTCTCCAGGTTTTCGCAGACCACCGGACCTGCCGTGAAAAGCAGTTCCTGAACTACCGCGTTCTCTTTCCAGAATAACGGGTCCTTCGTGAATGGATGCTCCGGGTCAGGTGCGACCAATTTTCCGCCGTCCGACATTGAACGGAAAACCAGTGAGTCAGCCGCTTCATCGAATAACCACAAGCTCACGCTCTGCGCGTTCAACAGGCGGCCAATCGTACCCAGCATTTGGCCAATAAATTTTTCCGGCTCTGGCGCAGTCGCCAAAACGTCCAAACTCTGTGCCAGCGCCTCAACTTGACCGCGGGCGACTTGCTCGGAACCGCGCAACGCCTCCTCGGCCCGTTTGCTTTCAGTAACATCGATAACGGTGCCGACGAACTCGACCAAACGACCGGCCTCATCGCTAACCGGATGTCCCACCGCGTGGATGTCCTTGACGTCGCCGTTCGGGTGAACAATTCGATAGTCTGTTTCGAAGTCCGCTCTCTCGGCAATCGCTTTTCCGAACAGTTCCCTGACTCTGTCCTGGTCCTCAGGGTGAAGTCGCCCAAAGAATTTTTCGAATCGCGGCGGCCCGGCGTCCGGATCGAAGCCAAGCACGCGGTAGGTTTCCTCCGACCAGTACCGGATCTCGCCCGTAGCGGGCGCCCACGCCCAACTCCCCGTATGACTGAGTCGCTGCGCTTCCGCCAGATACGCTTCGCTCTCGCGCCGGGCCGTTTCCGCCAGCTTACGTTGAATGGCAACGCCCGCGAGATGAGTAATGTGTTTAATCGTTTCCTGCTCACGCGCGGTCGGGGTGCGTGGCTCGCGATAGTACATGGCAAACGTGCCGATCACTTTGCCTTCGGAGGAAAAAATCGGGGTGGACCAACAGGCGCGAAGCGAATGCGCTGAAGCCAGATCGCGAAAGTCAGTCCACAATGGATCGGTTGCGATATCGGAGACGATTACCTGTTCGGCGCGGTAGGCGGCCGTTCCACATGAACCGACCGCAGGCCCAATGAAAGCTCCGTCGATCGCTTCGGTGTAAGTTTTCGGAAGATGTGGGGCTGCGCCATGCCGCAACTGTTTTCCATTCGGATCCATTAACAAGATCGAGGCCAGGACACCGGAAGATTGCTCTTCCACCAGCAGACATAGGTTATCGAGGATATCGGAAAGCGAATCGCCTTTGGCCACCATCTCAAGAACTCGATTCTCCCCGGCCAGGAGCGCTTCGCGCCGCTTACGCTGGCTAATGTCCCTGATAATCGCCTGGTAATGTTGGCCGCGCAGCGCTGACAGAGAAATCTCAACCGGAATCACCTCGCCATTTTTTCGCAGGAATTTTCGCTCGAACCTGAAAGATCCTTCCGCTTTCAATTTGTCGATCCGGTCCCGAAACAGATGGAGCTCTTCCGGAACGTAGGTGTCGGTAATTGAAGAACCGACCAGTTCCTCTTCCGGACGACCTGCCAGTTCGACGCCTGCCGGGTTCACCAACACACATTTGCTATCCGCATCGAGAACGCAGATGGCGTCGGGCGAAGCATCGATCAGATCCCTATATTTTTGCTCGCTTGTCCGCAAATCCGCTTCTGCCCGATCGCGTTCAATCGCAACTCGTGCGAGGTAGGTCGCCTTCTCGATAAGCTCGAGGTCGTGCGGGTTCGGACTTCGCGTTTCGCGCTCATAAATGCAAAAAGTTCCCAGGACTTTTCCTTTAGACGACAATATGGGATTGGACCAGGAAGCTCGCAGTCCGTGGCTTAATGCGGCAGCGCGATGCTCCGGCACGTCCCAAAGCGGATCAGTAGCAATGTCGGAGACTATCACCGCTGATCCGCGATAGGCCGCTGTCCCGCAAGAGCCGGCACACGGTCCGATAGGCAGCTTTTCCATCTCCCGCCTCCATCCTTTGGGAAGACTCGGCCCCGCGATGGACTCCAGATGAAGACCATCGGAACGAAGCAGCAAAATCGAAGCAAGCGTGCGGGGACGGTACTCCTCGATAATCAGACACACGATGTTCAGGATCTCGCTGAGCGGAACGCCAGTGGCGATCATCTCGAGAAGATGCTTTTCACCGGTGAACAACGTCTCTCCTCGCTTGCGCTCTGTGATGTCTACGGTGGTGCCAACATAACCATCGACATCGCCAGACTCCCCGAGGACGGATCGTCCCACCCCTTGGACATGCTTGATAGATCCGTCCGCAAGCGCGATTCGAAATTCGATGTTAAATCCCCTTTTTTCCTTAATTGCTTGATCGAGACTTCGCTCAATAAATGATCGATCTTCCGGATGAAGCGTTTCCAGGAATAACTGGAACGATGGCTCGGTCGTCTCAGGATCGAACCCAAAAATCCGGAAATGCTCCTCGGACCAGGTGACCTTTCCGTTGGAAACATTCCAGCTCCAGCTTCCAGTGTGGCTGATTCTCTGGCCCTCGGTTAAAAACGCTTCGCTGTGCCGAAGCTTCTCCTCCGCGCTTTTGCGTTCAGCGATCTCCTCCTGCAACTCTTCGTTCGAACGCAACAGCTTGGCGGTTCGTTCTTCGACTTTAGCTTCCAGCTGATTTCGCGCTTTCCGAAGCTCTGATTCGCTTTCGCGCAGGCGAGTCTCTGAGCGTTTGCGGGCAGTGCTCCATGAACTAATAACCAGCGCCGAAAAAAGAAATGCGATCGTGGTCGGAATATCCCGTGCGCTAAATTCAAATGCGAAAAACGGTTCGGTGAAGAAGAAGTTGATTGACAAAATCGACAGCAAGACCGCAAGCAGGCCAGGTCCCGTGCCGCCAAACCATGTGCTCAGCAAGATAGCCGGAAAAAAGAGCGAGGTTCTGACGCCAAAGCTTTCGAGCGGCGTCGTAGCGGCCGTGGAAATCGCGACTGATAAAATGGATAGACCGTACCGCCAAACGGGCGGCGCAAGTCGTCGCAAACCAAGATCTGACTTCGACATTTAACTTCAGGCCACTGCCTTACCCTCGGGCGCACGGCGTTCGCGCAATTCCCGCAAAAACTCATCCGGCGGTACAAAGAACGGGTTCTCCTGGACGATGCCTCCGATGAGAATCATCGGGTGAGTTCGCATTACGTCGATGATAAGGTTGCCGCCACACTTCGTCAGATTATAAAGACAGATTACGGCATCCTTATACTTCGGTATGATGTCGTTCAGCCGGCACTCGTATTCGAGGAAATCGTCTACCCCAGGCCAGTCACCTGAAGCCCATTCGGCGTGGCCCATGACGCGGGCGAGGGGGAAGCCGTCGCGCTGGCTCTGCTCCAGTACGTCCTGCATGCAGGCAAGCATTCGGTCCCTGTCGAAATGACCGTCGCGCAAATAAACTTCATGCCAATGGTGCAGCTCGAATTGTCCATTCTTCTCGACGGAAGGGACGTCGACGCCGCCTGAGGAAAGTCGCTGTAAGTGCTCGTCGCGCAGCTTCGGATCGACAATGTGAAACGCCTTCTCGCCGCGCGCGAGCCCTTCCTTAACGAACGGAAGCAGCACACGATACTCCTCCTCCGCGCCGTGAAAGAACGCGCAGACATGGCGATGTTGGCCGAGCGTCGCATTGGCAAGCCGCATCGGTTGATTTTCCTTTTCGCGAGATTCAGTTTTGTCTTGGGTAGGATTCATAGGGGTTTTCTTTTCTTGGTTAAAGATTTAACAAAGGTTCCCAGACTGCTCTAAGGCCGAGAAACCGTTGGCCGATCGCTCTCGAGCTGGATTTCATGACAGGCTGTCGTTGTTTTGCCGCGTCTGACTTAAATCAACCGAATACTCTAACAGGGGCCTGCCCTCTCCGCCAGACTTACGTCCTCCCTCGAAAGAGGCACTGAAAAACCCCGCTAGTGTTTCGTAGCCGGGAATGGAACTGCGTCTAGAATTTTCGGGTAAACAATGAAAGCCAAACCACGTGAAAACAATTTCAGGAGCAGAGTGCGCGACCTTTTTCGACGACGCGCGCACAGGCACGACCCCATGCTCGTTTTTAACATGTCGATCTTCAATTTCACGAACGGCAGGAGCCGCACGTTTTCAAAAAATGAATACGCGCGCTTTTACGCCTAACGAACCGATGCGAAACAAGGGCGACAACCCGCGGACGATGGATGCCGCGGAGGGATCAATCGTAATCAACGCACCAGTCGCTGCGGTCTATAAACGCTGGCTCGCGTTTGAGGATTATCCAAAATTCATCACCGCGATCAAACGCGTCCGAAGATTGGACGCGAACCATTTTGTTGCCTCGCTCGGATTCAACGGCAAACAATATGACACCACGCTTGAGATGATCCTGCGCGTTCCGGAACGCAGATTGGCGTGGCGAACTCTGGCTGATCACCGCGCTCCTGATCATTTCGCGGCGGGCGTCGTTTCTTTCACGCCGCTTTCCGATCAGGGCACATGCGTGACCTTGAGACTGACTTCGAGTTTCGGCGGCGCAGTTTCAAATCGCGTCGATAAGTATTTGCATAACTTCAAACGACTAATTGAGGGACCGACCCGCCAATCCGAAGATGCCTGACTGCGCGGTCGATTTGTAACCAGAATAAGTCCAGACCGGTCTTAACTACCAATGGGGGACGCGATTTCGACAACGCTATTGATCCGAGGCCTCGTGCTTGAGGATGAACTCTCCCCCAAACGAGGGATCGTGCATCACCTCCGGAGTAGCAATCAAAAATCCCGCGCACGCGCAATCGCGGCAACCCGACTGTCAACGATAGCTTGGCTAGTGAAAGTGAACTGCCTTGTGACTTGAACCTTTACTGAGGAAATTGCCATGCCTACCGAAATTCATTCTTACTCCGAACTTCAACGGCAGATCCACGAAGACTTGCGCGTTCAACATCCGGAATGGGTTCAGCCCAACGGTGACTGCCCCACCTGCGACTCCTACGAGTTACGCCTGGCCGAACTGCTCGGTCTTACCCAGCGGTCGAATGGGGTGAGGGTGCAACCACTACCCTTCCTCGACCACGCAGACGTCTTCTGAAGACCTAAACAAGCGCGATGAGCATGAAACCGACAATTGAAATCAATGAATCGAACTTCGAGAACGAAGTTCTGAAATCCAGTCAGCCCGTGCTGGTCGAGTTTGCCACCGGATGGAGCCTTCCTTCTATGATGATGGACGGAGCGCTCGAGGAAATTGCCGATGAGTTTGTCGATCTTCTGAAGGTCGCCCGCGTCCATCTCGATCGCAGCCCGAATCTCGGATTGTGGTACGGGATTCGATGTCTTCCGACGATTTTGTATTTCAGCGAGCGATCCTTTCTCAGCTGAAGCCAGTAATCAGCTCTGAGGACACGCAAAGAGTTGATGTCGCTTCAATCGGTAAGGATTGAGGTGCTGCTAGTCGGACCAATCGTGGACACGGATTTGGTTCGTGGGAACCCGATCAAAGTCCGCGAATTCTACGGCTTCGGACCGCTTGACGACATGCGATGAACGGAAGCGCGTTTTCGCAACTCGGAATCTAACAAAGAAGAAGAACTCTATGATCAAAGTAAAGCGACTCAGTTGCGCACTGTTATTGAGTGGCATGGCCATTGCGACGGGGCATTCGCAGGACACGGAATACGTAGCGCCGCCGGATGCTGGTCCGAAAGGCAAAGCTCCCAGAATGAAGGTTCAATTGCTGAACGTAGGAGCACCGACGAAACAATATGCGGTTATCTTTTACCAGGGAGACGAGGCATTTTCCGGATTGTTGGAGTTTGCGCAAAAGTATCAGATTACCAGCGCCCATTTCACCGCGATTGGCGCGGTGAATGGAGCAACGCTG
>WNFJ01004685.1_pt1 | contig 10354 bp, 10 predicted proteins | sample 5400461 | NCBI WGS metagenome assembly WNFJ01 (sample SAMN13153349, study PRJNA577476) | soil metagenome | isolation source: 115 cm saprolite on Douglas fir-dominated hillslope | place: USA:California | collected 2013-09-17
CGTTCTGGCTCAACCGCATCGCCAAATATCTGGTGTTCGGCATGCTCGGTGTCGCGGTGGCGCTGTCATGGGGCTACGCCGGAATCCTCAATCTCGGCCAGGGACTGTTTTTCGGCGCCGGCGCCTACATGCTGGCGATGTCCTTAAAACTCGCTAGTCCCACCAGCCTGCAGCAGGGCTCGGACAAACCGGTGCCGGATTTCATGCTGTGGAACGCCGAGCCCGGCGCGCCCACCGAACTGTGCTGCATCAACAAGGCCTCGTTCCTGTGGCTGCCGTTCCAGCATCAATGGTTCGGCGTCTTCATGGGGCTGGTCTTGCCGATCGCGATTGCCACCCTGATCGGCACCATCGTGTTCCGTAAGCGCATCGCCGGCGTGTTCGTCTCGATCATCACGCTGGCGCTAGTGCTATTGGTGCGTCTCGTGGTGATCGATGCGCAGCCCGTCACCAACGGCTTTAACGGGCTCACGGATCTGGGCTGGTTCAAGTTCGGCGAGTTCGAGTTCGATCCCTACATCGTCCCGACCTATTATTTCGTCGCCATCGCGCTATGTCTGGTGCTCCAGGGCCGGCCTGATCTTGCAGGCAATCCGCGACGACCAGAACCGCGCGCGTTATCTCGGCTTTGACGTGCCGCTCTATCAGACGTTCTTCTTCGCGGTGTCGGCGGGGATCGCCGGCCTTGCCGGCATGTTCTACGTCGTGGTCTCGGAGTTCGCTTCACCCACCTTCATGGACCTCACCTTCTCGATCACGATGGTGGTGTGGGCCGCGGTCGGCGGTCGGTCGTCGATCCTGGGGGCCTGCATCGGCGCCATCGTCATCAACATGATTTCGGCGACTGTCAGCGAGACCGAAGGTTTTGCCGAGGCGTGGAAGGTCATCATCGGATTGATCTTCGTCCTTGTCGTCCTCTATCTGCCGCGCGGCTTTGCCGGCCTTGCACACGACCTGGTCGACCGGCTGATCACCCGCCGCAAGGCGCCATCGCAACGCATCGTCGGCACTTCCGACGCCTCGCAACTGGCGGAGTGAGCGGGATGGCTCAGGTCGCGCTCACGATCGATGGTCTCGGTGTCGACTTCGGCGGGTTCAAAGCGGTCAACAATGTGTCGCTGACGATCGAGGAGGGCGAACTTCGCGTGCTGCTCGGCGCCAACGGCGCCGGCAAGACCACCCTGATGGACCTCGTGTCCGGCAAGACAAAAAGCACCGAGGGGCGGGTGTTCCTGCACGACACCGAAATCACCAATTGGGAAGAGCACAAGATCGCGCGCGCCGGCGTGGGGCGAAAATTTCAGATTCCGAGCATTTTTAAAGACCTGACCGTCCGCCGCAATCTCGAAGTTGCCAGTTGCCGCAATCCCGCGGTGCTCGCCAATCTGCGCTTTGGTTTTGCGAAGGAAGCTTCCGATGTCGATCGCGTTCTGGAGCTGATCGGCCTGACCGAGGAGGCCAACCGGCTCGCCGCCTATCTCAGCCACGGCCAAACCCAGTGGCTCGAGCTGGGTCTCCTGATCACCCAAAATCCAAAGGTGATTTTGCTGGATGAACCGACCGCGGGCATGACCCAGGCCGAGACTCATAAAACCTCGGAGATCGTCAACAGCCTGAAGGGAAAACACACCCTGATCGTGGTCGAGCACGACATGGCGTTCGTGCGCGAGATTGCCGAGCGCATCACCGTGCTGCATCTCGGCGCGGTGCTCGCGGAGGGTAACGTCGAGCAGATCGAGAACGATCCGAAAGTGCGCGCAGCCTATCTCGGTTCGAAGGGGATCGGCTGATGCTCAAATTGACCAACGTCAATAGCTTCTACGATCGCAGCCACATCCTGCATGCGGTGTGCCTCGATATCCCCATCGGCAAGGTGACGGCCGTGCTCGGCCATGGGTCTCACCGACCGCATGGAAGGCCAGATCAGTCTCGACGGCACCGAAATCGGCAAGGAGGCGACGTTTCGCCGCGCCCGCGCCGGGATCGCCTATGTGCCGCAGGGCCGCGAGATCATTCCGGACTTCTCGATCCGCGAGAACATTCTGATGGGCGCGTTCGCGCGCGCCGACGGCAAGCGGCAGATTCCGAAACTGGTGCCGGAGCTGTTTCCCTATCTGATGGACAATCTCGAACGCCCCGGCGGCGTTCTCTCCGGCGGCCAGCAGCAGCAGCTCGCGATCGCGCGCGCGCTTGCGGCCCAACCAAAAATCATCCTGCTCGATGAGCCGAATGAGGGCATCCAGCCGTCGATCGTCGAGGAAATCGAAGCTGTCATCATTCGCCTCAACCGGGAAGTCGGCCTGACCGTCGTGCTGGTCGAGCAGAATGTCGCCTTTGCACGCCAGGCGGCGCACTGCTTCGCCATGATGGAGAAAGGGCGGATTGTCGTGTCCGGCGAAATTGCCGAGTTGAGCGATGACATGGTCCATCGGCACATGGCGGTGTGACGCAGATCATCTTTAAGGGGTTCAGCACGAAGCACTGACGAGGAAATAGTTCAAAACTGTCTACCAACCGCAAGGAGAGTAATATGCTGCACGGCGATATTTCATCGAGCAATGACACGGTCGGCGTCGCCGTCGTGAATTACAAGATGCCTCGGCTTCACACCAAGGCGGAAGTGCTGGCCAACGCCAAGAAGATCGCCGACATGGTCGTCGGCATGAAGACCGGCCTGCCCGGCATGGATCTGGTGATTTTTCCGGAATATTCGACCCACGGCATCATGTACGACTCCAAGGAGATGTACGAGACGGCCTCCGTCGTGCCCGGCGAGGAAACCGAGATTTTTGCCGAAGCCTGCCGCAAGGCAAAAGTCTGGGGCGTGTTCTCGCTGACCGGCGAGCGCCACGAAGAGCATCCGAAAAAGGCGCCCTACAACACGCTGATCCTGATGAACGACAAGGGCGAGGTGGTCCAGAAATATCGCAAGATCATGCCGTGGGTGCCGATCGAAGGTTGGTATCCCGGCAACTGCACCTACGTCTCCGAAGGACCCAAGGGGTTAAAAGTCTCGCTGATCATCTGCGATGACGGCAACTATCCCGAGATCTGGCGCGACTGCGCGATGAAGGGTGCCGAGCTGATCGTGCGCTGCCAGGGCTACATGTATCCGGCCAAGGACCAGCAGGTGGTGATGGCGAAGGCGATGGCGTGGGCCAACAATTGTTACGTGGCGGTCGCCAACGCCTCCGGCTTCGACGGCGTCTATTCTTATTTCGGCCACTCGGCGATCATCGGCTTCGATGGCCGCACGCTCGGCGAATGCGGTGAAGAGGACTACGGCATCCAGTACGCGCAATTGTCCAAGATGCTGATCCGCGACGCGCGCAAGAACGGTCAATCCGAAAATCATCTCTTCAAGCTGGTGCATCGCGGCTACACCGGTGCATCGCGGCTACACCGGCATGATCAATTCCGGCGAAGGCGACCGCGGCGTCGCGGCGTGCCCTTACGAGTTCTACAACAAATGGATCGCCGATCCCGAAGGCACCCGCGAGATGGTGGAGTCCTTCACCCGCAAGACCGTGGGAACGGAGGAGGCGCCGATCGAGGGCATTCCGCACAAGGTCGCGGCTCATCGCTGAGCCCTGACGTGAGCATGATCCGGAAAAGTGGGTACCGGTTTTCCGAAAAGATCATGCTCAAACGAAAACATAGAGCGGGATGACGATTCGAAGAAAAGTCATCACGCTCTTGAGACTCCGCGCCGGCGTCTCTCGCGCCGGCGCGCAAGAGTAGGGGAGGAGTTCGCTGATCCGGATTTAGCGGCCTGGCTTTTGGTCACGATCCCTCAAGCGAAACACGACTCAAAACAACAAACTTCGGCTGCTTCGCTGTCGCCGTCGCGTCAGCGAACGAGACGTCTGACCCGCAAACCCCCTACTCATTGAAGGAATGCATCATTATGGACAGTTGCGTGACGAAACCAGGCTCCGTGGTCGATAACCTCCATGTCGCCGAGGACCAGGTCGACCATCTTCTGGGCGACGAGTACGAGCACGAGCCCGTGCCGATGAGCGCGCGCCGCAGCGCGTTCTCGGTCACCATGGTGTGGCTCGGCTTTCCCATGATCATCACCGGCGCAATGACCGGCTCGATCCTCGTGCTCGGCATGGGCTTCTCCAAGGCACTCGCGGCGATGATCATCGGCAACGTTATCATGTTTGCCTATGTCGGGTTGCTCGGCCTGATCGGCACCAAGCGCGGCATGAACTTCGCTCTGATTGCCAGCATCGTGTTCGGCAAGAAGGGTTACGTGTTCGCATCCGGCCTGCTGTCGACCCTGCTGCTTGGCTGGTATGCGGTGCAGACGGGAATCACCGGCGCGCTCGTCAGCTCGACCTATGGCTTGAACTATGTGGCCATGACTGTCATCGCCGGGCTGCTCTATATCTGCATCACCTTCGTCGGCGTGAAGGGGCTGCACTATATCGGGTTGGTGTCAGTCCCGTTGTTCGTTATTCTCGGCCTGTCGGTTGCGTTCGGCGCGGCGTCCACCAGCTCGGCGTCGGCGATCTTCAACTACGCCGGCAACAACGGCGTCGCCACCATGTCCATGGGGGTCGGGCTGACGGTGGTGCTTGCGCTGTTCATCGACGCCGGCACGGTGACCGCGGATTTCAACCGATGGGCCAAGACGCCGACCGCCTCGCTGGTCGCGACCTTCAGCGCGTTTCCGTTCGCCAATCTGATCGCGATGCTGGTCGGCGGCGTGATGACGGCCGCGCTTGCGGTCCCGAACGCGAACCCGTTCGGCGCCGACAATATGTTCGGCTACTTGAACGGCAAGCAGATGGCATGGCTAAGCGCATTGGCGTTCGTGTTCCTTTACGTCAATCTCGGTTCGGTCTGCTCGCACTGCCTCTATAATGCGGCAACCGGCTGGTCGCGCATTCTCGGCAACCACATGCGCGTGATGGCGGTGATCCTTGGCGCCATCGGCATTGTCGTCGCCGCCGGCAATGTGTGGGCATTCTTCATCCAGTGGCTGTCGCTGCTCGGCATCCTGGTGCCCCCGATCGGCGCGGTCATCCTGGTGGACCAGTATCTGATCCGGCCGAATGCACAGATCGACGCCGACTGGCGGCCCGAGGCGTTCATCGCCTGGGCGATCGGTTCGGTCTGCGCCTTCATCGTCGAGGAGCGGATGGCATTTCTCTCGACTGCCATCTCCGCGGCGCTGGTGGCGAGCATCGCCTACTACGCCATTGCCAAATCGCGCAGCGCCCGGGTGGCGGTGGTGAAGCCCTCATGATCGTCGGCCGGCCTCCACGGAGGCCGGCCAGGTTTTCGGTATCAAGCAGAAACAAGGGCATGCGCCATGAGTCTCGACTATGAAATCTACAATCTGGGCGACGTCAAACTGCAGCGCGGCGCGATGTTGCGCGACTGCAAGCTGGCCTACAAGACGTTCGGCACGCTCAGCCCGCGGAAGGACAACGTCATCGTCTATCCCACCTGGTATTCGGGCCAGCACTACGACAATGAATGGCTGGTCGGCGACGGCCGCGCGCTCGATCCCAAAAAATATTTCATCATCATCCCGAACATGCTCGGCAACGGCCTGTCATCGTCGCCGAGCAACACGCCGGAGCCCTACAACGGACCACGCTTCCCGCAAGTAACAGCCTGCGACAATGTGCGTGTGCAGCATCGTCTCGTCACCGAGAAATTCGGCATCGAGCATATCCGCCTCGTCACCGGCTGGTCGATGGGCGCGCTGCAGACTTTCCATTGGGGCGCGCTCTATCCCGGCATGATGGACCTGATCGCGCCATTCTGTGGTTCGGCGAAATGCTCGCGCCACAATTTTGTCTTTCTAGAAGGTGTCAAGGCCGCGTTGACCGCCGACGCCGCATGGAAAGAAGGTTGGTACACCGAGAAGCCGCAGCGTGGCCTGCGTGCCGCGGCGCGAGTCTATGCCGGCTGGGGCTTTTCGCAGGCGTTCTATCGCCAGAAATTGGATATCGAGACGCTCGGCTATTCCTCGCTGGAAGATTTTCTGGTGGCGTTCTGGGAAGGATTCTTTCTGCCGAAGGACCCGAACAATCTCCTGACCATGCTGTGGACCTGGCAGAACGGCGACATCAGCGACAACGAGCTCTACAACGGCGACCTCAAGAAGGCGCTCGGCGCGATCAAGGCCAAAGCCTATGTCATGCCCGGCCAGACCGATTTGTATTTTCCCCCCGAGGATAGCGAGAACGAGGTGGCGAATATGCCGAACGCCAAATTCGTTCCCGTTCCCTCGGTCTGGGGCCACTTCGCGGGCGGGCCTGGCACCAATCCGAAGGATGTCGAATTCATCGATGCGAAGCTGAAGGAACTGCTTGCATCGTAAGCGCCGGCGCCGGAGCGAATGTTCCGGCGCCTTGTTTTCCCGGGAAGGATATCTCGGCATGCTACGCATCGATCATGTCTTGGGCAGTCGCCTGGAACCTGCGTTCTCCGAGGAAATTCACCGCCTCGAGCACTCTGGTGCGGTTGACGTGGTCAATATTCCGGTCACCGATCTGGCGCGGCGTCGGCTCTTGGCGACGACACGCGGCGGCGAGGAGTTGGCGATCGCCTTGCCTCGCCACGAAAAGCTGTTCGACGGCGCCATCCTGCTGATCGATGGCGAGCGCGCGATCGTGGTTCGCGCCGCGACCGAGCGGTGGATGCGCCTCGAGCCCCGCTCGATAAGCGACGCTGTCGAACTGGGCTATCATGCCGGCAATCTGCATTGGCGTGTCCGCTTCCAGGGCGAGGTGCTGTTCGTTGCGCTGGAAGGCCGGCCCGAGGACTATACCGCCCGGCTTTCAGAGATGATCTCCGCGCGCCGCGTCGCCGTCAGTATTCTGGACCAAGAAGGCGACAGCGACGGCGACGGCGACAGCGATGAAAGAGGCCCACAGGCGGATGACGACGGCGCCACCGCAACCGATCATTTTCATCATGATGGCCACCAGTGATGCTGTCGATCCTGCAGGCGATCTGGCAAGCCGACGGAACCTTTCCGAGCGGAGCTTTTGCTTTTTCCTATGGCGTCGAGGGCGTGGTCGCGCTGCGTTCCAAACTGGATGGCACGGCGCTTGCCGAATTGATGGCGGCGATCATTCAGCGGCGCTGGATGACCTTTGATCGGGTCGCGCTGCTACGGGCATTTCGCGCCGCCGGCGATCTCGAAGCGATTGCGGAAATTGATCGCGACGTCGAAGCGTCGACCTTCGGCAGCACCATGCGGGATGGCTCGCGACGCAACGGCGGGTCCTTTCTGACCTCGCATGGAAGGTTAGGCGAAGCGACGGCGTTGAGGTTGCGCGAAGCCGTGAGCTCGGGCGTCTGCCTTGGCCACGTCGCCGTCATGCAGGGAGCTGTCTGGCAGGCGATGGGTCTGGACGAAAAGCTGGCGCAGCTCGCTTCCGCCTATGGTGTCGCCTCCGGCGTCACTGCCGTGGCGGTGCGGCTTGGCGCGATCGGCGCTCTCGAGGGCCAGAAGGTACTGCGCGGCTGCCTTCCCCTGATCGATGCGCTGGTTGCCGATCCGCTTCCAGATCACGCCGAGCTGTCGAGTTTCGTGCCATTTCTCGAGATCGCCGCCGCGCGTCATGCGCGCGCCGAGCTTCGCCTTTTTGTCAACTGAGGGGGCAGGACGATGCTGCTGACGCCCACGGAACTCGAACGTTTGACCATCTTCAACGCAGCCGAACTGGCCCGCCGACGCCGCGCCAAGGGACTAAAGCTGAACTATCCCGAGGCGGTCGCGATCATCACCGACGAGATTCTTGAAGGTGCGCGGGAAGGGCGGTCGGTTGCCGATTTGATCGGCTATGGATCGACCATTCTTTCGACTGATGACGTCCTGACCGGCATCCCTGCGATGATGAACATCATTCAGGTCGAATGCACCTTTCCCGATGGCACCAAGCTGGTGACGGTGCATGAACCGATCCGCCCGGCGCCGGGTAGCGCCCCCGATCCTGAGCATCCCGGGCGTGTTACCGCAGCCGACGGCAGCATCGACCTCAATGCGGGCCGCCGCACGGTCACCTTGAAGGCGCGCAATACCGGTGACCGGCCGATCCAGATCGGATCGCACTACCATTTCTTCGAGGTCAACAAGGCAATGGAGTTCGACCGCGCCGCCGCTTTCGGCATGCGGCTTGATATTCCCGCCGGCACCGCGGTGCGGTTCGAACCCGGCGCGTGGAAGGAAGTAACGCTTGTGGCGCTCGGCGGTCGCGGCGAATTGAGCGGCCTGAACAATTTGACCAATGGATTGAGCTCCGACCCCGCGGTGCGCGAAGCGGCGCTTGAACGGGCGAAGAAGCGGGGTTTTAAAGGAACCTGACATGGCGCGCATCGACCGCCGCGATTACGCGGCGCTCTACGGTCCGACCACGGGCGACGGGATCCGGCTCGGCGACACCGCGCTGACGGCGGTGGTCGAAAAGGACCATGCGGTCTATGGCGACGAATGCCTGCATGGCGGCGGCAAAACCCTGCGTGATGGGATCGGTATGGCCGGTATCACCAGCGCCGAAGGTGCGCTGGATTTCCTGCTTTGCAACGTCGTCATCATCGATCCCGTTCTCGGGATCGTCAAAGGCGACCTCGGCATCCGTCATGGCCGTATCGTCGGCCTCGGAAAGGCCGGCAATCCCGCCATCATGGACGGCGTCGATCCGCGCCTGATCGTCTCCAGCGGCACCACGGTGCGCGACTGCGAGGGGCTGATCGCGACACCGGGCGCGATCGATGTTCACGTTCATTTCGACAGCGCAGGCCTTGTCGAGCACGCACTGGCGAGCGGGATTACCACCATGATCGGCGGTTCGCTCGGACCGATCACGGTTGGGATTGATTCCGGTGGTCCCTTCAACACGGGCAAAATGCTGCAGGCCGCAGAAGCGTGGCCGATGAATTTCGGCTTCCTGGGACGCGGCAATTCGCACCGCGCCCCGCCTTTGGTCGAGCAGCTCGAGACCGGCGTGATGGGCCTGAAACTGCATGAGGACTGGGGCTCGATGCCGGCGGCGATCGACACCTGTTTGCGGGTTGCCGACGAGCACGATTTTCAGGTGCAGATCCACACCGATACGCTGAACGAATCTGGTTTCGTCGAGGATACGCTGGAAGCGATCGGCGGTCGCACCATCCATATGTATCATACCGAGGGCGCCGGCGGCGGCCACGCGCCGGATATCATCCGCGTCGCCGGCGAGATGCATTGCCTGCCGTCGTCGACCAATCCCACAAATCCCTTCACGGTGAACACCTTCGACGAACATCTCGACATGACCATGGTATGCCATCACCTCAATCCGGCGATCCCGGAAGATGTGGCCTTCGCCGAGAGCCGGATTCGCAGGCAGACCATCGCGGCCGAGGATGTGCTCCATGACATCGGTGCCATTTCGATGCTTGGTTCCGACAGCCAGGGCATGGGCCGCATCCACGAGGTGATCTGCCGCACCTGGCAATTGGCATCGAAGATGAAAGAGCAGCGCGGCGCGCTGCCGGAGGATCGCGCCGGGTTTGGCGACAACGCCCGCATCCTGCGCTATATCGCCAAATACACCATCAACGCCGCGCGCACGTTTGGGATCGCCGACCACATTGGCTCGCTGGAAGACGGCAAGCTCGCCGATATCGTGGTGTGGCGTCCGGCCTTCTTCGGAATAAAACCCGAACTTGTGATCAAAGGCGGTTTTATTGCCTGGGGAGCGATGGGCGACAGCGCGGCATCGCTGATGACTTGCGAGCCGATATTGATGCGTCCGCAATGGGGCGCGTTTGGCCGAGCGCCGGCGGCGTTGTCGGCGTGTTTTGTGCACCCGCTGGCGATCGCGCGCGATCTGCCGGGCACGCTCGGGCTTTCCAAGAAAATGCTCGCGGTCGGTGGCACGCGCGGGCTGTCACATGTTGTGGAACGACGCCTGCCCGAAAATTTCAGTCGATCCGGAGACTTTTGACGTTTTCGTCGACGGCGTGCTCGCCACCTGCGAGCCCGCCCGCGAACTGCCGCTCGCGCGCCGCTATATGCTGAGGTGAGATATGCTGAACGCCAATAAAGAAGGGGTCGCGGCTCAGCTCGCCATGTCGCCGGCGGCCCGGGTCGGAATTGGCGGCCCGGTCGGCTCCGGCAAAACCGCGCTGATCGAAGCGCTGATCCCGGAATTGCAACGCCGCGGCGTCGACTTTGCCGTGGTCACCAACGACCTCGTCACCAAGGAAGATGCGGAACGCTTGCGCCGTTCCGGGCTGATCGATCCCGCCCGGGTTTCCGCGGTCGAAGCGGGGGCCTGCCCGCATACGGTGATCCGCGAGGATCCGACCCTGAATATCGCGGCGGGCGATGATCTCGAAG
>WNFJ01049708.1_pt1 | contig 10354 bp, 8 predicted proteins | sample 5400461 | NCBI WGS metagenome assembly WNFJ01 (sample SAMN13153349, study PRJNA577476) | soil metagenome | isolation source: 115 cm saprolite on Douglas fir-dominated hillslope | place: USA:California | collected 2013-09-17
CCTGGGTCGAGGAGTCGGGGTTCCTGGCGGGCCCCGTGATGATCACGAACACGCACTCGGTGGGGGTGGTGCGCGACGCCGTGATCGAGTGGCTCGTGAGGCAGGGTCGCAGCCTGGACGAGTACGATTGGTCGTTGCCGGTCGTCGCGGAGACGTGGGACGGGGCGCTCAACGATATCAATGGTTTCCACGTGAAGAAGGAGCACGTCTTCGCCGCACTCGACAGCGCGCGCGGCGGCCCTGTGATCGAAGGCAACGTGGGCGGCGGCACGGGCATGATCTGCCACCGCTTCAAGGGGGGCATCGGTACCGCGTCGCGTCGGCTCGACCCGGGGCACGGGGGTTACGTCGTCGGTACCCTGGTACAGTGCAACTACGGCGCGCGCCCGCTGCTGCGGATCGCCGGCGTGCCCGTCGGTCAGGAGATCCCGGATCTCATGCCCTGCCGGGCGCCCTGCAGCGTGCCCCGCTCGGAACGCGACGCTGGCGCCGCCGACCGGGGCTCGATCATCATCGTGGTGGCCACAGATGCTCCCCTGCTGCCCCATCAACTCAAACGGATCGCCAAGCGGGCGGCCCTCGGCGTCGGCAAGATGGGCGGCGTGGGTGGGAATTCGTCGGGGGACATCTTCATCGCGTTCTCGACCGCGAACCCGCGCGCCGGGATCGATACGGGTCTCGCCCGCGTCACCATGGTCCCGAACGAGCGCATGGACGCCCTGTTCGAAGCCACCATACAGGCCACTGAAGAAGCGATCATCAACGCGCTCCTCGCCGCCGAGACGCTCGCGGGGGCGGACGACTTGACGGTGTACGCGCTGCCGCACGACCGGTTGCGGGCGATCCTGCGCCAGTATCACCGGCTGAACCCGTGACGGCGAGCGGCGGCTCCCGGCCCCGCGTCGCGGCCGCCGATCTCCGGGTCCGCCCGCTGGCGCGCGCCGAAACGATTCCGTCCGCCTGGTACACCGACCCGGGGTTCCACGAGCTCGATCGCGAGGCGATCTTCGCCGCCTCGTGGCAGCACGTGGCCGACCTGCGGCAGCTGGCCCGACCCGGCGACCATGTCGTGACCGACATCGCGGGCGAGCCGATCATCGTGGTGCGGGGCCAGGACGGCGAGCTGCGGGCCTTCTACAACGTGTGTCGCCACCGCGGCGGCCCCCTCGCGCTGAAGGACGGCAGCGCGGACATGCTGATCTGCAAGTACCATGGCTGGACCTACCGACTCGACGGCATGCTGCGCGGCGTGCCGCACTTCAATCAGGTGGAACTGTTCGACAAACAGGACTACGGGCTCACGCCGGTGCACCTCGCGGTGTGGGAGGGGCTCGTCTTCGTGCATCTCGGGCGCCGGCCCCAGCCGCCGCTCGCGACGGTACTCCGGGGTATTCAGGAGCGCATCGCTCCCACCCGGCTCGCCACGCTCCATTTTGCCCGTCGCCTCGACTATGACGTGCACGCCAACTGGAAGGTGTACGTCGATAACTACCTCGAAGGCTACCACGTCCCCTACGTGCACCCCGAGCTGTTCACGCTTTACGACTACGACGGCTACGTAACGGAGCTGCACGACTGGCACAGCGTGCAGGTGGGCCCGCTCGCCGCCGAGGGCAACATCTACACGGCGGGCGGCGGCGAGGCGCTCTATTACCACGTGTTCCCCAACCTCATGCTCAACGTCGTGCCGGGACGGCTACAGTCGAACGTCGTCCTCCCGCTCGCGCCGGATCGCTGCCGCGTGATCTTCCGCTACTACTATCACGACGTCACCTCGGCGGCGGCGCGGGAGCGCATCGAAGCCGACGTGGCCTTCTCCGACAAGGTGCAGCGCGAGGACGCCGAGATCTGCGAGCGGGTCCAGCGAGGCCTCGCGTCCCGCGCGTACGACAAGGGGCGCTTCTCCGTCCGCTTCGAAGCCGGGGTCCACCACTTCCAGACTCTTCTCAAGCACGCCTATCGCGCCCAGCTGAAGCGCTGATGCCCGAGCTCAAGCGCCAGCTTGGCCTGCTGGACTCGACGATGATCAACGTCGGGACGATCATCGCCTCCGCCATCTTCATCGTCTCCCGCCATCCTCGTCTGGGTCGCCGGTGGCCTCGTGTCACTGCTCGGCGCCCTGTGCGTCGCGGAGCTCGGCGCGGCGATGCCCGAGGCGGGCGGGCAATATGTCTATCTGCGCGAGGCGTACAGCCCGGTCTGGGGCTACCTCTACGGCTGGAGCTGCGGCGTCGTGATCAATCCCGCGTCGATCGCGGCGATCGCGGTGGGGTTCGCGACCTATGTGGGGTTCTTCGTGCCGCTGGCGGCTGCCGGTATCAAGGCCGTGGCCGTACTCTCGATCGTGGCCCTTACGGTGCTGAACTGCCTCGGGGTGCGACTCGGCGCCGTCACGCAGAACGTGCTCACCCTGATCAAGATGGGCCTGCTGGTGGTGCTGATCGTCGTCGGGTTCGTGCTCCCCGGTGGCAACGTGGGGAACTTCGCGCCGCTCTGGCCGGACGCCCCGCTGGGCACGCTGATCGTGCCGTTCGGCGTGGCGTTGGTCGCGGTGCTGTGGGCGTACGACGGCTGGATCGAGATCACCTACGTCGGGAGCGAGGTCACGAACCCGGCGCGCAACCTGCCGCGCGCGATCGTGCTCTCCACCGTGATCGCCGTGGCGCTCTACTGCCTGGTGACGGCGTCCTTCGCGTACGTGCTCTCCCCTGCGAAAATGGCCGCGTCGTCCCTCGTCGCCTCGGACGCGGCCCAGGTGACCCTGGGCGGGGCGGGCGCCGCCCTGGTCGCCGTGGCGATCATGATCGCCACCCTCGGCTCCAACAACGGCATCGTGCTGACGGCGGCGCGGGTACCGTACGCGATGGCCCGCGATGGCCTGTTGCCACATTGGCTCGCGGGCGTGCACCCGCGCTTCCTCACCCCCGTGCCGTCGCTCCTGGCGCAGGGCGCCATCTCCATCGCGCTCACGTGGATCGCGACCGAGCCGTCGTGGAAGGACACCTACAACCGGCTCTTCACCTACGTGGTCTTGGCGGAGTTCGTCTTCTACGCGATGTCCTGCGGCGCCGTGATGCGGCTGCGCGCCACCGCACCGCTGCTCGCCCGGCCCTACCGGGCGTGGGGCTATCCGGTCACGCCGATCGTGTTCATCCTGTTCTCGCTCTGGCTCGTCGCCAACACGGCGCGCGAGGAGCCCCGTAGCACCGCCGAGGGCGCGGTGTTGATCCTCGCGGGCCTGCCGTTCTACTGGTGGTGGCGGCGCAAGCCCGCGGCGGGGACCCCGGCCGGGCCGGAGCCGCTCACTCGTCCTCCACGCCAGGCTTCTTGAGCCGCTCCAGCAGCTCGGTCACGTCGTGTTGCGTGGCGGCGTGCTTGAGCTTGCCGGCCACCGCCTCGAGCCGGGCGAGGGCGAGCGGGCGCGCGAGGGTGAAGCGAAACGCCTCCACGACCCAGCGGCGCACGAAGGAGCGCTCGTCGTCGAGATGCGTGGTGAGCACGTCGAGCGCGCGCGGGCTGCCCCGGTCGGCGAGCGCGGCCAGCACATGTGCCGGGATCCGCCCACGGCCGAGCCGCGCCTCGAGCAGCGGAATCGCGGCGGTGTCCCCCGTCTGCGCGATGATGCGATACGCCGACTCCTCAATCACGTCCTGGTACGACCGCGTCGCGAGCCCCCAGGCCACGGCGCTATCGCGCGCGGTCGAGTCCGCCTGCACCAGCGCACCGAGCGCGGCCGCCCGCACGGCGTAGCTCGAGTCGTCCCGGAACGTGGAGCGCGCGAGCTCGGCCGTTCGCGGACCGCCCAGCGCCCCCAGTGCCGTGATCGCGGCCCGCCGCACCTGGGCCGATGTGTCCCGCAGCGCCGCGGCCAGCGGCCGCTCGGCGAGGCCCGCGGGGAAGTGGCCCAGCGCCTCGGCCGCCGCCGCACGGGTGAGGAAGTAGTCGGCCGACGCGACCGCTCGGGCGAGCGCCCCCGCGGCCGCGCTGTCGCCGCGGCGCGTCTCCAGTTGATCGATCGCCCACTGGCGATTCCAGAGGTCCGGATCGCGCGCCAGCTGGGCGGCGAGCCACGCGGTCGGCTGGTCGAAGGTCAGCTCTTTCAGGATCGTGTTGCCGTCGTCGAACACCACCATGTCGGGCGCCCGGCTGAGCCCCGCGATCTCGATCGTCTGCTCCCGCGACGTAAGCAGCGCCCGCTTGACGACATCGCCCCCCGCGCCGCCGACCCGGATCGACACCGGCATGCGAAACACGGTGGGCGTTCGGTAGTGCAGGCCGGTGCTGTCGGCTTTCGCCGTGTCGACCTGCGTCTGCTTCACCGTCACGAGGAGTCGGCGGCCCGTCGTGTCGTACGCGGCGCTCACCGTGAATTGGGGATGGCCGGCCTGGTACAGCCACTGTTCCCAGAACCAGTCCAGGTTCTCGCCGGTCGCGGCGAGGACCGCCTCCCGCAGATCCTCGGTGATGGCGGTGCCCAGCGCGTGGCGATGCAAATACGTGCGCAGCGCGGCCCAGAACCGCTCGGGCCCCAGGTAGCGGAGCAGCATGCGCAGCACCAAGGCGCCCTTGGGATAGATGTTGTTCGAGCCGAGCGCGGCGACCGGCATGCGATGCCGTGCATCGAGTTGGCGATACTGCCGGTATTCGTCGAGATAGTAGTCGTCTTCGGCGTGGCGGCCGAGCCGAGTACCCCAATACTGCCCCGGCATGAATTCGGCGAATCCCTCGTTCAGCCACATGTTCGCCCAATTCTCCGTCGTCACGTAGTCCCCGAACCACTGATGCGCCAGCTCATGGGGAATGAGGATCCAGCGATACCAGGGCCGGTCCAGGTACGCCCGATCATCCGGCAGCCAGTCGACCAGGGTCGTGGCGCTCACGTTCTCCATGCCGCCGAAGAAGTCGGCGACGGTCGTCTGGGCGTACTTGACCCATGGGTACTTCAGGCCGGTGAGTCGCGAGTAGACCTCGATCATGTCCGGCGTCACGCCGAAGAGCCGCCGGGCGAGCCCCGAGTCGGCGCGGTAGACGTAGTAGTCCACCGGGATCCCGCGCCACCGGTCGGCGATACGGACCAGGGGGGCGACGACGATGGAGACGAGATAAGTCGCGCTCGGCAGGTCCTGGCGCCACGTCACCGTGTGCGTCCCGCCGGGGTGCGGCTGGTCCGCCACGAGCCGCCCGTTCGCCACCACGGCGTACTGCGAGGGCACGGTCGCCGCCACCTCCCAGCTCATCTTGTCGTTCGGGAAGTCGTAGGTCGGGAACCAGTAATGGTTGTTGTGGTCTTCCCCCTGGCTCCAGATTTGCTGCGGCCGGTGCTCCTGCCCCTCGGGTTTGATGAACGTGAGGCCGCGACCGTTGTCGATGCGCACGTGGTAGGCGATGGTGAAGCGCAGCGTGTCGCCGAACGCGGCGGGGCGGGTCGGAAACACCACGAGGGTGTCACCCCGCGCCGCGGTGCGGAGCGTCGCGCCCTGGGCGTCCGTCACGCGCTCGACCGCCAGCTGCTTGCCGGCGTCGAGAATCACGGAGTCGAGCCCCGGCCGCAACGCCACCAGCGTCGTCGCCACGCGGCCGTCCAGCGAGGTCGAGTCCCAGTCGAAGTTCCACACCTCGATGCGCTGGCGCACGAGGTGGTAGTCGTGGGAGCGCGTGTACGCGTCGTTGGCCATCCGCTCGGTGTTGGACTGGGCGGCGGCGGACGTGGCTCGGAGGAGCAACGCGCAACAGAGGAGGCCGACCGACAGGCGCATGACGATCTCGTGAGGGTGACCGCCCTAATGTAGCCTGGACGCCGGCCGTTTCCCGGTGCAAGATGGGGCGGCCGTCCCCACGTCCAGCCAGGAGACATCGGTATGCGACCCATGCTCACGCCCGCGGTGCTCGCCGTCTGCGCGCTTCCCCTCGCCGGGGCCGCCCGGGCTCAGAACCCGGTCACGAACGCGGTCCGCGCCATTGCGCAGCGTCAGACGAAAAACATCGTGGACGCCGCGGAGGAGATGCCGGCGGACAAATACGCGTTCAAGCCGACGCCCGCCCAGATGAGCTTCGGCGACGTCGTCGTCCACTTGATCCACGAAGGGAACGACTATCTCTGCAGTGCCGCCACCGGTCAGAAGGCGCCGGAGCCCGCGAAGTTCGCCGGGACCGACTCGAAGGACAAGCTGGTGGCGGGGTTGAAGGAGTCGTTTCAGTTCTGCCAGTCCGCCTTCGCACCGCTGCAGGACGCGCAGCTCGCCGACAGCACCGACTTCTTCGGTGGCCGCAGGGTCACGCGCGCGGTGGCGGCCTTGATCACGGTCGCCGATTGGGCCGACCACTACAGCCAGATGGCGATTTACCTGCGGCTGAACGGGTTGCTGCCGCCGACCGCCAAGAAGGCCGGCGACTAGTGCGCCGGCGCTAGCACACAGGCTCGCAGGAGTTCGGCGCGCGAGTCGCCTCCCCGGAGGCGCTCAGCGTTTCCCGTCTCGCAGAATCTCGCGCGCGGCATTGTAGCCGCACGCCCCCATGACGCCGCCACCCGGGTGCGTCGCCGACCCGCAGAGGTAGAGGCCCTTGAGGGGCGTGCGGTAATCGGCATAGCCGGCGAGCGGGCGCAGGAAAAACAGTTGCGTGAGGGTCATGGCGCCCTGGAAGATGTTCCCGCCGGTGAGCCCGAAGCGGCGCTCGAGGTCGAGGGGAGAGAGCACCTGCCGGTCGATCACCGCCCGCTTGAAGTTGGGCGCGTACTCGTTGAGGATGTCGAAGCAGCGGTCGGCAAACTGGTCTTTCGTGTGATCCCAGTCGCCCGCCCGGAGCTGATACGGCGCGTACTGGACGAAGAACGACATCACGTGCTGCCCCGGGGGTGCCACGGTCGCGTCCACCACGGACGGGATCGTGCACTCGAGGATGGGATGGGCCGACGGCCGCCCGTACTTGGCGTCGTCGTAGGCCTGTTCCATGTAGTCGAGCGTCGGCGCGACGTGGATCGTGCCGCGGAGATGCCCGTCGGCGGCGAGTCCCTCTCCCTCGACCGCGCGAAACCTGGGGAGCTCCGAGAGCGCCACGTTGATCTTGAGCGAGGCGCTCGAATAGTCGATGTGGCGCACCGCGTCCACGAACTCCGCCGGCAGCTCCCGCTGGTCCACGAGGTCGAGGAAGGTGACGTGGGCGTCGGCATTCGAGGCGACGCGGGGCGCGCGCAGCTCGGTCCCGTCGGCGAGCGCGACGCCGCTCACCCGGCCGCCCCGGGCCAGGATCTTCGCCACCGGGCTATTCACCCGGATCTCCGCGCCGTGCGAGCGCGCGGCGGCGGCGAGCGCGTTGCTGATGCCGCCCATGCCTCCCCGGACATAGCCCCACATCCCGCGCACTCCGTTGCACTCACCCATCACGTGGTGGAACAGCACGTAGGCCGTGCCCGGCAGCGAGGGCGACGCCATGGCGCCGATGATCGCGTCGGTGGCGAGCGCGATCTTCAGCTGCTCCGACTCGAACCAGCGGTCGAGGATGGGCCGCGCGGCGCCCGTGAGGATCTCGAGCGCACCCGGGCCGTCCCGGCCCAGTTTTATGAGGCGCCACGCGAGCCCCGCAAGCTTCAGCAGGTGGCGGGGCCGGAGCGACCAGGGGTTGGGCGGCGTCTCGAGCAGCGTGGGCTCGATGAATGCTGCCACTCGCTCCAGCATCGCTTCGTACTGCGGCAGGACCTCGGCATCCCGCGGCGAGAACTTCGCCACTTGCCGTCGGGTGAACTCCCGGTCGGGGCCCATCAAGAGGAACCGGCCGTCCGGGAAGGGAGTGAAGGAGGAGGGGCTGCGCGGCAGCAGCTCGAACCCGTGGCGGGGGAGGTCCAAGTCGCGAATGATCTCGGGGCGGAGGAGACTGTTCACGTAAGCGGCGGTGGAGACCTTGAAGCCCGGCCACAACTCCTCGGTCACGCACGCACCACCCACCAGCTCGCGGCGCTCGAGCACGAGCACCCGCATCCCGGCGCGGCCGAGGTAGGCGGCCGTGACGAGGCCGTTGTGACCGGCCCCGACAATGATGACGTCGTACGACTCCGGCATAGCAATCCCTTGTGCGCGCGCGGCGCCGTACGATCGCAGGGGAAGGGTGCCGGCCTACGGTTGCTGCCCGAGGCGCGGCGCCCTCCCGCCCTTAGGGCCGGTGTTGCAACCGCTCGAGTAGCGCGCCGAGCCCGGGCGGCACCTGCACGCCGAACAGGTCCTTCATCGGGAGCGATACGACGACCGAGCTCGAGCCCCCCGGACCCTGGCCGCCCGCCGGCCCGGCGGTCCCGAGCTGCCCCGCGGTCCCGTCGGCCGCGTCGGCGCAACGGCGGTTGCTCGCGTCCACGCCGCCTTGGCCGCCCTTACCCCCCTTGCCGCCCCCACCGCCGGGCCCGCCCGCACCGCCCGGTCCCCCGACGCTCCGCGCGGTCACGAGCCCCGCCAGAAACGGGTTGTCCGCGGGCACCACGATACTGATCCGTCCCCCCGCGCCGCCCGATCCCCCCGGCCCCCCGTTGCCGCCCTTGCCCCCCGGCGCACCGGGCTGGGCGGGGCATCCGGAAGCGCCGGGTGCGCCGTCGATGCCATTCGCGGCCGCCACGCCGGCCCCACCGCGTCCGCCGTGTGACGCGATCACCAGCCATTCCGTTGCCGGGAGAACGGAGGCGTCACTGAGCACGTAGAACGGCGCCCCCAGTCCCACCCCGATGCCCGCGACGAACAGCTTGTTGTAAAACGGCGAGGGCAGCACCGCGAGCCGGACGGTCACGTCCGGCCCGTTCCCGCCCGGCTGGCCCGCGCCGCCCGGCTCGCCCTGAAACTCGAAGGCGTGCCGCATGCAGCCGTAGTCGGGTGGGATCACGATGGTGCTCGTCGCGCTGGGCTTGGCCTGCATCGTGGCCGTCAGTCGGAAGCCAGTCGCCACCGTCGCCAGCGGGTCGCCGTTCGTCGCCCAATTCCCGTTCTCCTGGGGCACGGCGTCGGGGCTGGTGCGATCGAGGAAAACCATGTGCAGCCGTGGTGGGTGGTTCTTGTCGTAGGAGGTCGCAAACGGCACCCGTGCCCCGTCCGCGAGCACCGCTTCGTAACTCGCGAAGACGATCCCGCCCGGGCAAACGCGGGGGTACGCCGTCACGATGCGGATGTCGCGGATCTGCCCGACGAGGCCGGGGTCGGGGGCAAAGTCGGCGGGAGGAGCGTGGGAGCAGGCCGCCACACCGCACACCAGCGTCACGGACAGACGGCGCAGCAGCGCGCTCGGGGGCATCGTCGGCGATGGCATGCAATCCTCCGGTGAGCGGGCGGCACACAAGATGGGAAACGGCTTCCTATTAAGCAACTTGCCGGCGGACCGGCAGCCCACCTATCGTTGTGACCGGACGAGGGATAGAGCCGGGGAGACGGGATGGAGACGGCGGGGTATGCCCTGATCGAGACGATGCGGGTGCGAAACGGCCGCATCCCGTTTCTCTCCCGGCACCTGGCCCGCCTCGAGGGCTCGCTCCGGCAACTTGGTCTACCCACGCCCTCGCCCGACGTCGCGGGGCTCGCGCGACCGTTCGCGGGCACGGGCGAGGCGGTGCCGTCACGGTCCGGGAGCCGCCGCCGCCCGAGGCGCCGCTCGTGATCACCGCCTCGGAGCCGCACCGTCCCTACCCACACAAGACCACGGCTCGTGACGCGTTCGCTGATGCCGTGATCGAGGCGGAGGTGGCGGAGGCGGACGACGCGCTGCTCCTCACGCCGGACGGATGGGTGGCCGAGGGCACCGTGTGGAATGTGTTCTGGTGGGACGGCGCCACCCTGTGCACGCCCGCCCTCGAGCTCGGCGTCCTGCCGGGCATCGCCCGGGCGCGGGTGCTGGAGCTGGCAAGGGGTGTAGAGGGGCGTTATCCCCGGGCGGCGCTCGAGGGCAAGAGCCTGTTCCTTACCAATGCCGTGCGTGGCGTCGTCCCGCTCGCCACCCTCGACGGCGCCGCCGTCCCACGGGATGCGCGGACCGAAGACCTGGCGCGACGCTTTTGGCCTGAGTAGCTGGCGGGGAGGCGGTGCCCGCGGAGTGGAGCAGCGAGGCAGGTGCGCCACCGCGCGGACGGCGGTTTGCAGTACCCGGGGGAACGGCGCGCCGCTAAGTTAGGAGACCGCCTGGTGCGAAACAGCTGGTTGGTTACCACGCGGGGCGGCAGCGAGCGTCTCGGGACCGGGCCGGTAATTCGTTGCCGTAGCTTGGTGGCTGTAGCTCAATCGGTTAGAGCGCTGGGCTGTGGCTCCAGAGGTTGCGGGTTCGATTCCCGTCAGCCACCCCTGTAGGTCCGTAGCTCAATGGGTAGAGCACCCGGTCTCCAAGGACGGCGGGT